>WNFJ01079572.1_pt1 | contig 11934 bp, 13 predicted proteins | sample 5400461 | NCBI WGS metagenome assembly WNFJ01 (sample SAMN13153349, study PRJNA577476) | soil metagenome | isolation source: 115 cm saprolite on Douglas fir-dominated hillslope | place: USA:California | collected 2013-09-17
CGCCGACCCGACCGCCGACGGAGGAGAACTGCACGAACACGCCCGAGCGTTGTTGTCGGAGGATGGGCAGCGCTGCTCGCGTAACGTTGACCACTCCGAACAGGTTGGCCTCGATCTGCGCGCGGAAATCCTCCTCCGTCATCTCCTCGATCGGTGCGCTGTTGGCATAGCCGGCGTTGTTGACCACCACGTCCAGTTGTCCAAACTCAGCAACGGCGACGTCAACCGCGTCACGGGCGGCCTCCGGATCCGTGACATCGAGCACGGCAGTTCTCACCCTGTCGCCGTAGGTGTCGACAAAGTCGTCCAGTTGCTCTCGGCGACGAGCTGTGGCCACCACCCGGCTGCCGATCTCGAGCGCGGCTCGGGCTATCTCCCGACCGAAGCCACGAGAGCTTCCGGTCACGAGCCAGATCTTCGTCATCTCCGTCGCGCCTTCTCCAGGTTGGGCTGAAACGGGACTCGCGGAACCGCGATCTGAGCTGGTTCAGGTAACCAACTATTTGTTTATAACACTAACTCGGGGCTATGTCAACAACCAGTTGGTTGTAAGATCGGGGGGTGGTCATCAAGCCCATCCTTAGTGAACCCGTCCGGGACGCTGACCGGACAAGGACCCGACTTCTCGAGGCGGGGAGAGCTGAGTTCGCCGAGTACGGCATCGCCGGCGCCCGAGTAGATCGGATCGCGGCTGCTGCGGGCTGCAACAAGGCCATGATCTACGCCTATTTCGACAGCAAAGACGGGCTCTTCGACGCCGTCTTCAGCGCACACGTCCAGTCGCATCTAGCAGCGGCCGATTTCGATCCCTACGACCTGCCGGCCTATGCTGGGCGCCTCTACGACATCTTCGAGGATGATCCTGCGGTGATGCGCCTTGCCTCCTGGTACCTACTTGAGCGGGCCGCCAGCAAGCCACTTCCCGCAGTGCTCGCGGCGAATGCGATGCGGCTGGAAATGCTGCGGAAGGCCCAGAGCGAGGGCAGGCTTACGACCAGATACGAGGCCACTGCGATCCTGGTCCTAGTCCAGGCCATGGCCAATTCGTGGGCCCGACTGAATCCCGAGTTTCGCACGGCTCAACCCGATCGTTCCCTGCGACGCCATGCCGTTGTGGACGCGGTCACTCGCCTGCTGGCGGAGGACTGAAGGTCGGCCTCAGCCCGGGGAGCCACTGGCAACCAACCGCCTCGCTGTCCGCCTCATGACTAGGGCGCGGGTCTGGACTGGCGATCCCTGCCCCGTCGCTACGCCGTCGCCGTAGGTTTGGGCATCCACCGGGTCGCTCGTCGTTCGATAAGTGCGAGGCTGACGTCTACGACGACGGCCACGGCTGTGACGACGAAGAGGGCCGCGTAGACCGCATTCACGTTGAATAGGGACTGTCCCTGGGCCGCGAGATAGCCGAGCCCGCTTCTCGACGTAATCAGCTCGGCAGAAATGGCTGCTTGAAAGGCGAGGCCAAACGTGACACGGCACGTCGACAGTACCCAAAGGCTCAGCGACGGGATGTACACGTGGAGTGCCAGCTGACCGCGAGCGGCGCCCTGTGCCCGCATGTTCGACAGGTACTGCCCCTCGACCGCCCGATAGCCAGTGGCGATGTTGATCGCGACGATCGGCACCATGACCAGGATTACCGAGAGTTCTCGTGGAAGCGGTCCAAAACCCAGCCATACCACAAAGAACGGGTACAAGATGATTCGGGGAACCGCATTCATGAAGACAACAAATGGCTCCAAGATGGCTTGGGCTATTGGCGACGCGCCCATCAGCCACCCCAGGGCGAAGCCGATAACCAGGCCGACGAGGTACCCCACTGCCAAGAGCGTAATTGTCTGGCCCAGATTCGTCCAAAGAATACCGGTCGTGCTCCAGTTCAAGAGCTGCGACCAGATACGTGACGGCTTGCCGAAGAAGAAGCTATCGATGTGACCCGACGAGGATGCCCACTGCCACAGGGCAAGGAATACGGCAACCGTGGCGACTTGCGCTGTGGGCATCAAGAGCCGGCGAGGATCAAGGCGGCGCATCAGAACAGCTTCCATCGGCCGAACCGTCGCTCTACCCGCACGAGACTGCGATCGACCAGTACCGCCACGAGGGCGATCGTCACAATTCCTGCTACCACGATGTTGTTCTGAAGCTGCTGCGTCGCCAAGCTGATGCGTACGCCGAGGCCCTCGGTGCCCCCCAAGAACTCGCCCAGGACCGTGGCCAGGATTGCGAAGGTGAAGCTCAACCGCAGGCCGGCGACGATCCACGTGAGAATTGCCGGCGCATAGACATGAACGGTGAGGTCGGCACTGCTCGCGCCCAGCGCACGCATGTTGTTAACAAGGCTGATGTCAATAGCCTTCATACCGGTATAGACACCGTAAAAAACAATGAAGAATATGACACTAGCCGTGAAGTAGACCTTCGAGCTGATCCCAACCCCGAACCAAAGCAAAAACAAGGGTGCCAGGACCACCTTGGGCAAGGCGTTGAAGACCGCGACGAACGGCCGCAGAAAGCGCTCAAGCGTCGCCGAAGAGAACACGACCGCCGCAAGGACGACAGCCGAGCCAACGCCAGCCAGGGAGCCCAAAACCGCTTCAGTTAGCGTGATTCGGAGGTCACGCCAGAAGGTGGTATCGGTTGTCCAGTGGCCGAGCGTTGTCAACACGCTCTCGGGGGTCGAGAAAATCAACCGCTCGACTGGGGAGCGAGTGCCGATCGCCTGCCATCCGCCGAGGAAGGCGACCACAATTAGCGCTCGTGCGGTCCAGACCCAAAAACGTCGGCCTTTGGCATTGCGTGCCGCGGCCTCGACGCCCTCGTGCGTCAGGTCCAGATCGGTGGACGCCCTGCTGGTCACGCGGATCGGACTCCCTTACCGAGAATGCCGGCCCTGTCCCTCCGGCGACTCAGGTCAGAGCGAGAGGCGCCGGGGACGCAGTGGCCGGGGGCTACGACGCCCACTTGCTACTTACTCGAGATCGAACCGACCTCAACCCTGGGTTAGTTATAACCTATAGTCACTGCGAACCGACGTCAAGAGTCATCTGCCGGCCCAGGGTGCGCCGGGTGGGGTAGCCGAGAACGTCAGCATGGTCCTTGTCGCCTACGAGCCCGCGATCCCGCGGACGAGGGCCAGAATCGCGGCCGGGTCGTACCGCGTGGTCAGCCTGCCCTCGCGCTGAGCTACCCGCCCTGCGCTCCAGGCGCTTCAGGGCCGGGTGCCTGCGCGACCCCAGGCAGTCAGTTGACTTATTGGCTATAACCTATACGATGGCCGAAATCTCTTCTGGAGGGCGGGCTGTGGATCGTGCTGAGGGAGCTGGTGTGGGTACACGGGCCGAGGCCGGTGTTGGGGGTGTGGTCTCGTTGCGGTCACCGGGGCGAGGGTGTGCGGTTGAGCTGGCTGGCGTGACGCAGCGGTTTGTGAAGGACGGCGGGCGGCAGGTCTTCACCGCGTTGCGGGATGTGTCCTTGCAGGTGCGGGCCGGTGAGTTCGTGTCATTGGTCGGCCCGTCGGGCTGTGGTAAGTCGAGCCTGTTGTGGATCGTTGCTGGCCTGGTCAGGCCGTCCGCCGGGCAGGTCGAGGTGCTCGGGAAGCCGGTGTCCGGTGTGAGCCGGGAGGTCGGCATCATCATCCAGCAGGACGCGCTGTTGCCGTGGCGCGATGCGCGCGAGAACGTCGCTCTGCCGTTGCGGTTCCGTGGGATGTCCAAGCGGGAGGCGCGCGCACGAGCCGATGACTGGCTGAACCGTGTCGGCCTGAAGGGATTCGAGTCGTCGTATCCCCACCAGCTTTCTGGCGGCATGCGCAAGCGGGTCGCGATCGCCGCGACGCTGGCCTTCGAGCCGAAGGTGCTGCTGCTCGACGAGCCGTTCAGCGCGCTGGACGTGCAGACCCGCAACCTGATGGAAAACGATCTCCTCGACCTGTGGACAGGGTCGGGCCAATCGGTCCTGTTCATCACCCACGACCTGGAAGAGGCAGTCGGATTGTCCGATCGGGTCGTGGTGATGACCGCCTCGCCGGGAACGGTCCTGGCCGACCACAAGGTCGACCTAGCCCGCCCGCGTGACCTGCTCGAAGACCGCCGCCATATGGACTTCATCCGCGTCTACAGCCAGATCTGGGACGGCCTGCGCCGCGAAGTCATGCAGGCACACCACCACGACACCGCGCGGAGGCCGGTGTCGGGAGGCGCGAATTAAGTCGGCGCTGCGAGCGACGTGGAGTCAACCGGTTAGCGCATCGCCCGCATGGACAGGGTCTCGGCAACCCCCATCGTTCCTGAAACTAAGGAGAGTACATATGCGCGCGATCCACTCGATCTGTGCTGTCCTGGCCGCTGTGGTCACGACGGCGACGGCTTGCGGCAGCGCCGCGAACGAGGCAAGTTCGGTGTCCAGCGGGCCTGGCACCGGAAGCGGCCAGAATTGCGTGGCGCCAAGCACCGTGGTGTTCGCGGACAACCATCCGATCAGCGTCCTGGCCGTGCGGCCTGTCGCCCAAGGAATCGGCGCCTTCGGTGACCTGGAGAAGCAGTGCCACACCACGGTACGGGTCGTCGAATACGGGAATGGCAGCGAGGTGATGAACGCCCTGGTGGGGGGGCAGGCCGATATTGGCGACTCGTCAGCTAGCTCGTTCGCAAAGGTCGAGGCCCAGGGTAAGAGCATGCAGATCGTGTTCGCCGCGTTCCTCGGCGGCGGCGCCGTTCTCATCGCGCGAAAGCAGTACGAGACGAGCCGTGGTACGAACATCGCCCGGTTCTCCGGCGGCACCTGGGGATACCCGGATGCTTCGGGCGCTTGCACGTTCTTCGACCAGGCTATAGCGCAGCACGCCGGAATCAACTGGGCAGCCCAGGCGAAGGTTGCGTTCGGCGCCAACTCGGCAGCGCCGGTGACTCTGGCCAGCGGTCGCGCGGACATTTTGTGCACTGACCCATCTACTGCCGCTGCTGCGGTCGCTGCGGGGATCGCCTACGTCGCGTTCAACACCAACGATAAGTCGGCAACCATGCCCATTGTGGGTCTGCAGCTTGGTGGGGTGTACGGCATGAACAAGTCGTTCGTCGATAAGTACCCAGTACTCACCCAGCTCCTTGTCGATGCGTTCCTGAAGTCCCTGAAAGCAATCCAGGCGGTTTCCTCCGACCCGGCGAAGGTCCTCGCTTTGTTCCCGCAAGCCGATCAGGGCCCGTTGGCGCAAGGATGGGCCCAGTCCTGGCCGCTGGTTGCTCCAGCGATCACGGCCGACACCGGAGCGATGCCGCAGCAAGCGATTACCGACAGCCTTTCCTTCGATCAAAAGTACGGGCTCCTCACCGCAGCCCAGGCCTCGGCGGCGCAATCCATGTTCAACAACACGTTCATCAACAAAGCGATCCAGGGCGGCTGAGACACGGCAACGGGGCGTAGGGATGCGAAGACGACCTGAGCCCGTACGCCCCGTGGTCGTTGCCGGGATACGCCGAAGGCGGGAGAGCACATTGCGCAGTGGCGCAGGTCCTATCGCGGTGATGACAGGTGCTGGGGTCGATCGCCGTACTAGCGATCGCCGTACTAGTGAACAACGCTGCCCTCAAATTCGCTGCAACGCGGTGGCTCTGGGCCTGATACTCGCTGACGACATGCCATCCGGTCGGTCATCCACTTCGTTCGGTAGGCAAGGTCTGATCCGGGAGGACGGCCGCAGCGTGGATGTGGCTTCGGTCGTGTCGTTTCTCGCGTTTGATCAGAGTAAGTTCATCACCGGTCATACGATCCTGGTCGACGGCGGAATCAGTGTGAATCTCGCGGGAGTGACTGGCCGAGACCGGGTCGGTGGCGCGTGATGCGGATCGGTTCGATGGTGTTGTCCGGTCTCGTTGACGGTCAGATGAGGCTTCCGGCGGACGCTATCTATCCACGGGTCGCCGCGTCAGAATGGTCACGGCATCAAGGTCTCCTTGCGGACGGCGCGGTTGTGCGGATGCCGTTCGGCGGCTTCCTGGTGCTGGCGCGGGTCCGAGACTTGATCTGCCGTCTGCACTCGGGCAAGTCGTTTCGTACGGCCTACTGCCACGTCAGCTGGCTAGCCTCGGCGTAGCGCCAGCTGACATCACAGACGTCGTGTTTAGCCATCTGCATCACGACCACGTTGGCTGGGCATCCCTCGACGATGGGCCGTTCTTCCCGAACGCAACCTATTGGTGCCATGAGCTGGACTGGCGCCATTTCATGGAGAACGCCGACGATAAACGTGTCGTCTCCGCCCTCGAACCAGTTCACGACCAGGTCGAACGCTGGAGCCGCGATTTCGTGCTCCTCCCGGGTATCGAGCTCTGGTATTCGCCGGGTCACACACCCGGCAGTGCATGTGTGGTTCTGACGGCAGGTGACCAGATGATGGCGCTTATAGGCGACGTCGCGCACAGCCCCATTGAGCTTCTCGTCGACGTTCCTGGGCCCGGCGATCTCGATACGCATCGTGCCAGCCTCACGCGTACCTCGATGATGCGGCGAATCCCCGCGAACGCATGGATATGCGGCTCGCACTTTCCCGATCTTCAGTGCGGTGTCATCACTGATGGCGGATCGCAGTGGCTCGGTGGGCCTGGCCTTGCCGACTTGACGCCTTGGGGTGGCCATGTATACGGCGAGTAGTGCGTGGGACCTCGTCGTTGTCGGCGCCGGTTCAGCCGGCGCGGCGCTGGCCGCCCGATCCGCCGAGCGCGGCATGCGCGTCCTGCTTCTTGAGGCCGGCGCCGACTACCGATCCGCCGAGATGTTGGACGTCTGGCGGCTTCCGAATACAGCGACAGCCCTGATGGACCCCGACACCCGATACGCGATGGCATGGACAGGTCTGACCGCTCGGCGGACGGATAGCCAGCCCATCGGGATCTACTGGAGAGGCAAGGGTGTTGGCGGCAGTTCAGCGATCAATGGCCAAATCGCGATCAGGCCGCCACTAGAGGACTTCGATATATGGGCATCGATGGGATGCGTCGGTTGGTCGGCGGAGGATGCGCTCCCGTATCTCGCAAGACTCGAAACCGATAAGGAGTTCGCGTCGGCGCCCTACCACGGAAACTCGGGTCCGATTCCGATCTATCGCACACCAGACTACGCATGGGGGAAAGTGGACCTGGCCTTGCGAGGAGCGGGCCTCGCAGCCGGATTCAACTGGGCTCCAGACATTAACGCACCCGGCGCTACCGGTGTCTCACCGCTGCCCAGCAGTAGTCGCGGGGGAAGGCGGGTGACGACGAACGACGCCTATCTTGAGCCGCGGCGCGACCTTCCGAATCTGGTGGTCCGGGGAGGTGCGCTTGTCGATCGCGTGATATTCGACGGACGTCGGGCGATCGGCGTCGAGATAGTCTCCTCATCGGGGGTCTACCGTGAGACGGGCGCCGAGATCATCCTGAGTGCTGGCACGATCCATACACCAGCAATCCTGATGCGATCCGGTATCGGCCCGTCCATGCGAATGCAGTCCATCGGCGTTCCCGTCCGACTTGACCTGCCAGTTGGCGAGGGTCTGCAGGATCATCCCGCATTGATGATTCCCATGATGCTGTCCGGCCAGGGAGAACCCGCCGCCCTGCTTGAGCGACACACGAATTGCGCGATCCGCTACACGGAGGACGGCGTCGGCTCACAGGCGGGCGACATGATGATCATCGCCCTGAACATGAACGTCCTCAGCCATAGCAACGCGACGCTCGAGGAGAACGTTGGCGGCGTATGCGTTTGGCTGAACCAGACTGAATCGCGCGGATATGTCCAGGTGCGCTCGGCCGATCCCCACTCCCAGCCCGTCGTTCATGAAAGGATGTTGTCTGACACACACGACAGGGAGCGACTGCGCCGCGGGGTCCACACTCTGGTTGACCTAGTACGGCGACCCGAGATGCGTGCGATCTGCCGCGTTCCTATCGAGGACGTGCGGCCGGCGTTCTGGGATGCCCTGCAGGGCGGCATGACATCTCTTGACGACTTCCTTCTTGCGCACGTCGTTGATGGGCAGCATGCGACAAGTACCTGCCGAATGGGCTTCGAGGATGCAACCACGACCGTCGTGGACTCCGACTGCAGGGTGCTGGGGACCGACGGACTGCGCGTCGTCGACGCGTCGGTACTCCCGACGGTGCCACGGGCCAACACAAACCTGGTCACGATCATGCTCGGGGAAGTCATGGCGGACCGGCTATAGCTTTGCGCTGGCTCGATCAAGTCAGCGTGATCACGACAAGCAAGGGGCACAACGATGGGTTCTAGTGTTCGAGTGGCCGCCGTCGGCGACATCATGGTCAAGCGCGCCGAGCCAGAGTCGATGTTCGAGCCTGCAGCACCGGTTCTCCAAGCGGCAGACATCACGTTCGGTAACTGCGAATCTGCGTACTCCACCCGAGGGTCGCGCAACCCGGCCGTAATGGGCGAGGTCTGTGCCCACCCCAGCAACATCAAGGGTCTGGCGTATGCCGGGTTCAACGTCATGTCACTTGCGAATAACCACTTTCTCGATGCTGGATATGACGCCTTGTTCGACACGATCAATGGACTGCGCGACTGCGGCATCGGCACGTGCGGCGCGGGCGCCAACATCATGGAGGCCCGCGAACCCGCAATCATCGACTCTTCCCTGGGTTCGCTGCGGCGGAGACGAAGCCCGGATGTGCGCCGATCGCTGTTCACACGGTCTATCAGCAGGTACACGTCGAACAACCGGGATCGAATCCCAAGATCCTGACCTTCCCCGACCCGGAGCACGTGGCCGCGATGCAGCAGGACGTCCGGCGAGCCAAGGAACGCGCCGACATCGTGGTCTTCACGCCTCACTGGGGATTGTGCTTCCTTCGGGCCGCAGTTGCCGACTATGAGCTGGTCCTCGCCCGATTGGCTATTGACGCGGGCGCGGACGTCGTGCTCGGTCACCATCAGCACATCATCAAGCCAATCGAGGTCTACAAGGGCTGCGCGATCTTGCACGGCATGGGTAACTTTGCCATGGACGTCGATATGGGGGAGCACGAGTGGAGTCCGAAGCTGAAGGCCTTCCGTGCTTCATATCCTGACGGCGTAGCGGTGGGCCCACGCGACGACTACCCTACGTATCCGTATCACCCCGATTGTCGACAGACGATGATCCCACAACTGGACATCGTCGACAAGCAGATCGTCCGCGTCTCCTTCAGGCCGTGCTACATCAACCCGGCCGGGCAGCCGGTGCCCCTGGTTGCAGACGACGAACGATTCGACTCGCTCGTGACCTACATGCGCGAGATCACTGCAGATACTGGGTATGACACGAGCTTCCATGTCTCGGGCGACGACCTCGTCGTGGTAACTGAGTGAGGCAAGCTCGAGGCTACGTCGGGGCCGATTGCTTCTCATCCGCGACGCCGACCAGAGCGCCCGGCTCTGGCGCGAGCGGTTGTGAACGACCGCACGATACGGCCCCATCGGCGTCGCATCGCAGCCAACACTACAATGCGACTGCTCGAGCCCGAGACCCCTATGGGGACTGGGATTTGCTTATAGACTATATGTCACTGGTCGAGCCAGACGCGAGAGGGGCTGCTGCCACAAGTGAGAGCGCCGGGAATGGTCGAGGTAGTTGCAGGCGGCGACGTCATCGTCAACCGCTCCGAGCCTGAAACGATCTTCGAACAGTGTCGCGACACGCTACGCGGCGCCGACATCACCTTTGCGAACTCCGAGACCACGTACTCAACCCGGGGCACGAAGGCGGCCAACATCGTCGGCATGATGCGCGCGGACCCAGGGAATCTCTCCGCGCTGAGCTACGCGGGCTTCGACGTCATGAGCTTCGCCAACAATCATCATCTTGATGCCGGCCCAGAGGCCTTCTTTGACACGCTGGACGGTTTGCACAGCCGCGGCATCCTCACGTGCGGCGCGGGCGCCGACATAGCCGAGGCGCGGCGCCCCGCCGTCATCGAACGTAACGGCGTGACGGTAGCGTTCTTGGGCTACTCATCGATCCTCTGGCCCGGGTACGCAGCCGGGCCGTCATCGCCCGGCTGCGCGCCGGTGCGTGTATCGACGCGATACGAACAGGTTGAGATGGAGCAACCGGGCTCGGCACCGCGGATCCGTACCGAGCCGTTCCCGGAGGATCTCGACGCTCTGTGTGCAGATGTCCGCGCCGCCCGCAAGGTTGCCGACATCGTCGCGCTGTCTGTGCACTGGGGCGTGCACTTTACTCCTGTCGTCGTCGCTGAATACGAGTCAGTCGTCGCCAAAGCAGCAATCGACGCCGGCGCCGACATCATCCTCGGGCACCACCAGCACATCCTGAAGCCTATCCAGGTCTACCGGGGAAAGGTCATTTTCCACGGCCTCGGACATCTGGCCATGGATGTGGACTTGAGCGAGCACGACGGGAGCCCTCTCCTTGCGCAGATGCAGCACCAGTACGGGAATATCGGTGTCCGCTACCGCCCGGACTACCCAACGTATCCCTATCCGCCAGAGGCGCGACGGACTGTCCTGGCTCGCTTTCGCATTCGCGACCGACGAATCGACGAAGTGTGCTTCGTTCCCTGCTACATCAACCCGGCCGGACAGCCTGGGGTACTTGCGGCTCGCGACCCGCGGTTTGCTCAGGTGACGTCCTATGTTGAGTCCATATCGGGCGGGGCTGGCTTCGATACGGCTTTCCAGCCCGAGCCCACCGAGGTGCGCATCCTCACCTAACGTCTGCCCGACGGACGGCCAGGCGCGCGGCGCGGACGAGTCGCAATGCGCTTGTGCCTCGATCCAGCGAAGTGGGCCCGACCGTCACTGCCAGTCGATCAAGTCATCCAGTAGTTCGGGCCGCGATCGTGTCACTCTCGTCATCTGGCTCGCGATATGGCGCCGCATGCGGCTCTCCGCCAGGTCAGGGTCGCCCGCGATGATCGCTTTCGCTATGCGGTGGTGCACCCGGCGCACCTCCTCGCTCTGACTCGCCGGGAATTGGAAGGGCGTGCGCTCGGCGTAGATCTGAATCAGCGCCCGGGACACGAGGTCCAGCACCGGGTTACCGGATAGCCCGTTCACTATGACGTGGAAATCGGCGCTTGCGGGCATCCAGTCCGCTTCGTGCTGCCCTGCTTCATCGTGCCGGGTCAGCGACGCTGACAGCGCCTCCGCCGACTCAGGGGTGATCCTCTCCGCGGCCAACCGGGCCATGAGCGGTTCGATGATCAGACGCGCATTGAGCAGGTCACCGAACGTCGCGCCCAGAGCGTGAAAGAACAAGCTCAGTGAGCGGGCGAGATCGCTGCTGCTCACCGGGGCGACCACCGGTCCGCCACGGGGGCCAGGCTTGATCTTGATCAGGCCGTGGATCTCCAAGATCCGAAGGGCTTCGCGAACGGAGTTACGGCCAACCCCGTAGCTCTCCGTCATTACCGCCTCGGACGGCAGCATGGCGCCCACCTGCAGTTTCCCGACGACGATGTCGCTCAGAATGCTTCGAGCGAGCCTCTCGGACGGTGATCATTGCTTGTCTTGTCGGCTGTCGAGTGGCTTGAATTGGCGCCCTGACCGCCGCCTCGTACCGTCTCTCCGGCAGGCTTTGCGGGCGAGATGCTGGACGTTGCAGCACGAGCAGGCACGCTTCCTGTGCGGCGACCCATTCGGATGCTCCGCTCCTTGGTGAAGTGTTCATCTGTCGATCGATGGTCATAGATAGCGTACGCGGCGCCGGATATCCGTATCCCGCCTCCGTCTGAAGGCCGGCCGGCTGAGTGAGGTCCCCTCGTCGTTAGGGCTGCAGAAGATCGGTGAGCTCTCGCACGTCCGCCAGCGAATCGAGGCGCCACACGGCATCGACGACCTGTTCGCCGCGGCCGCCCGGCAGCAGACCGCTGATGAGGTCGAAGAACTTCTCCTCGATGTCGGGCGGCCGGGCCGGGTCGGCCGGTTGTCCTCGGA
>WNFJ01654570.1_pt1 | contig 11934 bp, 10 predicted proteins | sample 5400461 | NCBI WGS metagenome assembly WNFJ01 (sample SAMN13153349, study PRJNA577476) | soil metagenome | isolation source: 115 cm saprolite on Douglas fir-dominated hillslope | place: USA:California | collected 2013-09-17
GCCGATATCAAAGGGCAGGAGAGCGTGGCCGCCGAAGGCATCGGTTTGCGCTCCATCGCGCAAGGGTTTGCCGCAATGGGTCTGTCGGATGAGGATCGACTCGCGAGGCAGTTTCCTGTCTATGATGCCTTGTACGCATACGTTCAAAGACAGGGAAAGTGAAGTCGCCTCGCGGACGTACCGCCTAAATTTGATCGTTCTTCTCTAACCTGAACTCGTCCTCTGGAGGCATCGAATGCAAACACGAGCAGTCCATGTGAGCAGGGTTTTGACGCTAGCGTTTTTGGTCTTCGCAGTTGGCCGAGCGGTAGTCCATCCTGCGAAAGCAGCCTCGGCAAGCTCAGATCGCGTCCCTCTCAAGAAGGTCGCGGATATTCCCATGCCAGGACCAGCCGTCCGTTTCGACTATCAGAGCCTCGACCCCTCGCAAGGGCGTCTCTACATCGCCCACATGAACGCCGACCAACTTGTCGTCTTCGATACCAAGAAACGAGAAGTCGTGGCGAACCTCGACGGCTTTCGTCGAGTACATGGAGTATGGGCAGTTCCGGAACTGGGCAGAGTCTATGCGTCGGTGACGGGAGAGCACAAAGTAGCCGCCGTGGATATGAAAACACTGCAAACGGTCGCCAAGATAGGCACCATTAATTACCCGGACGGTATTGCTTACGCGCCTGGCCCCCAGCGTATCTTCGTGTCCGATGAACAATTGATACGAAAACGAATTCGCTTCTAGCGAGCATCCCGCTCGGAGGCGGCGCCGGGAACACGGTCTACGATTCTGGTTCCGGCTATATTTTGGTTGCGGTTCATGAGAAGAACGAACTGGTGGCAATCGATCCGGCAACAATGCGGATCATTGGCCGCTACCCGATGACCGGTGTTCAGAGTCCACATGGAATCGCACTGGACGTGTCGGAACGGCTTGCGTTTGTAGTAGGAGAAGAGAACCACATGCTGGCCGTCGTAGACCTGACGACCATGAAGGTCTTGGCGACACATCCTGTCGGAGAGGACCCTGACGTGCTGGCCTTTGATCCTGGACTCAAGAGGCTGTACGTATCCGCCGAATCCGGTAATGTTTTCGTGTTCCGTGAAAACGGAAAATCACTTGTCCTGGAAGGGAACATGTCAATTCCCCATGCTCACACAGTATGTGTTGATCCCAATACCCACTTTGTCTACTTTCCTTTAGAGAATATCGACGGGCATCCATTTCTGCGAATAATGGAGCCAACCACCACGCAGTAAACATTCGGAGTAAGCAGGCCTTTTTCAGGTCCCCTTGATTGATGCGGTCTTGCTCCACTGTCGATCCTGGCACACCGGAACGCGACGCGTACAAAGAATGATTCTGACCATCGACTCAATACCATCCCCGCTTAGAACTCTCACGCGTGATGGGTGGCTGTTATTCCTTACACGATTCGTGCGCTTGTTCGCTTACGGCTCGCTATCCGTAGTGTTGGTTTTCTATCTCATTAGCCTCGGCCTGAGCGAGTCCCAAACGGGTCTGCTCCTCACGCTGACGTTGGTCGGGGATACTGTTGTCTCCCTTTATCTCACTACCCGCGCCGACCGGATTGGGCGGCGGCGCATGCTTATCGTTGGCGCCATTCTGATGGCTGCTGCCGGTTTAGCGTTCGCCTGCACAAGCAATTTCTTACCATTGGCGTCATAAGCCCCAGTGGTAATGAAGTGGGGCCGTTTCTGTCGATTGAGCAAGCTGCGCTTTCTCATGTTGTTCCTGCCCGGATTAGGACAGAGGTGTTTGCCTGATACACGCTCGCGGGCTCGTTGGCAACCGCGATCGGTGCGCTATGTGGAGCAGAAGACCGCAATGAGGCCCGTGGCCAGCTACCGCGCTGTGGTTATTCTTTATTCCGCATTGGGTGTTATGTTGGCGTTCGTTTTTACCCGCCTTTCGTCTGCTGCGGAAGTCACTGCACCTGGAGAAGAAACCGCCTTCCCGAGTTTCTTAGGAATAAGCCGCTCACGCCATGTGGTGGTTAAGCTCGCGAGCTTGTTCGCTCTTGACTCCTTTGCGGGGGGCTTCTTGGTCCAGAGCTTCGCCGCGTATTGGTTCTATCTGCGTTTCGGTGTCGACCCCGGAACACTCGGCATCATTTTCTTTTGGGCAAATATCCTTGCAGGCATCTCGTCATTGCTGGCATCGCGGCTTGCTTCCCGCTTCGGTCTTATTAACACCATGGTTGCCACGCACCTCCCCTCGAACATCCTGCTCATTCTGGTGCCTCTCATGCCAAATCTTTCGTCCGCGGTGTTGGTTCTGTTGGTGCGTTTCAGTATCAGTCAAATGGATGTGCCGACCAGGCAGTCGTACACCATGGCGGTTGTGAGCGCAGAAGAACGATCCGCAGCAGCGGGAATAACAGGCGTAGCACGAACGACCGGTGCCGCCATTTGTCCATTGTTTGTGGGCTTCATGTTTGCTCGACCCTCACTGATCAACGCTCCTTTCTTTATAGCGGGAACGCTGAAAATCATGTACGACCTTTTGCTGTATAGGGAATTTATAGGGGTTCGACCTCCCGACGAACCGTCGTAGTTAGCGTTGCGGCATTTAGATGAGCGATTCGCGATGCGACTTTCTGGGAAGGTTTCTACGCTTTTGGTGAGCGATCTCGTGGAATCTCGGGAAAAAGGCGAACGCCACTGCCTTGCGGCAGTGGCGTTCATGGTTGCGGGGGGCGGATTTGAACCGCCGACCTTTGGGTTATGCGATATGACTCACCTTTCGATGAGAGTCGGACTGTACCTTCATCCCCGAGGGATGCTCGCCATCCAGTCTCTACGCCTTCCCCCACCGTTCCGGGGGCTTGGTTCGGTATTGCCCTATCGCTCGCGCGACGTAGGTTCCACCGACTTTGACGAGTAATCTTCCGGCACATTGCTGCACCGGACGCCCAGTTTGCAACGCTCGATCAGGAATCCCAAGGAACTCTTGGGAATCCTAAGGAGCGACAGGTTATGAGCCCAAAGACAATCGGAATATCAAGAACTTACAAGACGCGGGTGGCCCTCGAAAAACCTTGTAAGAAGCGTTAAGGAATCGTTATTGGACAGCTATAGGACACCGAACGAGTGTGATGCTTGCATGGATGCGGAACAGGTTACGTCTGGCGTTGATCTGCTCATGTATCCCTTCCATAAGGCGATACGGAATCAACTTGCAAAGCAAATTCCAGATCTCCCCTCGCTCTTCCAGAAGTAGAACGGATCCTTGCTTCAGCGCAACCGGAGAAGGATCTCCGGGACGTTCTCCAGCCGCCTGATCGCGGTACGGGCTTAAATGCTCGCTGTCACAGAACTGCCTGCGCGAGTCCGATCTGCCCTGAATCTCGACGAAGCAAGAGCGTGGTGGCGCTCCGAGCTGGGCTGCTTCAAAGAGGAAACTTAAGACGCTGCTGCAGCGCAAGAAATCGTGGATTGGAGCGAAGGCGGTCAAGTTCCGGCTCTACCCTCATGAATACCAAGCCGTTCGAGCGATCCGCAAAAGCTTTTTCCAGCCAATTGATCGCCCGCTCGTTGTCGCCTAGCCCCAGGTAGACGATGGCAAAGTAGTAGGGCGAAACATATTTAGTTTTTGCGTCGCGCTCCAATTGCGCGAGCAGCTTTTCCGCATCCTCTTTGTTTCCGGCTCGCGCATGCGCGTGCGCAAGGGCGGAAACCATCAACGGCGTTCCGTGCGACAACTCCACTGCTTTCTGTAACTCAGGAATTGCCAGGTCAAACGTTCCCTTTTCCTCGTACGCCTGCCCAAGCACCAGATGCGGCAACTCGTAAGAAGGATCCATTTCCAGCGTGTTACGCAGTTGCGCGATGGCGCGATCGTATTGCCGGGCGAGATAGAGCCGCCATCCCAGGCTGAAGTTGATACTGATGGATAGGGGATCCAGTTCGCGTGCCTTGTTGATCTGGTTGAAGCCGTCTTGAAATCGTCCCATGGCCATCAGGAAGAGGGAATAGCGCTGGTAGGCGGTGGCGTAGCTTGGGTTGAGCTGAATGGCTTGTTGGAAGTCGTCTTCCGAACCCGACCAATCCCAATCGTAATTAAACTTCAGCGTGGCCAGTGGTGTTTCCGCTTCGGCCAGCGTCGGATCGATTTCAAGCGCCCGCCGCGCTGCTTCGCGAGCTTTGGGAGCAGCTTCGCTGACTGGCATCGATCCGAAAATCGTCGCGCCCACGATGGAGTAACAGTCCGAGAGGCCGGCATAGGCTAAGGCATAGTGAGAATCCTGCGCGGTAGCCTGGCTAAAATAGGCGATCGCTTTGTTGAGGTTCTCATCCGTTCTTTTATTCCAATAAAAGCGGCCCTTCAGATAATTCTCGTAGGCCTCAGGCGCGATAGCAGGATTGCGTGCCAGTCGTTCACGATCCTGAGGAGAAAGGTTAATTCGGATTTCGTTCACAATTGCGGAGGAGACTCTGTTCTGGAGAGCCAGCACGTCGCCAATCTGGCTCTCGTAGGTCTCGGCCCACAGATGATGATCCGTCGAGACCTGCACCAACTCCGCCGTGATTCTCACGCGCTGATCCACCCGCAAGACGGTTCCTTCAACGACGGCGTCCACATGAAGTTCGTTGGCGATTTCAGAGAGTGGCTTGCGAGTGTGCTTATACGCCATCGCCGTGGAACGGGAAATCACGCGCAGGGAACGGATTTTGGCCAGGTTGGCAATGAGTTCGTCGGTCATCCCATCGGCAAAATAGTCTTGCTCCTGATCGCCCGACAGGTTTTCGAGCGGAAGCACGACCAGGGAAGTGGTCTGCTTTCCAGCCAAGACACTGTTTGAGTTCCGTGTAGTGAAATAACGTGCTGCGATCACGCCGGCGATCAAGATAACTAGCAGTCCGACAACACCCACCGCGATGCGACGCTGCATGGATAGTGGGGGACTGCCCTTGGGCGGATCGGTCGCAGACTCAGGCGGGGCCGCAGGGGCACCAATGACCTGATTCGCCGCGGACTCGTGGACTGGGACTAGCGGCGTGGGGAAGAATTCCTCGACGTGCGCTATAAAGCGGTAGCCTCGCCGGGGAATGGTCTCCACAAAACGTGGGTTGTCCGACGAGTCCCCCAGGACTTCCCGCAAACGCAAGACCGCATTATTGAGTCCGTGGTCGAAGTCGACGAATGTGTCGGTTTGCCAGAGGCGGTTTCGCAGTTCGTCGCGGGTTATGATCTCGCCGGGTCGTTCCAGGAGCATCGCCAGGATATGAAAAGGCTGCTCGGGAAGCTTGAGGCGGAGTCCGTGCTTACGGAGTTCCAGGGTATTCAGATCTACCTCGAAGATCCCAAAACGTACGATTCTCGCCGAAGTCGCAGGTGTGCCCATTATTTACACAAACCGGGTGGAGTATATCTCCTGCAGGAGGTCAAGGTCAAAAAAGGAGATCGGCTGTTAACTCCCTTGTTTGCAAATGAAAGCGCGAGGATACGGAAATGTGGTGGATTGGATGCATCGCGGATTGCTCTTTCCCTGCGCATTGTGCAGATTCGCCAAGCGCCATACCCGCGAAAACGACGGGTGGGTTCTGAGCGATCAATCCGATATCCGAGCCCTGATGCTCGAGAGAACGAGGGACGTGATGAGAGTTCACAGCCAGAAACAAGCAGCGCACCTTGTTGTGATGCTGGCCACATTGGCAATAGTTTTGCATCTGGCGCGGCCTTGGCCTGCTCACGGTCAAGCGGTCGGAGCGACTCTGTCGGGGGTGGTGCGGGATTCCTCAGGCGCCGCAGTTCCATCTGCCAAGGTTTCCGTCAAGAACATCGCGACCGGAGTCGCTCGCGAAGCCACCACCAACGCGGACGGGCTGTATTCCGCTCCTAATCTCTTGCCGGGAACCTATGAAGTCGGGGTTTCGGCGCAGGGATTCACGGCGGTGGTTCAAAAAGGGATATCGCTCACCGTCGGAGCCAATCAGGAACTCGACTTCGCGCTGAAGGTCGGTATGGTGACCGAAACCGTGGAAGTTACGACCTCTGTTCCATTGGTGCAAACCAACTCGTCCGCCGTCACTGCGACGGTTGATTCCACAACGATTCGCGAGTTGCCTCTGAATGGCCGGGATTGGACGTCATTGGCCACGCTCGAACCGGGTGTCGCCAAAATCCCCAACCAGGTAACGACTGCTTTCAGCGCCAATAAAGGCAACCGCGGTTTCGGCAACCAATTGACCGACTCCGGCCATCGCCCGAATGAAAACAGCTATCGGGTCAACGGTATTATCGTGAATGACTACGCCAATGCAGCCCCCGGAGGCGCGACTGGCTTGAACTTGGGCGTCGACGGCGTGCAGGAATTTTCCGTCATCACCTCCGGCTACACAGCGGAATATGGACGCACTTCCGGCGCCATCATCAACGCGATAACCAAGTCGGGCATCAACCGGTTCCATGGCGACGGTTTTTTCTTTGATCGCGACAAAATCTTCGACGCCAAGAACTACTTCGATCCCGCCGGTCCCATTCCTTCCTTCCGGCGTGTTCAGTTCGGCGGCTCCGCAGGCGGGGCGATCATCAAGGATAAGACGTTCGTTTTCGGCGCCTACGAAGGGGTTCGACAGAATCAGCCTAGCTCCCAGACTATTAACGTGCCCTCACAGGAAGCGCGAAATGGAATGCTTTGCGCGGGAACAAATTGTTCGTCGTTGACAACGGTAGCGGTAAATCCGGCTATCGTCCCCTATCTGGCTCTCTGGCCTTGCCCCGCGACCTGCCAGTCCGCGACCAACGCGGACACGGTAGCCCTCAATGTGGCGCTGGCGGCAATCGCGAAAGAAAACTATTTTTCGGGGCGGCTGGACCAGAAAATTTCAGTCAATGACAGCCTGGCCGCCAGCTACTTCTTTGATTCCGGCCCTCAATCCCAACCCGATCCGCTTCAGAACGCCATCCACCAGGTCTTCTCTCGCAGGCAGATGTTGGGTATCGAGGACACGCACATCTTCAGCCCGCAGGTGGTCAACACGTTGCGTGTGGGCGCAAGCCGTGTGATTGGAGACATCAATACGCCTGTCTCCGGCGATGCTGTAGCAACCAACCCAGCTCTCGCCATCGCTCCTGGTGCGAAAGCAACCCCAAAAATCGCGATCAGCGGCATAACTGCTGCCATTGGATTGGGGGGCCTCAACCGTTTCAATCACGCCTGGACTTCTTATCAAGCGGGGGACGATGCCTTTATGACCCGGGGAACGCACCAGATCAAACTGGGCTTTGCTTTTGAACGCATGAATTACAACATTCTGGAGCAGTTGAGCCCGAACGGCCGAATGAACAGCTACACTCTGACCAAATTTCTGACTAACGGCCCCGACAAGCTGAATGCCCTGGCTCCGGGTGGATCGCATGAAGTAGCCATCCGCGAGAGCCTGTTTGCCGGCTACGTGCAAGATGACTGGCGCGCCCGCTCGAACCTGACGCTAAACCTTGGCCTGCGGTACGAGATGACCACCAAACCCAACGACGCGAACAACCGCATCCAGGAAATTACCACTCTGGTGAATTGCACGGCCAGCACTACCGCGTGTGGACCGGTCCATGTCGGCAGCTTTATAGCGACGAATCCTACGCTTAAGAATTTCGAGCCGCGTATCGGTTTTGCCTACGATCCCGGCAAGAATGGGAAGACCGCGATCCGCGGCGCCTTTGGCATGTTCGACGTCCTTCCCCTGCCCTACGAATTCGGCCTCAATACTGCCGCTACCTTCCCGTTCCAAATCATCGGCAACGACCCGAATGCGACGCTGGGCACCGGGGTCCCGGACCCCAACGTCAGCTTCAACCCCACCGTAGTACGTAACCGGTATGTGCAGCAAGACCCCAAGCGCGCTGTTGTCATGAACTGGAACTTCAACGTCCAACGTGAACTGGCTCCGGGGTGGACTGCGTTGGTTGGTTATGTGGGTTCGCGGTCGGTTCATCTATCGGTCGCCGCCGATGATATCAACCTGATCCAGCCAACGGTATCTTCGGCAGGCTTGCTGTGGCCGGTCAGTGGCGGTGTCGCGATCGACCCCAATTGGGCAGGCGGAACCGGCGGAACTGGCATCCGTCCCGTTCTGTTTGACGGCGCTTCTTCCTACGAATCGTTGCAGGCCCAACTCAAGAAATCCATGAGTCATGGCTTCCAAGGGCAGTTTTCCTATACGTATGGCAAGTGCAGAGACACGAGTTCTGCTCCGGTCACCGGTGATACTTACGCAAATTCCATTGCGGTGCCCATCTTGTTCTCACAGTCCTATCGCATCGGACCCTGCGACTTCGACATCCGCCATGTCGTGAGTGGAACGCTGATTTGGGAAATGCCCGGCCCGAAATCAGGGCCAATGTCTTACGCCTTGGGGGGCTGGGAACTCGGAACCATTGTCACCGTAACCAGCGGCTCACCCTTCACCCCCACAGTCGGCGGCGGCGGCGACCCGCTGGGCACTGGCTTCAATGGCGACTTCTCCATGGACTTCGCAAGTATCGTGAAGGGATGCAATCCAATCCATGGGGGAGTGGATTATCTCAATGTCAATTGTTTCACCTACGCCCAGGCTCCATCCCAGACTTTCTATAATGCGAATTGCAATCCGGCTGCGGCTTATCCAACCTGCTTGAATCTGTTGGGCAACGCCGGACGCGACAGCCTGTACGGACCAGGACTGGCCGGGGTTGACTTTTCGGTGTTCAAGAATTTTCACGTTACGACAATTTCGGAGGCCTTCAACGTCCAGTTCCGTGCGGAATTCTTCAATATCCTGAACCATACAAACTTTCAGGCACCCAATTTCTTGACCGATAACAACAACAACTCGGTTGACCAGGCGAACGGGGGCATTCTTGCTTCCACCGCCACGACTTCGCGCCAGATTCAGTTGGGGCTGAAATTGATCTGGTAGAGCGGACAATGTTCGTGGGACCGGTCTTGGTGCGCGGGTTCCCAAAGCGATGAAGTCGATACTGAGTTGTTCGAAGGACCCACGTGGCACCCAGACCGGTCGTTGAGGATCGCACACTCGCTCCGCCCAATACGTCGGAGCGAAAGAAGAAGATCTGGTCGGTAGTGCGTGTTTCCAGTGGAAATTTCCTGGAAATGTACGACTTCATGGTGTTTGGCTACTACGCCTCGGCAATCGGGGCAACTTTTTTCCCAAGCGGCATCCCCTTCATATCGCTGATTTTGTCGCTGATGACCTTCGGCGCCGGTTTCCTCATGCGCCCCCTGGGAGCGATCGTGCTTGGAGCGTACACCGATGTTCACGGGCGCCGAAAAGGTTTGATACTCACCTTGACGCTGATGTCCTTCGGGATTGTTACGATTGCCTGCACGCCGGGATACGCAACGATTGGAGTGTTGGCTCCGATCCTGGTTTTGCTGGGCCGATTGTTGCAGGGATTCTCAGCTGGGATGGAATTAGGCGGCGTCTCAGTTTACTTATCCGAGATTGCCACTCCCGGGCACAAAGGTTTCTATGTGAGCTGGCAGTCAGCCAGCCAGCAGGTGGCTGTGATGTTCGCGGCGCTGCTCGGAGTTGCCCTCACATTCGTACTGCCGGCGCCAAGAATGATGGCCTGGGGATGGCGCATCCCGCTGCTTCTGGGCTGCGCCATCATTCCTTTCCTTTTCGTTCTCAGACGCTCCCTTCCCGAAACTGACGAATTTAACGCACGCAAACACAAACCAAGCGTGCCAGAAATCTTCCGCTCGCTCACCACCAATTGGAGCATCGTTCTGATCGGAATGATGCTGGTGACCATGACGACGGTATCGTTCTACATGATCACCGCCTACACTCCCACCTTCGCCAACTCGGTCCTTCATCTGGCGGTAATGGATGGACTCATCGTCACCCTGTGCGTTGGCGCTTCAAATCTGTTTTGGCTTCCCGTGATGGGATCGCTCTCGGACCGCGTCGGAAGGCGGCCATTGCTGCTCGCTTGCACTGTGCTGATGTTGGTGACCGCCTATCCAGCCATGTTATGGCTGATTCGCGGACCCTCATTTTCCCGATTGCTGATCGTAGAACTTTGGCTGTCTTTCCTATATGGCAGCTACAACGGCGCAATGGTCGTCTTTTTGACTGAGATCATGCCAGTCAGTGTGCGGACATCCGGCTTCGCTCTCGCGTACAGCCTGGCGACCGCCGTCTTCGGTGGATTTACGCCGGCACTCAGCACCTATTTGATTCACATTACCGGCAATCGGGCCATTCCAGGCCTGTGGCTATCGGCCGCAGCCGCGTGCGGTCTGGTGAGCGCATTGGTGGGCAAACCCGAGACCGGTGCAAGTCCACTCGGCCTCAGCCACGTTCGCTTGTAACTTCTCTTGAACGAATTACGAGTGGGCAAACAGATGGGTTCAATAGACTTCCTGGCTTCCACTGACAATCCTGCGTAGTCCTGCCAACCTCGGCTCAAAAATTCAGTGCGCCCGTCGGCTGCGGCAGCAAAGGCCATGGTCGGAATTGTCTCAATGAGATCGCGAAGCTCCTTTTCGCTCCTGCGAGCGTTCAGCGCCTCTTTGCGCGCACGGTCTGAAAGATAGCTGGTAAGGATGCCGATGAACAGGAATGCAACCAGTGCAACGACATCCCGCGGATCACTGATATGGAAGTAGCCGACCGGCGGGGCTAACCAGCTGAATGCAAGAGGCGCTAGGAGTGAGGCGAAAAGTGCATAGCGAAGCCCCCAGGCAGCGCCGAGACAATCAACACAAGAAAGAGAAAGAACAGTCTGCCGTAAATGGCCGATCACGAAAGGACACTACATAGAGAACGACCGAGACCGCGAGTACGGCCACGCTACACAAGAATTCGGAATATAACCTTTGCGATAACCCGCGGCTGCATCAGATTCGCTCGCCGGTTGCTTGGCGTTCCCATATCTGCTCAACGCCGACTGCTGCACATAATAGCGCATTTGTTCCTGCCGCTGGCGCGTGAGCAGCGCTAATCGACAGGGTGGAGCCTGTCATCCAACGGTCGTTAACCGCAATTACTACGGGAATCGTGCGCGAACAAATTCATTCCACGGTGCCGCCGGCGGATTTCATGGCGGAAGATCCTCCCATGGTCCCACTCCAGGAGCGCCACATCCCGCAGCGCCAGGCGGTCACTCCGGTGCGTTTAGTGGATTTCATAATGGCGGACTAACCAGGGGGTATTCGTCTCGTGGCTCCTCCAGCATGGGAGGCTTCCATGGTGGAGGAGGTTCGCCCGGTGGAGGAGGTTCGCACAGTGGAGGACACAGGTAACAGAGACTCCGAACGTAATCACCCGTTCGGATGAAATGGAGAGGACTATCGCAGTTCCGGAGTAATGACATTTGTTCTTTGCCGGGACACCGTGTTCGAAAAGGACCTCGGACCGCAAACCGTTACCGCCGCGGAGAAGATTTAAAGGAAGCCGAGCGGGAAATGGAGTCGCGCGCAGTAAGGCCGGATCCAATGAGAGGGCACTGTATCCTGGACCGATTCCACGATGAATCCGAATACCGACAAGTGGATACCTGTATCCCCAATAGGAGTTTGGCTACAAAGTCTTGTGCGCGTCCAACATCGAATGCGGCAGAACGATCCAGGTAAAGTGCGGCCATACAGCACTTACCGATTCGCGTGGAGGTACAGAAGTTCCGCGGATAGAGCACAAGACAGCTCGCCGCGAAACGTTAAATCCTGCCGGAAGACAACGATCAGTAACGATAAACGCGCTGGTGAGAAATCTGGGGGACGCATTCAGGGAACGAAGCTTCCGTAAACAGGCGAACGCCACTGCATTTCGGCAGTGGCGTTCATTGGTTGCGGGGGGCGGATTTGAACCGCCGACCTTTGGGTTATGCGATCTGACTCACCTTTCGGTGAGAGTCGGACTGTACCTTCATCCACGAGGGATGCTCGCCATCCAGTCTCTACGCCTTCCCCC
>WNFJ01035446.1_pt1 | contig 11933 bp, 12 predicted proteins | sample 5400461 | NCBI WGS metagenome assembly WNFJ01 (sample SAMN13153349, study PRJNA577476) | soil metagenome | isolation source: 115 cm saprolite on Douglas fir-dominated hillslope | place: USA:California | collected 2013-09-17
GTTCGTCGAATCGGAAATCTGATTGAAGCGATACAGCAGATTCTCCCCGAGAAACGCAAACAGCTCGATGAGCGTCACCCCGGGATCGCTCGGGTTGTGATCGGTCCACTCGGGCGCGTAGACCGGAATCCGCCGCATCAGCTCGTCGCGGAGCTGTTGATACGACCGGTCGTCCAGGATTGGAGCAGGTAGTGGCATGGTGCTACTCCAGGTAGAACGGGTACACGAGGTTCGCCGGCCGGTTATCGCGTACGTGGACGTACGCGATGTGAATGAGCACCAGGGCGGGATCGTCCCCAGGCTCGACCCGAACTTGAGTCGTCGTGATGCGTGGCTCGAACGCGGCCAACGCCCGCTCCACCTCCCGCTCGATCAGCGCGCGCGTGGCGCTCGTGTTGGGCTGCATGAGGAAGCGCCGCAGCCCGCAGCCGAACGTCGGGCGCATGATGCGCTCGCCCGGATCGGTGTCGAGGATGATCTCGATCGATTGCGCGACTTTGTCGGGGCCCGCGACATAATCAAGCCCGCCGGCGAGCGCCGGCATGACCGGGAACCCCCACCCGGTACCGAGAAATCCGATGGTAGTCATGAGTGCTGAACCTGGACTTCCCATTCGATGCCGTCGGCGGTGCTGGGCTCGCTTCCTGGGGTGCCCGCGGTCTTCAGCTCCAGACTCATGTTCGCGAGCGCGAAGGGCGAATACCGCTGCTTCAACTGCGTCCGCATGGCAGGGTTCTTCTCGAATCCCTTGGAACTGTCGATGCTCGCGTTGATCGCGGCGTCGATGCTGTTCTCTTCGCTGACGGGGGCGTTCAAATCGAACTCCGCTGTCACGCCGGCCGCGACATCGATCTCCGACGGGAAACAGAACCGGAGCTTCAACAGAAAGAACAGATTGAACAGCAGCACCACGATGGGCAGGAACAGCTCGAACACGAACGTGGCGACAATCGTGACGAGCGGGATCGAGACGCTGCAGACCTCCCCGTCGGGCCTGGTCCCGTCGGGAATCGGGCCGCTCCCGTCACCCGAAATCATGATCGACCCAGGCGGCTTGGCGAACGCCACGCCCAGCGTCGGCCGCGCCTGCGCCGCCAACACGTTGAGATCAGGCAGCTGGACTGTGACCGGACGCTTGCTGGTCCCGTCGAGGTCGAATGGCGCCGCCAGCTTGTACGGCTCGGTTGGTTGGCTCCAAAACAGTCCGTCCGGGCAGGGGCAGGGCGTGCCGGGCGGATGCGCGACTTTGTGGCGCTGTACAAAGCACCACACTTCGTAGAACTGCGAATCGTCGAAGCGCGGCCGGCCGGGTGGATCGGTGTCGCTGCTGGCGGTAGGGAGCAGTCCGAAGTAGATGGTCCCGAACTGGCCGGCGTGGTGGATGTCGGCGGGATCGGGAATCAACGGCCGCATCGGGAACACCGCTTCACCGCCGAGGCTCGGAAAGCGCGGCGCGACGTTGTCCCAACAGCCGACCCGGTCACGAGCCGTTGGCATCCAGCCCTGCAGGTATGGCATGATGCCGAAGCGATTCGCCCACTCCTCGAGCCGGATGCGCTCCAGCTCGAGCAATCGGACGATGCTCGCGCGCTGGCGTGTCATCGTGGCCGTGGCGGCTTGCTGCAGCATGACGCCGGCCGTCGTCGCCGGCCGAGTTGCGGTGACCGCGGCGATGGTGGCCAACCGCCGCCGCGCCGTGCCCATCCGCGTGAGGATCTGGCGCCCCTCGTCCTGGGCGCAGGTCGGGACGGCGGTCGTCCGGCGGCGGACGACGAACCCGACCTGACACACGCGTGCGGGTGCGGCGCGCGGAAGCATCGGCGCGTCGCAATGCAGCTCGCAGACCACGAGGTAGAAGCGCTTGTGTGTATCGAGAAACACCTTGCGCGTGTTCGTCCCGTCGGGAGCATAGATCTGCTCGCTGAAACGCCGCTTGCGACCGTCTGTACGCTGGACGATCGACGGCGCCGGCTGCAGCGAATGCACCAAATCCTCGGCGACGAACTTGAGACAATGCTGCGGATCCTTGATGAACTCGTTGGCGATGTCCGAGGTCTCGTACTTCTGAAATACCGGGCGCGTCAGGCGGCCGACCTGCGGGTCGGATGGATCGCTCCATTTCCACCACGGGGCCACGACCATCCAATCGCGCTCGGCCGCGATCACCAGATGTTCCCCGCGCCCGGCGTATAAGACGGCGACACGACGCCGCTCGAGCAGAGGATCGTCGTGCAGTTGATCAACCCGTCGAACGTCGAGGCCGGGCAATGCACGTTCAGGGCGGACGCCGTGATCTCTACCGTTGCGTTGGCCTGAATCTGGATCTGACCCGCCGCGGTGAAGGTGATCGTCGAGCCATTCGAATGCGTGAGCGTCACGGTCTGCGCGCTGTCGTCGAGCACCAGCTTATGCCCGCTCTGCATCGAGAGCGTGACTTTCGCGGCGCCCTGCGTGTCGTCGAACTCCAGCAAACTCTTGGCGCGCGACCGCCAGAGCCGCTTGTTGTTGGGCTGCTGCGGCCGCTCCGGTAAGGCCTCCTGTCCGTTCCAGCACGCCCCGACGATGTAGGGGCGGCGCAAGTCGCCCGCTTCGAAAGCCACCACGACTTGTGTGTCGACGGCCGGCAGGACTTCGATGCCCTGATCGTCGTCCGCATACGGCGTGAGCAGCGTCGCCCAGGCGCGGACGTCGGCGCCGTCGCCGCCGAGCCAAGGGAACCGGACCTGGATGCGGCCGAGTGAATCGGGATCGACGATGTTCGTGACGATCGCCGGATAGACGCCGAAGTGCCGTAGGGCGGCGCCGTCCGGGCCGCGCTCGGAGATCTTCATGGCGAGTTCACGGTCGCACGCTCAGCCTCGAAGTGCGTGCGATGGCCGTCCGTGAGGTCGTACGTGTGACAGACGCGCGTGACGTAGTAGCCGTCGCCCTTGAAGGGCGACCCCACACGATCCAGCGTGAGATGACTGCCGACCATCATGTCAGGCGTGCCATTCGTGACGCCGCTGACCGTGACAAAGCTCCGTGCGCGGCGTCGCATTTCGGCTTGCGCCCACGCCGTCGCTTCGGTGGAAACCAGAGGATTCCCCCGCAACAGATACGAGACCCGATCGCCGAAGGCTTGCGCCAGGATCTGGGGGCCGGTCCGCCCGCTCGAGACTTCCTGCTGCACCGCTTCGTTCCCAGCACTCTCGTCGATCCGGTCGCGCGCGCGCGCGTCATAGCCGCTCACCTTGACCTTGGTGCGCTGGTGCGCGAGGTCGGCGCAGAGCCGGACATCGATGAGGTCATCGCCCTGGATCAGCGTGAGCGTCGTCGCGGTGCGGCTGCCGCGCGTCGCGAAGTGCAGTGTGTCGTCGCTCAGCCAGACCTCCGCCTGGATCAGACGCCCCCGCTCGCGCAGAAACGCGAGGTCGCTTTGATTCCACTGCTGCACGACGTCGTAGGTCGGGCCGTCTGCTTGTACGTCCGGCGTTAAGCCGTGGTCGCCGGCAATCGACTGGGCGATATCGCCGTCACTCATCTTCTCATACGTCTTCGCCCGCCTGGTCATGCGCAGCTCCATCAGCCGATCTTCCGCGCAGACGGTCACATGCGGCTCGATGCCGTTCTTGAACTCCGCCTCGATGGCGCTGATCAGTCCCGTGAACGCGATACGCGCATCGTCCGATGGCCCGATCGATACCTCGAGAGACTTCCCGAGATCGATGACGCGACCGTCCAAATACAGTTGCTCCTCTTCCGCGGCGTTGGCCCGCGGCCCCTCGGCAACCAGGCGAAGCCGCAGCGTCTTCATCCCGTCGGTGGCCTCCTCGATTTCGAGCGACGAGAGATCCCGCGCCAGGTCCCCGACGACGTCCCCCTCGACCTTGAAGACGGGCGCGACGGCGGTGAACAACTCAGTCATCGTATCCCTCCGCCCGGGTGCGCGACGCAGAACGCACGGAAGCGACGGACGCCTCGCGTGGCGGCGCCTGTCCTGCGTCGCCGGCGCCGGGCGTCGCTGACCCGCTCGCTCCCGGCTCCGCCAGGACGTCGACGCGTGAGGTTAGCTCACCGATGCGCACCGTCATCGATCACTCCTACGCTGCCCCGGCGTTCCGCAGCCACACGGTTGCGTCGGTCGGCGCTGGCGTTGCTCGCGGTCGGCCCGTGCCCGCCCTCCTCCGCCCTCTTCGCGGGGCAGCGACGTCCAAGGTGGCGCCGTGGGATCGAGTGGCTGCGTGACATCGACGGGGTCGGTCTGATGCGGACGCAACGGAATCCACGCGGCCGCGGCGTCCGCGCGCTGGATGGCCGTGTGCCCCACGCGCGGCCGCAGCGGCACGCCGAAGCCGAACGAGACCGCGCGCGCATCGACGATCGGCGGCGGGGGGGCAGGCTTGGCCTCGGCTTGCGCGACCGGTGACGGCAGCCCCGCGATCTTGAGCGGCGTGCGCGGCTGATCGGGTGGCGCCGGTGATGGCGGCGGCGCCGCACCCAGGGCCGGGGCTTCCCCAAAGGCGCGCTTGACCGTTGCGGCCGCGGCGTCCGTGCGGGCGATATCCACCTGCGCGATCGCCGAGCTCACCCCTCCGGCCGCGGCGACCGCAAAGCCGGCGGCTGCCGCACCGCCGAGCGCAACCGCGGCGGCGATCGGGGGCGTCGCCGCAGCGTCGAGCCCGAAGGACCCCTCGAGCGATGCGGCGGCTCCCGCCTGGACGCCGACCTGCACGCCGACTCCCGCGTTGAGCGAGAGCGAAGAGTTGAAGTCGACTTCGACGCCGCCGGCGAGCGACAGTGTACTCCCCAACTGGGCGGAGAGTCCTCGCCAAGCGGCGGGATCGACACCCACTCGAGCGGCGAACCCGGCGGCCGATTCGCCGGCCAGCGCGCTCCGCGTCGCGTCGGTGGCGCCGCCGCCGCGGCTGCCCGGGCCAGCCCCGCCCCCGCCCAGGGAAAGCGCGGTATCTGCCTTGTTCGCACCCGGCCCTTCCCGACCGAGCTGATACTTGGCGTCTTGCTCCTTGATCGAAACACCCATCTTCGCGCGCAACGGCATGCCGTTCGCCGCGAACAACTCGAAATCGATGGACAAATCATCGATGATGCCATCGATCTGCAGATCTCCCCAGACAAACCGTACTTTGGGCGGCTTTTGCTTCTTGCTCCCTTCGCCTTTCGGCAGGACGAACTGCTCGACCGCGCGGGTCTTCGATCGCACGGACACCGGGTCAGCGGTGGTGCCCTCATCAGCAGTGTCGAACACCAGATCGAAACTGAGCGTCGTAGACGTGGTCCCGAGGTATTGCCGCCGCTGTTGGGCGCGGGTGTCGCCGCCCTCGATGCGGTTCGCGAGCGCCAGCTTCAGCGTCTCGGGATTGAACTGCACCGGGATCGCATCGCCCACCGGCGTCGCCTGGGCGTCGGCGGTGATTTCCTGGAGTGTGGCGTTCTTGAGCTCGGGCATCGTCTCAGAGCTCCAGCCGCAAGCCTTCGTGCGCGATCGTCAGCTCTTCGATCGCGATCTCACCTGTCTTCGCGTTCAGCTGCGGGCCCGCGATCTTCTGCGGTAGCCCGCGATCGAACAGCCAGGTCGCGACGGTCATCGCGCTTGCCGCGTCCCGTACTTCGATCTTGCCGTCGTACCGGCGCACGGGGCGCTCGCCGCCGAGCACGCTTTGCAACCAGGCCCACAGCTCGCTCTTCACTTTGCCGCCGGCCGGATACAACATCCCGCGTCGTAACGTGATCGAACTGTACTTGCCCCGTCCGAGCAGTTGTCTCACGCGGTTGTTATAGCCGCCTTCGTTCAGGTCTTTCAGGTCGACGCTGATCTCCAAGCCGTTGCACTCCTGGAATCCGCCGTCGCCCAGCTTGATCGGCTCACCTGAGCCGCCCGCGCGCTTGAGTGTCACGAGGAAGTTGAACGTCGAGGCGATGGTGCCGGCTGGATCGGGTGGCACTGGTTACTCCCGCACCCGCAGCGTGCCGTCGCCGTCGCGCGCAATCTCCAGCACCAGAAACTCGAGCGGCTCGGCGGGCGCCACGCCCACGTGCGCGATCAGCCGACCTTGATCCACCGACCAGGGCGGATTGAGCTCGTCGTCGCAGCGCACGAAGTACGCATCCTCTGGACGGGCGCCGCTGAAGGCGTTGGCAAAGAACAACTGGCGGAGGAACGCATCCAGCTCGTGACTCACCGCGGCGCGCAACGCGGCGTCGTTGGGTTCGAACACAAGCCACTGCATCTGCCGGTACAGCACGCGCCGCAGCATCGTCATCAGGCGGCGGACGCTCAGCTGGCGATACGACGACTCGGGCGACAGCGTGCGGCCGGCCGAGTCGTCGTATCGCCAGCTGAGCGTCCGCCGCCTGATGACGGACGTTGACCACCCCCTCCGCGATGACGTTGGCGGGACCGTATTGCACACCCAGCTCGTGCTCGCGCCGCGCGATAATCCCGGCCGCGACCGCGGCAGGATTCACCCGGGGGAGGGTGACTCGTCGATCGGGTTGCGTGACCTCCAGCCATGGATGGTACGCCGCGGCATACATCGAGCTCAGGCGAGAGCGCCAGGTCAGGATGCGGCGCTGGCTCAGGTCCGGCGGCACGTCGAGCAGCACTACGAACGACTCTAGCTGGTCGGCCAAGTCCAGCAGCCGCTGTTGCAGGCCCATGATGGTGTCGAGATCGGCGGCCGGGTCGAGGCGGAGCCCGTCGAGGTCTTCGGGAGGTGCCTCCTCCTGCTCTTGGGCTCGGGGCACGCATTCCTCGAATTCCCCCGACGCGATATTCGCGTCGAGGATCGAAACCTGATCCGGGAGCGGTCTCGGCGAATACAGATCCGCCGCCACCAGCAGCGAGACGTCGGCGCTGTCGACGAGGGCGTGCACGCCGTCGACCGGCTCCGCGTCTCCGGGCACCCAGTCGTCATCGAAGAAGTCCGCTGGCGTGATGTCGGCGTAGCGGTCGGCGCCCCCGACGAATGGAGCTGTCTCCAGCGGCGCCAACCCGGGATCGATCAACAACGCCGCGTGGGCGTACCAGGAGCGCCGCGGACTGGAGGAGGCGACGGTGAGATCGTCGCTGGGATAGAGGAGCTCCGATTCGAGGACCAGGACGCGCGCGAGCCATCTGGGATGCTCGCTCGCAAGGCCTAGCCGCTCGAAGCGTTCGCGCCGCTCTTTCACCGCACCGTCCCGGATCGTCAGCTCGCCCTCGACGATCTCGGCCGCGACGATGGGCATGAGCACAGCGGCGTCGAAGATGGCGTGCGCTTCCCGGATCGGCCGGGTGGGATGCCATTCCTCGCGGACCTGCGCGACGCGCGCGATCGCAGTGCCACCACCGACGAGCGTGAGCCGCAGGGTCGTGCCCGCGTCGACCGCGCCGGGTGCGCAGGAGAACCCGGTCGGTGTGAACGCGCTCGCCGCCAGCGGCTGGGTGGTGAAGGAGAGGCTCGCCCGAAGCCGGTTGCCCCACCGGCCCTCGTTGCGCGCCGCCATGCAGACTCCTCCACCCCCCGACGCGATCAACCCGACCATCGTCCCACGAGCGATCCCGGCTATGTCTGCCGCCACGTCAGGGCTGCCGTCGGGCGCGGTGTACGCGTGGACGATGCGCACGATGTAGGCGCGGGAGCCGCCGTTTTCGAAGAATGACGCGACGACATAAGGCAGGAGTCCCGGGCCCTCGAATGCGCCGAACAACCGGACGTACTGATCCCAGCTTTCGACCGGCACGGCAACCGAGCGCGTGACGGTCGCGCCCTCGCGCGCGGGCGCCGGCGCCCAGTCGGCACGAAAGACGGGGATGCGCGCCGACCCGCGCGGCGCCACGCCGACGAACGCGCACACGTCCATGCGTTCGCCTGTCAGGGCGCGCAGCGGCTCGACCGGATGGTGGTAGATGCCCGGCGCGCCGACCTGGAAATTCAGCAGCGCGGCCACGTCTACTTGTACTCGATGCCTTCGTGGACCAGGTGCAGCTCCTCCATCGCGACATCGCCGCCGCCTTTGGCGGCCAGCGTGGGTCCGGTCCATTTCTTGGGCTGCGCGTTGCGCAGCGTGAATGTGGCGACCGCGTTGCGCGCCTCGTCGAGCAAGGTGATGCTCACGCTCCGAGGATCAGCGACGCCCTCACGCACTCCTTTCAGCCAGGTGAACAGGTCGTCGGATCCGACCAGACCGCGCTTGAGCGTGACATCGTCATTCTTGTGGGTGTTCGGCACCTTGCGCACGGTGTTGAACTTCTCGTTGCCGTTCCGGTACTCGGCGTAGCTGACGTCGAGTCCGAGTCCGCTGGCGTCCGAAAAGCCGCCGATGATGCTCCCTTCCGAGCCGTCTCCCTGCGCGCCGCCGAGCGAGACGATGTAGTTGAACGCGCTGTAGGGGTTGTTGCGAAACGTTGGCATAGAACCCTCGCATCAAGTCGTCGGAGTCGTGCTGGTCGCGTCGCCCGTCCACTGACCGATCCGGAAAATCACGAACTCGGCCGGCCTGGTCGGCGCGACACCGATGAGGCAAATCATCCGGCCGTTGTCGAGATCGTTCTGCGTCATCGTCGTGCGGTCGCAACGGACGAAGTACGCCTGCTCCGGCTTGGCGCCGATCAATGCGCCGTCACGCCACATCACGAGCAGGAAGTCTTCCACCGTCTGGCGAATGTTTCGCCACAGCCGGTCGTTGTTCGGCTCGAACACCGCCCACTGCGTGCCCTTGTCGATCGAATGCTCGAGGTAGATGAAGAGCCGGCGCACGTTGACGTACTTCCACTCGGGATCCGAGCTCATCGTGCGCGCGCCCCACACCCGGTTGCCGCGGCCTTCGAAGAAGCGCAGCGCGTTGATCCCTTCGGGATTGAGCACGTCCTGGCGGCCCTTGTTGATGTTCAGCTCGAACTTCGTGAGCCCGCGGACGACCTCGTTCGCCGGCGCCTTGTGCACGCCCCGCTCGATGTCCGAGCGGGCGTAGATCCCCGTGACGAAGCCGGAAGGCGGCAGGAGAATGCGCGGCGGCGGCGCGCCCTGGGCCGCGCGCTGCGTGGGATCGAGGATCTCCACCCACGGGTGATAGAACGCGCCGTACTTGCTGTCGAACTTCCCGCGGAAGTGGCGCACTTCCGTCATCGAGCTCTCGGCACGCCCGTCGACCACAGCGATCCGGTACTTGAAGCGCTCAGCGTGCGCGATGAGGTAGCCGGCCGCGACGGTGGAATCGACGTCGAGATCGTACGCGCCGCTGTCGGGCATCGCCACGATCGCGATGTCGTCGAGCTCGCCCAGCGCCGCGAGCCCGGTGGCCTTCTTCGTCACGTCGTCGGGATCGGCATCCTGGCCGTTCAAGTCGTCCGGCGTCGCGATGACTCCGTCGTGGCCACCCTGAAGGCGACGGTTGGGATTCCCTTGCAGCGCGACCATCAAGTTGGCTGCGACATCGTTTCCCACCGCGGTCGCCGGCTCCCAGTCGAGCCACACGACGGCAGCTTCGTCCTCCGGGTCTTCAAGCTGGAGGATCTTGCCGATGTAACGCCGCTGGGAAGGCGAGGCGCCCAGCTCGTTGTAGACGTCGACGCGCTCCAATGGATCCGCGGTGACTTCGACGCGCAACTCGACGAGCTGGATGTTGTCGGTCGCCGCTGGCGCGAACGTCCCCGCACCGCGCCGGAACAGCTGGCGTCCGTCGGCGAGGTCGATGTCGATCTCCGCCAAGGCTCCCAGTACCAGCGGGTCATTCGCCTTGGGGGGCGTTCCACCAGCCGGCGTGATTTCGACAATCGCCCCGCGCTTCGCGCGCGTGACCTGCACGGCGCCGTACTGCGTGCTGAAAAAGGCGATGTTCTTGCTGCGCACCACCTTCGTCTCGACCAGGACGTTCCCGTACGCTCCCGGCCACCGCGCCCGCCAGGTCGCGGTCGTCCCGCTCACCGGAATGGATCGACTGGCTATGCCCCAATCCTCGGCGCCGGCGGCACCGCGCGGGGCGAAGACGCGCGAGATGTAGAGCCGCTGGCCCCCGTTGAGAAAGAAGGCGCGTGCGGCTTGCGACGTGTATGCGACCCGCTCGTCGCCGTCCGTTGGCGTCCGCAGCGCTTCCAACCCGCCGAACATCCGCTCGAACTCGGTGAACGACGTCATCATCCGCGGCTCGATGGGCAGCGGCCCATGGTTGGCGGGCACGGGATAGTGCACGGGGCCATACCGCGTCATTCCGGTGAAGCCGGTCGTGCTGGTCGGGACGCCTTCGATCGACTTCGACCGAAAGCTCACTTCTTCGACATAGACTCCTGGGGCCAGGTACTCGGGCATATTCGCTCCTGCGATTCGCGCGGGCGGCTAGGTGATCTCGAACGGCGCCACGCCGCTGCTGATCAGGACGCCGTAGGTGAACGTGACCGGTTGGGTGACAGACGCCGTGTACGCCGGGATCGCGGCCGTCCCGTCCATCACCGGATCAGGGGACGTGCCGGGAGCGGCCGCGACTTCCTGCGGGATGTCCCAGAACGGATCCGCCTCCACGAGCAGTGACGCGGGCGGCGCCGGTGGCGGCTTCCGCCCCCGCACCCAGACTGACAGCGTGAACGGGGACGGCAGCGCCGCGGCCTGGATAGCCTCGGGTGCAAGCAGGAGCAGGAATTCTCCATGCTGATCTCCGTGTGCCGCGCCCACGACCAATCCATTGCCATCGAGTGCGTCGACCCGCGGCCAGCGCGCCGGCACCAACTTCCCCGCGACCCGCACCACAGCTCGGCCGCGCAAGCCCGTGCCACTTTCGCTGACGTCGTAGGCGGCACCCGGAAAGAGTCCGAGGCGACGGGACCGCTGCACGATGGGGAGCCCAGCGAGCAGCATCAGGTCCGGAGCACCGAGCGGCAGCAGCGGGATGCGCAACCGGCGCGGCACGAATCGCTCTGAAGGATCGAGGACCCGCAGATCGATCTGATCGCCGATGCCGGGGCGAAAGCGAAGCGCGAGGAGACAGGAGTGATGCCGCTCGAGTCTGTCCCACGTGTCGGCCAGCGGGATTCCATGGTTGAGCAAACCCGACAGATAGCGTTGCTCCGGAATGGACAACCCCGGGCCGAGCGGCTTGCGTGGCTCGATCGCGACTTCGATCGGCTGCGCCAGCCGGCGCCGCCGCGCCGCGTCGATCGGCTCGAGTCTGAGCAGGAGGCGATCGATGAGCTCGTCGAACCGCTCAGCCACGTACGTGTTCATGCTACCGGGCTCGCGGTCAGACCGAGGATCGCGGTCCGCACCGGTGGTGAACCGCGCTGCTCGCGGCCGTCGAGCACGACGACGCGGGCCAGATAGGGCACGCTCAGCTTGAAGTCGGTCGGCAGCGAATCGAACGTGCGCATGACCCACTCCGTGGGGGTGTCCTCGAGCACGAGTTGCACGCCTTCGTTCGGCGCCCACCCACCCTCCGCGGTCAGCAATGGTCCGCTGAGGATCGGCGTCGTCTCGAGACACTGCATGGCCACACCCATGATCCCGTGCTCGATCGCTGCGTCCGACGCCCACGGCGTCAACATGTAGTGCAGGTCGAGCGGGAGATGGGCGAATCCATCCAGGCTGCCCACGGCGGACCACGCCGCGCGGGTTGCTTTGTTGAAATCGATGCGATACAAAAAGATCGAGAGCGCCGGGGAATTGATCCGCCCGCCGGCCGCGGCCTTGAAGTCCTCGGTGCGAACCAGGACGGCCTTGGTCGTCATCCCCGGGCCCGGAATCGCGACCTGCGCGAAGCACGCGTTGAGCAAACGCTCGAGGCTTGTGCCGACGGAGGTGATGCACCCGAAGCTCGCCATCGCGCGTCACAGTTCTGGCGGCGCGGGCGACGTCGACCCGCGCACCGCGTCGATCAGGGCCGCCGGCGAGAGCTGGCCGAGCGCCAGCTCGTACGGTCGGAGCTCGTAGAGAAAACTGGTGCGCCCCTGATTGGTGATGGCG
>WNFJ01288116.1_pt5 | contig 11932 bp, 8 predicted proteins | sample 5400461 | NCBI WGS metagenome assembly WNFJ01 (sample SAMN13153349, study PRJNA577476) | soil metagenome | isolation source: 115 cm saprolite on Douglas fir-dominated hillslope | place: USA:California | collected 2013-09-17
TTCGAGAAAGAAGCCACCGCCCTCGCCGCCTTGAGCCACGCGCACATCATCCAGATCATCGACCGGGGGATGGTGGGCGACCACTACTACTTCGCGATGGAATACGTGGCCGGGCGTTCGCTCAGGGACCTGATCAACACCGGCCCGGTTCCCGCCCGCCAGGCGCTCAAGCTGACGCTGCAGATTTGTCGGGCGATCGAGTACGCGCACGACAAGCAGATCATCCATCGCGACCTGAAACCCGAGAACATTCTTCTCGATGCAGTCGGACAGGTGAAGGTGGCGGATTTTGGTCTGGCAGGTTTTGCAAACACCGATCCTCGGCTGCACTTGACCGGCACCTCGGTGGCGATGGGAACGATCAACTACATGTCTCCCGAGCAGCGGAGAGACGCGAAGAACGTCGATGGCCGCGCGGACATCTACTCTCTCGGCGTGGTGCTCTACGAACTCATCACCGGAGAGCTCCCGATCGGCCGCTTCAAGTTGCCATCGGAAAAGGTAGCCCGGCTCGATCCGCGGGTCGATGCGATGGTGGCCAAGATGCTGGAAACGGACCCCAATGCCCGCTACGCGCGCGCCGGTGAACTGGCCGCCGACCTGGAGGCGGTGCTGGGCGCGATTTCCAGCGAGGGACTTCCTTCGGTCAGCGCGCCCGGGAGTCGGTCCGCTCCCCTGAGGCCCCCGTCTTCCAAACCCAAGCAGTTGATCGCCAGCGGCTGGCGGGGTTTGCGGGTAGCGCTGATGTTGATCGGCGCCCTCGCCACCATCGTCCTGGCGCTCCGGTTCGCCTTCGGGCCCAAGCGCGACTCGCCGCCGCTCGCGCCGCAGTCGGTGGGGGCCAACGGGGCGGAGCGCGACCACTTCCGGGAGCACGGGCATACCGCGGCCGGGAAGTTTCCCCCGAACACCCGCGCCGCCTTGCTTACCTCCGCACACGCCCGGGAAAGCGGCGGAAGCGCGCAGATCGAGGTGGGCTTCGTGCCCGGCGACGAAGAGCTCGATGCCTACGCCGGAAGCTGGCGGCTGGAAAACGGCAAGTTGGCGGCGACCCAAGGCGGCAGTGAGACCGGCGGCCGCAAACTGATCCCCCGGGCCTATTTGGCCCACCGCTACTTTTCCACCGACAACCTGACCGCCGAGGTGCAGCTGACCCTGCGAGATCTGGAGGCCGACTTCCCGGTCGAGAAGAACGGGCAGCATTTTGGCGAGCTGGCGTTTCGCAACCGCGATCTTCAGCTCTCGATCATTGCCATCGACGACACGGTGATGCGCCTGCTCTGGCGCTATGAAGCAAAGGGGATTGGCGAGGTGAGCGGAAACAGCGCCGACGATGTGGCCAAGCTGATCGAGGACGAGATGCCCACCCCGCCCGATGGCACGCCCTTCACGATCAAGCTTACCCTGCAGCACCACCAGAGCGGCACCGAGGTCCAGGGCTTCGTCAACGGGCAACGCTTCGCCCACAAGGTGTTGGTGGGGCTCAATGGCCGCGCCGGTCGGATCGCCCTCGGCTGCCGCAATCAACACTGCGACTTCGAGCGACTGAAAGTCTCCGGCAGAACCGTCGCCCATCCACAGTCAACAAAAAAGTTCGATCCCGAGCCCGAATAATTTCGCCGCGCGGATCGAAAAAGAATCCGGCCGCGGTCAGATCGAAATGCTATTGAGCCCGCTCTCGCGGAGGCGCAATGGCGGACAGGACGGAGAAGGAGGCGGCGGCGATCGAACGGGTGAAGCGGGGATTCCAGCAGCTGAGAACGGCGCGCTCTACAGAAGAAGTGCAGAAGGCGCTTCAGAATATCGGGGTGCCGGAGAACCAGATCCCCAGCTGGATTGGGCGGAAGCGAACGCCCTCTGCCCAGTGAGCGCCTGGCCTCGAATCGGAAGCCTACTTCTTCAATAAGCGACTGAGGCTGATCTTTCGGGACCGCTTTCCAAACAAGTACCAGGTGGTGGTGGCTCCGAAAAGCGCGGCTGCCGAGGCAATTCCAAGCAGGCCGAGGATCGGCACGCCGCGCACCAGCCACGGCTGCTGAGCGAAGGCGATGAATGTCCCGACGATGAATCCGCAGGCGGAAAGACCGAGAAAGGCGATCACCGCCAGGCTTCGCAGGGTGGCGTTCATTCGATCGAGTTGCTCGGCCTTCAGGGTCACCGCGAACTTCCCGCCCTCCAGATCCATCAGGATCTGGGACAGCTGAGTGGGCAGCTCGGTGGCCAGGGTTTGAAGCCGCAGCAGCACCCGCAACGCTCCGCCCTGGAGCTGGCCGACGTCGTACCGACCGGCCAAGAGTTTCTTGGCATAGGGCAGGGTGATCTCCAGAAGTTTCATGTCCGGATAGAGGCTTCGGAGAATCCCCTCGGTTTCCACCGAGGCGCGAGAGAGCAGCGCGTACTCCTTGGGGATCCGCACCCGGTACCGGACCGCCAAATCGAGCAGGTCCCGCAGGAGCGTTCGGGCGTTGATCCCACCCAGAGTGCCGCTGGCGGGCAGGTGTTGGTTGAAGATCACCTGGATGTCGGCCTTGAATGCCTGGAGGTCCGCTCTCCCGTCGGGAACCCCGATCCGGTAGAGGAGGCGCGCCACCGAGTCCGCGTCCTTGAGAGCGACCGAGAGGACCAGCATCACCAGCGTCTCTTGCATCTGGCTGGTGAGGCGGCCGACCAGCCCAAAATCCAAGAGCCCCACCACGTCGCCCTCCAGCACCAGGAGATTTCCGGGATGCGGATCGCCATGGAAGAGCCCGTCCTCGAACAGCTGGCGAAAGGCGGCTTCCACGATGTGCTGGGCGAGCGCTGCCCGGTCGTGCTGCGCCATCTCGATCTGGCTGATCTTCGTCCCCTTGAGATATTCCATCGTCAGGACGGTGCGGCTGGAAAGCTCCTCGTACACCTTGGGAATGCGCAAGTAAGTCCGGTCGCGGTGGTTTTCGTAGAAGGCGCGGATGTTGGCTGCTTCATGGAGAAAATCGAGCTCCTCGAAAATGGCGCGCTCGAACTCGTCGATGATTCCCACCGGCGTGTAGATGCCAGTTTCCTCCACCACCGCCTCGAGCAACCGGGCCGCATAGCGCAGCACCGAGAGGTCGGCCCGGATCTGCTCGGAGATTCCCGGTCTTTGGACCTTCACCACCACCTCTTCGCCCTCCAGGGTTTGGGCCCGGTGGACTTGAGCGATCGACGCCGCAGCAATCGGCGTCGCCTCCAACGAGGCGAACAGCTCGTCGGCACCCCGCCCGAGCGATTCCTGGATCTGCGCGTTCACCAGCTCGATGGAGATGGCGGGGACCTGGTCCTGTAGAGTCGACAGCTCGTCGATGAACTCGGCCGGAAGCAGGTCGGCGCGGGTGGAAAGAATCTGGCCTAGCTTGACGAAGGTCGGTCCGAGATCATTGAGGAGCATCCGGAAGCGGCGAGCCGTCGAGGCCCGGCGAGCCTCGGGTGAGACCTCCACCGCTTCCTTGCGACCGAGCAAACGCCACAATCCAGCCCGGTCCAGGAGATCGGCGAAGCCGTGGCGCGCGGCAATGATGCTGATCTGCCGCAGCCGATTGAGATCCTGAAACGTTTCCTTGATCACCCTACCGGGAACTTGTCATGCGCCATGAGCCCGGGCAAACCTTTGCCCCAGGGATGTCGGTTCGGCCCCATAGAGTGAATCGGTGCCCTTCCGATTTGTTCATGCCGCGGATCTCCATCTCGATTCTCCCTTTCGCGGAATACCCGCGGAAGGCGCGTTGCTGAAGACATTTCAAGGGGCTACCTTCGGAGCGTTCTCGCGGATCGTCGATCTCTGCCTGCGCGAGCGGGTGGATTTCTTGATCCTCGCGGGAGACCTCTTTGATGCAAAAGATCGATCGATTCGGGCGCGGCTGGCCCTGCGGCAAGAGCTCTGTCGCCTGGACGGCGCGGGGATCCACAGCTTCATCGTCCACGGCAACCACGATCCGCTGGGCGAGGACAGCCCGGCGCTGAAGCTTCCGTCCACCGTCAAGGTTTTTGGCGCTTCCTGGGAGGAGGTTCCTTTCGTCCGGGGAGGAGAGGTGATCTGCCGGCTGCAAGGGATCTCCTATCCACAGGAACGGGTCACCGAGAATCTCTGCCGCTCCTTTCGAAGGATGGGCGCGGAATTCACGATCGGCATCCTGCACGCCAACGTGGGCAGCCACGCCGAGCACGCCGACTACGCGCCGTGCACCGTCGAGGACCTGGCCTCGCGCAATCTGGATTACTGGGCGCTCGGTCATGTGCACAACCGGGCGGAGCACCCGCTGGGGCCCAGCGCAGTAGCGGTCTATCCAGGGAACCCGCAGGGCCGTCACATCAAGGAGACCGGCGAGCGGGGCTGCGTCCTGGTGGAGGTCGACGGCCAGCGCTCGCAACGCCAGTTCATCCCGTTGGACCTCGTTCGCTGGCATCGATTGGACGTCGATCTCGGCGGCATCGACGCCCTGGAAGGCCTGGAATCGGCGATCGAGGAGAGACTCGCGCCGCTAGCCGGCAGTGCCCATCGGGCCCACGCCGTGCGCATCGCGCTGTCGGGTCGGGGGCCTCTGCACCGGGAGCTGGCGCGGCCGGGTGCGCGAACCTCCTTGGAGGAGCATTTGCGCGCCTGCCTGCTGCTGCGCGACCCCCCGATCGTCTTGGAAGCCTTGGAAGACGCCACGCGGGCACAGCTGGATTTCAACGAAATACAGTCATCGGGTGGGCTGGGAGCGGCGCTGGTGGCTGCGGCCAAGAGCGCGCGGTTGGACGCCGGGTCGCTCGAGGCGCTGTGGGAGGCGGGGGAGCTTTGCCGCCTCGAGAGCGCGCTGCGCGTTGCCTCGGTGTCGATTCCGCGGGACTCGGCGCTGGTGACTCATGCGCTGGGGGCAGCGCTCGATCACCTTCAGGTGGAGGCAGGCGTTGAAGATTGAGAGGCTGCGGATTGCGGGATTTGGCCAGCTCCGAGGTTTCGACCGGTGCTTGAACCCGGGCCTGAACGTCTTCTACGGTCCGAACGAAGCGGGAAAGAGCACCGTCTTCGCGTTCGTTCGAGCGGTGTTGTTCGGGTTCCACAAGCGCACCGACCCCGCCCGCTACCCACCCGACGGGGGTCGGTACGGAGGCGAGCTGTGGCTTCGCACGCCCAACGATTCCTTCTGCGTCCAGCGCATCGGCGGCCGCCGGTCGGAGGGCGAACTGACGATTCGCTCCGAAAGCGGAGATCGCCTGGTGCCATCCCGACTGAGGGATGCGCTGAACGGCGTCTCCCGCGAGCTGTTCTTTCAGGTGTTCGCCTTTGGCCTGGACGAGCTGGCCAGCTTTGAAGCATTGGCGGCCCACGGAAGCGTCTCCGAAGCGCTGTTTGCCGCTGGTATGCAGGGTGCCCGGCGCTTGCCTTTGGCGGTGGAAGCGCTTGAGAAATCGGCGGATGAGCTGTTCACCGTTCGAGGCGCCAAGGCGCAGATCAACCGGCTCTTGGCCGAGATGCAAGAGGTCCAGGGCCGACTTCGGTCCAAGGGCGATCGGCCGCGGCTTTACTTCGAACAGCTCTCCGCGCTCCAGTCGCTCGATGCAGAGCTGGAAGCACTGGAGAACATTAGGAGGGAAGGCCTGCGGGAGCGCGATGCGACCGTGCGTGCCGAGCAGGTGCGAGTTCAGCGAAAACGCCTCGATCGCGAGCAACGAGAGCTGGAGGAAGAGCGCTCAGCGCTGAGCCGAGCGCTGGGCGAGCTGGAAGGGCCCACGGTCAGCCCAGAGCAGGCGGCAGAGCTGCGGTCGGCGGTGGCGAGCTTTAATGCCCGCCTGGAGCAATTCCGGTCGCTACCTGGTCGGCTTCGCAGCCTGGCGGAGAAGCGGCGGTCCCTGCAGTTGAACCTCGAAGCGCTTGGTCCCGACCTTTCTCCGGCGAGGGTGCTGGAGGGCGACTACGGGATTGGACTTAAGTCGGCTCTGGAAACGCTGCGGGAGGAGATGGCCGCGGCCACGAAGGAGGTGGATCGCGCGGGCCAGTCGCTGCGGCTGGCGCAAGTGGCGCGGGGCCGAGCCGAGCTCGACTCTCAGGCCGCCGCCGCGGAGGTGGAGAGCATCCCGCAGTACTCGGCTTCGGCCTTGCGCCGCCGACAGCGGGCCCTGGCGCAGCTCGAGGATACCCGGGCCCGGCTTCTGCGCAGCCGACAGCTTCAGAGAGAGAAAGTGGATTCGCTTGAAGCTCTTTCGCCCATGCCCGCCGGTCCTCGCGAAGTCTTTCCTTTGTTGCCGGCGATGGCTCTCGCGGGATTGCTCCTCGGCCTCTCGGTAACGAGTTATCTGCTGGTCGGGTTCGAGATCGCCAGCTGGATCGGAATGGGCGCGCTCTGTACCTCCGCGCTGGTGCTGTGGATTCAACGCCGCGCTGCCCTGGCTTTCCGGCAGGACAGGGCAGATCATCGGCTGCGTCAGGAAGCGCATGAAAAGGCGCGGCGAAACGTCTCCTGCGACCTCGCCGGCCTCGAGCAAAATGAAAAGGAGTTGACCGCCGTCCTTTTCGCCGCGGCACAAGAGGCGGAGGTACCGCCAGACGCCGACGTAAGCCGCCTGAAGGCGTCGGCCGAAGAAGTCCTGATCCACCTTGGAGAAGCCGATCGGCGCGATCGTCTGGTGCAAGAGCTCAAGGGTAAAGCAGCTTACCTCCAGGCTTGCGCCGCGGAGGAGCGTCGCACGGAATCGGAGGCGAGGGTCGTCGAAACAGCGGCTTCGTCGATTGCCCAGCGGCTGGCGGCTTGCCTTCGCGAGCAGGGATTCCCCGAGAGCCTCTCCGCCGATCGGGCCCTTCAATTGTGGAGCGAAATTTCCCATCTGCGATCTCGGATCGAGGAGGTGGGGGTCGAGGAGCTCGCGCTGGCCGCCGAACAAGAGGGGTGCGTTCGCGTCGCCGATCGCTGCCTCGAAGCTGCGCGTCAGATGAGCCTGCGCGCCACCGATGCCGAAGGGGCGGCGATCGAAATTCAAGAGCTTCTGGCGCAAGTCGAAAAGGTCGAACACGAGCGTCGGCGACTGACGGTGCAAACCGAGAGCAACGCGGTTCAGCTTGCTCATTTGGATAAGGCCGCTCAGGACCTGGGGGGGTCGGCGACCGTGTCTGCTGGCGGCAGCCTGCCCGACGAGCTGCTGACGGCGCTGGAGCGCCACCTCGCCGAATTGGACGAGCGCCGGCGAGGGTTGCTCGAGCAGAAGGGTGGAATTCGAAAGCAGCTGGAGGCCTGGGAGAATGACGCCGAGATGGCGTTGCTGCGGGTCAAGGAGGAGTCGATTCGGGCGAAGTTGCTGGAGCTGGCGAGGGAATATGCGATTCAGCGGTTGGCGCTTGGATTGCTCGAGGTTGCGCGCCGGAGGTACGAGCGCGAGCAGCAGCCTGGCGTGATTCGGCTGGCCTCTCAGATCTTCCGGGACCTCACCGGTGGCCGGTACTCGCGGGCCTTCCTGTTAGCGGAGTCGCCGAAGATGCTCTGGGTCGCCGATGCGCAGGGCCGCGAGTGGACGGCGGAGCAGCTCTCCCGCGGGACTCGCGAGCAGCTGTACCTGGCGTTTCGGCTAGCGTTGATTCAGGGCTTTGCCGAGTCCGGGCGAAAGCTACCGGTTCTCCTCGACGACATTCTGGTCAACTTCGATCCCGATCGAATGTCAAGCGCAGTCAAGGCGTTTGCCCGCCTGGCTCGGGAGCAGCAGGTGATCGCCTTCACCTGTCATCCCTCTCTGCGGGACGCCTTCCAGAGGCACGGGGCACAGGTCCTCGGGCTTGAAGGTAGCGATCTCCCGCTGCGCGTCGAATCCGCCTGAGAGGGATCCGTTCCCTGGCACATCAATCGGGTCGTCTGCCCGAGAGGTTCAAACGCCAGTAATCGAGGACGAAGGGGGGATCGTCTTTGCTCGCCTGGTCCACCAGTGCGTCGAGAAATTCTTCGCGGGCGCTCTGGGATGAGATGGCCGTCAGGTGATGTCGGAGGTTGACGCTGCCGACGAAATCCCGGAAGGTCGTCGCGTTGTCCAGCAACGTTGGCGCTGGCTCGAGGTTGGTCCGCACGTCTTCGAAGCCGGCCTCGCGCAGGCGGCGCGCGGTCGTTTCCGCATCGGCGTAGTGCCACGGCTCCTTCCAATCCAGGAAGAACGGTTGGAACCGGGGCAGGGCCATCAAACGGCTCGCTCGCTGGTGCCACTTCCTAAGATTCCCGCTTCCTCCGCATTGCGCCAGAAGAAACCCGCCCGGGCGCAGCGCGGCCAACAGGCCCTTGAACAAGCGGCCGTGGTCCTTCACCCAATGAAAAGTCGCGGTGCTGAAGATGCCATCGGCGATCTCATCCAGAGACAGGTTCTCGAGGTTACCCTCCAGGAACGAGAGTCGGTCTCCAAAGCGAGACCCCAGATGTCCGCGCGCCACTTTCAGCATGCTCGGTGAGCTGTCGAAGGCGATCACGCGTCCCTTGGGCAGCTTTTCCAGGAGTTTTTCGGTGAGCCGGCCCGTTCCGCAGCCCGCATCCAGGATCTCCTCGTCCCCGCGGAGCGGCATCCGGGAAAGGACTTTGAGTCCCCACTGGAATTGAGGGTTCGAAAGGCGGTGATAGATTGCGCCGTCCCAGTCCGAATTTTCGGATGAAGTCATAGAGTTTCCGGTCAGTGGGCACTGCTATATCCGCGAGCTTCGCATGAGAGAAGGGCAGGGGATGGGGACGATAGGGCCAACCGCCAATCGGCAGGGCGCCCCCCGGCCACAACCAGCGGCGGAGCCAGGAGCGGACCGAGAAATCTCCTCCGCCACGCCGATGATGCGCCAGTACCTGGAGGCGAAGGCGCTCCACCCGGGGGCGATCCTCTTCTTTCGCCTGGGGGACTTCTACGAAATGTTTCAAGAGGACGCGGTCAAAGCCTCGGAGCTGCTGCAGATCGCCCTCACCGCGCGATCCAAGGGAGAGGACCGGGTCCCGATGTGCGGGGTTCCCCACCACTCGGCTCGGCGCTACATCGCAAAGCTGATCGAGCACGGGTTGAAAGTCGCCATTTGCGAGCAGGTGGAGGAACCGGGCTCGGGCCCGGGGATTGTCCGGCGGGAGGTGACCCGGATCATCACTCCCGGGATGGTGCTCGACGACGAGGTGTTAGAGACCCGAGCCAACAACTTTCTCGCCGCGGTGCGGCCGGGGAAGGAGCGCTGGGGGGCGGCGCTGCTGGATGCGTCCACTGGCGAGTTCACCGCCTTCGAGGCGCAAAGCCTGCAGGAGTTGAGCGAGCACCTGGGCCGCTCGGAGCCGCGGGAAATCCTGGTTCCAGAGGAGGAAACCTCGGCCCCCTGGGTGGAGAAACTCCTCGGATCGCTGCCGAGAAGGCCAGCGCTCGCCTCGCTGGACCGCGGTGCCTTCGAGCCCTCGCGCGCGGAGGCTTTTCTGAAGGCCCACTTTGCTGTGGCCTCCCTGGAGGGATTTGGAATCGCCGATGCGCCGCAGGCGACCGCGGCCGCCGGCGCCGCCCTCCGGTACTTGAAGAATACCCAGAAGACTGAGGCCCCCCACGTCGATCGGGTGACCCTCGCCCAGCCCGCCGACGCCCTCGTTCTGGACGACGCCACCCGGTCAAACCTGGAAATCGTTCGCACCGTTCGGGAGGGAAGCCGGCAAGGATCGCTGCTCGGAGTGCTCGATCGAACGGCCACCGCAATGGGAGCGCGCAAGCTGACGCGCTGGCTGACTGCGCCCTTGCGGTCGCTGCCGCAGATCGCTGCGCGGTTGGACGCAGTCGAAGAGCTCAAGGGACAGGCGGCCTTGAGGGAGGCGCTCTTTGCCCGCTTGAAGGAGATCGCCGATCTCGAGCGGCTGTGTGGCCGGCTTTCCCTGGGGGCGGGCAACGCAAGGGACCTGCGTTCACTGGCGGTTTCCCTGGCGGCCTTGCCGAAGCTCGGCCGGGCTCTGTCGCGCTGCCAATCGCCGCTGTTGCGGATGCTGGTCAGGCCGCTCGAGGGGCTCGGGGAGCTGGAGCAGGTCCTCGCCGCCGCAGTCGTGGACGAGCCTCCTCTATCCCTCAAAGAAGGAGGGATCTTTCGCCCAGGCTACAACCCAGAGCTGGACGAATGGGCTCGGCTCTCGACCTCGGGCAAGGAGGTACTGCTAAAAATCGAAACTCGCGAGAAGCAGCGCACCGGCATCCAATCGCTCAAGGTCCGGTACAACCGGGTGTTCGGCTACTACCTGGAAGTCACCCGCTCCCATCTGCACCTGGTTCCCCCGGACTACATCCGAAAGCAGACGACGGTGGGCGCGGAACGCTACGTCACGCCCGAGCTGAAGGAGCTGGAGGAGAAAGTCCTCTCAGCGGAAGAGAAGCGCTGCGCTCTGGAGTTTCGCCTCTTCGAGGAGCTGCGCCAGCGGGTGGCAGCCCAGGCCTCGGCCCTGCGCGCGGCGGCGGAGAGCGTTTCCGCGTGCGATGCCCTGCTTTCGTTTGCCCGCTGCGCCGCGGAATACGGCTACCAGCGTCCCCACTTGGACGACACTTGCGATATCGAAATCATCAGCGGCCGTCACCCGGTGGTGGAGCGCACCCTCGTGAGCGNNNCGAGGTCTTCGTCCCCAACGACGTCAGCCTGACTCGGGCGGACACGCAGATCCTGGTGATCACCGGCCCGAACATGGCGGGAAAGAGCACGCTGATGCGGCAGGTGGCTCTGACTGCCTTGATGGCTCAGGCCGGTTCATTCGTGCCGGCGAAGAGCGCCCGGATTGGGCTGTGCGATCGCATCTTCACGCGGATCGGCGCGGCCGATAACCTCAGCCGGGGACAGTCCACCTTCATGGTGGAAATGACCGAGACCGCGAATATTCTCCACAATGCCACCGAACGCAGCCTGGTCATCCTCGATGAGATCGGGCGCGGCACCTCCACCTTCGATGGCCTTTCGATTGCCTGGGCGGTGGCGGAGCACCTGCACGACCGGGTGGGCGCACGCACGCTGTTTGCCACCCACTATCACGAGCTGGCCGACCTTCCGCGAGAGAAGCCTCGGGTGAAGAACGCATCGATGGCGGTGAAAGAGGTACAGGGGAAGGTCCTCTTTCTTCGCAAGCTGCTCTGGGGCGCCTCGAGTCGCTCTTACGGCGTGGAAGTCGCTCGGCTGGCGGGGCTGCCCCCGGAAGTGCTGGTGCGCGCGCGAGAACTCTTGGGGAATCTCGAATCGGGAGAGTTGGACGAGGCGGGCCGCCCGCGCCTCACTCACCGAATCTCGCAGATGACCGAGCAGTTGCCACTGTTCGCCGGAGAAGCCTCGATCCCGGCAGTCAAGGGGCGGATCCTCGATGAGCTGGCGGCGCTCTCCCTGGACTCCACCACGCCTCTGGAGGCGCTCAACCTGCAGGAACGCGTCGACGAGGGCATTGACTCGCTGGGGATCGCGACACTGTGGCTCATGTCCTGCGCCGGCCAACATGATGAGCTCAGCCTGTGTGAGCCGCGCCAACTCGCGGCCGCGCTCCGGAGGGGTGATGGCGTCAGCATCGCCTTGGATCACGAGCGTCGGCGTCCGCAGGGAGCCCGCGAGCCGAACGGCATCGGTTGCGCTCATGCTAGGGGCCTCGACGGTGAGGAGGAGGGTGTCCGGATCGGTCTGTAGGCCCATCTGAACGAAGTGCGCGATCTGCTCCCGCGAGTCGGGCTCGGTGAAGCATTGACTGAAAAAGAATTCCAGGAAGGCGCGAAGGAGCGCGCGCTGCGAGCGGCGCCGTCAGGGGAAGGCTCGGCGCGATGAAGACCGAAGCCGGCACGCACTTGGGATGTTCTGCCGCGAGCAACAGTCCCCAATGCGCACCCAGCGAGACGGACAACGCCGCGGCCCGATCGATCCCCACCGCGTCGAGCACGGCAAGCGCGTCGTCGGCGAACTCCTGGTCAGAGTACGCCGCTGCCTCGGTCGGCCTGTCCGAGCCACCGT
>WNFJ01107498.1_pt1 | contig 11930 bp, 13 predicted proteins | sample 5400461 | NCBI WGS metagenome assembly WNFJ01 (sample SAMN13153349, study PRJNA577476) | soil metagenome | isolation source: 115 cm saprolite on Douglas fir-dominated hillslope | place: USA:California | collected 2013-09-17
CCTCGTCGAGTGGATGCACGTCCACGCGCTGAACGTTCAGCGCGTGGACGTGCATCCACTCGACGAGGCGCAGGGATACGCCGCCCTCATCGAGCTTCAACCCGACACTTACACCGTTGAATGCATTGCCGCCCGAGTTGGCAGATCGCCTGCATACGTGAATGGGCGACTGCGCTTGATTCAACTTATTCCCGAAGCGAAGCAAGCCTTCTATGAGGACAAGCTTACGGTTGCTCATGCGTTTGAAATCGCACGGCTGCAACTGAATGACCAGCACCGCGCTCTACAGGAATGCTTCCCGCACTACCGAAACGCCGCAGCCATCCTGAAAGACAAGAAGGCCGAGGCCACCACGGTGCGCGAGCTTCGCGCATGGATTGAGCGGGAAATCCACCTGGACCTCACGAACGCGCCGTTCGACCCGCAGGACGAAACGCTTCTGCCAAAGGCGGGAGCGTGCGCTCGTTGCCCGAAACGAACGGGCAGCAACCCGCTTCTCTTTCCCGAAGTCCGGCAGAAGTCCATTTGCACGGACCGCGAGTGCTATCGAGCCAAGCTCGAAGCACTCGTGCAAATTCAGGTGAAGCCGCTTGAGGAGAAGGGCGAGAAGCCTCTGCGCGTTTCGCAAGCTCCCGCATGGCAGGCAAACGGCCACGCCAAAGACGTGCTCTTTGAAGGGCACTACCGGAAGGCCAAGGCAAAAGGGGAGTGCCCCAACACCAAAGCCGCCGTTCTCATTGACGGCAAGGGCGCTGGCAGCATCTTCTATCTCTGCCAGACCGAGAAATGCGACATTCACAATCGCGCGTGACCCGCTACCAGCCGACGCCGCAGGAGCAAGCCCAACGCAAGAAGGAGGCACTTGCCGAGCGCGTCGAGAAGCTGTCGCGAGTGCGCGTGCTCGAAGCCATCCGCAGGAAGCTGCCGGATGTTCTGTCCCGGCACGACTTGGAGATGGTAGTCCTCGACTACTTCCGGCGTTTGGGCCACGTCAATCACCGCCGTCTATCCAAGCTCTACGCTTGGGAAGAGAAGAAGAGCAAGACCTCTTGGGGCACGGAAACCGTGGACTACGAGAAGATTGCGGCGGCTGCCGCGCAAGCGATGAAAACCGCAGACATCCATCGTTTTCTCGTCGTTTGCGCTCTTGTGTCCGACCTGTATTGTCCCGGCTACAACCCCAGCCAAGCACTTGAGAAAACCTCAAATCTCGCACGGACGGCAATCCGCTACAAAGTCGATTCAGCGCGGGTAGCCTCAGCCGTCCGAGCGGAGTTGTCAAAACCTAAAAGCAAAGTGAAGGACGAAACCCAACCGGCCAAGAAGCTAACAACACGAACCGCCTTACAGCACAAACGTTCAAGTCGCCAACGCTCGAACTAAGGTACAAGTTCGCAACGCAAAAGGGCCGCGTTTTCAGCGCGGCCCTACCATTTCCAAGCCTTCCAAAAGTTTCTGATTGCGGTTAGGAGTGGCGTTGTCTTTCAACTTTCCCCAATCACGTAAAGGGCATCATTCGACTCGCAGTGCAATCATCGGATCGATCCTGGTGGCACGTCGCGCGGGGAAGTAGCATGCGAGCAGCGTAACAGACATCAGCAGCAGCGCGACCGACGTGAACGTCACAGGATCGGTCGCACTAACGCCATATAACAAATGGACCGAAAAGCGAGTCACGACCGATGCGATGATAAGGCCTCCAATCATCCCGACCGCACACAACGTCAGTCCCTGCCCGATGACAAGTTTGAGGACGTTGCCTTGCGTCGCTCCAACTGCTACGCGGATTCCCATCTCGCGGGTGCGCTGGCTGACCGTATACGCCATCACACCGTACAACCCCAAGGCCGCAAGCGAAAGCGCGAGCAGACCGAAGATACTTAAGAGCGTTGCTGCCATCCGTTGCAAGAACAGCGAGACACCGATGTGTTCCTCCAGAGTTTTAACGTCGAACATCGGCATTTCTGGATCGAGTGCAGCGACTTCGGCCTGTATCGCATGAAACATTTTTTCCGGCTCGATAGCGGCGCGCGCGACCAAAATCATGTTTGAGCGATAGTCCTGAAGCAGCGGGAGGTAAAGAAATGGCTGTGCAGCCTCGCTCAAGCTGCGGAGTTTCACATCTTTGGCGATGCCCACAATTTCCAGCCAATCCTTGGTCAGTTTTAGGCGTTTCCCAAGAGCATCCCCTCTGGGCCAATAGCGTTGTGCCATTGTCTCATTGATGATTACGACGCCGCGAGCGCCTTCTTGATCTCGCTCATCGAAGTCTCGGCCATGCAAGAGCGGAATGCGCATCGTCTGAAAATACAACGGCCCAACGGTTTCATAGTTGAGCCGCATGTCTTCGTCCTTAGCTGGCGCGTATCCGTCCACCACCACGTTTGCAAAGGCGATTCCTCCACCGGTGAGGGGTAAACGACGCGCCAGCGTAGCCGACTGAATGCCCGGCGTCGTACTGACGCGCTCGACCAAGCGGCGGTAAAATTCACGCCCGCGGATTTCATCGTAGCCACTCAGAAATGGATCGAACGAAGCGAGCAGAACATTGTGGGAATCAAACCCCGGATCAGCCTTGTACGCTTCCCGCAGACTGCGGACAAAGAGCCCGGCGCTGATCAATGCCACCATCGAGAGCGCCACCTGGGTAACCACAAGCGCGTGTCGCAGCGAAATCTTACGAGACCCGCGTCCGACCGTGGCCGTATTGTCTTTCAGTGCTTTAACTAGGTCCTGCTTAGACGCCTCCAGTGTCGGAGCCAAACCGAAAAGGAGCGTCGTAATGACGGTCAGACCGAGCGTGAACGCGAAGACAACTGCGTCTGGCCGAGTGTCAAAACTAGCTCGATTGGCGTAGGGCGGTAGGAACGCCGCGAGGGATCGGGCGGACCAGAAAGCAAGCGTCAGCCCCAGCGCAGCGCCAAGTAGAGCGAGCACGAAACTCTCGGTTAGCATTTGACGGATCAATCGCCAGCGGCTACCGCCTAAGGTCAGGCGCACGGCGATCTCCTTACGCCGTGACGATGCGCGCGCCAGGAGCAGGTTGCCAACATTGGCGCAGGCGATCATCAGCACAACCGCGACTGCGGCCATCAGAATCGCAAGCGCCGGGCGCATGCCTGCTTTCAAGCTGAACGGTGACTGCGTGACCGAGTAGACCGCCACGCCCAATTGCTCGTTGGTTTGCGGGTACTCCTGTTGCAGGCGACCGGCGATTGCCGAGACATTCGCTTGCGCCTGTGGGAGGGTTGCACCGGGTTTGAGGCGACCCATGACCATCAACCAACGACTACCGCGATCAGTTAGCGAGAAATGCGGACGGGCCACGTAATCCTTCATCATCACCGGCGTCCACACATCGAGGGCAAGGCCTGCAAAGGGGCTTCCGAAGTCTTTCGGAGTGACGCCGATCACCGTGAAGTCATGCTCATTTAGCGTGATTTTTCGTCCAACAACATTTCGGTCGCCACCGAAGCGGCGCTGCCAGAGGCCATAACCGATCACGGCCACCGGATGGGTATTCGGCGTCCTATCCTCCTCGGGAAGAAACGTCCGCCCAATCAGCGCTTTCACACCGAGCACGTCAAAGTAGTTGCCCGAAACGATGCCCGCCCAAACTCGTTCTGGCTTCTCACCGTGGCCCAAATTAAGTGGCAATACCTGATGGGCGACCAAACCGGAGAGGGCGTTATTGCTGTCGCGGAAATCCAGATAGTCCAAGTAGGACGTGGAGAGAGCTGAATTGTTGTGCGTTGCGCCCCAAATCTCGACCAGCCTTTCGGGTTGCTCAATCCCAGGCAAAGAGGCAAGGAGAACCGCCTTGATCCAAGTGAAGATCGTTGCATTGGCGCCGATGCCCAGAGCCAACGTGACTACAACAGTAAGGGTGAAACCTGGCCTGCTTCGGAGCGCCCGTATGCTGTGACGCAGGTCTTGCCAAAACGTTTCCATCGGTTCTTCTCCCAGGCTACTTAAGTGAGACGGGCGCGAGAGGAAAACGCTTCGCGTCGTTCTTGAACGTGGAAGCGCTGTGAAGGCCAACGAACGACCCGACTATGAGCAGTGCGGCCTTGAATGCGTTTAGCCAAGTTGCAAGAGAGTTCGCAGCTTTGCAACATCGAAGCCGATAACGACCTCGCCATCGATCACCGTCACTGGCGTCGTCATATAGCCGAGTTTTTCGAGCTCCGTGAGTGCTGTCTCATCCGCAGCAATGTTTCGATCCGTGAAAGCGATGTTGTTGTGGGAAAGAAACTCTTTCACCTTGCCGCAAAACATTCACCCAGGCTGGCTAAATACAACTACCTTCTTGGTCATCGACGGTCTCCTTCTTCTACCGCAACACGTCGCGGTACTGCGCTTCGTTCTTTAGACGGGCCAGAACGTGCGCCTCGTGGATCGAAAGCAGGAAGGTTCCTGCATGCTTTGTAGTCCAACTCTCTGCGGCTTGACGCGAAGGAAAGAAATGGACGAAATGGCAAAATGAAGTCACGACGTTCTTCTGCATTTCTTGGGCGTTCGGCACGAGCACAGACATTTGAGCCCCGACAGGTTCGACTCGATCCACTTCTTGCGCCGTAATGGTCAGGCGCACAATCCAGCCGTTCCCAGGGCTGGCTGACGCAACCTCCACTGTGTGACCAACCAACTGCGGTAGGAATAGAGTGTCCCAGGCGCACCAGGCGGAGAGCGTTCGGCCATTCATTCTCAGTGTGTGCGGGCTAGAGTAGGCTGCGGGTAAGGACAGACCCCAATAGCCGACAATGCGCCCCTCTGAATCGGAGAACACACCGGGCCAGCTCTCCAGGATTCGGTTCACCGCCTCGACGGAAGTCTCCAGTTGCTTGGCTAGCTCTGTACGCTGGACTGGTTGCCCTTCAGCTAGTAGACGATACAAGTCCAAAGACAACCGTTGCTCCAGCAAGTTCAGACTGGGAAAGCATCTGACGATGCTAGCTGCTAATTCGTCGAGATTCAGTTTTGAAGGTGTGGCCATATTACCTCCTTACCGCGAGCAACTACTCAGCGACCTTGGTCGCGGCGACTTGCAGATTCCGCCGGCAGTCTCGCGTTTCGCGCGTGACCCTGCCGAGGCAGCACTTGCCCGACGGGTTTTTTACTTCGCAAGCGCAATTGCCGGCTTTCACTTCTGCCGTAATCCGCTCAGCGATCGTGGAGCGGCCCTTTTCGGAAATCTCTTCATGAATGTTTCCGCGGGTGAAGCCAAAGCAATAGCAAACAGGAATCGGGTGCGCGGTCTCCTTAACACCCACGCGCACTAATAGGTCCGCGCGACGGAAGACAGGCGCTTGCCAGTCCAGAGCGAAGTAGACCACGTCGCAGTTTTGTGCTTCGCAGAAGTAGTACTGCGTGTTTGGCATCCCCAGAGGTAACTCGCGAACGAGACTTTTGACGGTCAGCATGCCCACCCGTTTGGAACGAGCACCGCTCATGGGACAAACGGCCACGGCCGGCGCTTTGGAGCTACTTTTCATCGAGCAGCAATCTGACATGGAGAGTCCTTTATCCCTCTTCGGAACGAACCCTCACCTTAAGGGCGAGTGGTTCCGATTCTCGATGGAAGAAACCAGCTACTTGTTGGTCCTTTCAGGCTCCGAGGGGTAACCGGCGTTGGTAGTGGCCTTCACAAGCGCGTCGGTATTAGTTTTTGAATCATCGAAAGTGACGACGACTTGTTTCTTTTCGTACAGCACATCGACCTTTGAAACCCCGGAAACTTTCTGGAGTGCTTTCTTTACCGTTATCGGGCACGCCTCGCAGGTCATTCCGGATACCTTCAAAGTGATGGTTTTGGGTGACGCCCAAGCTGGCGCAGTCAGCACAAGCACCGCAGCAACTGCTACAAGCATGACTTTTAGGTTCTTCATAAGGATTCCTTTCTTCGTCGAGACTTAGTAAAAGAATTTGACTACATACGGAAACACGAGCGCGATCAGAACGAGCACGCAAACTATCCCGAACACAATCTTGTAAATCTCGCGAGTCCGGGGCACTGCGCATACTTCCCCTGGTTCGCACGCCTGGACTGGCCGAAAGATGCGCCGACCAGCGAAGAACAGAGCAACAAGAGCAGCGGCGATGAAAAATGGACGGTACGGTTCAAGCCGCGTGAGATTTCCGATCCACGCGCCGCTTAATCCTAGTGCGACGAGAACTAGAGGTCCAAGGCAGCACGTCGAAGCGAGAATCGCGGCCAAGCCTCCCACAAAGAGCGCGCCAGATCCCCTCCGCTCGCGCGGGTTATTGACAGCTCCAACGGTCATTTGCGACTCCCTGGCTTGATCTTTTCTGTCAAAATGGGGCAGTGCGCAGGGCTCTTGCGTAGTTCTCTGTCGCAACTGCGCAAAGCCAACCGTAGCTCGCCCTCAAGTCTTTGAAGGTCCGCAAGTTTTCGCTGCACGTCAGTCAGCTTTTCGTGCAGTCTGCGGCGCACTGGAGCGCACGGTTGCAAGCGGTTTCCTCGCAAACTCAGGAGACTTCGAATTTCGTCGAGTTTGAAACCCAGGCCCTGTACTCGGCGTACGAAAGCCAGTGTCTCCACGTCGTCTTCACCGTACTGCCGGAAGCCACCTTCCGTCCTTGGGGCCCGCCGCAGTAGTTCATTCCGCTCATAGAAGCGAATCGCGTCCACGCTAACCCCGATCTTCTTTGCGACGATTCCAATTTGCATTACCTCAGCTCCTCTCTGAAAGCTACACCCTGGAGTGTAGTCTAGAGTCAAGCCCTTCTTTCGGACCATCGCGTGTCCGCCCTCGACGACCGCCTTTCACCGCTGTGGCGCTCCTCACCCCTTCCCCACTATTGCCGATGTCACTGGGTGAGATACGCGTTCCATTTTTGCCACGCATTTTCCTGGGCACTGCTTCGGGCCAATTCCTGCGCCCGGCAGCTTCGCGGCTTCTGCTTTCCCGGTTCCGTCCAAAGGCGCTTGGAACCAAAGAGGGACCTTGTTGGTAAGCCTACTCTCCCAAAAAGCACCCTCTCGCTTTGGGAGCAGCGGCCTCTCGCTTCTGGGTGCCCCAGGAAAATGGGGCAAGAAAAAGGAGAAAAATTCATGTCTTACCTCAACTCAGTGACGATCATCGGCTTCGTCGGAGCAGACCCGGAGCAGCGTCAAGCGCGGAACAACAACGGCGGGAAGTTCACCCGAACTATCTCTCACCTTGGGGTGGGCCGTCGCCACGCAGAGGTCGTTGAACAACACCGACGACGAATGGGCCTCGAAGACCGAGTGGCATCGCGTCTGCGTGTTCCGCCCCCGGCTGTCCGAATACGTCGCAACGACGATCAAGAAAGGTTCGCACGTGCTCGTCGAGGGCAGCCTCGTCAGCACCACGTACGAACGAAACGGGAATGGAAGAAAAGCGGCGGCCCTTCGAGGCTCAGGACAAGCAAGCCGCCGCACTCCAAACTGGGTCCGGGATTCTTCAGTGCCAGAGCAGAACCATCACTCCGATATGTCGAAGTCCACGGTGCGGTCTGGCGCGCGATTTTTCGCGCCGTCGACGGCTTGCATCACCAAACGGTAGGAGCCGGGTTTCAGGCCGTCCACTTTCACCTTAAGTCCGACGGGGATTACCGAATTCTCCTTGTGGATGAACTCATCGGCGCGGATCACGTCGCTAAAGAACACTTGCTTATTCGTCGCTCGCTCGAAGATACGGTACGCGATGCCGACTGCCGGCGGGGTCGCGGAAGTCAGCAGCGGTTCGTAAACCTCAGCGTACAGCGCCACGGAGTCCGTGTGCTTGAATTGATTGCTGCCGGAAGGAACGATTTGCATGCCCTTGACCACCAGCGGGGTCCGGTCTTCCAGCAGTACCGCATCCAGCCCGGTAGGAATGTCATTCAGCCGCTGCACGGAATTCGTCAGCGCCAGTCCGCTGAGGCTGAAGTGCTTGCCGTCGTAAGGATCGATAGCGAGAGGTGATTCAAATTTCCCAAACGCATCGCCGCCAGCGCTCAGAACAACAGTCAGCTTGTACGTGCCCGGTGCAGCGTCGAATTGATTTTCATAGTGAAAAGGCAGCTTGGTGAATTCCTTCAACTCGTCTTTCTCCAAGTCCTTGCTTACGGTATCGCTGAATCGCGCGCCTATCGTGCCGTCCGGCCGGTAGGCGATGCCGAGCACGTTTAAGTTGGCGTGATATTTGCCCTTCTCTTTATTGAATTGAAAGGTGTCCGCCGGAATTTCCATTGCCAGGTTGACGCGGGCTGTTTCCGGCGCGGTATAGAAGTAGGGCGCTTGCAGGACGCCGTGAATCGAACCGAGCTGAGAACCCATGGCATGCGATTCGAGTTGCTTTTCCAAGGGCTTGCCTTCGAGGACGTTTGTGGACCGCGTGTTGCAATACCCAGTGCGAGAGCGAGGCTTGCTCAGACCGCCGCGATTCAACTTCACACTTATGGTGTGACAGCTGCCTTCCGGCGTATCCGGCGGCACGTAACCCAGAATGTAGAACTCATTCTGTTCTTTCCCGATGCGTTCGAGGCCACCCAGCAGGTCGTTGGTGTTGAAGATCGTGAAACCGCCCGTTCCTTCCGCCAGCGCCGCGAGTATCTGCTGGTTGGTGGAGGCCGAAGCTGGGAATTGCGGGACGATGGTCCGCGGCTGGTTGTAAGGGGAATTGTTGTAATTAGAAACGGGGTTGCTGCCGCCGCCGCCGCCGCCGCGGGATCCGCCACCACCACCACCAGTACCACCGCCAGTGCCGCCCTTGCCGCCTCCGCCACCCGTGCCTCCGCCGCCGGTGCCTCCGCCGCCGGTGCCGCCTTTACCGCCTCCACCACCGCCCGTGCCACCTCCGCCGGTACCGCCGCGGCCACCGCCTCCACCGCCGCCACCACCGGTACCGCCACCGCCCGGTCGCTGTGGATCAGGCATGGCCATCGCGGGATAGGCCGCGAGCAGAAGGTGTGGGCGGGTTGAATTTTTCCGTGCTGGAATACGACTTGAAGCAACGTGGGTCTTCCCCATTGTTCTCCTGCTCGCGCTCCCGCCAGGGACAGGAGCGGTCAGGCCGCGAGCATCGAGCGCATAGACCGCCACGTTCGACTTGTTGCAGGCATCAATGGTTGCTGTGAGTTCCGATTGGTTTTCTTGCGTCAGCGGAAATCCGCCCGAAAACAACACCACCATCTTTCGGCCGGGGATGGAGCGGAGATTCTTCGCTAAGCTGCGCACCGCCAGGAGCATGCTACGTGCGCCAAAATCCGCCGCGGCACTGCTGAGTGACGAGCCAAAGGAAGGCAGACCCGCCGAGGCGACCGTGACCGGCGCGTCGGGTGGAGCGGCATTTGGATCGACCGCGGAAGTCTTCACACCGGATACGGCCGCGCGGAGCAGGTCCGCGTTCGCGGTGAAATTCTGCACGATGCGGAGCGAGCCTCCGAAGTCCACGACGGCCATCAATCGATCGGGCCCGGCGTTTGCCGCGATGAATTTTGTGGCGGCGCTGCGTGCCTGGATCTGGTCCGGCGCAGCCATCGTCGAATTATCAAAAAACAAAATCAGATAGCGCCGTTGCCCGTTCGCCTGCGTGGCCACGTCGGCGCCGTTCGAAGACTTTGAAATCATTCTGGGTCAGGTCGCGAACGTAGTTGCCCTTCTTGTCCGTGACAACGGAATCGACGAGCACCAGCTTTGATTCCTTCTTGATCACGACGACCGGCTGCTGCTCCGCGGTTGCGCCCGCCGGCGGCGGTGGAGCGGGTTGCGCTTGCGCCCACGAAGAAGCAGGAACCAGCAACATCGCTCCAACAGCCAGCCACGCCAATCGAGATGTTCGCTTGAAATTTGTCAATGTGTTCATATTTCCCCCACCACATCACTTCACTTCAATACGGAATGACCACTGCCCCGTTACGTGCCGCCATTTGCGCCCCAATAGCGTCTCGCACTACGAGACGCACAAGATACGTGCCGGGCTTCACGTCAAAACTGGTTTTTACCGTGAATCCTGAGCGGCTCAACTGGTTGTAGGTCGTGTCGCGCAACTTCATGTCAACGATTTTGGAAAGGCCGGTGACAAAATTTCCGTTCTCGTCGAAGATACCCGTGAGAATCGTCAATTGATCGTTGTTGCGGCCCAGCAGCTTCTGGAAATGGATGGTCTTTACGTCAAAGTGAGTCAAGACTGCAAGCCGTGCCTGGGCCTCGTCCTTCTTGAAAAATTGTGTTTGCAATTCGACCGGCAGGTCATGGATCTCCTCTTGCGAAAACAAGGCCTCCTGCATCTCCAGTCTTGTGGCTTCGGCGGCGTCGGTGAGCGTCCTCGGGGCGAAGTAACCGTGTCTCGCCTGGATGTCGAATTTTTCCTTGCTGGCGAGCGCCACCTTCAAGCTGTGAAATCGCCCGTCGATTTTCAGGTTCTGCGGCGAGAACCCGAGCAGATAGGTATATGCCGGCGCCGCGCCGGCCTCGCGCATGGCTTCATCCACGTCGTTGCGGTTGTGGAAAAATTTGCCACCAGTACCATCGGCCAACTGCGCCAAAACGTCCTGCTGCACCAATTGTGCCGCGACGCGATAGGAACTCTTATAACCGGCGGTACGAATGCTGTCGCGCGGCGGATTTTCAATGTCCCCGCTTACGTCCGGAGTGTAGAGGCCACGTGCGTCGATGGTATTAATCACAATATTGGAGCGAGTGGCGCGATCAACCATTTCGGAGACGTCGGACTGCAGCGTCGACAGGATGAAACCAGGTGAGACCAGAACGAGCACACGCTGGCCAGGCATGTTTGCCAGACGCCGCACAATGTCGTCCAAATGCCTGTAGGCATATAGCGACTCGCTGTCTCCCTGCGCCACCATGCGATCCGCGGCAGCCATCGCCAAGTTATGTGCCGCGGCCCACTTTGTATAGTCGCCGCCGAAAGCGCATTGGATCGTATCCTCGGTGGCAACGTCGAGGGCCTGCTGCTCCGACCTATTCACGATCAAATCGGCCTGGTAATAGCTCACGTCGGGACAATCATGAAAACCGGCGCCAGTCAGGGGACGCGGCGTGATTCCCAAGAGCGCTTTCGCGAGTTTGCCATGATCGTCCGTGAACTCCTGCGTCAACTGGCCGGACGTGGTATTGAGCGAAACACGATCGCTGGCTGCAAGCGATTCAAAAAACCGGCTGGCCGAATCGCGAACGAACACGGCATCGGACGTCGAGAGGTGCACGTCATCGAAGACCATGGAGACAAATCGCTGCGGCAGAACGATAGCCTTGCCGCCAGCGGCATCCGCGCTTGACGAAGAACCCTCCGCAGCCGTGGATGTCACTGCTGAAGCCGTGCGCGTCTCGGGCGTCTCCACGCTGAAGGATGAAATCGCTTGAGGCTTTTTGTTGTCGAAGAGTTGGAAGTCTTCCTTTTTGAGATTGGGTACGATTTTACCGCGCGCGTCGCGAACCACCACGCGCACCAGCACCAGATTTACGCGCACTTTGAAAGTGGTCGGCGTGTCGTGACTGGAAACCTCCTCGCCCTGAGCGGTTTCAGGCGCTGGCGGTGATTTCGCCGTTGAATCTGTCTTCGCGGGGGCGTCTTGTGGCGGTGCAGGAGGCGGGGGCGACTGCGCAGACAGCTGGACAACGGAAAGGGGCAGGCAACAAGCCAAAACTACCAAAATGATGCTGCGGAACCCGGGGTATAGCAGTGAGTGAAGCATCCTGCCCTTCAGAAACCCGCATCCAGAGGTGCCCGCCAGCCGAAACGGAACCCATTCAAGGGACGCCTTGCCGCAAACTAGTGACTTGACTATACGCCTCGCATAATTTTGATGTCAATCATGTAGCGGCTCGGGTAGCGGGCAATTTGTGGAGTCGAGATGTGGCGCGGTGGTGTAGGTGCGGCCTATCGGTTGCCGGCCCTTTCGTCCGCCGGTGCCTCACTAGCCTCACCATGCTTCCGTTT
>WNFJ01179835.1_pt1 | contig 11929 bp, 9 predicted proteins | sample 5400461 | NCBI WGS metagenome assembly WNFJ01 (sample SAMN13153349, study PRJNA577476) | soil metagenome | isolation source: 115 cm saprolite on Douglas fir-dominated hillslope | place: USA:California | collected 2013-09-17
GCTGGCGAGCTGCCGGGCTTCGTCGAGGCGCGTTCGCCGGATGGCGTCCTTCACCTCGAGCATCTGGCCCGGTGCGACGCTGAGCTCGCGCAGTCCCAGCCCGAGCAACAGCGCGGTGTGCAATGGATCCCCCGCCATTTCACCGCAGATCGCCAGCTCCCGGCCGGCGCTCCTCGCGCCCTCGACCACCGACTCGATGAGGCGGAGGACCGCAGGGTGCAAGGGCTGGTAGTAGGGGGCCGTGCTCTCGTCCTCGCGATCGGCAGCGAGCACGTATTGGACGAGGTCGTTCGTTCCGAGGCTGAGGAAATCGACCTCCTTCGCCAGGGTCCGGGTCATCAGGGCGGCCGATGGCACCTCGATCATCGCGCCGATCGGGATGGCTGGGTTGAAGCGCTTTGCCTCGGCGGAGAGCTCGTACTGCACTTGACGCAGCACTTCGCGAAACTGTCGCACGTCCTCGATCCCGACCACCACAGGCAGGAGTATGGACGCGGGATGCCGGGCGCTCACGCGCAGGAACGCGCGCAGCTGCGTCTTCAGCACGTCGACGTGCCGGAGCAGGAGCCGGATGCCGCGTTCGGCGAGGGAGGGATTCCGCGAGGGCGGAAGCGGAAAGTACGGGAGCATCTTGTCGCCGCCCAGATCCACCAACCGGAAGACCACCTTTCGCGGATGCATCCGCTCCGCCGCGCGCTCGAGAAACTCGAACTGCTCGTCCTCGGTGGGAAAAGCGCTCCGGATGGAAAAGGCGAACTCCGTCCGGTAGAGGCCGATTCCCTCGGCGTTGTAGAGCAGCGCGGCTTCGGTATCGGAGAACTTGTTGACGTTCGCCAGCAGCGGGAGGGCCGTGCCGTCGAGCGTGGCGGAGGAGAGATCGACGAGGTGGCGCAGCTTCTCCTTCGAGGACTTTAGATCTGCGGCCAGGCGATCGTACTCGCGCTCGATCGAGCTTTCCGGGTTGACGAAGACGACCCCGGCCACACCGTCGACGATGAGCCGATCGCCGATCTTGATCTGCGACAAGACAGAGGGCACGCCAACCACAGCCGGCGTCCCAAGCGACCGCGCAAGGATCGAGCTGTGGGAGAACCTGTTGCCTCGCGCGGTCACGAACGCGCGCACGTGCTCGAGTTGGAGGCGCGCCGTCACCGAGGGCAAGAGCTCGTCGGAGACCACGATCGCGCCGTCCGGGATCTCGGGGCCGGCGCTGCCCGCTCCCACCGCAAGGGCGGAGATCACCCGCCGGCGCACGTCGTGGATGTCCGCCGCCCTCGACTGCAAGAGACCGTCCGGCACGGACTCCAGATTACGCGTGTAATCCTCGAAGACGTCGGAGACCGCCGCTTCCACGTTGATGCGCTTCTGCTCCACTGCGCGCAACACCTGTTCGCGCAAGAAGGGGTCGCCCAGAATCAATCTCTGTGCGCCGAAGATGTCCGCCTGGGTCGCACCGATCTTCTCGCGCACGTCTTCCTGCAGGACGAGCAGCTCCGCCTCGGCCCTCGCGACCGCGGAATCGAGGCGCCGGCGCTCGCCGTCCACTTCGGCCGCTCGGATGCTTCGCTGTGGAACGGCAGAGCGGTAGCCACAGGTCATTAGGTAAGCCGTGCCCTGAGCCACACCGGCGGATACCCCTATGCCCTTCAGCATGGTGATCCCTTCGACGCCGGACTTCGCGGAACGTTTCTGCCTGCGCGGGGTATAGCTCGAACGACATCGGCGCCCTCGCTCCAATCGGCTCCACGTCCAGCTCCGCTCATCGGGACTTTGGGCGTGCTCAGCGAGACACCTGGCTGACGGATTGCGTCGCGGCCATCAGATCGGCGCGACGGTTTTCCCTCCACGACGCCTCGTCGTGTCCGAGCGCGCGCGGCCGCTCCTTGCCGTAGCTGATCGTCGCGATGCGCGATGCATCCAGGCCGAGGTTGACGAGGTACGTCTTCGCCGCGTCGGCGCGGCGCTGGCCGAGGGAACTGTCGAACGCGAAGTAGACGCTGGTCGCGACGATCTCGATGGCCCGTAGAACCGGCGCCGGTGCGGCCTCCGGCGGAGGAGCGGGCGGCGGCGGGGCCAGTTGCGCAATGGGCTCGACTGGTGCGGGAGGCGGAGGCGGTTGCGCGTGCGAGCAGGCAGCGCCCGTCAATGCAGTGGCAAAGAGGATGCAGGTGGATTTCATGTTCACGCTCGATTCAGGTGGCGACAGCAACGCCTGTGCCCCCCGTTGCCAGGCCGTTTCGCAAGAGCGATGCCATTTCGGACCGACAGGGCGGCCGAGACCCGCTGCCGTTGAGCGAAGGCGTTGATCGTTGGTCGACAGGGATGTCGGAGAACCGTGCAGCGTTGAGGGCGATTCGGCGCGGAAAGACAGCAGTACAGACACATCCCGGACCGGCCCGAAGCGTGTAATAGCGAAGGCCGCCATGATGGAGTCTTCACACGATCACGCGCCAGATGCGCACGCCGGCCACGGGGCGCACATGGTGCAGGACATGCTGCGGCGCTTCGTCGGATCGGCGATCCTGACAGTCCCGATCATCCTCTACTCGCCGCTTGGCAACTCGCTTTTCGGCCGCGACCTCGCGCCGCCGTTCGGGCTGTCGCCCGGGCTCCTGGGTTTCGTCCTGACCTCGGTCGTCGTCTGGTGGGGCGGCTGGCCGTTCATGTCGTCCGCGGCGCGCTCACTACGTCAGGGCGAGCTCACGATGATGACCCTGATCGCGACCGGCATCCTGGTGAGCTACCTGTACTCGGCCGCGGTCACATTCGGCTTGCCGGGCGAGCCGTTCTACGATGCCGCGGCGATGCTGACCGCCTTCAGCCTCCTCGGCCACTGGATGGAGATGCGGAGCCGCTTCGCCACCGGTCGGGCGGTCGAGGCGCTGCTCAAGCTCGCGCCGCCCACTGCGCGGCGGGTGCGGGATGGCCAAGAGGAGGAAGTGCCGCTCGAAGCCGTCGCGGTGGGAGACATCCTTGCAATTCGGCCGGGCGACACCATCCCGGTGGACGGTGTCGTGGTTGAGGGCTCGAGCCACGTAGATGAATCGATGCTCACCGGAGAGCCCGTGCCGGTGGCGAAGGGGCCAGGCGACGAGGTCGTGGGCGGGACCCGCAACCAGCAGGGAGCGTTCCGGTTCCGCGCGACCAAAGTCGGCGCTGATACGGCGCTGGCTCGCATCGTCGCCATGGTGCGGGAGGCGCAGTCCTCGAAGGCACCGGCGCAGCGGCTGGCGGACGTCGCCGGCAAGTATCTGGTCATCGTGGCGCTCGCGGCCGGGGTCGTCACCTTCCTGGCGTGGCTGGTGTTTGGACACCAAGGCGTCGCGTTCGCGCTGTCGGCCGCGGTGGCGGCAATCGTGATCGCCTGTCCGGACGCGCTCGCGCTCGCGACGCCTACGGCGATCACGGTCGGCGTCGGGCGGGCAGCACGTGCCGGCGTGCTCTTCCGGAACGCCGCGGTGCTCGAGGCCGCTGCCCAGGTGGATACGGTCGTCTTTGACAAGACCGGCACGCTCACCGAAGGTCGGCCGTCAGTGACGGACATCATTGCTGCTGGAGGCGTGGGCGAGGCAGAGATACTCCGGTTCGCCGCTGCAGCGGATGCGCAGTCGGAGCACCCGCTCGCCACGGCCGTTGTCGAAGCGGCCAAGAAGCGTGCGCTTGGCATCGATCCGCCCTCCCATTTCGAGGCGGTTCCCGGCCAAGGCGTGCAGGCGATCGTGCGCGGTCGCACGGTGCTGGTAGGCAATCGCAAGTTGCTTGAGCGAAACGGTGTCACGCCGGGGCTGGACCGCGAAGCCGAGAGGCTGCGAGCGGACGCCAAGACCGCACTGTACGTGGCGGCGGATGGCCGGACACTCGGTCTCATCGCGGTCGCCGATCGGATTCGCCCGACCGCGAAAAGGGCCGTTTCGGCGCTCCACGGCCTCGGCATCCGCGTGCTACTCCTCACGGGGGACAGCCGAGCCACCGCGGAAGCAGTGGCCCGCACGCTCGGCATCGATGAGGTCCGCGCCGAGGTGTTACCGGGCGACAAGGCTGCCGAGGTGCGGCGACTCGAGACGCAAGGCCGCCGGGTCGCCATGGTTGGGGACGGGGTAAACGACGCACCGGCGCTGGCGGCGGCGACGGTAGGCATCGCGATCGGCGCGGGAACGGACGTTGCGATCGAGACGGCCGGGATCATCCTGATGAGGAACGACCCAGCCGACGTCCCGGCCGCGCTCGTTCTTGCCCGCCGTGTGCACCGCAAGATCAAGCAGAATCTCTTCTGGGCCGCGATCTACAACCTGATCGCGATCCCGCTGGCGGCCGGCGTGTTGTATCCGTCGCTCGGAATCTTGCTCAAGCCGGCGTGGGCGGCGCTCGCGATGAGCGCCAGCACGGTGACCGTAACTGTCAACGCGTTGCTGTTGGCGCCGCCAGAAGAATGACCGCCGGCAAGCAGCGGGCATGGCCCATGCATGGCCGTTGGGCGGAGGCATGAGATGGCCAAGGCAAGAGTCGCGGACTTGTTGGTCGACGTTCTCGCGGAAGCAGGCGTTCAGCAGATCTACGGTGTTGCCGGCGACTCGCTCAATGGCATCACGGATTCGATCCGCGCAAAGAAACGGGTTCAATGGATTCACGTGAGACATGAAGAGACGGCGGCATTCGCCGCCGGAGCGGAAGCACATCTCACGGGAAAGTTGGCGGTCTGCGCCGGGAGCTGCGGCCCCGGGAACTTGCACTTGATCAACGGCCTCTACGACTGTCACCGCAGTCGCGTTCCCGTCCTCGCGATCGCCGCGCAAATTCCCAGCAGCGAAATCGGGAGTGGATACTTCCAGGAGACCCACCCGGAACAGCTCTTCGCGCAGTGCAGCCACTACTGCGAGCTGGTTTCGCATCCCGAGCAGATGCCTCGCGTCCTCGAAATTGCCATGCAGACCGCAATCTCGCTCCGCGGTGTCGCCGTCGTCGTCCTCCCTGGCGACGTGGCCTTGCAGGATGCCGTCGGACGCGGGCCCCGTCTGCAGTTCCCGGAGCCGAAACCGTCAGTGTCTCCCTCCGATGACGAATTGGCCGTCCTGGCGAAAGTCCTGAACGGCTCCACGCGGACCACCATCTTCGCCGGCGCAGGCTGCGCCGGAGCCCACACGGAACTGATCGAACTCGCCGGCAAGCTGAAAGCCCCCATCGTGCATGCGATGCGTGGAAAGGAGTTCATCGAGTACGACAATCCGTTCGACGTCGGCATGACCGGCCTGCTCGGTTTCTCCTCGGGCTATTACGCCATGATGAACTGCGACGTGCTCTTGATGATCGGAACCGACTTCCCCTATCAGCAGTTCTTTCCCAAGGACGCGACGGTCGTCCAGATCGACGTCCGCGGAGAACAACTGGGCAGGCGCACGAAACTCGATCACGGCTTCATCGGAGATGCGAAGACGACGATCGGCGCCCTTCTCCCAAAGCTCGTCCAAAACGACTTCGATGAGCACTTGAAGGATTCGCTCGACCATTATCGGAAAGCACGCAAGGGACTCGATGAGCTGGCGACCGATGGGCAAGGCGAAAAGCCGATCCATCCTCAATATCTTGCGCGCCTGCTCGACGAGCTCGCGGCGAAGGACGCCATTTTCTCCTGCGACGTGGGCACTCCGACGGTCTGGGCGGCCCGTTATCTGAGGATGAACGGCCAGCGGCGGCTGCTCGGTTCCTTCACTCATGGGTCCATGGCCAATGCGCTGCCGCAGGCGATCGGTGCGCAGGTGAGCCATCCGGACCGCCAGGTGATCGCGATGTGCGGCGACGGCGGGCTCGCGATGCTGATGGGCGATCTGCTCACGCTTCGCCAGTTGCGGTTGCCGGTCAAGGTCATCGTCTTCCGGAACGACTCGCTGGCGTTCGTGGAATTGGAGATGAAAGCCGGAGGCATCCTCGATTTTGCAACGGATCTGGACAACCCGAGTTTCGCGAAGATCGCCGAGGCCGCAGGTTTCCTCGGGCTGACGGCCGAAACGCCGGATCAGGTGAGGCCGATGATCGCCCAGGCTCTCGACCATGACGGAGCTGCCCTGGTCGAGGTCGCCGTGAGCCGCCAGGAGCTCTCGATGCCGCCGACGATCAGTTTCGAGCAGGCCAAGGGCTTCAGCCTGTTCATGCTCAAAGCGGTCCTGAGCGGGCGCGGCGACGAAATCATCGATCTCGCAAGAGTGAATCTTCGCCGATGAAGGGAAGCGCGCGGCAATGAAGCAGGGAATGGATCTCCTGAACGACCAAGGGTTGAACAAAGGCACCGCGTTCACGGACGAGGAGCGAAGCAAGCTCGGCTTGCACGCCCTTTTGCCGCCTATCGTCGAGACGCTGGATGAGCAAGTAGTCCGTGCTTACGAGGCCTATCGGAGGAAAGACGACGACCTGGAGCGCCACATCTACCTGCGCGCATTACAGGACACCAACGAAGTCCTTTTCTATAGGATGTTGCTCGACCACATCGTGGAAATGACCCCGATCGTGTACACGCCGGTGGTCGCGCAGGCATGCCAGCAGTTCAGCCACATCTACCGGAGGCCCCGCGGTCTATTCGTCTCCTATCCATTGCGTGACTCGATTCCAACGCTCTTGCGGAACCGTCCCAATCGGACGGTCGACGTCGTCGTCGTGACCGATGGTGAGCGCGTCCTCGGAATCGGTGATCAAGGAGCAGGCGGCCTCGGCATCCCGATCGGCAAGCTTTCCTTGTATACGCTCATCGGCGGGATTCGTCCGGAACGGACCCTGCCGATCGTGCTGGATGTAGGAACGAACAACAGGGAGCGACTCGACGATCCTGAATACCTCGGCTGGCGTCACGAGCGGATCGCCGGGCAGTTCCCGGAACCTGCCTGCAATGGGAGGACTTCGCGACGCCTCATGCTCGCCCGATTCTTCAGCGCTACCGCCACGAATTGCTGACGTTCAACGACGACATCCAGGGCACGGCGGCCGTCGTACTGGGAGCGATCCTGGGCGCAGTCAAGGTGACTGGAAGGAGCTTGAAGGATCAGCAGATCGTCATGGTGGGAGCAGGTTCAGCGGGCATTGGAGTTGCCGATGGACTGCGCCAGGCGATGAACAGCGATGGAGTATCCGAGCAGGAGGCGCGCAGCCGCTTCTGGGTAGTCGACAGTACGGGGCTCCTCCATTCGGGGCGAAAGGGGCTGACTCCGGAACAGGCCGTCTACGCACAGCCGGAGGGCCGCGTTTCGGGATGGCGCCGGACTTCCGACGGTCAGATCGGACTGGGCGATGTGGTGGGAAGGATCGAAGCAACCATCCTCATCGGTCTGTCGACGGTTGGCGGGGCATTCTCGGAACCAATCGTTCGGGAGATGGCGCGCAAGGCACCGCGTCCGATCATCTTTCCGCTCTCGAATCCGACCTCGAAATCGGAAGCGAAGGCTGACGATCTGATTCGCTGGACCGATGGACGCGCCCTGGTGGCCACCGGTTCGCCTTTTGCCCCGGTCAGCTACGGCGGACGCGTGATGCCGATCGCGCAGTGCAACAACGTGTACATCTTTCCCGCCATGGGTCTGGGAGTTGTCGCCTCTGGCGCTAGACGCATCACCGACGCGATGATGCTGGCGGCCGCCCGGGCGCTCGCGGCGAATTCACCGGCCCTCAAGGATTCCTCTGCCTCTCTGCTCCCTCCCTTGACCGACATCCGGAGGGTGACGGCGGAAATCGCGCTAGCGGTCGGCATCCAGGCGCAAAGGGACGGCGTCGCTCCCGAACTGAGCGAGGATGAGCTGCGTCAGAGAGTGCGAGCAACGCAGTGGACCCCAGCTTACCCGTAGTTCACCACCGACAAAGGCTGCACGCCATCGCGCGGAAGTTGTGATAGGACGAAGCCGCTTCAGCTGCACAAGGAGGCCATCATGGCCGTCAAGCCGATCCCCGAGGGCTACCACACGTTCACGCCTTACTTCGTCGTCGAGGGCGCGTCCGACTTCATCGAGTTTCTCAAGAAGGCATTCGGCGGCAATGAGGTGTATCGCTTTCCCGCGCCGGGCGGAAAGATCGGCCATGCCGAGGTACGCGTGGGAGACTCGGTGCTGATGCTCGCCGACACCAGCCCCGAATATCCAGCGACGCGGATCGGCTCTTATCTCTACGTGACCGATGTGGACGCGACGTACAAGAAGACGTTGGCGGCGGGCGGGCAGTCGAAGCGCGAGCCAGCGAACCAGTTCTATGGTGACCGTGTCGCCACCATCGTTGACCGGTGGGGTAACACGTGGTCGATCGGCACGCACATCGAGGACGTCTCGCCCGCGGAGATGGAGCGCCGCATGAAGGCGCAGAAGAAGTAGCGACGCCTTATGCAATCCTTTCCCAGTTATCCTTGGCCCGCTCGCCCGGCTGCCATTGCGGCAGCGGCATCAGCAGGAATTTTCCGAGCGCGTTGAGGTAGGGCTCGTACGTCTGCCGAAGTTGATCGAGCCGGTCGTTGACGCTCTTCCCCTTGGGAAGCACGTGACCGACGGCGGCCAGGGCCCTCCGGAGCTTCTCCAGTTCCGCACTGGGTAGTCGGTCGGGTTCCGGAGGACGAGGTGGCTGGCGGAATACCAGGCTCATATCCACTACCGCGTGGCGAGCCATGGCGTAGGTCAGACGAGCGGCGCGAACCGGTCCATTCTCCAGCCCGGCCATGATCAGGGCACAGACATCCAGCACCGTCGTTAGAGCTGCGACCCAGGACTGATTGTCGTGTTGAGAGCGATAGTAGGCCAGCACCGGAAATGAGACGTGAGTCTCCAGCAGTTCTGCGGACCATCGTTCCCATTCCCTCAGCAGGACCGTCAGCTCTTCGCCGCCATTGGCGGCGGCGTGACGCCTGAGAAGCTCCAACGCAGTTGGAGGCGATCCGGCGCGCGCGTCGAGCAAACTGACACTTACCTCACGGCGTGAAAAAGCCTGTGCCAGCGTTGGCAAGTATCCAATCACCAGCGCCAGAAAGCCGAATCCGGTTCCTCCTTCGACCACAGTCAATAGCCGGTCCAAGGCGGACGTGGGCCATACGTCGCCCAGACCAAGCGTGAACAGCGTCGTGCCGCTGTAATAGAGGTCGGCGGCAAAACCTTGTAGGCCAGCGGGCGCTTGGAGTCGTGTTCCCAGTCCCCAATGGAGCAGCGCGAAACCGAAGACGAGCGCTCCCGCCCAGAGCATCAGAAGCAGTAGAAGCGACAGCGGCCCATACACGGAAAGGAAATTTTCTCTCGCGATTCCCTCCTTGCGCAGTCGGGCCAACGCGCGCCACGGGCGCCAGGTCATGCGATAGAAGAGCCTCGCCAGCCGAAAGCGCCGCGACACGCGGCGCGGCAAGACAATTGTCTCAAACGCGTCCCACAGGACGAAGAGAAGCAGAAGGAAACCACCTAAGATCCCAAGTAGAGACATCCTGCGCCATGTAACGATTCAATACGTTCGGTGACATGAAAAAACGATCACCGAGCGCTGCGGTATCGCGTATCCGACCTCGACGCTCGGGTCGAGCGCGTCGGGCGCGAGCACGGATCGTCCGCGAGAGGCGCCCGCTCGTCGCCGAAATCCGGCCACCCGGCGGATCCGGCCGGTCTCACCGCATCGTGGTGGCTACGCTCATCCCTGACCACGGAGCCAATATGAACCGATCACGAACCCGCCGCCTCTCAATCCTGCTGAGCACCGCCACGCTCGTGTCGATGAGTTTGTTCGCAACAGCCTACGCTGCCACGGCTGAGGATCTCGACAACGCGTCGGCGCAAGCGCTGCAAGCACTTTACAGGACCAATCCTCTCGCCGAGATGCTCTCGCACAAGGCCAAGGCCGTGCTGATCTTCCCTAACATAGTCAAGGCCGGCTTGGTCTTTGGTGGCAGCTACGGCGAAGGCGAATTGCGCAAAGGGATGAAGGTCGACGGTTACTACAATTCCGTGACCGCCTCCTGGGGCCTGCAGGCCGGCGCCCAATCGTATGGCTACGCAGTTTTCTTGATGACCAACAAAGCACTGAAGTATGTGCACGACAGCCACGGTTGGGAGATCGGTGTGGGCCCCACCGTTGTGATGGTCGATGAAGGTGTGGCCAAAAACCTGTCCACGTCGACCCTGAAGGACGATGCCTATGCGTTCATCTTTGGCCAGCAAGGCCTGATGGCAGGGGTGAGCATTGAAGGCACCAAGATTTCACCGATCAAGCGTTGATGGTGTCCCTCTCGATATGCGCACAACACTGATGCTGCGCGTCTTCCGCGACTTCGCCAACCTGATGCGAGCGTCCCGAGGGCTGGGCCGCGAATCAAAGCTTGTACGGGCGCGAAGGGCTGGTTGCGATGGCCGCGCTCTCAGGGAGATTCTAGAGCGGCGCGTACTTCTTCCGGGGTGAAGCGCGGCACGCCGATGTGCTCGACGGCCCGCGCTCCGCAAAACGCTCCGATGCGCGCTGCCCGGAGCGGACCGAGCCCCCGCGCGATCCCCACCGCGAAGCCGGCCAGGAAGCAGTCGCCAGCGCCGGTGGGGTCGCGCTCCTCGGCGGGGAAGGCCGGGACGTGCGTTTCCTCGCGGGCGGTGAAGACCGTGCAGCCGCGCGCGCCATCGGTGACGACGAGCGTCAGCTTCGTCCGCAGCCTGGCGACGTCGAGCAGGGCCGCCTCTCTCTTGCTCGCCTTGAGGACGTCGAGTTGCGCCGCGGCCTCGGGCGGCAGCGGCACGAGGCGCACTTCGCCCTGCGGCGTGATCTCGCGCAGCACGCTCTGCGCATCGGCCACCACGACGCGGCAGATGGCGCGCAGGCGAGCCAACGTTTCGGGCGGGATCTCGCCGGCCACCGCGCACGCCATCCCCACCTCGTACGAGCCGCGCAGGTCGGCCGGCAGCAGCGGCTCGCAGACCGCCAGGACGCGCTCGCGCCGCTCCCCCGATCGATAGTCGTCGACGAAGCTGGTGGTGCGCGCGCTCTGGACGACGAGCGGCTTCTTCGCCACCTGCCCGGCGTAGAGGAAGTCGGCGCCGACCTTGGCCGCCACCTCGTGCGGCTCGCCCAGGGCCTGCAGCACCGCCGACACGTACGCTGCCGATCCGCCCAGCGCCCGATGATCGCCGGCGTTGCTGAGCACCGTGTCGTGGCAGTAGTGTCCCGCGACGAGAATCGACACCCGGGAATCTTACCTTGCAATCCCTTCGCAGCGGCTCCCTGGGTTTGTTGGGCGCGGCCACTCTCGGCGTGGTGATGCTCTCGCCAGCCATGACGCTGTACGCGAACTTCGGCGCCGCCTACGCGACGGCAGGCAGCGCCGCGCCGCTGGCTTTCGTCTGGGCGCTCCTGGCGACGCTCCCCACCGCCTGCAGCTACGCCTTGCTCGCCCGCGAGCGCCCCGAGGCGGGCAGCGCCGTCAGTTGGACGGCGGCCTTCGCACCGCGCGCCGCGCGCTGGCTGGGGTGGATGGCATTTTTGTACTACCTGACGAATTTCGTGTTGCAGCCGGTGACGCTGGGGCTCTTCTTCAACGACCTCTTGGCCGCGGCGGGTCTTCACGCCGGCCTCGGCACCTACTGCGCCGGCGCCTTCATCTGCTGCGCGCTTCCGGCCGCCATCGCCTACCGCGGCATCCATCCCTCTTCCGAGGGCGCGCTGGCGTTCCTGCTCTTCGAGGCGCTGGTGGTGACGGCGCTCTGCATCGCGGTGGCGCGCGCCGCGCCCTCGTTGGATGCGCGCGGGTTCTCCGTTCCGGCCGGCGGCGCGTCGGGGCTCTTCCAGGCCATGGTCTTCGCCATGCTCTCCTACTGCGGCTTCGACGTCGTCTCCACCGTCGCGGAGGAGGCGAAGATGCCGCGCAAGCTCATCCCCCAGGCGACGTTCCTTTCGCTGGGCGTGTTCGGAGCGCTCATCATCGGCGGCGTCTGGTCGCTCACCTTCGCGGCCG
>WNFJ01064039.1_pt1 | contig 11927 bp, 8 predicted proteins | sample 5400461 | NCBI WGS metagenome assembly WNFJ01 (sample SAMN13153349, study PRJNA577476) | soil metagenome | isolation source: 115 cm saprolite on Douglas fir-dominated hillslope | place: USA:California | collected 2013-09-17
GAACGAAGATGTGACGTTTCATCAGGCTACTGCCAATGATATCTGGCTGCATGCTCGTGGTGTCGCTGGCGCACATGTAATTATCAAAGCCGCTGGACGCGAAATTCCCCGCAGTACCATCGAGCAAGCTGCAAGTCTGGCAGCTTACTATAGCGAGGCTCGAGGAAGTACCAGTGCTCCTGTTGATTACACGCTTCAGCGTCATGTGCGTCATATGAAAAGTGGAGGACCTGGCATGGTTATTTACGAGCGTGAGCGTACGATTTATGTTGAGCCGGACAAGGCGCTCCTGTTGTTACCTGATTCCACACGGAGGAGATGAATCGTATCTGCCTGTTAGTCACCCGCGTTCTCGTGATGATCCGATGCCCATCTCCTCGCGGTACTTCGTCACCGTACGCCGAGCTAGCAGGATACCATGTGCCGTAAGCAGACGAGCTAACTCCTCGTCGCTGAGGCGATGATTTGGCTCTTCGGATTGGATTAGTTCGCGTAGCATATCTTTGACGCTGAGCGAACTATCAAAAAAATCTGACAAGGGGATTAAACGGCCATTTGGTAGTAGGGCATACTTGTTTGCTGTGGCTCTGCTCACGGTTCCTTCGTCTAGGTTCAGGCGAGTTGCCACTTCAGCACGTGTCAGTGGGCGGAGATAGCGGATACCTTTTTCTAAAAACTCGTGCTGGTAGTCGACGGTCAGTTGTGCAACGCGTTTGAGAGTGCGCCAGCGTCGGTAAATGCAATCGATAAAGAATTTGGCCTGATCTCTGTGGTGGTGCATATAGCGCTGTAGGTCTCTGTTCTCTCGCTCTGCCCCTGGTTGTTCGCCAGCGTCCGGATAGTCTGTGGCGATGTGAAAGTTATAGCGTTTCTCTTCAATCAGTTCAACTTCGAAGCCCGTCTCCCCTTTGCGGATAATCACATCTGGGCGGATATATGTCGCATCGCTATCCAGGCGTGTATCAGCTTGGTAGATCTGGGCAGGGAAGGGGTGCAATCTGCTGCGGATATAAAGACAAGCCTGACGAATCTCTTGTTCTGAAATCTTTAGTTGACGGGCAATTTCGTGAAACTGATTACGTCCCAGATGGCCCAGATAGCGGTCAATCAGTGTATAGACGAGTGGTGGAGGAGCATCTGGCTCACTGAGTGCTTTTAATTGGATGAGGAGGCACTCTCGCAGGTTGCGGGCTCCAATACCCAGAGGTTCCAGGCTTTGCAACTGGCTGAGAATATATTCGACGCGCTCAAGTGGGACCTGCAGTTGATCGACAATCTCTGGCAGGCTGATTTCCAGGTACCCTCGTTCATTGAGATTTCCCACTAGTTGTTCGGCTATCGGGGCATCATCAGGGGCCACAAGTGTTTCCAACTGTTGGAGTAGCGCTTCTGAAAGTGTTGGCTTGGTTGGAATACGAGCCAAAGGATCGTATTCTTCGTCATTGTCGGCTTCTGTGAAGCTATAGTTGTCAATGTCGTAGTGTATTTGCTCTTGAGCCCAAGAATTTCCAGTGAGTTCGTACCGGCCGGGCGATTCTGTCACCTGGGCGAGTGGTCGTGTAGTATGGGCGAAATGTCCGCAAGCTAGACAATTCTGACTGTACGTGGGTGCACCGCAAAAGAAGCACACATGTTGCTCGGCTACTTCAAGTGCAGGATTTTCTGTCTGTTCCTGGTTGACTGTCCGCTCCAATTCATCCGCTGATAGATGTAATATCGTACTTGAGGTGATCAGCCTTGCGCTGACCCTCAAGGCGTGATCTGGTCTAGGCGTTTGTTCCAATTGCATACACATATCCCCACTTTCCTCTCATTGCCTATTGACTTGTCGTTAGATCCATCCTCGACTGATCAGAGCCCCTCGTGCGGCTTCCTGCTCTGCGCTTTGTTTATTGCGTCCCTGTCCCCTGCCTGCTACCTGCTCACCGAGCAATACCTCGACAGTAAACTCGCGGTTATGTGATGGCCCTTCCTGACTTACCAATCGGTAGGAAGGGGTGATTCCTTCATGAGCTTGGGCTAACTCCTGGAAACGCGACTTGTTATCTTTGAATAACCGTTTGTCGACGATCCTATGGGCGATTGGTTCTAGCCGAGGAATGATGAAGCTCTGAACAGCGGTGAGTCCCTGGTCGAGATAAATGGCTCCCAGGATAGCTTCAAAGGCTGCGGCTAGGACTCGTTGACCACCACCGCTGTGTTGTTCGCCTTTGCCCATCAACAAGAATTTCCCAAGCTCAATCTCACGGGCAAAATTGGCTAATGTTTCCGTTCTGACAAGTACTGCTCGTACATCGGTTAGTTCTCCTTCACTTAATAGTGGAAACGTGCGATAGAGAAAGTCCGCACTGATCAAGGCAAGGATGGAGTCTCCTAGGAACTCCATGCGCTCATTTGAACTTTGCCCTGCCCCTGCGCTTTCATAAATATAGGACCGATGGGTCAGGGCCAACGTCAGCAACTTGGGGTCCTGGAAATGGACCTCGAGAATCTTTTCCAATTCTTCGTGCATTAAAATACCTCTAATATGACACTGGCCTCGTTGTGTACCCGCGCAGTAACTTCCCCGATCGGCCAGAACTGAATGTCGGGGTTCTGCTGTACAAGTCCAGGCCAAAGTGCTGGTTCGATGGCTGCCAGCAGCCCACCTGATGTTTGTGGGTCCCACAGTATCACTTGCTCGTGCTCGCTAATACTGCTGGCAATATTCACCCGGGTAGTGAGATAGTTTTTATTGCGATTTGACCCTCCTGGTATACACTCGGTTTCTGCGTAATGGTGTACGTTTGGCAGCAAGGGCAGTGCCTCATAGTGAATATGCATCCCTGCTAGGCTTTGTGATGCCATCTCCCAGGCGTGGCCGAGTAGACCAAAGCCAGTAATATCGGTCACCGCATGAACTCCTGCTCCTGCCTGTACCAGGGATTCGCTAGCCTGTCGATTTAAGCGGCTCATCGACTGAATGGCTGCTTGCAGGTCATCTTCTCTCGCCAGGCTGCGTTTATGTGCTGTGGTGATCAAACCTGTTCCCAGAGGTTTACTAAGAATGAGTAGGTCACCGGGCTGTGCTCCACCTTTTGTCAGGATATGTTCGGGATGTACGATACCCGTCACTGACAGGCCATATTTGGGTTCTTTATCGATCACCGTGTGCCCTCCGGCAATAACGGCACCAGCTTGCGCAACAGTATCCATGCCGCCTCGCAGTATCTCGCTGAGCAGTTCCTGGTCTAGGTTATCGGGCCAGGCGAGCAGGTTAATGGCCATCAGCACCTGTCCGCCCATCGCATACACATCACTCATGGCATTGGCAGCTGCAATAGTTCCAAAGGCATAGGGATCATCAACGATCGGTGGAAAGAAATCCGCTGTACTAATGATCGCTTGCTGCTCGTTCACTTGGTAGACTGCTGCATCGTCGATGGCATGTAGCCCGACCAGTAAATTAGCTGGTTCACTATGCTGTTTCAGTGGATGCAGAACCTGGGAGAGGGCTCCAGGACCCATCTTGGCGGCGCAACCTGCGCAGCTGGCGAGTGATGTCAGACGGAGCTGGCGGTCTGTGTTCATAGAAATTTGGGCTTTCTGATGAAAATCTGGTTTCTGAAAAGCATGATAGCCTTGCATTCAGAGATCTGCCGGGTATATTGACCATCTAAAAAAATAGTTCTGAATGCTCTTGTATGTACTGTAGCCGTTATTGTAGCGCGTTTTGCGGCGAATGGCAATGCTAAGGCATGTTAATAGAGCGATAGGTACTGCTGTAATCTCTAGACAGCTCCCTACAAATATGGTACTCTATACCACGGATTTGAGGAAGCTAGGCAATCGCGGGCTGTTGAGCCCGAGGAAAGTCCGAACTCCACAGAGCGGGATGCTGGCTAACGGCCAGTAAGGGTGACCTTAAGGAAAGTGCAACAGAAACATACCGCCCGCGAGGGTAAGGGTGAAATGGTGAGGTAAGAGCTCACCAGCAGCTAGGTGACTGGTTGGCTGGGTAAACCCCATCTGGAGCAAGACTAAGCAGGGGGGATAGTTCATCCATTGGGTGAACTAGCAGATTGCTCGTCTGTTAACCTCCGGGTTGGTTGCTGGAGGCATTGGGTAACCAATGTCCTAGATAGATGATTGCCCCCTGTACTATCGAGAGGTGGTACAGGGACAGAACTCGGCTTATGGCTTCCTCAACTCCGCCACAAATAGTACCAAAAAGCAAAAAAAGACAGGACGAGACACTTTTCCTGTCTTTTTTTACATCTTGTCATTCCCTTAGCTACTTATGCGGTCATGTTCGATGAGCCAGCGGATGAAATCGAGTCGCCGACTTTCTTGTAGCATCTCGCGGTATTCAATTTGCTCAGTAACATGATCTTTCATATGGATAAGCTTTCTTGCTTCAATTTCGCTAAACCCTCTTGAAAGGAGTTGCTGGATTTCCGCATCTTCCGTTGCATATGAGCGTTCTGTCATAATGTTAATGCTCCCTCTGAATCAATAGAACCTAAAAGGCTACAGTGCTGAGCGTTTGCGAGATCTGGTGTGAGTAATCGATATGTGAAGACCTCACACAATAGAAAACGTTTCTCTCTGCCTAAAAATTTCTATGCTATCAACATTTGTCTGTTCTCTTGCTATGAGAGAGACTCTTTTCCTTTCAGCTCTCTATAGACTCTTCTGAATTCCTAAATGTAAAACATCTCTCTATCCCCTGAGAATTTGGAACCCTTGGCTACTGTGCCCAAATGGGGAGTATATAGGGGAGGATTTCTCTTGTTTTATGATAGCATAAAAGTCCTTTCTCGTCTACCTTCAATGAGGTGGTTCGTTATATAAGGAGTTGACGTGGGTGATATAAGTCAGGAACCCCATAGCTGAAGCAAAGGGCTTGCTCCACGACTCAGCTAAGACGTGTATCTGTCGGACATATTTGTCTGGGCTGGCACGTTCACTATCCTGACCAGACCCAGCCAGAGGTGCTTGCACCCATCGGGCTACGATATCAGAAAGCGTTCAAGTTCTTACCGACGTGTGCGTGGGCCAGCATGCCGCTCTAAAACTCCTGGGTTAACCAGACATAGCGGGGTTAAATCAGTGCTCAGGAGAAAGTACCGTCTGATATCTTCGTCGAGGCCCCCATCACCTGGGAAACCAGTGGGGTTTAGCCGTTCCCGTTTCAAAACGGCTCCCCGCAAGGGGACAGTTCAGGCAGAGGTTAGCCCCTGTGCCCAAGCCTCAAGAAAGGAAGACCTGTTTCCTCCCCACAACTAAAGTAGGGGTATCCACAGGTCGAGTTTGATGATGAAGGGAAATTGTCTTTCTTAACAAGCTTTGGGAGCCTTTCTATGCTGAACGGTCTAGCGCTTACCTGGTCTTGGAGCTCAGGTGCCGTCATTTTTCTACTGGTGTTATGTCTACTCTATCTTTGGGCATGGCGACAGGCTTTGCGACGGCTCAGGGACAATCCTGAAGAGAAGCCTGTTAGCGCCTATCGTATTGCTGCTTTCTTCGGTGGTATCGTGATTGTTGCACTGCTCGTGCTCTCACCGATCAATACAATAGGACGTATGCAGCTCTTCTCTGTGCATCTTGCTCAGATTGTTATCTTAACTTCAGTCTGTGCCCCGCTGATTCTGGCTGGCTGCCCAGCTGCGCTCTTGCAGCCCCTGCTAGAAATACCCATAGCCCGTAATATCATTCGTTTTCTCACATTCCCATTAGTGGCTTCGCTCATCTTTAACGCCACATTTTTGCTCTGGCATGCCCCAAAATTGTACAATGCTTCCCTGGTAGATGCGTCACTTTATCAGGCGATGGTGCTGTGCGTCTTTTGTGCTTCGTTGCTCAATTGGTGGCCACTGATTGGCTCGTTAAAGGAGTTGCGTACGATAAGCTATCCTGTGCAGATCCTCTACGCGTTCTTTGATGGTCAGCCTGTTGATATTTTTGCGCTGGTGCTGGTCTTTAGTGGCGTGCCCTTCTATCCGCATTATGCTCTACCTCCACAGTTAGGCCTGTCTCGCTTTGCTGATCAGGCTGTTGGTGGTGCGCTTTTGTTGATACCAGGACTGATAGATCTGGCTGTGATGTCTCCTCTCTTCTTCCGCTGGCTTGCCCAAATTGAGGCAAAAACGAGGCTTGCTGATCAAAAGAGGCAGCAGGAGATGGAGGTAGAGGATGATGATGATGAGGATGCGTTAGATGAAATTACGGAACCGCGGACGCGCTAAAGCGGGTCCGTGGGGTAGGGCAGGGGCTAGTGACACTCCGCTAGGGGCTGAAGCCCCACGGCTTCTTGTGCCTCTCCTCTGTAGGCGAGAAGCTGAGTACTTGCCCCGTAGGAGCTACTCATTGCCCTCGGTTACCGGAACCTTCGCACGTCGAAATAGCTTGTACATCTGGAATAACACGTTCGTGTTTTTACCCGCAGTACTTCACTGCGAAACCCGTACACGATTCAGTTTTCAAGGTGCTCTTCTATTTACAACGAAGCATATTCGAATATGTAACATTGAATTTCTTGCAATTGCACGCACCTACCCGAAACGATACAAGAAACTCCCACCAATGCCTAACCGCTTGGGTTAAAACCCAGCGGCTTGCGGCGGGCTAAAGCCCTTCTCTGTCATTCCAGGTGCATGGTAGGAGCAAAGCCTGTTGCAAACGTCTCTCATATTCTTGGCGTGCAATCTCGGTGACGCCGAGAGTCGCCAGGTGAGGAGTGAGGAACTGGGTATCATGCAGGATGTAGCAGCGTCTTTTCAAATGCTCGACCAATGCGACCAGACAGACTTTTGAGGCATCAGTGGCGTGTGAAAACATGCTCTCTCCCATGAATGCTCCACCGAGTGCTATGCCATAGAGTCCCCCGACAAGTATACCATCGCGCCAAGCTTCGATGCTGTGGGCTAGCCCAGCAGTATGCAGATAGGTATACGTCTTGAGAAATTCCTCGTTAATCCATGTCTCTTCTCGTTCACCGCAGCAGCGCATGACCTTTTCGAAGGCGCTATCCATGCGTATCTGATAAATGCCTTTACGTATAGTTGCACGTAGTGAGCGCGAGACATGGAGATTGTCATGCTCCAGGATAGCGCGGGGATCTGGAGCGTACCAGCGAATCTTTCCTCGTCGATCGGCCATTGGGAAGATCCCCTGTGCGTAGGCCCTGATTACTATTGCTGGATCAAGTACTTCGGTTTTCCTTCTGAACATAACACCTTCTGCGGATGCAATAAATGATTCCAAGGGACCGCTATCATTCTCGAGCAAACCAGCGTAGGTAGTGCGCGATGCGTGGTTTCATCACTTCTACCATTTCTATGTCCATCGCTGTCAGTGGTTTGATGATCAGTAAGAATCCCAGAAAGAGAATTATAAAGACCACTCCAGAAATTCCCAGCAGTATACGATCCGACGGATGCCAGAAAATGTTCGGCAATGCTGCAAGCGTAGGAGCAAGCAAAAATCGCCAGGTGAAGCTGAGTAATGCTCGTGGGTACTCTTGTGGTAGCTTATTCAACATCCAGGTCAGTAACAAGACCCCAGCGGCTACTCTAGCAACTCCGTCAGCAATAAGTGCTCCTGCTGGTCCGAGCGTCGGAATAGTTACGCATCCAACTCCGATAACCAGCAGCAAGCTGATCCACTGACTGAGAGCAACCAGTTTTGGCTTACCGATCACATACAGGCAAGATTGGTGGATAGTTGAGCCTATCACGCGTGTGAGGAGGTTGAAAAACACAAAGATAGCCAGTAGTGACCCAACCGGGTCATACTGGCTTCCATAAATAGCATGTGCAAGGTTAGGGGCGTTGAAGAGGCAGAAAATGAGCCCCGGTGCTGCAAGCAGTGTTTCCACTTTGATCAGTGTTTGCCAACAACGTGCCAGCCGCTCGTAGTTATTGCCTATGAAAGCTGTTGCCAGCGCCGACCCGCCCACTCCTGCAAAACCTGCGACCATCAGCGCATTTGCCGCATCTGCTAGTTGGAAAGAGAGGTTGAAATAACCAATGCTGGTCAGCGATATTGCAAAAATACCGAGCAAGATAAGTGATGCTTGTTTAAGTAATGCTCCCGAGACAAGATTGGTCTGCCAGGCTGAAATTCCCACTTGCAAGACCGGTTTGAGTGGTTGGGTGTATAGTCCCCCTGGCGTTGCAAGAAAGGGGGCCAACCAACTGGCAAAAAAGATGGCACTAAGGACTCCCGCGATTGCTTGCATCCAGAGCACTCCATCGATGTTCCAACCGTTCAACAATGCAATGTAGCCCAGTACCAGCAACAAAAGTTGTGTTGCGCTCCCAATAAAAAATACCTGATGCATCTGTATCCGTGCTGCAGAGACTGCCATAAGTAAGTTAGTAATGCCAGCTCCTAAAACATAAATGGCGATGGGTAGGGCATGTGCTTGCAAAGCCGGATTTCCCAATGCTCTGGCTGCATTTGTAGCTCCTTGGATAGGGATAAATGTGGCCAGTGTTGCTAATGTGGGTAAGCTGAAGATGATAATGCAGGCACTTGCAATTAGCACTATGCAACGCAATCCGAGGAGACGTCGAATAAGCTGAGCCGAGGCAGCCTTGCCATGACCAGTAGAGACGCGTGGAACAAAGGTGACGATGGCATCCTCCAACCCGAGCGCGATGATATAAAGTATCGTATTGATCGTGGTTTGTATAGTTGCAAATATGCCATACTGTTGAGGAGAGACGTTATGCGTGATGAGCAGTGTGAAGAGAAAGAGTGAAATGTAGAGCCATAGCCCATAGGCTTGACCGAATAGGTAGCTAGAAGGCGTCCGCTTGAGCAAACACTGCGCTTCAGTATCCCTCCCAGCAGGCTTTGTTTTTATTGTGAGTGTTGACATAGTTGTATGATCTTCCAAAATTTAAGATATGTCCTTTATTTTACCTTAATTCTAATAAATGGTAACCCTGCCAGCCAATACCTCCTAGTATTATGGTTTCGCTCCATAGAACTTTTAACCCATTTGTCCTGGAGCGGTATGCAGGCCGTGCACACGTCTGGGAAGGTTTTGGCCCTCCTTATCCCCGAGAGGTGGATTGGGTTCCTGACTTATAACGAGCGATCAAGGTTGACCATTCATTGGCCTGAAGACTATAATAACTGAGATTTAACTCCATTTCAAGGGGAAGCCTGCACATGAAACAGGCACAGAGATCTACAACTCTCTCGAGTGAACAATCGGATACAACACGGCGTACTTGGCCGGGACGTCTTCTCTTCTCTTTGCTTATTGGGGGAACGATGACGGTTCTGCTGACACTTATCGAAGTCAGCCTTGTCCTGCTATTTAATCCTTTCCATGTGGTAGGGAGTGTGCAGAATCGCATCTTTTCCATGCTGCTGCTGCATCTTTTGCATATGCCAGTTAGCCTCTTGGTGCCCTCAAGCGAACTGGTAGTAGCTTCTGTTGCAACCTTTCTGCTGACCAGGGCTGTTGCGTTGATGGGCTACTTGCGAGCTGTCTATCGTGCCCAGGAAGCCTATCACAAACTGTATATACCTTTAACGGCAGTCGCAAATATCCGTAAGACGAATGAGCCCTATCAAGCGAGTGAATACTATCAAGAGCCTTCTACTCTCTATCGCCAGGATGAGCAGGTCTCTATTCTGGATCTTGTCCAGCAAGAGCGGTCTCATCAGTTGATTCTTGGTGTGCCTGGAGCGGGTAAAACAATGGCACTTCGTGTTTATCAGTATGTAGCTTCTCAGTCTCCCTTCTCGCTCGCCTTCTCCCGCCGACACATTCCTGTTTATATCCCGATGAAAAATTACAGTCTTTTCCTCAAACAGAAATTTCCTCTGGAGCAAGAGCATGGTGAACACGATATACGACCTGTGACGCTTTTTCGCTATTTGCAGAATTGTGATCTTCCTGGGATGCGCCAGCTGAGACCATACTTGCAAAAACTGTCTGAGCGAGGTCGTCTGTTATTGCTCTGCGATGGGTTGAATGAGATTGATAGTAATTATCTGCCTCTGGTGGGCCAAGAACTGATGCATTTGATGCGAGAGACGCACAATCGTCTGGTCATGACCTGTCGTGAAGTAGACTATCGTGAGCAGCCTGATTTTGTGCAGCTAGTGGATGAGGGACAGGCGGTGTGTGCTGTCATCTATCCATTGCAGCATGAGCAGATTCATGAGTTTGTCGAACTCTATGTTCAGAAGCAGGATAAGCAATGGCAGCATACTGCTGGGCAGATCCTGCAGGTGATTGATCGCAGCCGCTTACGCTACCACTGCACAAATCCCATGATGCTTTTTACGTTGATGGGCATCATCGATCGGATCGGGATTGAGCATGGTAAACAGATTGATACACGTGGTCGTCTCTTGCGCGAGTATGTAAGGCAATTAATTGATTATGAAGGGCGACAGGCGAAATGGAAGCGTGGTGCTCCGGCACAACAGGATGTCGTCAGCTTCTTGAGCGAGGTTGCTTGTGCGGCCCGTTGGGCGAATGATCGCAATGCCATTCAGCTTCATATCTCTTCCCTGTTACCTGTGGCAGGTAGTCAAGTGCGTGGGAAAATGGATTTTCAGGAACTCGCCGATGAATTGCGCTTCTGGCTAGATGAACATCCGGCGCAAGGACCATTTGTCGTTGAGGAGGATAGTGCCATTGAGTCTGCTGTACTCTATGACGATCTCCCCCGGCTTTTACAGTTTGCCCTGAGTGCCGCGCTGATCGATATTAGCCCCAGTGGTGTGCTCAGTTTTCGTCACGAGCTTATCGCCGAATATTTCGTTGCTGAATATTTCTTTACGGTTGCTAGTAGGCAACAAGCGTTATCGCTCTCTATACGGCCAGAGCTGCTTGAGAATGTTGGTCGTTGGAGTGAGCCCGTGGCTATCTGGGCTGGTCTGTTTGACAATCCGCTGGAACTGGCGGAGCGTTTTGGCTTGCTTGGATTGTGCAATCCTGCCTATGTGTTGCAAGCTTTAGCACTTGGGCTGGTCTGCGTGGGTGTTTTATGGACTCCACCGCAGGTCGATGTGCAACGGCCAGTTATCTTGCCTCTGAGCCTTGAGGAAGCGCTTTCTATCGCTGTACGCAACAAGGTAGCTCGTGAAGAGCTCGCACGCATCTTCACCCGTTGTGCAGAGGAGGGAGGTCAAGAAGTCTATCGCTCTCTCTTACCGCTGATTATGGTGGAAGGAGGCGATGATCTTCTCACTTTGTTAGATCATTCGATTGTGCCCGATTTGCTTTTTACACACCTGAAGGATGCCGCTGATAATATTGCTTACGAGACCCAGGTGAAACGTCTCACGCGTGTTCTGGGACGTTTTGGTGGCGTTGTGATAGGACAAGCTGCTCAATTGAGTATTCCTTCTCCTGATCGCAGTGCTCGCTTGCGTGCTGCAGCTGTCAATATTCTCGGCGGTACCAACGATCCTCAGGCTGTTGAACCTCTGCTTGCACGTTTGAGAGATGCGGACCCCTTTATTGTTGAGCGAGCAACAAATGCCCTTATTCGTCTAGGACCTGGCTTAACTCTGATGCATGTGCTCCAGAACTTGGAATATCAAGCTGAAAATCGAGCTGTGGATCCCTTGACGATTCGTGTACACTATGCCGCTTTGGCTATTCTGGGACGTTTCCTGGAGGAGCAGGATACACAGCGACAGGTTTCTCTCATGCAGTATCAGCATATTCTAGAGCGCATTGTTCCTGTACTGACCTCTAATTATCAAGCAGAGCCGAATACACAGTTGCAAGCTCGCAAAATCCTGGTACGGGAAGGTCGCAACACTACAGGTATAGCAGCTCGTGACCATCGCTGGGAAAAAGTTATCGAGGCTCTTATCGCCTACCTGCCATCGCAAAATGATGTAGTTGGATCCAACGTGGTCCTGGCTTTGCAAGAGATCGGTGAGCCTGCCACACCGCGCTTGAT
>WNFJ01102047.1_pt2 | contig 11927 bp, 10 predicted proteins | sample 5400461 | NCBI WGS metagenome assembly WNFJ01 (sample SAMN13153349, study PRJNA577476) | soil metagenome | isolation source: 115 cm saprolite on Douglas fir-dominated hillslope | place: USA:California | collected 2013-09-17
CTCAGGAACGGTCGCGCAGTTCAATGCCGCGTTCGGCGTGGACTTGCAGCGGTTCGAGCATCCCGGCGGTTCGTATCGCGGGCGGGTCGGGAGCGTCCATTTGCCGGACGAACTGCAGGATCGCGTCGAAGCCGTACTCGGCCTCGATAATCGGCCGGTGGCAAAGCCGCATTTCCGCGTGCGCTCGTCGCCCGGCAACGTGCACCGGCACGCAGCTGCCGGAGGCGCCACGTCGTTCACGCCGCTGCAGATCGCCTCGCTTTACGATTTCCCAGCTGGAATGGGGCAGGGAGAGTGCGTTGGGATCGTCGAACTCGGCGGCGGCGAGCGGATGGCGGATCTCCGCGCCTACTTCTCGGCGCTCGGCATCGGCTCGGCTCCGAAAGTTACCGCGGTCTCGGTCGATCACGGCAAGAACCAACCGACCGGCGATCCAAACGGACCCGACGGGGAAGTGATGCTCGATATTGAGGTCGTCGGCGCGATCGCGCCACAAGCGACTATCGCGGTCTATTTCGCGCCCAACACGGATGCGGGCTTCCTCGACGCGGTAACGACCGCGATCCATGACACGGCGAACAAACCCTCGGTCATCTCGATCAGCTGGGGCGGACCTGAATCGTCCTGGACCCAGCAGGCGCTGACCGCTTTCGACTCGGCATTCCAGGCGGCGGCGGCGATGGGCATCACGGTCTGCGTCGCTTCCGGCGACAATGGTTCAAGCGATGGGCTGACCGACGGAACCGATCACGTCGATTTCCCGGCATCGAGCCCGCATACGCTGGCTTGCGGAGGAACCAGACTTCAGGTCTCTGGAAACGCGATCACAGGCGAGTCCGTTTGGAATGACGGCGCTCAAAGCGGCTCGGGCGGAGGCGGCGTGAGCAGCGTCTTTGCGCGGCCATCTTGGCAGGACCGGCTGAAGACGATGCAAACATCGGGCGGCACTACGGCGTTGGCTATGCGCGGCGTGCCCGATGTCAGCGGCGATGCCGACCCGGAAACTGGGTACGACGTGCGCATCGACGGCACAAATACTGTGATTGGGGGGACCAGCGCGGTTGCACCGCTCTGGGCCGGCCTGATCGCACGTATCAATGCGACGCGCGGCAGCCCGGTCGGTTTCATCAACCCAACGCTCTATGCGACGCCTGCCTCGCTGCGCGACGTTACTCAGGGCAACAACGGTGACTTCGCGGCAGGTCCAGGCTGGGACGCGTGCACAGGCCTCGGCAGCCCGAATGGCAGCCAGATCGCAACTTTGCTCGGATCAGCGTCGAAGGTCCAAGCTGCACGGACGAGCTGAGCGACGCAACTCCCGCATCGGCATGATGCTATCGCGGAGGAGCGACCACGCGGTCATCTGGTTGGATGCACGGCATGGTTGAGTGTGGCCGAGCGCCGATGATCTTCTCGATGGTCATCGGCATCTTCCCCAGCGAAGGCCGCCATCACTCGCCTCGTCGGCGCCATCCTGCTCGAACAGAATGACGAGTGGGCAGTGAGCTGTCCAACGCGACCGCTACATCAGCCTTTGGAAGGCATCACGCCCATGAGCGATGATCCCATCGCCGGCCTGCCCTTGGCGGCAGACTGACCGATCCCATCGTCACCACCGACGAGCAATTAGCCGGTTGGGATGCGGCGTTAGGTTAACCTCGGTCGGTCGCTGGAACCCGTCCGCTAACCGCTGGCCTTCTGGCCTAAGTCATTGAAATAGACCCACTCCGTCCCAAGCGTACCGAAGTCTCTCGGTCAACAGGCACTGACACAAATTCGATCTCGGGCAGGCTTCGCGGTCGTTCCCGCGACAACGCGGTCCACAGCACCGGCATCAAAAAATCGCCATGCTTGGCCAATTCCAACGCGGCAACTAGACGAGAGAATCGTTCAGATGGCCCAAAGGCAACCACCGAAAATCATGGTATTACATTTGCCTAACGGGTTTTGTTGAGACCCCGAGTTGGCATCTTGGGCTGCTCTCTCCGACCATTCATCCCCCAAAAGGTACCGCGAAGAAGAAGTTTCCCGGGGCGACGCTCCCTGGAGCTAGCCAAAGTGCGTCGGACAGGTCGAATCCGGTGGGTGCCGGCCCTTACACGCGGCACGCTGCGCGGCTTATGTGGAAGCATCGGCTTGATGGCGACCCATTCATAATCGGTGAGTTCATAGCGCATGATTCGAAGCTCCGGTTTGGAAGCTTGAATCACGTCCATGCAGCCAACCCTCAACTCGCATGATTGTGTCCCGGGGGTAAGCGGAAAACATATGCTCTATCTGGGGCTTTATATGCTCTATCTGGGGTTTTCTGCTTTTGACCCTGGCTGTGTAAAAACGCTCGAAGCAGTAGCCAGCACGCAACAAGAGAAGCGAACTTGCGACCCTGGCGAATCCTTCATGCGCGAGCGGCATTCCGTTCGAATCAATCTTGCGCCTGAACGATCCGCAGGAGGGTTTTCACGCAGCCAAGACCCTAAGCGGACACGCTCCGTCTTTTTCGCGCCTGTCGAGCGGTCAGCGAACCGAGCGGCCGACGAAATCCAGGAACGCACGCACCTTCGCGGGCGGTACGTGCCGCGATAGATGGAAGGCGTTAAGCGGAAACCGCTCGCCGGGCCAGTCCGGAACACCTCGATGAGCTTGCCGCGGGTGAGGAGGAGATCCTCGGTTCCGAGCGCCAGGACTTGCGCCACCCATCGCTAGCGATGCAGCTCGCAGATCGCCACGGAACCTCGGCGGCAGCGGCAGTTCTAATCTTCAGGCGTTCGACCCGGTTGTCGTATTCGTCGCCACGGCAATCCGGAAGCGACTTCACCCAGCTTGAGGCGCAGGCGATTGAGAGAAAGATAGATCACCGGCGTCGTATAGAGCGTGAAGATCTGACTGAGTATGAGGCCGCCCATGACGGTGATACCCAGCGGCTGACGCAGCGACGCCCCCTGGCCGATGCCGATGGCAAGCGGCACGGCGCCGAGCCCCGCGGCGGCCGTGGTCATCATGATCGGCCGCAGACGCACCACGGCGGCCTCGTGGATGGCCTCCTTCCCCTCGCGTTTCTGGTTGCGTTCCAAATGGATCGCGACATCGATCATCATGATGGCGTTTTTTTTCACGATGCCGATGAGGAGGATGATGCCGATCAGCGCGATCATCGAGAACGGCACGCCGAACAGCAGCAGTGCCAGCGTAGCGCCGATCCCGGCCGAGGGTAGCGTCGACAGAATGGTCAGCGGATGGATGGTGTTCTCGTAGAGAATGCCCAGCACGACATAGACGGCGACCAGCGCGGCGAGGATCAAAAGCGGTATCGTCGCCAGCGATTGACCGAAAGCCTGCGCGGAACCCTGGAAGCTGCCGTGGATCGAGGCGGGCGCGCCCAAGTCGCGCATTGCCGCATCGATCGCGGTCTGTGCCGAACTGAGCGATCCGCCCGGCGGCAGGTTGAAGGAAAGCGTCGCCGCGATGAGGCCGCTCTGGTGATTGACCTGGATCGCCGTGTGGTTGTTGACGGACCTGGCCAAAGCGGACAGCGGCACCATCGTTTCGGCCGCCGTGCTGTCGGCGCTGCCGCTCGACGTCCCGCCACCGCTGTTGGATATCGCGTTCGTTACCAGGTTTGCCTGCGCATTGGCATTGAGCGCGTTGGTGTTCGATGAAGCCGCCCGAGGGGCAACAGATGCGAACACCTTCACGCCGCTGACTGTACCGTTCGGCATCTGCGTCTGCTGGGTACCGGCCACATTGCCGGCTGCCGTGCTGAGGAAAATCCGATTGAGGTCCTGCGGATGCTGCCAGTATTTCGGCGCTACCTCCATCACTACGAAATACTGATTGTACGGATTGTAGATGGTCGAAACGGTGCGCTGGCCGAACGCATCATAGAGCACGGCATCGATCTGGTTCGGCGCCAAGCCGTAGCGCGCCGCAGTGGCACGGTCGATCGTCACATAGGTTTGCAGGCCGTTCTGCTGCATATCCGTATTGACGTCGGTCAATTGATCCGGATGCTTGCCAAGCTCGGCGATCAGTTTGGGAACAAAACCGTATATGGCAGTGGGGTCGTCGCCGCTCAACGTATACTGATAGGCCGCTGCCGTTTGCCTGCCGCCGATCGCCAAATCCTGCTGCGTCTGCAGAAACAGCCTCGCCCCAGAAATGCTGTTGAGCTTGGGACGCAGGCGCTGGACGACCTGCTGTGCCGAAACGCCCCGCTCGGCCAGCGGCTTGAGGGCGATGAACACATTGGCGGTATTGCCCGCGCGGCCGGCCGAGCCGGAGCCGGCGAAGCCGAAGACCGAGGCGACCGCGGGGTCCTTCTGCACAAGGCCCTGCAACTGGGCGAGCTTTTCGGACATCGCCGGAAAGGAGATGGCCTGATCGGCGATGATCTGTCCGAGCACGACGCCCGTATCCTGCTCCGGGAAGAACGTCGACGGCAGCAGCTTGAACAACGAGCCCAACCAGCAGCGTACGGTCGAGCACGGCACTGAGCCCGCGCGCATAGGCATTCTTGAACCGATCGAACTGGCTCTCCGCCCAGACGGCCCAGCGCGCCCTGGCGTGCAATTCCGTCCGGTCCTTGAGTATGTAGGCGCACATGCAGGGCGTTATGGTGAGCGAGATCACCATGGAGATCAGGATAGCGATCGACAGCGTCACCGCGAACTCGTGGAATACGAGGCCGACAATACCCGGCATCAACAGGATCGGAATGAACACCGCAATCAGGGACACGCTCATCGAGACGACCGTGAAGCCAACCTCGGCACTGCCGCGCAAGGCCGCTTCGCGCGGAGCGAGGCCCGAGTCGAGATGGCGCACGATATTCTCGAGCACGACCACGGCATCATCGACGATGAAACCCGTGCCGATGGTCAGCGCCATCAGCGAAAGATTGTCGATGCTGTAGCCGAGCAGATACATCGGCCCGAACGTGCCGATGATCGACAACGGCAGCGCCACGGCCGGTATCCAGATCGAGCGCGCCGATTGCAGGAAAACGAAGACCACGGCGATCACCAGCACGACGGCTATCGTGAGGGTGCGCTCGGTGTCGCCGACCGCGGCGTTGACCGATTGCGAGCGGTCCGTAGCGACGTTGACACGCACGTCGTGCGGCAACGTCGCCGCGATCGACGGCAGGATCTTGCGGATCTGGGCATCGGTCGCGACGATGTTGGCGCCGGGTATCGGATAGATGATGACACCCACCGCCGACGCGCCATTGTAGAGGCCGATATTGCGGATGTTCTCGTTTGCATCGTCCACTTCGGCGACATCCCGCAGCAAGACCGGCGAGTTGTTGCGGTAGGCGATGACGAGATCCCGATAGTTCGCCGCGACGGTCGCCTGATCGTTGGAGGTGACCTCGAACCGTTGTTCGCCCTGGTCGATATCGCCTTTGGCGCTGTCGGCGTTGGCAGCGGACACCGCGGCCCGCACGTCTTCCATGCCAATGCCGTAACTGTTGAGCTTGTCCGGTTCGAGCTCGATGCGGACGGAGGGCAACGCGGCGCCGCCGAGCGTGATCTGACCGACGCCGCTGATCTGGGACAACTGCTGCTGGATCACCGTATTGGCGCTGGCGTAGAGCTGCGACCTGCTCAACGTGTCCGAGGTCAGCGCCAGGATCATGATCGGCGCATCGGCCGGGTTGAACTGGCGCCAGATCGGATTGGCGCGCAACGTCGTTGGCAGGTCGGCGCGCGACGCCTGGATCGCCGCCTGAACGTCGCGCGAGGCGCCGTTGATGTCGCGGCTCACATCGAATTGAGCAGCGATGTTCACCGCGCCGACATAGCTGGTCGAGGTCAACTGGGTCACGCCGGCGATCGTGGCCAGGCGTCTTTCCAGCGGCTCGGCGACGGTGGCGGCCATGATTTCGGGCGCGGCCCCCGCCATGGTCGCCTGGACGACCACCACGGGGAATGTGACGTTCGGCAAGGGCGCCACGGGCAGGTGGAAATAGGCGAGCACGCCCGACAGAAAGATCGCAATGGCCAGCAGCGTCGTTGCCACCGGCCGATCGATGAAGAGGGCCGAGACGTTCACGTCGGCCTCTCGGCCGGGGGATGGCTCAGCCGGTGGCGGCCGAAACGCCGCGCGAGGCGATCGAAGGCGAGGTAAATCACCGGCGAGGTGAACAGCGTCAGTATCTGACTCAAGGCGAGACCGCCGATGATCGCCAGGCCGAGCGGCCGGCGCAGTTCGGAGCCCGTTCCGCTGCCAAGCAGCATCGGCAGCGCGCCGAGCATGGCAGCGAGCGTGGTCATCAGAATGGGCCTAAAGCGCCGCAAGGACGCCTCGAAAATCGCCTCCTCGGGTGACTTGCCCTGCTCCCGCTCGGCTTCGAGGGCGAAGTCGACGATCATGATCGCGTTCTTCTTGACGATGCCGATGAGCAGAACGATGCCGATGACGCCGATCACGTCGAGATCCTTGCCATCGATCATCAGCGCGAGCAGCGCCCCGATGCCGGCCGACGGCAATGTCGACAGGATCGTCACGGGATGGATGAAGCTCTCGTACAGCACGCCCAGCACGATGTAGACGGCGACAAGGGCCGCGATCAGCAGGAAGACCTCGCTCGACAAGGAATCCTCGAAAGCCTGGGCAGCACCCTGGAACGCGGCTGCGATCGACGGCGGCAGACGCACTGCCTGGATTGCCTGGTTGATGTCGTCGACGGCCGTGCTGAGCGATGCGCCTTCGGCCAGGTTGAACGATACGGTGACCGCGGGAAACTGCGCCAGATGACTGACCACGAGCGGCGTCTTGCCGACCTTGATGTCGGCGATGGCGGAAAGCGGCACCTGGCCCGTGCTGGCCGTCTGGGTCGGCAGATAGAGCGACCCCAATGATTGCAGGTTCGGCAGGCGGTCGCGCTTGGCCACGAGGATCACGCGATACTGTGTCGATTGGTTGAAAATCGTCGTGACGATGCGCTGGCCAAGCGCATCGTAAAGCGCGTTGTCGATGGTCGCCGGGGTGATGCCGTAGCGCGCGGCAAGCGGGCGATTGACCTGGATGTTGACCGCCAACCCGTCATTGTCGAGGTCGCTGGCGACGTCGTCGATCGACTTGATCTGTTTCATCCTGTCGACGATCTGCGGGACGTACTTCTCCAGGTCCTGCTTGCTCGGCCCGCGCAGCGCGAGCTGGTACTGGTTGGGCGAGATCGTCGTGTTGAGCGTCAGGTCCTGCTCGGGTTGCAGGTAGAGCTTGATGTCCGGAACGTCCGCCACTTCGCGCTGGATGCGCCGGGCGATCCGCTCGGCGGTGAGCGAGCGATCGTTGACCGGCTTCAGATTGATCAGGAAGCGGCCGTTGTTCAGGGTCGTGTTGGTGCCGTCGATGCCGACATACGAGGTCAGGCTGACGACGTCGGCGTCTTTCAGGATGGCGTCGGCCAATGCCGTCTGCCGCGCCACCATCGCCTGGTACGACACCGAGTTGTCGGCGACGCTGATGCCCTGGATGACGCCGACATCCTGTACGGGAAACAGCCCTTTCGGGATGACGACATAGAGGGCTCCCGTCAGGCCCACGGTAATGATCGCGACGAGCAGCGTCACCCCCTGATGGCGCAGCACCCAGCGCAAGCCGCGCTCGTAGGCGGCCAGCGTCCTGTTGAACAGGCTTTCGCTGATGCGCTCGAACCGGCTGGGATTGCGCTCCGACTGGCGCCGCAGCATGCGCGCGCAGAGCATCGGCACCAGCGTCAACGAGACGACGCCGGAAAGCACGATGGTGATCGCGAGCGTGACGGCAAATTCGCTGAACAGGCGGCCGATCACGCCCCCCATGAACAGCAGGGGAATGAGCACCGCGATCAGCGACACGGTCAGCGAGAGAATGGTGAAGCCGATCTGCCCAGCCCCGGCCAGGGCGGCGTCGAGCGGCGACAGGCCCTCTTCGAGGTAGCGCACGATGTTCTCGATCATGACGATCGAATCGTCGACGACGAAGCCGGTGGCGATGATCAGCGCCATCAGCGACAGATTGTCGATCGAGTAGCCGAGCTTATACATCACCGCCAGGGTGCCGATCAGCGACACCGGCACGGAAATGCTCGGGATGATCGTTGCCGGGAGGTTCCGCAGGAAAACGAAGATCACCAGAACGACCAGCCCGATCGCGAGCACCAGCTCGAAGAAGGCGTCGTCGACGGAGGAGCGGATCACCCCCGTGCTGTCGGCCACGACCTCAACATGCATCGACGGCGGCAGGCTTGCCAGCAGCTGCGGCAGCTGTTGCTTGATCTGATTGACGGTCTTGATGACGTTGGCGCCCGGCTGGCGCTGCACGTTGAGCACGATAGCCGCCGCGCCATTGAACCAGGCACCCTGCTCGGTATTCTGAGCGGCCCGGCTGACCGTGGCCACGTCGCGCAGCAAGACCGGCGAGCCATTCTGGTAGGAGATGACCGTGTCGAGATAATCCTGCGGATCCGAAATCTGATCGTTGTCGTTGATCGTGTAGTCGAGATCGGGACCGTCGAAATTGCCTTTCGGCTGGCTCAGCGTGATGTTGCCGAGCAGCGTGCGCAGATCGTCGATATTCAGCCCGTAGGCGGCAAGCTTTTGCGGGTCCGCCTCCACCCGGATCGCCGGGACGTTGCCGCCGGACGGACTGACGAGGCCGACGCCGGGCACCTCGGCGATCTTTGAAGCGAGCCGATTGTTGGCGATGTCCTGCAGCTGGGTGAGCGACATCGCCTTGGACGTCACGGCCAGCGTCAGGATCGGCTGATCGGCCGGATTGACCTTCGCGTAGGTGGGCGGCGCCGGCAGGCCGCTCGGCAACAAGCTGTTGGCGGCGTTGATCGCCTCCTGTACGTTTTGCTCGGCGACATCGAGGTTCATCGCCAGATCGAATTGCAAGGTAATGATTGAGGCCGTGGCGGAACTCGACGAGGTCATTTGCTGCAGCCCGGGAATCCGGCCGAGCTGCACTTCGAGCGGTGCGGTCACCGTGGTCGACATCACCTGTGGGCCCGCGCCCGGATAGAATGTCCGCACCTGGATCGTCGGGTAGTCGACGTCGGGCAGCGACGAGACGGGCAGGAAGCCGACCGAGACGAGGCCGACCAGCACGAGAGCAATCATCAGCAGTGCCGTCGCCACCGGCCGCACGATGAACAGACGGGAAATGTTCACCGGTCGAGTCCGCAGCTCATCTATCGAGTGACGGTGCGTCGCTGCCGTCCGTCTTCTTTGCCGGTGGCGGCGATCCCGAAGCCCGCGAGACCTGCGGCGCCGGCGCCGCGGCCACCTTGATCTTCGCGCCGTCGCTCAATCGGTCCGTGCCGTCGGTGACGACGGTGTCGCCAGCATCGAGGCCGCTGGCGATAACGGTGTTCTGGCCGTCACTCGGCCCTAGCGTGACCTTGTGCACCGAAGCGGTATCATCCTTGTTCACAAGGTAGACGTAGTTGCCCGGCGCGCCACTCAGCACGGCTGCCGTCGGCACGAGCACGGCCTGATGCAACGTATCCACGAGCAACCGGACGTTGACGAATTCGTTGGGAAACAAGGCTTCGTCGTCGTTGGCAAAGGCTGCACGCAGCGTGACGGTGCCGGTGCTCGTGGTCATCTGATTGTTGATGGCATACAGCGTGCCTGTCGCAAGCTGTTTACTGCCATCGCTGGTGTAGGCCATCACTGGCAACTTCACGCCGGCTGTGTGGAACCGCTCGAACACTTTCTGCAGATCGTTCTGGGCAACCGTGAACTCGACCGTTGTCGGCTTGATCGTCGTGATGACGGCAACTCCGGTACTGGAGGAGCCGGTGATGTAGTTGCCCGGATCGACGAGACGCAGGCCCACACGGCCTGCGACGGGCGCGGTGATGCGGCAATAGGAGAGGTTGAGCTTGGCGGTCTCGACCGCCGCCTGGTCGAGCTTTACCGTGCCTTCGTCCTGTTTGACGAGATAGGCTTGGTCTTCGGTCTGCTGACGCGCGATGGAGTCCAGCGTGGTGAGCTTCTGGAAGCGCACGAGGTCCATCTTCGCCTCGTCGAGGAGGCCCTGGTCGCGCTTCAGCGTTCCAATGGCCTGATCGAGTGCCGCCTGAAACGGCCGGGGATCGATCTGCGCCAGTACTTGGTCCTTCTGCACGTCCTGGCCTTCCTGAAAAGGCACTTCGGTCAGATAGCCGCTGACCGCCTGGTTCCGGTACCCAGTTCGTTCAGAATCACCGGCATGTCGCCGTGCGTCGCTTGCGTAACCCTGACAATCTGTGCCGCGGCCCCTCTCGCCGACGGCTTCTGTGCCAATTTCTGCCAGAGTCCAATGGCGATCAGGCTCAGCACCACCGACGCCACGATCCAACGCACACGATGGACGCGCGGGCGTTTGGCCATTTGTGTGTTCACATCTTCGGCGTCCGACGTGCCCAGCACGACGTTGCCGCTACTGCGTATTGCGGGTTGAACCCGGCGGCTGCGCGACCCTGTCGTCGGGCGGCAAGTCGATCTTCTTGTCCTTCAGCTTCCTCTCGAGCGCGGCGATCGTTGCCTGCGGGTCGCTATCGCACCGGCTCAAGGTGGTGGCGTCGGCCACCGGCATCCCCTCGTTCACCGGATACAGGCTCGAGTACGCCCTGGCCAGCGCGTTGCAGTACTTGATATCCGAGGGGGTTCCCTTGGCGACGTTCTTCTGTGCGGCTGCGGCAAAAGGAAGGCCGAACGCGAGGCCCGTCATCAAGCAAATTTTCACGATCCTCATGGCGCTTCACTCCTGATTCATCTGGAATCTTTCTCTATTTGCCGGGACCATTCATTGCGGCCCGGCAGGACCGAGGTTAGGAGCCGGATTGGGCCGACGCTTTGCCCGCGTTGCTGCCTTTGGGCCATTATTGTCCCAGGAAGCCGGCGTACGGCACGGTCGGGAGCGCCTCAGCATCCTGTGCGCGGCCAGATGCTGCCGCCCCTGCCGGCGCCGCGGCAGCGCCGCCACAGGCAGCAGGCGATAGGTCGCGAGTCCGCACAGCAGCAATCCCGACATAAGCAGGACCGTTGCGATCGGCCTGTTGATGAACGGCGCCGAGAAGTTCATGGGATTGCCTTCTCGACCGCGCTCTGCAGGTCAGCTTCCTTCGCAGCCTTGCCGTGGAGCATTTGCACGGCACTGCCCTGCTGGAGTCTATACTGGCCGTCGATGACGACGGTCTCGTTGGCCTTGAGGCCTGAGTCGATCAGGGCCTCGCCCTCGCTGATCTGCGCCACGGTGACGGGGCGCACCTCAGCCTTGCCGTCCGGCGAGATCACGTAGACGTAGGATCCCGTCTGGCCCTGCTGCACGGCCGGCGCGGCGATGGTGAGTCCATCCTTCCGCGTGTCGATCAGCAGTCGGGCATTGATCAGCTGGCCCGGCCATAGCCGATGCGCGGTGTTTGGAAAGGTCGCCTTGAGTTGAACCGTGCCCGTCGACTGGACAATCTGGTTGTTGGCCAGGAGGAGCTTGCCTTCATCGAGCTTGATCTTGTCGTCCTGGCTGTAGGCCAGCACTCTGCGGTAGGTCCGCTTCCGGGAGGGTGAAGATCAGCGAGATCGGTTCGATCTGTGTCACCACCACCAGGCCGTTTGCATCCGTCGGATGGATGATGTTGCCGACATCGATCTGCCGCACGCCGGTGACTCCCGAGATTGGCGACGTTAGTCTCGTATAGCCGAGCTGGACCTCGGCCTGCTCGATCATCGCCTCGTCGGCTTTGATCGCGCTTTGCAACTGTGCGACTTGCGCCTTCTGCGTGTCGGACAATTGCGGTGTTGCGTAGCCCTTGCTTAGCAGCTCCGTGTAGCGGCCGAGGTTGGCGATGGCATTGTCGAGCTGCGCCTGGTCTCGAGTGCGATTGGCGGTCATCTGGTCGAGTTGGGCCTGATAGGGCCTCGGATCGATCTGCGCCAGCTGATCGCCGGCCTTGA
>WNFJ01644322.1_pt1 | contig 11927 bp, 10 predicted proteins | sample 5400461 | NCBI WGS metagenome assembly WNFJ01 (sample SAMN13153349, study PRJNA577476) | soil metagenome | isolation source: 115 cm saprolite on Douglas fir-dominated hillslope | place: USA:California | collected 2013-09-17
AGGTTTTGAATGCTATTTGCCCGCCATCAAATTTACGCGCAACTGGTCTGACCGTTTGAAAGAAATTGAATTGCCAATGTTTCCTGGGTATCTCTTCTGCCGGATGAACCCGCAAAACCGGCTGCCGGTGTTGATGACGCCGGGAGTGATCCAGATCGTTGGAGTCGGCAAGACGCCCATTCCGGTTGAAGAACAGGAGATCGCCGCAATCCAGCGCGTTGGAAAGAGCGGCATTTCGATAATGCCCTGGCCGTATCTGCAAGTCGGCCAAATCGCCCGGATCGAATATGGGCCTCTGCGCGGTATGACCGGAATCGTGGCTAGAATCAAGTCGGGATTGAAGCTCGTGCTGTCCGTTAATTTGTTGCAGCGCTCGGTTGCGGTCGAGATTGATCGTAGCTGGATCGGTGCAGCATATCCTGTCACACCCGTTGCCAATCAGACCGCAACGAGCTCGATTCACTGCTCACCCTATTGATCCCATCAAGCTGGAGATCGCGCAATGTCCAGAAGTCCATTCCGTTGCCTTGAGAAATCGAAGGAGAATTCCATGAGCCGTTTGCTTCGCTTGATCCTAACGCTTTCCATAAGTCTCACCTGTCTCGCCTGCGCTTGTGCCGCCTGGGCATACCAGCACAGTAGCAGGCAAACTTTGAAACACGGAGGACTCGAGAAGGCGAGCATCCAGCTTGATAACCCCATCGGGATTGACCCAAAACAGTTGGGCCGAGTCAGTGAGTGGGCTGTAGCGATGCCTGAGCCTGTGTCACTGGCGTTGTTCGGGTCTTGCCTGACTCTGGCAGGAGTTGTCCTTCTCCGCTCCTCTCGGCGGACCAAGTGGTCCGCGAACATGCGGGATGCACACTGGGCCGTTGTCAAGAGGTGCGTGCGCCCCGCCCGCGATGCTAGCGGAGTCCAGTACCCCGGTCCCGATTTTCCTCCGCGCAACCGATACGCCGCAACTTGAATGTCTTCAGGGTCCAAGTGACGTAAACTTCCGCCCATCCGATGGAATAAGCCCAACCATGGTGCGCCTATTTAACGTCTACTATCCGCTGCGCAGCCTTGTGCTGCTGTGCGGCGAGGCGTTCGTTATTTGCAGCTCGTTCCTTTTGGCCTCGCGAATCGAATTCGGCGCGGACTCCTATCTTGTGCTGAACTTGGAGAACGGCTACTACAAGATCCTTGCGGTAACCGGGCTGGCTCTCATTTGCTCTCACTATTTCGATCTCTATAAACCAGCACGCCTGGCGGAGGGCAGTCTCGTATATTTCCGGGTGCTGGTGGTGCTGGGGACGTTTTCCATTATTCTGGCTGCGCTGGAATTTTGCTTTCCGCCTTTTGTGCTGGGGAAACATGCCCTTTTGCTTGGACTCGTCATCTTGACGTTTGGGCTGATCACCTGGCGATCCAGCTATGGATGGCTCATTCGCCGGCCTTACCTTACGGAACGCATTTACGTGCTGGGCGGCAGCAAGCTTGCGCAACGCCTGGTGGAAGCGATATCGAACCGGTGTGACTTAGGAATGGAGGTCGCGGGGTGGGCGGAGACTTTGTCGAATGAATTGGACACTCGCAAAACGCTGGAGGAGAGCAACATTGCAGCCGTTCTGAAGAACAGCCAGCGGATCAGCCGAATTGTTCTTGCCATGCCAGACAGGCGCGGGACCATTCCGGTACAACAATTACTGACTCTGCGTTTAAGCGGGGTGAGAGTAGAAGATGCAACATCGTTTTTCGAAAAAATCACGGGAAAGATCGAGATCGAGGATCTTCATCCGAGCTGGCTTATCTTATCGGATGGGTTTCGCATTGATTGCGCGTTTGTCACCCGGGCCGCTTCCATATTGATATCGCTGGTGCTCCTTGCACTGTTGCTTCCGCTTCTACTGCTCATCGCCTTAGCCATCAAAGCGACTTCACTTGGTCCCGTGTTGTATCGGCAAAAGCGCGTGGGCCGCAATGACACGGTGTTCACCTGCTACAAGTTTCGCACTATGAGAGCCGATGCGGAGGCCGGGACCGGCCCCGTATGGGCGGGGGAGCATGATCCCCGGATAACGCCCGTGGGGCGAATTCTGCGCAAAGCCAGGTTAGATGAGATTCCGCAGTTGTGGAACGTGGTGAAGGGCGATATGGCGCTTGTCGGCCCGCGTCCGGAACGTCCCGAGTTCGTAAAATGGCTCAGCACGACAATCCCTTACTACACTCTGCGTCACGCAATTCGGCCGGGCATCACGGGATGGGCTCAGGTGAATTACAGATATGGCAGCTCCGTCGAGGACGCTCAAGAAAAGCTCAAATACGACTTGTTCTACATCAAGAATATGTCGCTCGGCCTGGATCTAATGACGCTTCTGTACACGACGAAGGTGGTCTTTCTGGGGCGGGGAGCCCAATAGCCGACCAGCGCGGCTGGAAGGGTTTAGCCCTTGTTTAAGTCCATGAGTCCATTGAGAATATTTTCCGTCAGCTTGGCAGTTTTCTTCCTCATCGCGGGTGCCGCCGCGCAAGTGCCTTCGCCGCCGCAGCCGGATGAACTGAAGGCGAAGTGCGCTGACCAGGTGCGCTCCACCTACCTGTTGGGGCCTGGCGACCAACTGGAGATTTCCGCGCCCGAACTAACTGAGCTCGCCAATAAGCAAATCCGTGTTGATGGCGAAGGTGACATAGAGGTGCCGCTGGGAGGACGCGTCCATGTAGCGGGGCTGACTGCGCAGAAGACCGAGGAAGAGCTCAACAAGGTCCTAAGTAAATACATTCGTCACCCACAAGTGGTTGTAAGCGTCGCGGAAGTTCGCAGTCAGCCGGTCTCTGTCTTGGGCGCTGTAAACACACCGGGTGTTCACCAAGTCCAGGGGCACAAGACGTTGCTAGAGATGTTGGCGCTGGCTGGTGGGATACGACCGGACGCGGGTTACAGCATCCGTATCACGCGGGAGTCGGATTGGGGCTGTATCCCCTTGCCGAATGCGCAACTGGACGCCTCAGGCCGGTTCAGTGTGGCTGAACTCAACTTGAAAAAGATTATGGAGGCGAAAAATCCCGAGGAGAACATTCAGATTTTCCCGCATGACGTCATCTCAGTCCCAAAGGCGGAAATGGTCTATGTGATCGGTGAAGTGAAGCGCTCCGGTGGTTTCGTTCTCGGCGAACACCAGTCTATGTCCGTCCTTCAAGCACTTTCGCTAGCGGAGGGGCTCAACAGTACTGCCGACACACGGCACGCCAGAATCCTGCGACTGGACCGTAACGCCGACCAGCGCGTGGAGATGGCCGTGGACGTTAAAGGCATCCTTAGTGGAAAGGGACGGGACGTTCCGCTCCAGGGTGACGACATTTTGTTTGTTCCCGGCAGCACGGGCAAGAAGGCGGTGCTGCGTGGGCTCGAAGCAGCCATTCAGACGGGAACAGGTTTGGCCATCTGGCGCATGCCTTGAAGCCTTCCGAGGTAAGGATATGAAGCCTTCTGATTTTCCGCTTGAGAAAAATGACGGGCGTTTGACTGAATTCAGCCCACGGACCGAGCAGCGCCCTATTGTGTACCGGTATATGGATCCACCTTCGGCGGAGCCCGCCGCTTCGCAGGGCTACGACAGTCTCCTGGACTACTGGCACATTCTGTTTCGCAGTAGAAGGACACTGTTAAGTTTTGCGCTGGCGGGGTTGTTCGGAGCAATCGTAATCAGCTTGATACAGACGCCTATTTACCGTGTCAGAACTTCCATCGAGATTCAGGGTACGAACTTCATGGAATCAAAGAGTCCCACCGAGTCCGGCGAGAACTACGGCACGCCAGAGGCATACGTGGAGACTCAGGTCAAGCTTCTGCAGAGCGAATCCCTGCTCGATCACGTCGTCGACAAACTGAGGCTCCAACAGCAGCCTCCAACCGGATTGCGGGCGTTAACCTCACGAGTGCGACGCATTTTCGAGTCTTCCAAGACCTCGAACCTGCGGGAGAAGGACGATTTGGTCCGGCATATCGAACGCAATCTGACCGTGCGAACATCCGGTAACTCGCACTTACTGGAGGTGTTGTATGAGTCGCCGGATCCGAAGGGGGCTGCGGACTTCGCGAATACGCTGGTCAGCGAATTCATTGAATTGACGCAAGAAGAAAGATGGAAGTCCGCCGAAGGCACTGCCGAGTGGCTAACAAACCATCTGAACATAATGAAAGCCCAGCTGGAACAATCGGAAGCACAGCTTCAGGATTACGCGCGCACTTCCGGGCTGACCTTTACCTCGGAGAAGGATAACCTGGCGGAAAATCAGCTCAAACAAATACAGGACGAGTTATCCAAGGCCCAGGCGGACCGCATCGCCAGCCAGGCGAAATTTGAAGGGGCGGGAAGCCAGCGGAGTCCTTGCCGGAAATTCTGGAAGACTCGACAATGCGTGAGTACCGCCAAAGACTCACTGATTTGCAGCGGCAGTATGCGGAGCTAACTGCCACGCTGACACCGGAACACTACAGAGTGCAGCGCGTGCAGGCGCAGATCAACGAACTAAAATATCAGATGCTGAATGAACGCCACAACGTGCTGCGGCGCATCGGCAACGAGTACGCTGCGGCGCTCCGCCGCGAGGCACTCTTGTCCAAGGCCCAAGCCGAGCAGCAGAAGATTGTAGCCAACCAATCGGAGAAAGCAATCCACTACGACACCCTAAAGCGCGACGTGGACTCGAACCGCCACCTTTACGAAACCATGCTACAGAAAGTCAAGGAAGCCAGCCTGGCCGCCGCCATGCGCGATAGCAATGTGCTGGTTGTCGATCGGGCCAAGCCGCCGCTGCTCCCTTATCGTCCAAGTTTGCCAATGAATTCGGCGATTGGTCTCTTCAGCGGTGTGCTCCTGGGTTTTGGATTTGTGATGCTTCGAGAGCGCATCGACCACAGGATTAGCGCACCGGGCGACGCCCAAGTCTATTTGGATCTGCCGGAGTTGGGCGTTATACCCATGGACGAAGCCGCTGTCCCCCGCCAACTTTCTGCTGGTCCGCAGCCGCATCGTTCTACCGCACCCCTTCCAGCTGACAGCACCAAGAAATCACGTCTAAGTGATTGTCCGGAACTTGCGACTTGGAAGCGCAAGCCATCTTTGGTAGCCGAATGCGTACGGACCACGCTGACCTCCATTCTATTGCCAAGCCAGAATGGAGAGGGGCCGCGGGTTATCGTTCTGACAAGTCCAGGCCCGGGCGATGGCAAAACAACGGTGAGCTGTAATCTCAGTATCGCCGTGGCGGAGATCGGTCGCAAAGTACTCCTGATCGACGGCGATCTGCGCCGCCCCAGGCTTCATAAAGTTTTTGGGGTACCTAACAACTGGGGCCTGAGCGATGTGCTCTGGGCAGGCACTCAACTTGAAACCGTTCCCATCCTGGACCTTGTTCGCGAAACCGAAGTCTCCGGTCTTTGCGTGCTGCCCGGCGGCAGTCGGGGCAATACCGTACCATCAAACCTTTTTTACTCTCCCCGCATGTCGAAGCTATTGGCGCGCCTGCGGAACGAGTTTGACATGGTACTGATTGACGCGCCCCCTATGATCCATCTTGCGGATGCACGCGTGCTGGGCCGGCTTGCCGACGGCGTTATCTTGGTCATCCGCGCGAGGCAAACTACGACCGAAAGTGCGCTATTTGCCCGCCAGCGGTTCGCCGAAGACGGAACGCGCGTACTCGGCACCGTTCTGAATAGCTGGGATCCGAGGTCTACCTCTCGCTACGGCTATGGAAGTTACAGCGACTACCATGCGTATGTCAGACAGTAAGTCAAAAAACTGAACTCCGTTACTTATCGCCATGCTCTTTGACTCCCCTGCCTATTTTGTTTTCCTGATCCCCGTTGTGCTGACGTATTGGCGCTTGAATCGCCGCGAGCAAAACGTCTTTCTACTGCTCGCGAGCTACTTTTTTTATGGCTGGTGGGATTGGCGCTTCCTTGCACTCATGATCGGCAGCACAACGATGGATTTCCTGATTGCGCAGAAAATCGCCCCAAGTCGCTCAGACGCAAACCGCAGGAAGTGGTTTGTTTTCTCACTGGTGCTGAATTTTTCCATTCTCGGAACATTTAAGTATTTCAATTTCTTCGCGGACTCGTTTTCTGTGGCCTTAAGTACATTGGGTATCCACAATATTCCTTTGCCCCTCATCCGTATCATTCTTCCACCGGGCATTTCCTTCTATACGTTCCAGGAAGTTGCATACATCGTGGACGTCTATAAGGGGAGACTTGAAGCCGCGAAGTCGTTTGTCGAATACGGCTTATTCGTCAGTTTGTTCCCTCACCTGATCGCAGGGCCGATTCAAAGACCGGGGCACCTGCTTCCTCAGGTTCAGCGGGATCGTACCTTCGATGCGGACCGATTTTTCGATGGTCTGATGCTAATTTTTTCCGGCCTAGTGCGCAAGTGTGTGATCGCGGACAATTGCGCGCTGCTGGCGAACGCGGCCTTTGGCGGGCAATTTGGAAAGCCAAACTTTTGGATCGTGCTGCTGGGGACCTACGGGTTTGCGTGGCAGGTCTACGGAGACTTTAGCGGGTACAGCGACATTGCGCGCGGCAGCGCCCAATTGATGGGTTTCCATTTCATAGTCAATTTCCGACAGCCCTATCTCTCCCGAAGGCTCCAGGATTTTTGGCGCCGCTGGCACATTAGCCTGAGCACCTGGCTGCGCGATTACCTGTACATTCCTTTGGGTGGCAGCGCCGGTGGGCGCTGGAAGACCTCGCTGAACCTTTTGACGACCATGGTCCTGGCGGGGCTCTGGCACGGCGCGGCCTGGACGTTCGTCATTTTTGGGGCGATTCATGGCGTCGTGTTAAGCGTGGAGCCCTATCTCTGGCCGGCAACAAAGATGGCCGAGCCGGTTCAGCCTCGCCGCCGCTTTATTGGATTTTTTTCGCTTTGGGGTCAGCGTATCTTGACCTTCAACGTTTTTTGCTTGAGCTTGGCTTTCTTCCGGGCGCCGTCGCTCAGTGCAGCGACGCAATTCCTGGCGGGAATGTCTGACTTCGCGTGGCGGAGCGAATACGCTTCGGCCTTCGCCATGCTGGCCCTCTTCGCCGTCCCTCTGTTCGTTGTGGATTTGTTGCTGGAGGCGAGCAATCAGGAATATCCGTTTGCGGACGCTTCTTACGCGTTCCGTACGGCGCTAGCGACGGCCGCACTCTTTGTCTTAGCGCTTTTTTCGGGAAACAATCTCAATGCCTTCGTCTACTTCCGATTCTAAGCGCACAGCCGTGGCCTACGCGAAGGCCTTGCTGGGGATTTGCGCGCTAATCATTATCGGCTTCGAGACTTCCTCGTGTTATCTGCTCAACCATTTCTCGCTCACCTATAGCCGGATTTGTCGTCAGCATGACCAAGCTGTAACAACACGCCACGCTGGACCTGGCGAACCTCCCTCTGTGCTGATGGTAGGTAATTCCTTGCTCTTGCATGGGATTCAGCTCGATCGCCTGAGGTCGTTGACCTCCGCCAGCATGCAGATCTATCCCATCTTCTTGGAGGCCACAGGATACTACGATTGGCTGTATGGATTGCAAAAAATCTTCCGCGAGGGTGCGAAACCCGATGTGGTGGTTGTCGGCGTCGGCGTGAACTACTTTCTCGCCAACAACATACGCCAGGATTATGCTCCGATGCTGTTCTTTGATGCGCGAGACACGCTGGCCCTGGCTTCCGATTTACATCTGGATCGCACGGCCACAAGCAATCTCTGGCTTGCCCATGTGAGCACGTTCTGGGATACGCGCAGCGCGATTCGAACACAGGTTCTTAGCCACGTGGTTCCCCATCTTGAAGATCTTTTCTTGCTCGTTAGCCCGAGGCCATCGATTCCGCAGGGCCGCGAGTTTGTAGAAATTACTATCCCCCGTTTACAAAGGCTGCGCGAACTATGTGAAGCACATGGAGCCAAACTGATCCTTCTGGTCCCGCCGACGCTCTCTTCGGAGAGTGCGGTCAGAGAAATGGCCTACGCCGCGCGCACGGTGGGAGTGGATGTATCGGTGCCCATTGATCCAGCGGTGCTTTCCGCAAAGTTTTACCAGCCCGACGGAATGCACCTCAACCGGGAAGGCGCCCTGCTTTTCACCTCGGCCCTGGCGAAGGATCTTCCTGGACGGGTTGCGCCTCAAAACATGCTGGCGTCCCGCTGGCAGTCGGGCGGGGAAGGTCCCTTTTCTGCGGCGAAATCGATAGACAAGGCGTCGTCCAAGGAAGGCACTCACCAACAATGAGCGCTGAAGCTCCCGCTGTTCTCGCCCTGCAGCAAGGCAAGAGTCCCTCGCTGACTTCGGACTTCAGTTGGATGTTCGTGGGGAATGCCATTTATGCGGGCGGCCAGTTTGCAACGCTGATGGTGTTGGCCAAGCTGGTTCGGCCAGAACTGGTGGGGCAGTACGCTTTGGGTCTCGCCGTGGTATATCCCGTAATGATGCTAACGAACATGCAACTGCGGGCCGTTATGACTTCGGGCGCTCGCCAGCAGACCAATTTCGGCCATTACCTCAGCCTCCGCTTGCTGACCACGTCGCTGGCACTCTTGATTATCTTCGCCATCACCCAAGTTCTTCGGTATCGCTGGGAACTGACGGGAGTGGTTCTTCTGGTGGGGGCAGCGTACGCCATCGAAACCATCAGCGATGTGTATTATGCGCGCTTGCAACTGCACGACAGAATGGCTGAGATCTCCAAGTCATTGATTGCCAGGGCACTACTATCCGTGCTTGGACTGGCAGTCGCAACTTATGTCAGCGGGAATCTTCTGTGGGGAGTCGCAGGTGTTGTGCTGGCGCGTGCAATCGTCCTCTTCGGCTACGACATTTGCGAGCGTACCCACGGTCTGGGTGGGCAATCCAAATGGTTCTCTCGAAACGAGGCGCTGACGCCGCGCTTCAATCTGAGGGTGCAACGCGAATTGCTGTGGCTCAGTCTCCCTCTCGGAATCGTGGTGCTCTTAACCTCTTTGAATTCCAACGTCCCTAGCTATTTCATCAAACATGCACTCGGGGAACGGGACCTGGGTATTTTCTCAGCGATAGGATTCATGATTTCAGTAGGAAACATGGCAGTGGTATCGCTTGGGCAGTCGGCCTTCACCCGACTAGCCAGATCGCATGCGACAGGCAACCTTGTAGCGTTCAGCTCACTCCTCGGCAAGCTCCTCGCCTTTGCGGCAATACTGGGAGTGTGCGGAATGATTGTTTCCAAATTGGCAGGGGGTGAGATTCTTACCATCCTGTTCCGGCCGGAATACGCCGAGCGAGCAGACCTTCTTCCCTGGATCATGGCGGTCGGAGGCGTCCTGTTTATGGCCCAGTTTTTGGGATTCGGGATGACCGCGGCCGGTTATTACAACTCACAGGTCATACTGAATATTCTGGCGAACCTATCCCTTTTCGCAGCCTGCTATTGGTTCGTTGCACGGCAGGGGCTGCTGGGCGCAATCTTCGCGATGCTGATCGCCGCGATCGTGCAACTTGCAGGGAGCGTCATGGTTCTAGTCGTAGGCATGCAAATGCACACGCGTGTGTGCGCCAAAAGGGCTGAAACAACATGACACTGTCAGTACAAATTTGCTTTACCGGAACGTAATGGAGATGACTAGTGAGTGAGCAGGGGCACCTTCGCGCTTCCCTTCGGTCATGGAGGGAGATTGTTCAGGAAGCCGCGCAATGGTTTAGGCCGGGGCACGAAGGAGTCTTAGTGCCTGTGCTGCGTCGGCCATGGGTTTCGCCGAGACCTCATAACCATGAAGGCTCCCTCTCTTACGTCGGAGCAGAAGAGTTTTCCGGCCTGGGCAAGCTTGCGTTCGCTTCCCTTTGGCTCTTGGTGTTCGCCATTCCATGGGAAAACACAATCACGATCTCTGATTTTGGCACAGGCGCACGTTTGATCGGGATGGTCACTGTAGGACTTGGAGTCTTGGCGATCCTCGAAAGAGGGAAGGTCAGACGCCCGGCCCCGGGTCACGTCATCATGATTCTATTCGTGATGCTGGCGGCGGTAAGTCACCTGTGGAGTCTTTATCCCGAGGGAACTCTAGAGCAGACTCTCACCTACATCCAGCTCCTCACGATGGTGTGGCTGATATGGGAGCTCGCCTCTCGGGGCCGAGAGCAGGTGCGGCTGATGCAGGCCTACCTCCTTGGGACCTTAGTCTCCGGGATAGACACAGTATACCGATTTCTCTCTCACCAGGAGTCCGGTTATCAGCGGTATGCCGGCGCCGGTTTAAACGCCAATGACTTGGGTCTAATCATGGCCCTAAGCATTCCCCTCTCATACTATCTTCTGATTGAGACCAAGGGAAAGATGGTTTGGGTCTACAAACTGCAACTTATCCTGGCAGGAACGACCATCTTGCTGACTGCCTCAAGGGGAGCAACGCTAGCGACTCTTGTGGCCTTTGCTATCGTGCCTTTGACTCAAGCGCGCTTGACTGGCCGTCAGAGAATTGCACTGCTCTTGACAGTATCATTCTTCGTGTGCGGCGCTCTTCTCTTCGTGCCCGCAACCTCATGGGAACGCTTGTCCACGACGCCCGGCGAATTCGCACAGGGTACACTGACCGGACGCACGATCATCTGGAAAGCAGGCTGGGAGATTTTCCGCGCGCATCCTTTCCTGGGTGTTGGAGCGAATGCGTTCCGGGTTATGGCCAGCCGTGTGTTAGCTGAACCGATCCGCCTCGATGATTTGACCATGCCTCCCGCGCCCCCCGCGCACAATACTTTCCTGTCCGTCCTTGTCGAGCAGGGTGTGATTGGATTTACGCTTTTTTGCGCCTTGTTAGCTGTCTTGGCGCTGTCCCTGAGGGCGTTGCCTCCCTTTCCGCAGAGGATGTGGATTGTATGTATGGCGGTTTGGATTGTAGGAGTATCCAGTTTGACCTGGGAAATACAGAAATCGACATGGTTCTTCTTCGGCCTGTTAATGGCGCAATGCGGCAGCATGGCCCGGAAGCGGCCGGGCGCAGAATCATGCCTCCCGGCTCGCCAAAGCTCGGCTGCCACTTCGGCGCGCATCCTGGCTGTAGGGATGCCCTATTCGAGAAGCGCCTTTTCGAACCGATAGACGAAAATCCGCTCATGAACAAGATCAAAGTGCTTCATATCGTTCCGCTGCTGAGCCCCGGTGGTGCCGAGCGCGTGACAGTTCACATCGTGACGAGATTGAACCGTCAGAGGTATGAAGCAGCAGTCGTTTCGCTCGGGAGACGCAAGGAATGCGACCTCGACCGCTTGCTTGAGGAAGCTGGCGTGGAAGTTCGATATCTTGGCAAACCGCCGGGATTCGATTACCGCATGTACTATAAATTGTATCGTACTCTCAGAGATTTCCGGCCAGATATTGTCCACACTCATATGCAGGTTCTTCGCTATGCTTTGCCATCCATGCTGCTACTCAAGCGCGCTTCATTGTTGCATACAATCCACAACTTAGCCGAGCGCGATGTTGAGCCTAGGGCCCGCTTTATTCAGCGGTATGCGTTCAATCACGGAGTCGTACCCATCGGCGTTGCGACAGAGGTAGCGCTCAGCGTTGAGCGCCTGTACGGAATTCAAGAATGCCGCGTGATCTCGAACGGTATTCCCACGGACCGCTATGCTCGGCCGCAGGTCTCACGCAAGGAATGGCGGGCAAGGGAGGGCTTCGGTGACGACGACGTCCTCTTTGTCTGCGTGGCACGTTTCGCTCCACAGAAAAACCACGCCCTGCTCCTCAAAGCTTTCGCCCAAGGTCCCGCTTCCGATCCGAACGCCCATTTGGTCCTAGTGGGCGAGGGAGTCTTGCGGGAGCGGCTGGAAGAGCAGGTTAAAAATCTCGGCTTAGCCCGTCAGGCCCACTTCCTCGGGCTACGGACCGATATTCCAGAAGTGTTGGGCGCAATGGATGTTTTGGTACTGA
>WNFJ01657040.1_pt1 | contig 11925 bp, 9 predicted proteins | sample 5400461 | NCBI WGS metagenome assembly WNFJ01 (sample SAMN13153349, study PRJNA577476) | soil metagenome | isolation source: 115 cm saprolite on Douglas fir-dominated hillslope | place: USA:California | collected 2013-09-17
CGCCGTAAGTCTCCTCGGTGCGGCCCCAGCGTGGATCGCGCGCCAGATCCAGAACCGGAGTGAAGACTTGTCCAGCGCCGCGAGATCCCGCCTCATCGCCCGCCGCGGTAAAGACCTGCTTCACCAACGCCGGGTCCCAGGTGCTGGCCAGGCCTAGCGCCTGCGGAAAGCTGGTGCTGCCGTACTCCATAAACCCATGCAGAGACTCGCCCATGAAAAGCTGCGGAATTCCCAACCGTGTTTTCTCGCGAAGATACCGCTGCACTCCATTGCGCAGGATTGCCGACTTCTTGGGCGTGAACTCCAGATCAGGGTCCCACCATCGCCCCATGATGGCCCGCGCGCTTTCGTCGGTAAACGTTCCCGTCGGATCAATCACAGAAACCCGGTCTTCTCCTCCTCCAGTGAGTTGCCCAACCTTCTCTTCCAGAGTCATACGGGACAGTAGGTCGGCAACCCGGTCGTCAATCGCCAGTGTCGGATTGCGATATGGTGGCATGTTGGCAGCCGGGGCCGCCTTTTCCTGGCTGATAGCGGTTACGCATAAGAGTGCTAGACAAACAAACAATTGCAAAGAGAGATTTCGTCGTGGAATTCTCATGGCGAGGTAGGGAACTGCCTCCTTTGGTGGTTTGGGGAAAACGCGTAGTTTGGAGTACGCAAGTATAGACGCAGTGGTTCCGTCTAGGTGATGCGGGCTTCGGAATATGAGCTCACTCCGGGTGCCCCGTCCTTCTCGCGTTCTTTGCGAGAGGGTGCGGCTTTTAGGCCCGTGGCTGAAAGGCGGGATTGTTTTTCGCTCGGAAATGCATCTCACAAATATGCTCAGAGCCAGCTTTCAACTCCTGGCGCTCTTGTTGGCATTTCAGTGTGCGACCGCCCAGCAAGAGCCGGGCTTCACCTCCCAAGCCAATCTCGTCCCTGTGCCAACGCTGGTGAGAGACAGGAACGGTAACGCAGTTTATGGTCTACATGCCCAGGACTTCATCATCGAGGACGATGGTGTCGAGCAGCCCATCCATCTCGAGGAAGCCGCAGAAGCACAGCCTATCTCGTTGGTCGTCGCAGTGCAGACTGGCCGCAGAGCGAACCGTGAATTTGGCAAGCTGACCGGTCTCTCTTCCATGCTGGATCCGGTGTTGAGCGATCCCAACCACGAAGCCGCCGTGGTCTTTTTCGACAGCAAGTTGAACCTGGCGCGCGAATTCACCAACCATGCCGATTTGATCGAGGCAGATCTGAAGAGTCCGCCGGCCGGCGACGGAGGCGCAGCCATTCTCGATGCCGTACGGACGGACGGCAACGAGTGCTGTTGTTGATCAGCGAGACCCGCGATCACGGCAGCCATTTTTCAAAGCTGGACGATGCTGTGCGCCTAATCGGAAGCACCAATACCCTGGTGTACGCCCTCCCGTTTTCGCCGTATGTGTCGCAGCAACTGGACGCTGCCCGCGGCAATAATCGAGAAGAGTGGAGTCCGAGCATGGATATTCTCGAGAAACTGGCTGCGGCACGCCAGGCGATGGAGAAAAATACGCCGAAGGCGCTGGCATCCATGACCGGCGGCGAGTATGAGCTTTTCAATACTCGCAAGGGTTTTGAGACGGACATGACCAGCTTTGCCAACCATCTTCACAGCCGTTATCTGTTGAGCTTTGAACCTAAGCATCCCCACCCGACCTAAGCATCCCCACCCGGGACTCCACCCGATTCGCGTCCGTCTAAAGAACCCAACACAAAACGGGACTGTTCTGTTCAGGAGCAGCTATTGGGTTGCCGAAACGGGTGAAGCCAGTCAGTGACTCTGTCAATCGTCTGCGCCCGCAGTAACCTCGGGTAAGGGAAGGGAACTCGCGGGCGAGGACGCCCGCGCCACATTGATCATCTCCTGGTCTTTGTATTGCAGCTCGTAAAGCTTGTAGTAAATCCCGTGCTGGGCCAGAAGTTGCTGGTGGCTGCCCATCTCCCGCAACTGAGCTTTGTGCATGACGATGATTTTGTCGGCACGCTGCACCGTCGAAAGCCGGTGGGCAATGATGATCGAAGTACGGCCCTCGACCATCTTCGCTAGCGCGTCGCGCACTTTGAACTCGGTTTCCGTGTCCACGCTAGAGGTCGCTTCGTCCAGGATCAGGATTTTCGGCGCGTGCGCCAGCGCCCGTGCGAACGAGATCAACTGCTTCTGCCCAGTGGAGAACGTCGATCCCCTCTCGTGGACTTCTTCTTTGTAGGTATTCGGTAGGCTATGAATGAAGTCGGCCAGGTTCACGTCCTCGGCCGCCTGGCGGACTTGCTCGTCCGTGACCCATTCCGTGCCCAGACGGATATTGCCCTCAATCGTGCCGGTAAACAGAAACGGATCTTGCAGGACCACACCAAACCTTCGCCGTAGATCGGTCAAAGCCATCTCTTTGATGTCCACGTCGTCAATCCGGATCGCTCCTCGCTGCACATCGTAGAAACGCAGCAGCAGGGAAATGATGGTGGTCTTGCCGGCGCCGGTGTGGCCGACTATGGCGACGGTCTGTCCTGGTTCGATGGTGAAACTGACGTCGCGCAGTACCCAGTCCGGTTCGGTCGTCGAGCTTTGCTCGACCGGACCGGCGGGGACGCCCGTCCCTCCATGTTTCTGTTTGGGGTCCTGTTTGGTTCCGGGCCGGTCTGCATCCGTGTCCACGCTACGATACGCAAACCACACGTGATCGAACTCGATCCTGCCCGGCCCGTCCGGAGTTTTGGTTACGGCCGCCTCGATAATTTCGACTGGCGTGTCCAGCAGCTTGAAGACTCGCTCAGCGGCCGCCATTGCCGATTGCAGGATGTTGTACTTCTCGCTCAAGTCCTGAATAGGACGGAAAAACCGTTGCGCGTATTGCATAAATGCAACCAGCACACCCAGTGTGACCACTGTATTTCGCGCCAGGCGAAACGCAAACAACGTCTTGGGATTGAGGCTGACCACCACCGACGTAACCGTGAAATTGTGCAGCACGTCGCGGCCGCCAAACCAAATCACGCTGGCGATTGCAATGGACGACAGAATTTCCACCACCGGGTAATACACCGCGTGCGCCATGATCGCGTCTTTAAACGCCTCCATGTGTTGCGCGTTGACTTCGGAGAATCTCTCGAAGGCCCGCTCCTCGCGATTGAACAGCTGTACCACCATCATGCCGCTGACGTGCTCTTGCAGGTGGGCGTTGATGCGCGCGATGGCAGTGCGAATCCGGCGATAGGAATCCCGCACCCGGTCGCGGAAGATCTTGGTCGCCCCAAAAATAAACGGCAGTACCGCAAACGTGATCAATGCCAACTTCCAGTTCACGCACAGCATGATGGCCAGAATTCCTGCCAGCACGAAAATGTCTTCAAAAATGGACACCACGCCGGAAGTGAACATTTCGTTTAGTGCGTCCACGTCGGTGGTTACACGGGTGACCAGACGGCCTACCGGGTTCTTGTCATAGAACCCGAGGTGCATGCGTTGCAGGTGGCGAAATATTTCGCTGCGCAGATCGAACATCACCATCTGCCCCGCCCACTGCATGAAGTAAGTCTGCAGATATTCGAGCAGAAAGCTGAACGTGATCAACCCAACGTAGATGGCGGCGATCTGCCCGATGCCGGTCAGTGGATTGGGGCTGAGCCAGCTCGTCAGCGAGGAGGGAACTTGATGCACTGGCGCCAGGTACCGGTCCACGGCAATCAGGGTCAGGAACGGCCCCAGCACGTCCGCGCCGGCCTTCAGCACGATGGAGCCCAAGGCCACCCCGACCTTCCATCGATACGGGCGCAGATATTTCAACAGCCGCTTCATCAGCCGGCTGTCATACGCTTTGCCGAGGATCTCTTCTTCGTGGTTGGACGCCATGATCTGCGACTATTGTAAATAGATTGAGGCGGAGGGTGATCGGATGGAAAGTTATCTCCGAGAGCTGCGTTCGTCGCGAGGATGAGAGTGGACGCGTCTCTAACGAGACTGGCTAAATCGTCCAGCGCAATAGCGTTGCCCCTACGGTAAACCCGGCTCCGACCGAAGCTAGCAATACCAGATCGCCCTTCTTCAACCGACCTTCTTCTCGCGCCGTCTGCATGGCCAGCGGAATGGTACCGGCGGTGGTGTTCCCGTAGCGATCGATGTTGATAATCACAGTCTCCGGTTTCAGCCCCACCCGGTCAGCGGTTGCCTGGATAATTCTCTGATTCGCCTGATGCGGAATGAAGCAGTCGATGTCATGAGCGGTGAAGCCATTTCGCGCCAGCAGTTTCTCGCACATCTCGCCCATCTTGCGGACCGCGTACTTGAAAACCGCCTGCCCGTCCTGATGGACAAAATGCATCTTCTTATCCACCGTCTCATGACTTGCGGGATGCAGGCTGCCGCCCGCCGGCATGTACAGCGAGCACCCTCCCGAGCCGTCAATTTCGTGCACAAAATCAATGATTCCCAGGCCGTCGTCCGCCGGCTCCAGGATTACCGCACCGGCTCCATCGCCGAAAAGAATACAGGTAGAACGGTCAGTGTAGTCGAGGATGGAGGACATGACGTCCGCCCCGATCACCAGCACCTTCTTATGCGCCCCGGAAGCCACAAACTGTGCCCCGGTCTGTAATGCAAAGACGAATGCCGAGCAGGCCGCCGAGAGGTCGAAGCCCCAAGCCCCTTTAGCTCCGAGCTTATGCTGCACCAAGCAAGCGGTGGATGGAAACAGCATGTCAGGAGTGACGGTGGCGACCACGATGGCTTCGATTTCACCGGCGTCAATTCCGCGTTGCGCCAAGGCGCATTTCGCAGCTTCCGTTGCCAGATCGCTCGTAGCCACTCCCTTTTCGACTATGTGGCGTTCGCGAATACCAGTTCGCGAAGTGATCCACTCTTCGCTGGTCTCGACGATCTTTTCGAAGTCCGCGTTGGTCATGACTCGGGGCGGGACGTATGTCCCCAAGGCGGTGATCTTTGCGCGCGCGAGTTGGCTCACTCGATAAGTTCTCCGGTTGAAGGATGAAAACGATATTGTACGCAGCGAAACGAGGAATCTCCAATCGGGTTCCTCAGACCTCCTGCAGGAACCTCGCCGGCTGGCATCTCGCAGATTACCCTCGTCATCTCATTCCTGGCGCTGCTTTGACGTATGATTGCTTTCGCAATGAAGAGACTCCACGTTGTAGTCTCATTGATCACCCAGGACAATGACTACCAGGTCGAACCGGCAGCGGCTGCAGAAGACACCGCGGGCCGCCTCGGAGTCGATGTCGAAATTCTCTACGCCGACAACGACAGTATTCAGCAAAGCCAGCAGATTCTGAAGTTCGTGCAAGCGGAAGCCAAGTCGCGCCCGGATGGGATCATTCTTGAACCGGTAGGCGGGACGGGGCTGCGCAAGTGGCCCGGGCCGCCGTGGCCGCCGGGATCGCTTGGGTGGTACTGAACCGGGAGCTGGACTATGTCAGGCAGCTTCGACAGTCCTTCAAGGTTCCCGTGTTTGGTGTCACCTCAGACAACCTGGAAATTGGGCGCATTCAAGCGCAGCAACTAGCTGCGCTCCTTCCCAAAAGGGAGGCACGGTCTTGCACATTCAGGGCCCTTCGGAAACCGACGCGGCCAAGCTGCGCATCGAAGGCATGCAAGAAACTAAGCCGGCGGCAATTCAGATCAAAGCCATCAAGGGAAGTTGGACCGAGGCCAGCGCCTGCAAGGCTGTCACTAGTTGGCTGCGACTATCTACTTCCCAACAGAGCCACATGGATGTGATCGCAGCTCAGAACGACGCAATGGCGGTGGGAGCGAAGAAAGCGCTTCAGGAATTTGCGGTCGAGGGCGCGGAGCGCGACGGTTGGCTCAGCATTCCTTTCCTGGGTTGCGACGGCGTTTCCAAAACCGGGCAGGTCTGGGTGCGCCGTGGAATTCTCGCTGCGACCGTGATAGCGCCTCCCCTTGCCGGCCAGGCCTTGGAGATGCTGGCGCATGACCTCCAAACCCAAACCGCTCCGCAACAGTTGACGCTGGTGGCCCCGCGCTCGTTCCCGGCGCTAGAGTCGCTGGCAGCCCTAAGCCAGCCTGGCAAGATTTAGTTCAGTCTTTGAAATTGGGTGGCTTACAGACGGGTCGCCTGCGGCTGTGTAGGCTGAAGGCTGGTCAAGTCAGGCACCGGGAACCCACTGCACACGCAAGAGCCCGTTACCGTTGCTTCCTTCCGGACCTGGCGGGTTTGGCGGGAATGCATCGCGTGAGACCGATGCCTGACCGTCTTTATCTTAGCATCGCGTTGGAAGCAGTTTCTTGCCTCGAACCAACAGGGCGTGACTCATTCCACGTGAATCGCTGTGTCGATGGTCTTCTCCGCGGCAAGATTCGAGGCGCCCGGCCGAAACGCGCGCAGAACCAAATCTCCAGCCGGGGGAGTGATTTCGAAATCGTAGGTTTCGCCCGGAACCACTCTCAGCTTGGCGTCACCCATCGCCTGCTGCGCAGGGGAGAGTCGCATGCCGTCCTTGCCAACAGCGCGCCAACGCACGGGCGCGCCCGCGGACGAGAGGCTAAACCGAACCCCGGTATTCACCATGATGTTGATGAGCCGGATGTGATACCGCTGACCTACTCTCCAGTGCAACGGAGTGCCGTCATCATGGCCGTTGATGCGCAGGTTCTGGTTACCTCCGCCAGCTACGAAAGCTAAATCGGTTGCCGGGTCGTAGGACTCGCCTGGGTCGAGCACGATGAGCGGGCCATAGAGTCCACCGGAGAGCTGGCCTACATCATGCCAGTGGGTGTGATAAATAAACGTGCCGCCCCGCGGGGGTGCAAACCGCACCACAAACTTGTCGCCCGGCAAGATAGGAGGCGTAACCTGACTACCCATGCCGCTGAATTCGGGTACGCCATCGTAATAACTTTCCAGCTCTATGCCATGCCAGTGAATCGCGGTCTCCTGCTGCATTTGATTTTCGACCGTGATCTCAACCGGCTCGCCACGATGCAGCACGATCGGCGGTCCCATGAGGCCGGAGGATTCGGCGGTGTTGGGCCCTTCGATCAGTTGCGCGTGAATCCCGACCGGATCCGAGTGCTGTTCCCGGATCGCCAGCGTCATTTTCCGGGAGTGGCGGTAATCGGCTTTCTTGATTGCTGAACGACCATCGACGTCCAGCGCCATTACCAGCCCGACCATGGGCGCTCCGTGCTCGTGGTACTGCAGCGGTTGCTCACTCTGGATGGCGGTCAGAGATCCAGACGGCCTCGCCGTGGATTCGACGATGTGTGCAAGGATGTGACAGTGGAACAGCCAGTGCCCGGGACGGTCAGGCTTCCAGGTCAGCTCCATCGCCGTGCGAGCAATCATGAGATGCGTGACCACCATAGGTCGCTGTTCCATCGCGAGCGATTCCTGGGTTTCGCCGTCGCTGGTGGCGTCAAGGCGATAAAACGATCCGTGCATGTGCATGGGGTGGTTAGCGGCGCTGGCGTTGACCCAACGCATGTGTACGGTGTCGCCGACCTTGTAGTGGAGGTGCTCGCTATACGGCCAGGATTTTCCATTGATGGTACCGAATTCGCGGAAATCCTTCAGTGAGTGAGGATCGTCGATCTGGGTCCACATCCCAATCACGAACACGCGGTCGGCTTGGGGCTTTCCGCTCTCATCGACGATGAACGCGCCCGTCAGCTGGGAAGGGGCGGGATCCAGCGGAGTAGTGGAGGTGAGGCCGGCAAGGCTGCTGTCGTCGGGCGATGAGGCCCAGTAAAAGTATGTGCCCCGCGCTCCGGCGGCGAAATCGAGTTCACGTTGCTCGTTGGCAGCGAGAATAACAGGGTCGTCTTTCCCCGGACGCTGGTTGAATCCATGTAACCTGACCGGCACAGCCAGGGTGTTGTGGACGCGAAGCCTTATTTGAGCGCCCTCCGGAACTCGGATTAGCGGCCCGGGAATAGATGGCGCCTGACCCGCCTCCGCGAACGCGTAAACGGCGACGTGCGGTCCGTCTTCGGCCTCCGGATACCATTCGCCCTTTACAATCTCAAGGTTCAGATTGAGGACGCCATTCCTGAAAACTCCGGCTGGCACGGTGTTGTTGTGGGTCGCAATCCGAGGCAGGTTTGCAGACACGCTGGTCGTGTCTTGCCCAGCGGCCAACGCACCAGCGACCGCTAACGATAGAAAGCAGTGCAACCCGGCAAATGCTGCCCGACCGAGACTACGGCTAGGAAGTCCGATAACACACCTCAGAGATTTGAGTTGAAGATATTCCGCGGTAGGCCAGATTTACTGCCGCACGCCCCGTGGTCTGCCGAAAGCATGGTACATCGTGGACAGAGAATACGGAAATGTTGGCCATGGTCCTCCGGCCAAGCCTAAACCCCGTGGTCTGAAGCCTTTGCCGTACGCCTACTCTTCCGTACCCTTTACCTTTCCTCCCGAAATGCCGACAATAGTCCTATTCCAATGGCAGGAAGCCCGCAGACTCCGACAGAGGTGACTCTGGCAGTAGCCATACGGCGCTACTTCGATGTAGCCCTTTACCTGCTGATATTTACCGGATTCGGAACGCTGGCTTCTACCGGCCGTCTCGACGTCCCGACCGTGCTGCTGGTCACCCTGGCGCTGCTTTTTCGCGGATATGCACTTGCCCGTCGCCGTCGAGTTCTTCTTTCCGAGCGCTGGACCAACCTACTGACTATCGCCTGTGTGGGCTTTTTCATCGCCGATGACTTCGTCATCTCGCGCGCCTTCCTGGGAGCGACTGTCCACCTCGTACTCTTCGTCATGCTGGTCAGGTTGTTCTCAGCTCAGAAAGACCGCGATCACTACTTGCTGGCAGTGCTGGCGTTTCTCATGGTACTAGCCGCCGCTGTGCTTACCGTCGACAGTACATTTCTGGTGGCTCTGGCAGGATTCGTCTTGGTCGGAGTCGCCGCTTTCATTCTGATGGAGATGGCGCACTCCTCCCAGCGATCACCAGTTTTGGCGCGCGAGCTTTCGGTGCACCATGCTTATCGGAAGTTGTCGTTCACCATCGCCGGAATCGCGCCGGTGCTTCTCCTTCTTATTTTCGTCGGCGGCGGGCTTATCTTCTTTTCTTTGTGCTACCGCGCGTCTCTGCCGGATACTTGAACGCCTACACCGGGGCCAACGACCTGACCAGCGGCTTTTCGGACCGCGTGGAACTTGGCCGCATCGGCCAGATTCAACAGTCGAAGACAGTCGTGATGCACGTCCAGGTTGATGGCGATACCGCCGGCGCATTCTTGCTGAAACTACGCGGAGTCGCGTTGAACAATTTTGATGGCCGCAATTGGTCAAATACCCGCGACAAAGTCAATCTAGGTCGCGGGCCAGATGGGCGTTTTGACTTGTGGCCGCGCAATCCGCAGCCGGTCACAGGACGAGATGTTCACTATCGCGTCACCATGGAGCCGTTCCTTACCGAGGTATTTTTTCTGCTGGCGACGCCGAAATCGCTCCAGGGCAACTATCGCACTGTCTCGGAAGACACTGCCGGCGATGTCTTTGATATTGATACCGATCATCCGGTAACGCGCTACGAAGCGGATTCAGACTTCCGCCGGCCGGATCCTGCGCGACTGCACCACGGCTCCAACAGCTTTCCTGTGAGTGTTCTGTCGAACTATCTGCAACTGCCAGCGCTAGACTCGCGGATTAAGCCATTGGCAGAACAGATCGTCGCGAAAGCCGCCAGCCCACACGACAAGGCTGAGGCGATTGCCGATTATCTGCGGCTGCACTACGGATACACGCTGCAACTGCCGAGCACCACACCGCACGACCCGATTGCAAACTTCCTGTTCGTGCGCCGCCAGGGACACTGCGAGTACTTCGCGTCTTCCATGGCGATCATGCTTCGAACCGTTGGGATTCCTTCGCGAGTGGTGAACGGTTTCTCCGGCGGCGAGTTTAACGACCTGACTTCGCAGTACGTGATTCGCGCCAGCGATGCACACTCCTGGGTGGAGGCTTATATTCCGGGGGAAGGTTGGATGGAGTTTGATCCCACGCCTTCCTCCGGCGTCCAGATCCAGACCCAGTGGAACCGGTTCATGCTCTATATCGACGCGATCGCTTCGTTCTGGCGTGAGTGGGTGGTCAACTACGACCTGGGACATCAGATACGGCTTACCCAGGACGCTAGCCGCGGCAGCCGCGCCATCGTTGCAGAAGCTCAATCCTGGGGCCGCAAACAGTATCAGCGAATGCTGGCTTGGGCCAGCAAGACGGAAGATCAAATCGGCGACTCCACAGTGAAGTGGGGACTGCGCGCGCTGGCCATTTTCTTTCTTGGATTGATTGCCGCCTGCGTTCCCCGCCTGCTTGCGTTGGTACGCCGGTTCCGGCTTGCCCGTCGGCCGCAGAAGTCTCCGCAGATGGCGGCCAGCATCTGGTATGAACGCATGTTGCGGCAGGCGGCGCGGCGCGGCTTCGAGAAATCTCCCGCGCAGACTCCGGAAGAGTTCGCCGCCGCCATTGCCGATCCCAAGCTGAAGGAAAAGGTTTACGGTTTTACCGAGCACTATGAAAATGCCCGCTTCGGGGCATCCGCTGAAGAAGCTTCCCGCCTGCCCGAGCTTTACGAAGAGATTAAAGCCAGCCGCTAACCGAAGAAGAACTTAACCGCCGAGAACGCCGAGAAATACTAATCAAAAATTCAAGATTTTGTTTTCCAGGTTTTCTCGGCGCACTCTGCGATCTCGGCGGTGAAATGCCTCTGGTCAGAAGTGAAACACCAGACCGCCGCCAACATAGTAATTATGCTGGCGGCTCTTGCCGGTATTTACATTGATCGGAGGCACTCCACTCCAGTCGTCACGCACCTCAAACCGGAACCTGGCTCTATGCAGGCCCGGGAACCGGACATCCATTCCCACTCCGCCCTGCAGGACGCCGGTGGTCTTGCCCCGTGGCCCTGGGTTAGGGCCACCGAAAAGCAAGTCGCTGCTCGCTCCGAAGCGGCCAATGCCGCCGCCGAAGCTGAACCAAGGCGAAACCGCCAGGTTAGGAATCACCGTAACGCGCGCGGCGGGGGTAATGAAAAGCGAGTGGTACTGCTTGGGTGTTGTGTTTATCCCGTAGTTCAGGTCCTCGTCCGGATTGAAGATAACGGGAACTTCAAGAGCGAGGTCTCCCCAGAAATATCGCCGCATGCGCCGTGCATAGTTACCCTCAAGGGAGAGACCTCTGCCGAAACGCACGGTATTGTCGAAAAAATTGGTGTTGGGCACTCCCTGGTCGCTGATAAAGGTGCGCCCAATTGTCACGGCGATCTCGTTCTTGGATTCCCGGCCGTTCGAATCTTGGGCGGCAGCGATCGTGCTCCCGGCGGCAAGAAGCATAACGGCCGCAGCGAAAAAATTCCACATCTCTCCTCCAACTCGAAGCATGCGCTTACGAGGAGCCTAGCATGATCCGCGGGAGAGGCCGTTAGCTTGGCTGGTGCGGGAGGTGCGGGAGGGGTACCGGAAGGAACGCGGAGATCGTCAGTTGAACCCTCCTCCGCCCGCGTGTTAGGCTCTTGAGTTTCCTATCGGCGGCCCAGCTACCGCCGATGATTGAGGTCTTTTGTCCCCTGTCGATACCACACCGGCCATGCGCAAGACTGCCCTGAACTCCGTCCATCGAAGCCTGGGAGCGAAGATAGTCGAGTTCAACGGCTGGGACATGCCGGTGGAGTACTCCGGGTCAAAGGGAGGGGGGATTATCGCCGAGCACATGGCGGTGCGCACCGGGGTGGGCATCTTCGACGTCAGCCACATGGGCGACATCCGCCTCGCCGGGCCGGAGGCGCTGGCCGCGGTGCAGCACATTTCCATGAATGACGGCGCGCGGCTGGCCATTGGGCAGGCGCAGTATTCCGCCATGCTCTATCCGCAGGGCACGTTTGTGGACGACGTGATTGTCCACCGCCTCGGCCAGG
>WNFJ01007626.1_pt1 | contig 11924 bp, 12 predicted proteins | sample 5400461 | NCBI WGS metagenome assembly WNFJ01 (sample SAMN13153349, study PRJNA577476) | soil metagenome | isolation source: 115 cm saprolite on Douglas fir-dominated hillslope | place: USA:California | collected 2013-09-17
TTAGCTTCCGGAGCGGTTCGGCGAGTTCCCGGGCGAAGAAGTCCATGAACCCATCGGGGTCGGGTCCGGCGTTTAGGCGACCAGGTGGTCGAAGCCGGCGTCGGCGAATTGCTGGGCGACGTCTAGAACCGTTGAAAAGTCCCCCGGACGAGGATCCGTTTGCCTTTGGACAGGCTGATCACGCGGGCGAGCTCGGCGGCCAGCGGAGATATTTCCCGCTCTTCCGTCTGAATCATCCGGTCTGCTGCTGAGGTGCGATGGCGGTGTCCCAAGGATGGTCGGCATGCGCGACGCGGATGCCGACGACGTTAGCGCCCGCGTCGTCGGCCGTCTCGGCAACGATGTAGCGGCGGCGTTGCCGTCCGGGCTGGGCGCGCCGAGCGACGATCCTCGGGTGCCGCTCACGCCGGCGTTCGGCATCCCCTGGCTGCAGCCGTTTCCTGACGTGCGTTTCGACGTCGCAGTGCGGGCGGATATGCGGCTCGCGCTGGTGGCGGCGATGCAGGTGCTGCCGCCGCGGCAGCGGGCCGTGCTCGTGCTCCGCCAGGTACTGGAGTTCAGTGCCGCCGAGGTCGCCGCGCAGCTTGGGACCACGGTCGCGGCCGTCAACAGCGCCCTGCAGCGGGCCCGCGCTGCCCTCGCGGATGTGGGCGATGCGGGCGAGGTCACCGAACCGGACGATCCTGGGGTACGCGCGGTGATCCAGCGGTACGTTCGGGCCTTCGAGGCGGCCGATGTCCCCGCGCTCGTCCGGCTCCTCACCGATGAGGCGGTGCTGGAGATGCCGCCGGTGCCGCTGTGGTACCGGGGCCGCCGCGACTACGGCCTGTTCATGCGCCGCGTGTTCGAGACGCGCGGGACGGGCTGGGGCATGAGGCACCTCACCGCGAACGGGCAGCCCGCGCTCGCCGCGTACGCGCCGGAGCCCGGCGGCGGGCATCGGCTGCACACGCTCCAGCTCTTCACGGTCACGGGCGGCCGGGTCGCGCGCAACGTCGTGTTCGCCGATCCACGCGTGTTCGACGCGTTTGACCTGCCCAGGCAGATCTCCTCCGGCGAGTTCCGCCAGCCGCGATGAGTCGGGCCGGTGCCGCCGGTACGTACGGGTGACCATCGACCGAAGGGAGACCCATCGTGAGCGTCATCGTCATTCAGTTCATCACCCTGGACGGGATCGTGTCCGACCCGGACGGGTCCGGGGGCACGGAGGCCGGCGGCTGGGCGTTCCGGCACGGCCCCGAGACGGTCGCCGGGGACAAGTTCCGGCTCGGCAGCACGCTGGACGACGGGGTCATGCTGCTGGGCCGCAGGACCTGGCAGTTGTTCTCGCGGCTGTGGCCGGGACGGGACGACCCGTTCTCCGCGCGGATGAACGCCGTGCCGAAGCTGGTCGCCTCCCGCACGCTGACCGACGCGTCGGCGTGGGTGAACTCGCGAGTCATCGACGGCGACGTCGTCGACGCCGTCAAGCGCGAGCGGCGCGATGTGATCATCACCGGCAGCCTGGCGTGGTGCACGCGCTGATGGCAGCGGACCTGATCGATGAGTACCGGCTGCTGACCTTCCCCACGATCCTGGGTACCGGCGAGCGGCTCATCGCTATCGGCGGGCCGCCCGCGTACCTGGAGTGCCTGTCGGCCGAACGGGCCGGCGCCGCCGTCCTGGCGCGGTACGGGAGGGCAGCGCGATGACGGTTCGCTTCCTCGCCCTGTACGAGACGCCGGCTGCCCCTGAGGCGTTCGACCGGCACTACCGCGAGGTCCACATTCCGCTCGGGCGCCGGCTGCCGGGGCTGCGCCAGCCAGCCAAGAGCGGCCGTGACAGCACGGGCCGTTCGGGAAATTAAAAGCTCTTTATACCGAACGAGCCGGGGTGCACGTGCTGGGCCGGTGCGCCTGACGGCTGCGGACTACTCGGCCGGGCATGACGTGAATCCCGGAGATTCTTCACCGAAGCCTGTATCAGCGCGGGCCGTGTTTGCTCCTTAACTGGTAATCGGGGGCGTGCCGCCGAATGCGCTGCGGCCAGCGCATTCGGCGGCACCTCGGCACCCAGCGCGGCGCGAGGACAGAGGCTGTTACAGGCACGCTGGCTATCAGCATTGACGTGCCGCCCAGTGGCCAACTGGAAACCAGCGGCGAGGGCACTTCACCGATCCGGGCTCAGATGGACGAGGTAGACACTTTCTCGGATAAGCGATCAAGCTCGCGAAGGTCGGTGCGGAAGCTGAGGTTAGCCGTTGCCCGCTCCGGTCATTCTGGTCCGGATCTGGTTCATGATCTGGTTCGCCTCGTCCTCGCTAATCTCGACGAACTTGTGTTGCAGGTCGCCGCGCTCGGCAGAGACCAGCAGCCAGCTAGGCTTCCACACCAGATCCCGGGTGAACACCTCATCGCGCAAGCCGCCGGCCTCCGTGTAGGTGCGCCGGAACACCCCCGCAGGCCGCTCCCGGCTGGTCAGGTCATCGATGACGGCGTAGTACGTGACTTTATCTGGCATTTCGTCCTCTCTCCGGGTAGTCGGGAATGTCGGTCGCGCCGGGCGGTACCGGGATCTCGGCGGATACCTCCCGCTGGAAGGCTTTCAGCACCATCCTCTCGAACTCATCGGCCTGCCCAGAGCGCAGCCGCTCGTAGGCGTCGTGCGTGATCTGCTTCGCCTCGAAGCTAACACGAGTATGAAACTGCAGCTCAAATCGCTGACCAGAAACGGGATCGATCCAGCGGCTATTGATGCCTTTGTATTGCTCAGCCGTCCAGGAATTCCTGAGCTCGGTGAGCCCAAAGCCTTGCTCTCTCAAGCGCGTGATGTCGTCGCGGACACCCTGGGAGTAACGGGCCTCCTCGTACTGGAACGTGTACCGTACCGCGTCGGGGATCAGGGAAATAGCCTCCTTTGGGGTGTCGTTCCACGCCTCGATAACTTCTGCGGTCTTCTCCTTGATGCGGTCACGGCCCTTCAGGCGGTAGTCGAAACCGACCAGGTGGCGATCGGGATCGCGGCTCTCTGTCTCAAGCAGCGCCGGCGAGATCCTTTCCTCCTCCCGCTCGACGATATGGTCGCATTCCTCCTCCATTACTTCGTTGACCGCGCGGTCCAGGAACTGGTTGCCATCCCCACGCCAGCAACCCGGCGGGTCGCCGGACCGATCAACCGGCGTGCACTCCTCAGGGGGCCACTTGCGTTGATACTCCCCCCACACCCTGCTAGACCAACCTGTGACCTCTTCCCACGGCTTTCCGTTAACAGCCCGCTCAGGAGGCTCAGCCGCACCTCCGGATTCAGCAGGTTTCCGTGGCTCAGTGCGCGCCTCCTTGGCGACAGCGGCACGTAGGTCCTCGTAGTACTCCTGGCGGGAACGCGTCTCGATCCGGACGGCACCACCCCGATCAGCCGGCTCGCTACCGTCACCAGCACTGTCGGAGCGGTCAGCCGAACGGCCTGAGTACTCGTCCGACGGCACATCAGCGTCGTCAGGACGGTCGATACCCACGAGACCTCATAATCGTCTGATACCTACCACATCGCGCAAGGAGAGCTAACCCTTACGTTAGGTAACGTATCGGACCGGGCACCCGGTTCGTTAGCGTCACGGATAAACCAAGGTCCCGGAAAGCCGCGGGCCAGGACCATCAGCTCGTACTCGCTGACCTCCCCTGGCTCGGCCTCAACCCGGCAGGTCCCGCGACACGCCGCCGGATCCGGAGAAGACCGGTGCCACGACGGTCATGGGACCGTGGTCCCTGAACGTCATCGGGAGGACGGCGATGACCTGGTCCGGCACCGCGAGGTGCTAGCCAGGACCGTGGCCCCTGGCCGCTGCCGTCGCGGTGGGCTGGGCTTCGAGTCTTCGACGGCGCGATGAAAAGCTGGACCTGCTGAATCCGTCATCCGGAATGGCGAGAAGGCTGTCGGAGGATAAAAAGGTTCAGTTGCGCCGATCACGAAGAGTGCGGCCGCATTGAACTGATCTGATTCGGGGTAAAGGTTGATCGTCTTCATTGACCTGCCTCATCCGTTGAATGCCCCGGCTCAGCCGGGAGGCAAAGCGACCCGGGCCACGTCCGGAAGGTGTTCAAGTGCCGCCGAATACTTGAAGATCCTCAGTCGGCGACGCTGTACGGTTGCCCCGATGCTCACCTCGGCTGCCCTCTTCGATATTGCCTCCGTCTGGGAAATGAGGAAAAGGTGGTGCACCCCGCGGATCTGGCCGACCTCAGTTCTGTAGAACCTCCACTGCGGACGGCTTGTCCCTTCCCGCAGCGCCTCGACGGATATAGCCGAGCGGGCATAAGAGATCACTTGTTCGGATCCCGCGCCCGGTCCGATATCCACCGGGCCCACGGTGAACTTTAGCGAGCCGTTGAACGAAACCTTCCGTGAAATGCGACCCTGTCCGGTTGCGCCCGTACCTCGTCGGCGGTCCCGAGAGTCTCCCGGCGTTCTGGCCGCAGGGTCAGGGACACCAACTCCGCCTCGGGTACGCCGATGGTGGTCATGGCGAAGTATTCCTGCTCAGCGGTCGCGAGGAGGGAATATGCCGCGAAGCGGCCATCCACCCAGGGCCCCTCGTAGAGCATAAGCAGGACCGTGCGGGCGTCCAGCGCCCCGCGGATTTCCGCGAGCGGACTCGGCGCGGCAGCGTAGGCGTCCGCAGGGGCAATGGCCGCTACGATGTGCCGCTCGACCGCCCGCTGCTGGTTGACGACGGCGCCCTCAGGAGTATCCGATGGCGATAGTTCGAACTCGCTTGCGTATGCGGTGACGAGGTCGTCCTCGTCCAGGGCCTCCGCCCAGCGGGGCGGCTCGAGCAGCGGCCGATCGCTCGGGAGCCGTTCCTCCGCGCGGTTTGCCTCGGCGAGCAGCCGCCGCGTCTCGCAGTCCGGTACCCATCCGGCGGTGCCGTGCGCAAGGGTAGCCGCGAAAAGCCTTCCCTTCGCGGCCTGCATGAGCAACTGCACCTCTTCGGTGGATGTGCCATGGCGGACCTGATGCGCGAGCGTGAGACCAATAAGCCGCTGCATAGCGACCGGCCCCGAGGCGGGAGCGAGCAGTTCGACGCGCAGGCCATATGCCGCATCTCCGGGCGACCAGCTCGCGTCGGCAGCGGCATAGACGATGCGGCTGAGGGACCACGCCTGCCGCCAGGAAACGGGGGCGCGCTTGAATGCTTCCTCAGAAAGCGCCTCGAGCGCGGCCGGGGTAATCGCGTGTTCGGCGCCCAGCTTGGACGCGCGCTGGCACGCGTGGTCTAGCGGTAGCGTGCCGTCGTCCACCGCACGGAACAGCTCCACCAACCGCATCGCCTCATCTGCGCCGTCGTCACCCGGCCGCCCTTGGCCGGCGGCATCCGGCCGCGACGGCGGGCGCAGCTGGCGGGCCTGGTGGGGTTCTTTAAGGAGCCCACCACCGCCCGAAGAGGCAGATTCGCGTACAGGACGCTGTCAAGCGTCGATAGCCGTTACCCCGGGCAGGTCGCCGAAACGGGCCTTCGCGTCCCGGCTCACGATGGTCCGGCCGGTCTCGGCCGCGTGTGCGGCGATGATCAGATCGTGCGCGCCGCGCGGGGTACCGGTCCGGCGGACGTGGGCGAGCAGGCGCGCATGGTGAGCCGCCGTCGCCTGCGTATAGTCGAGGACGTCGACGGCCGACATGATCGCGGCAAGGGCGCGGGTGCGTTCGGCTGGCCGGCCAGCGGGATTTGCGGTACTGGGCTTTGATTGCCCTGTTCAGAAGCGCCAGTCAACGCTCAGTCGATCGGCGACGGTATCGCCTTCCGGGTCGACGAGAATGGACTCGAGCAGGGTAATGGCGACCAGTCGCTTATCCTCAGCGTCCATGTCGTCCCAGGTGCCGCCGGCCAGTTCTGCTAGCCGGTCGCTACCGCCGAGTTCACGGAATTCATCGGCGTCCTTCTCAGGCAGTGCGGCAGAGCCGCGGCGCAACGCTTCAGCCGCGTGGGTGAGCAGCAGCGGTTCGGTGGCGAGGCGCTTGGCAATAAGCGCGTCAACGTAGTCCTCCAGGGCGTCTGCCTCGATCTCGTTGCCATGCGTCTCCGCGGCGGGCAGCGAGATCCGCTGCAGGTAGCCCGTTAGGTCCTCACCGATTTCCGCGCAGCGGGCAGCGATCGTCTCGTGCGCGATCTGGGTGAGCGCGATCAGGTAGCTGAGAGCGGCCTGTCGTGGGACCACGTTGGCCTCCAGATCCGCGACGACCGTTTCAGGAGAGCGCATGCCATCCAGCACCTCGGCATATTGGCGAACCGTGTCCAGCGCCCGATCCAATGCGGGCCGGTTCACGATCTCCTCCGCCTGGAGGCCTTCGGTCGCGTCATGGATCGCGACCGCCACCGCTACACCGCGCGCATCGGCGAGTTCGCGGGCACTCTCCATGATGAGCTGAGAGAACAAAGCGTAGGCAACCAAGCCCAGCCGGGGCTGGTGAAGATCCTCAATTAGTCCAGGCAAGTCTTCCGGGCTGGCGTGCGCCGAGGTGACCATGGCGAGCGCATGACGGGTCGCCTCCACCAGGGCTCCCTCGAAGTTCGGGGCCGGAACACCTCCCGTGGTTAGCACGCGATCATGGTGACCGCCACTACGCTGGTGCTGCTTACGTCGGCTGGCCTTACCCATCCTGGGTACCTCCCGGATACGAACGCACGTAATCTACCGGACTGAATGAGGTCCGAGAGAACGGAACCCGGGACGCCGCCACGCAGTTGCCTCTGCTCATGATGTCATAACCGATAGTGGTATGTCCGTATCGCCAAGTAAGCAACGAGCCGCCGAGGGGACCTATGCCGAGCTGTTCACGCTGCAGCCGTCGGGCTTGCCGTAGCGGGCAACGCTGGCGAGATCTTTTCCTGTTCCCGTTCGGCGATACGGTCACATGCCGCTTCAACCCGATCGTTGATCGCGTCGTCCAGGAACCTGATGCTGTCACCGCGCCAGGAACCCGGCGGATCGCCGGATCGATCGACCGGCGGGCGTTCCTCGGGCGGCCACCTCCGGTGGTACTCGCCCCAAATCCAGCGAGACCGTTCGGCCGTCTCATCCCCCCTCTCCGCCGCGGCCTGCTCCCTGGCCGCGGTCCGTTGCGCCGCAACGGACTCCTCCGCGGAAACCGCCACGCGCAGGTCAGCGTAATACTCCTGTCGATGGCGTGTCTCGGCCTGGACGCCACCGGCCCGGCCAGCCCGGCCGCCACCACCACGCTGGTCGTCCAGATGATCTGCGTGCCCATCCGGCGGCATGTCGGCGTCATCCGGGCGGTCGACTCCCACCGGACCTCACCGCCGCTCTGCGGCGCAGAATGTGGCACAAAGAGAGCAATTCATGACAATAAGTAGCACGCCGGGTCGGAGGCGAACAAAGGAAGACGACATCGGGACCAAGGATCCAACTGCCACTTCGTAAGACGATGTCAACCCTCGGCCGGTTCATCGCCGTGTAGCAGTGAGACGGCCCCGTCAACAGGAAGGCGGATGCGACGCGACGGCGGCGGGATCGACAAGCAGTTCGCGGCCTATTGCCGAGGTGCTGGCGCTGCACACGTTCGCGCGGTGCCGGAGCCCGCGAGGGGGATAGGGTCCCTTTGTGGACACAGCGGTCTCCGGGGATGATCTTCGTGATGCGGCGCAGCGGGCGCGGGAATGCGCGGTCATCGGGCAGTCGTACCCGCAGGATGAGGACAGCGTGCGGCTGCTGGCGCTGGCGCTGCTCACCGTGCTGGGCGAGGACGGCGTGCCTCGCACGGACGGCCTGTGGCAGCCAGTACACGCGGCGCTGGACGAGTTGTGTGACAGGTACGACAAGTCGTCCTGGGAGCCGGTGCACGCGGCCGACAGGTACTACGACCTGGAAACCGGGAAGCCGCTGGCCGGGCTGGTCGCGCTGCTGGCCGGGTTCGGCGCGGTCACCGGCGATCCCGGCCAGCCGGTGATCACACCGCTGGGCCGATGGGCGGCCGGGCATCTGGCGGCCGGACTGCCCGGACTGGCAGACCCGAGCCTGCCGGCCGGCGCGATGATCGCGGAGGCCGCCCGGTTCGACGACGAGGAACAGCGGGATCACGTCGCGCGGGGATGGCTGGCCGAGCGCGAGCCCGCCGAAGCCGCGCGGGAGATCCTCACCGCCGCCGAGGGGATGTCACCGCTGCTGCGCAGCGTCGCGGTCCGCGTGGTGGAGGCGCTCGGCGAAGCCGCGCTGCCCGCCTGGCGGGAACTGGCGGCGGCGCGGCGCGTCGGCCCGCACGCCCGTGCCGTGCTGGCCGGCTGGGACCAGGGCCCGGAGCCCGGCGACGCGGACTGGGAGTGGCTCGGGGTGGAGGCCGCCGCGGCCGCGCTGGAGGACAAGGGCCCGGACGAGGCGTTCAGCCGCATCTGGGAGAGCGTGCCAGGGGCGGACCTGGATGCCCGCCTCGCGGCGGTGCGGGCGACCGGTCACCCGGATGCCGGGGCGCTGGCGCGGGCGGTGGCGGAGTTCGCCGCCTCCGGCGCGCCGCGCAGCATCGATCAGGTGGCCGGGTTGAAGGTCTCGTTGGCTGGCTTCCGGCCGCCGATCTGGCGGCGGGTGCGGCTGCCGGTCAGAGCCACCCTGGCCGACCTGCACGAGGTGATCCAGGTGCTGTTCGGGTGGGACGGCGACCACCTGCACCTGTTCGAAGTGGGGAAGAAGCGGTACGGTGACCCGTTCGTGGAGCTGGAGGGGACCGGGGACGAAGACGCGGTCCGGGTCCGGGATGCCGTGGCGCCAGGCGGGAAGGTCACGTACACCTACGACTTCGGGGCCAGCTGGGAGCACGAGATCACGCTGGAGAAGACGCTCCCGCGTGACCATGGCCAGGACTACCCGGTCTGCGTGGAGTTCCGCGGCGACTCCCCCGTCGAGTACTGGTCCGAAGATGACCCCGTCGAACCGGAGCCGTTCGGCCTGGCCGAGGTCAACCGCAAGCTGGCCGCGCTCGGCCGGGAGGCGGAGTGAGGGGATGCTACGGGCTATGAATCAGGGTGGCGTCGAGCCGTCGCTCGCTTTCCTTATCGAGCGCAGTGCGGACCTGAAGCGGGACCTGGTCCAATTCGCGCAGGGCCCGCGCTTCGAGCGGTCGTTGACCGCCGCCATGCTGGAGGCCGCCGGTCCTGAGGGGGAGCTGGAGGAGGCCGATGTGATCGTGTCAGGAAGCCGGAATGAGAACCTTCGCGATGTCGGCCAGACGCGCGGTCACCTCATCGGCGTCGAACGGGTCATCCAGGTCGGCCTGGTACTCGTTGAAGGCCCAGATCCCGCCGCAGTCCTCCGGCGGCGCCGCCCGCCGCCCGCCGGTGCAGCGCGGGTAGGCAACCCCCGGTTCGGCCGGCTCGATCTTCTCCACCACGATGTCGTGCCGCCAGTCGTCACCGAAATCGTAGCTGTACACGACCTTCGCCCGCTCCGCCGCGGCCACCTGGGCCAGGGCGGCGGTGGCCTCATCCTTCCGCTCTGACCAGTCGTCATCGTCGTCCGGTGAGCCGAACTCGCCGCAGACCGTCTCGAACGTGTGCAGATGGTAGCCGTGCCAGTCGAAGGCGACCTGGATGACCTCGTGCACCAGGTCCAGCCGCATGGCGCTGGGGATCTCAAGCCGCCGCCAGACCGGCGGCTTGGCGCCATGCAGGCTCACCTTCACGCGGTGCACGGTGGTCGCGGCCTTCTTCGGCAGCTTAGGCAGCTTCTGGATGTAGACGCGCTTGCCGCCGACGAGCGTCTGCTGCCCGAGCCGGTCCAGCATCTGCTGCATCAGGACCTCGGACATGTTCGCCTCCGCCTGCCACAGCATCCGCGCGAGTTCGTCGATCGATGTCACCGGCTTCTTCGGCATGCCCGCCATTGTTCCAGACGCCGCCACCGGCAGGCGGCTAGATCCAGCCAGCGTGGCGGCCGGCCTGCGCGCATTCACGCGCCGTATCGGCCTCCCCGCCGCCTAGTCGGCCGTCCAATGCTCGGCCGGCGGCGTGGGAGTATGTGAGGCATGTACGTGCTTGGCGGGTCGCGGTCAAGCGGCGGCAAGCGCGCTGGTCCGACGATCTATGAGCTCAACGATCGCGGTGAGGGCCGCTCGGCTCGGGAGATGCCGCGGCTGGTGGCGGCCGGGCTGGCGATCACCTGGCGCGCGGGGCGGCGCGAGCTGATCACCATGGCGGTGCTCGAGCTGCTCTCCGGGGTCGGGGTGGCGGCCGAGGTGGTGGTGGGCCGACACGTGCTGGCGGCGGTCCTGGCGACCCAGCACACGAGCGCCGGCCTGGCCAGCGTCTGGCCGAGCGCCGCAATCCTCGGCCTCATTACGGCGGCGCTAGGCCTGGCCGGGGCGGTGCTGCGCGAGCAGCAGCGGCTGCTGTCCGAACTCACTTCGCGCTACGCCCAGGACCGGATCCTCGACGTGACCTGCGCGGTCGAGCTGGCCGCTTTCGACCAGCCGGAGTTCCACGACCGAGTGGCGCGGGCGCAGGCGGGGGTGATGCGCGCGCCGCAGATGGTGTGGGGCCTGCAGGGACTCGGGCGCTCACTGGCCGGCGCGATCGGCGCGGCGGTCGCGTTGCTCGCGGTGGCGCCGCTGCTGGTGCCGGTGGCCCTGCTGGCGCTGATTCCCGGCTGGCTGGCCAGCGGCCGCCGGGGGCGCGCGTTCTACCATTTCGGGGTCATCATGACCCCGCGTGACCGCGAGCGCAGCTACCTGGCCAGCCTGCTGACCGCGCGCGATCCCGCGCACGAGGTCCGGGCGTTCGGCTTGGCCGACTTCCTGCGCGCCCGTCACGACCGGCTCTATGACGAGCGGATCGCCGAGATGCGCCGCATCTCGGCCCGGCAGATGCGCGGCATGGCCGCCGCCGACCTGGCCAGTGCCGCCACGATCGCGGCCGCGATCGCGGTCATCCTGTGGCTGGCCGTCTCCCACCACCTGGCCCTGTCCTCCGCGGCCGCGGGCGCCGCCGCGCTCGTCCTGCTGGGCCAGCGGCTGGCGTTCGCCGCGCAGAGCGCCGGGATGCTGCAGGAATCGGCGATGTTCATCGACGACTTCCTGGCGTTCGCCGAACTCGCGCCTGACGCGCCACAGCGGGAATCCGCGACGCCGGGGCACGAGCCGGGTCTGTTCGGCCGAATCGCGGTGGAGGGGGTGACCTTCAGTTACCCGGGGTCGGAACGTGTCGCGCTGCACGGCGTCTCGCTGCACATCGAACCCGGCGAGGTGGTGGCGCTGGTGGGGGCCAACGGTTCGGGCAAGACCACGCTGGCCAAGCTGCTGGCCGGGCTGTACCTGCCCAGCGAGGGCCGGGTCTGCTGGGACGGGAGGGACACGCGTGAGGTGGACAGCCGTGAGCTGCTGAGCCATGCGGCGATCGTCTTCCAGGACTTCATCCGGTACGCGCTGTCCGCGGGCGACAACATCGCGCTCGGCCGGCACGAACGGCACCAGGACACCGCGGCGATCGTGCAGGCGGCCGAGCGGGCCGGGGCTGACCGGGACATCGTTGCGTTGCCTGAGGGGTACCAGACGCTGCTCGGGCCGGCGTTCATCGACGGGACGGACCTGTCGACCGGCCAGTGGCAGCGGCTGGCGCTGGCGCGGACGTTCTTCCGGTATGCGCCGCTGGTGATCCTGGACGAGCCGACCGCCGCGCTGGACGCCAAGGCCGAGCACGAGCTGTTCGCCCGCATCGGCGAGCTGCTCGCGGACCGTTCGGTGCTGCTGATCTCGCACCGGTTCTCGACGGTGCGGTCCGCCGACCGGATCTACGTGCTGAGTGAGGGGCGCGTGGTGGAGTCGGGGACGCATGAGGAGCTGGTTGCCGCCGAGGGCACCTACGCCGAATTGTCCACCCTGCAGGCGCTGCCGTACCAGTAGCGGTGCCTCGCTCACTGGGTTTGGCGGTGGTGGCGGCTTTACCAGTG
>WNFJ01533613.1_pt1 | contig 11924 bp, 13 predicted proteins | sample 5400461 | NCBI WGS metagenome assembly WNFJ01 (sample SAMN13153349, study PRJNA577476) | soil metagenome | isolation source: 115 cm saprolite on Douglas fir-dominated hillslope | place: USA:California | collected 2013-09-17
CGCCGATACATGCCCTCTTGACGCGCAGACGATCAGCTCCGTGGTCGATATTCTCGACCGGCGTGGTCTCAAAGTGGCGCCGATCTTTATCAGCGTCGATCCCCAACGAGACACGCCCGCGCGGCTCAAGGAATTTCTCTCCGCATTCCATCCCCGGTTCGTCGGATTGACCGGGTCGATCGAAGCGGTCAGCAAAATTACAGCGGCGTACGGCGCTGTTGACGACCGCGTACGTCAATCAGCGCCCGATAGGTATGAGGTGTGCACCCTGCTTTCGCGTATCTGGTTGCGCGTGACGGTGAGGTCCTCGATTTCATTCACCTGAAGGACGAGCCGGATTTGATCGCGAAACAGATCAGCAAGCAAAATCAGTGATATCGATCACCGCGACCGATAGCCGCTGAATAACATGGATCACGCGGCCTGGCCGTTGCTGTTGGCGGAACTTGCTCGCGAACGAGGGTGACAAATTCGGAGAAGCAGAACTGAGAACTCGTGGTATCGCAGCTACTCTGCCGCGGCCGTTGCGTGCTGAGTGCGCAGCTCTTTGAGAGCCTGCCGGACGATCGGCGCGGCGGAGGACAGACCGAGGTACGCGATGACGGCGGCGACCGCGATGTCCGGCCAACGTGTGCCGGAGGCCCAGACGCCTGCTCCGGCGGCGACTACCGCAAGGTTGACCAGAACATCATTGCGGGTGCACAGCCATACCGAGAGCGCCTGACTGTCATTCTGGCGAAAGCGGTAAAGGAGTGCCGCAATGGTGAGGTTAGCGACCAGGGCTAAAAAGCCGACCACACCCATGATCTCGGCTGTCGGCACGGTGCCTGCAACGGCGTAGTATATCATGCTCGCGGCCACCCAGAGGCCGAACGCGCCCATAACGACACCCTTTAACAGCGCCGCCATCGCCCGCCATCGTAGCGCCAATCCGACGACCACTAGCGCGAGGGCATAGTTCGCAGCGTCGCCCAAAAAATCCAGTGCGTCAGCACGAAGACTGACGCTCTGCGACGCGATGCTCGCGACGATCTCGACCAAGAACATCGACAGGTTGACCAGCAATGCGACCCAAAGGGTCCGCTGGTAACGCCTATCCGCCTTCGGCTCCGAGGAAGAACAATGATGATCACAGCAGCTTGCACCCATCACTTCCTACCTAGCTGTTGCGGCGTTTTTCCTCAACTGAATGTGGTGCCTGACTCAGCGCTCGGAGAGAGCCATCATATAGGCAAGCGGCGGTATGATGACCCACTGGAGCAGCGGCGTGAGTCCTGTGCCGAACAGCGGCACCACGGGCATCATCGCGTCATAGGTCCAACTCCCTCTGACCCTGACGTTCAGCCATTCGCTAAATACCGTGTAGGCTATACCGAGCATTGTCGCCGCGGCGATGACCCGCAAATCCCGGCTGCGCGGCCATGCGACTCTGCCGGTCAAAAGCAGTGCCAGCAGAAGGGCGGCACCCGCGATCAGAACGTCTCCGACCGTGCAGTGGACGATGGCAAAAGCGATTTTGCTTGGACTGCCCGTCCTCCAGATCGTGTAGAGCGGGATCTGGACGGTTTCCCAGACCAGGTTCGCGATGGCCGTTACCGCGAGATAGCGCAAGAAGACCGAACGGCCCCGTTCGGAGAAGGCGCTCTTGACGGCGGCGGCGCTCATCCGAGCGTCCAGCGCACAATCATCCCAGAGGAGTTGCGCGCAGGCGCAGCGAATTGCTGATCACCGCGATCGAGCTTGCGCTCATGGCGGCGCTGGCAACCGGCGGTATGGGCCCCGGCACTCTGGCCTTGCATCATCTTGCTGCATTCTCCATCCTTCGGGACCGACCAGGGTTCCGGGTCAGTGCAATAACTGCCCAAGACTGCTCAGCAACAGTGCTGGGTTCGGGACGACTCCGAAGACCACTGTACCGGCGACGCTCAAGGCGAGCCCGGCCAGGTAGCCGATTCCGCCGGTCACGGACTCCCCGCGAAGCGGCGTCTCGAAGTACATCTCGGCGATGACGCGCACATAGTAGTAGAGCCCCACCGCCATGTTGACGGCACCGATCACCGCGAGCCACGTCATGCCGCCGTCGATGGCGGCGGAGAGCAGGAACACCTTGCCCGTGAAGCCCGCGAGCGGCGGAATGCCTGCCAGCGACAGCAGACATAGGGCCATCGCCGCCCCCGGCCAGGGCGAGCGTCGTCCCAAGCCGCGGATTGCCCGGATGCTGTCGGTGCCGAACGTGCGCTCGAGTTGGGCCACGACCAGGAACGCGCCGAGGTTCATGAGGAGGTACGCGAGCAGATAGAACCCAACCGCGGCGACGGCCCCCTCCGCCCGGTCCGCGACCGCCACGGCGATCAGCACGTAGCCGGCCTGGGCGATGCTCGAGTAGGCCAGGAGGCGCTTCAGCCCGGTCTGCCGCAGGGCCACCAGGTTGCCGAAGGTCATCGTCGCCACGGCGACCGCGGCGATGACGAGGGGCCACGCCGCCTCGCCGCCGGCGAGCGCTTCGAGGAGCAAGCGCAGCAAACCACCGAACGCGGCGATCTTCGGCACCACGGATACGAAACCCGCGGCGGGGGCCGTAGCACCCTCGTAGGCGTCCGGCGCCCAGAAATGGAACGGCACCAGCGTGGCTTCGAAGGCGTAGCCGACGAGCACGAGGCCGAACGCGACCACGACCCAGACCTGATCGGCGCCGTGCAAGCCTTTCCCGATGGCGCGGAGCTCGAGGCTGCCGGTGAGGCCGAAGAGGAACGTCAGGCCATAGGCCATCACCGCCAGCGCGGCGGCGGCGTAGAGGAAATACTTCATCGTGGCTTCCTGCGCACGGCGGTCGCTGCGCACGAGCCCGACCAGCAGATAGGACGGCAGGCTCACCATCTGGAGAAAGAGGATGATGAGCCCGAGATCGAGGCTGGCGGCAAGCCCCATGCCGCCCACCGTGCCGAACAGCACGAGGATGGGCGCGTGCGGCATCTGCCGGTGGCCGTGAAAGTGCGACGCCAGAACCAAGACGGTGATGAGGGCGCCGAACTCGAGGAGAAGCTTGTAGAAGGTCGCGAACCGGTCGACCGCCCAGGTGTCGCAGAATGCCGCCGTCGGCGGAAGGGCCAGCATGAATGCCGTCACCGCCAGCGCCACCACGAGCCCGATGACGGCGGCGATGGCGGGAAACGCACGCCATCGTCCGCGTGCGAAGCCCACCACCGGGACGAGCGCGAGCGCGAGACCGGCGAGCACCATCTCGGGCACGACGGCCCAGACATCCATGCAGTGTTCGCTCGGCATGCCAACCTCAGAACTGCGCGAACAGGCGAGTGGCGCCGGAGACGGCGGCCACTAGGCTGCCTGGCACGATGCCGATGAGCATGGAGACCGCCGTAAGCGCCCCCGCAAGCCCAAGCTCGCGCGCCGAGAGCGGCGCGAGCGACGGCATGCTCTCGGGCGATCTTCCCATGAGCACGCCGGCGAGGCGCAGATAGACGCCGGTCATGATGACGAGGCTGAGGACGACCAGCGCGGCGATCCATACGCTGACGTTCAAGGTAGCGCCAATCACCTGAAACTCGGCAATGAAGCCGGAGAGCCCCGGCAGGCCAAAGGAGCCGAAGGCAAGCGCGGCGAAGAGAGCGCTGTAGGCGGGCAGCTTGCCGATGAGGCCCCCGAAGCGGGCAAGCTCGCGGGTGCCGGTTCGGTGCTGCAGCATGCCGACCATCAGGAACATGCCGCCGGTCAGCAAGCCGTGGCTCACCATCTGGATGATGGCGCCGTTGAGCGCGAGCGACCGAACGCTCGCGCTCGTCGACATCGCCGCGACAGCGATCGCCAGCGTGACGTAGCCCATGTGGTTGATCGAGGTGTAGGCGACGAGGCGCTTCATGTCGGACTGCGCCAAGGCGGCCAGCGCGCCATAGAGCAAGGATAGGAGCGCAAGGGCGAGGAGGAGCCAGCCGAAACGCTGCACCGCTTGCGGCAGGGCGGGAAGGAGCACGGCAACGAGGCCGTAGCCGCCCATCTTCAGCTGGAGCCCCGCCAGGACCACGCTGCCTTCCGTCGGCGCCTCGACATGGGCGTCGGGCAGCCAGTTGTGGATGGGGACGGTCGGCAGCTTCACGCCGAAGCCGAGCAGCAGCCCGAAGAAGACGAGCGCGCTGGCGCCGGGGGCGTTCGCCAGGGGCTGCGCCTTGATGATGGCCGGGAGCGAGAAGGTGTGCGGCTCCATCGAGAGATAGAGCCCAAGGAAGCCCAGCAGCATGGCCAGGCTCCCGGCGCGCGTGTAGAGGAAGAACTTGAACGCGGCATACCGTCGCCGCTCGCCGCCCCACATGCCGATGATGAAGTACATTGGCACGAGCCCGATCTCGAAGAAGAGATAGAACAGGAGCAGGTCGCGGGCGGCGAAGACGCCGAGGAGGCCGGTGGCGAGCAGCAGAAAGAGAAAGGCATGCGCGTGCGCGCGGTCGTGCTCCGGCAGCACGTAAACCATGACCACGGTGAGCAGTAAGGCCGTCAGCACGATGAGCGGCAGCGACACGCCATCGACGGCGACGTCGTAGGCGGCGCCGATGCTCGGGATCCAGTCCGCGGTCGACCGCCATTGGAGGTCGGGACCGGCCGCATCGAAGCCTGCCCAGAGAACGAGCGACAGCACGAGCGTGGCCGCCGACCCCGCGAACGCGATGCGGCGCACCAGGTCGGGGCGTGAGCCTGGCACCAGGAGCACGACGAGGCCGGTCAAGAGCGGGATGTAGATGACCGCATTCAGCACGTTCCGGTCCTCCTTCGATCCGTCCGCCTGTCAGAAGCCGAAGGCCAGGCCACCGACAACGACGACAAGCGACCAGACGAACAGGCCAAGCGTGTAGAGGTAGAGCTTGCCGGTTTCGAGCCGGCGCAACCTCTCGCCGAGCGATGCGAAAGCTTGAGCGATGCGGTCGCCACCGGCGCCGAAGTCCCGCCGCTCGAGCCGATCAGTGTCCATCGCCAGGGCCCACACCGCGGTCGCGGTGCCGCGGGCGATGGCATCGACCCAATGCTCCAGGCGGGCCACACCGCGCGCGAAGGCGAAGACGATTTGCACAGGAAATGCCGTGGCGGCCGCGAGCGCGCGCTCCATGGCGCCGGGCAGCCAAGCGATGGCGGGCGCGGCGTGGTACCGCCAAGCGTGCCACCCTCCGACGGCCAGCCCCGCAATGGCAGCAAGGATAACAAAGAGGCGCCAGGCCCACGGCGTCTCGGGCTCCGTCCCGAAGGGCAGGACCTGCGGAACGGCGGCGATGACGAGGCTGCCGAGCGCGGCGGCGATCGCCAGCGCCATCATGCCGATGAGCATCGGAAGGTTCCGCTCGCCGGGCCCCGACCCGGCTTCGGGCTTGTCGCCGGCGAAGACGGCGATGCCGGCGCGCGCGATGTAGACCCCACTGAGAAAGATGACCCCAAGCATGAGATAAGCCGCGGCGGAGCCCGAGGAGAGCGCCGTGGCGACGATGACCTCATCGCTCGACGTGAAAAAGAACGGCTGAAAACCCGCCAGCGACAGGGCCCCGAGAAGGAAGGCCAAGGTTGTCACGGGCAGGACGTGGCCGAGGCCGCGCAAGCGCCGCAGGTCCCGCGTCCCGGTGTGCTTGTCGACCATCCCAGCGCTGAGGAAGAGCGCCGACTTGAAGCTCGCATGGGTGGCGAATTGCAGCGCCGCGGCGAGCGGGCCGCCGAGCCCGATGGCGAGCATCATCTCGCCGAGGTGCGAACTCGTGGACCAAGCGAGCACGCGCTTCAGGTCCATCTCGCCTGTTGCCACGAGAGCGGAGAACAGGGCGGTGGCGGATCCAACCCAGAACACCGCGTCCAGCGCGCCGGGCGCCGTCGCGAACAACGGGTACAGCCGCAGCAGGAGATAGACCCCGGCCGCGACCATCGTCGCCGAATGGATGAGCGCGGAGACCGGCGTCGGGGCAACCATGGCATCGGGGAGCCACGCCGTGAGCGGCAGCTGGGCGCTCTTGCCGATGGCGGCGAGGAACATCAGCAAAGCAATGGCGGTAAGCATACGTGGCGACAATCGGGCTTGCTCCACCGACGAAAGCAGCGTGCGAATGTCCGTCGTGCCGAGCACCAAGAGCACCAGGAGCCAGCCCAGGAGGAAACCGACGTCGCCAAGACGGGTCATGAGGAACGCCTTTGTCGCCGCCGCCCGTGCGCCCTCCTCCTCGTAGCGGAAGCCGATCAGCAGGTAGGACGCGATGCTTACCGTCTCCCAAGCGGCGAAGAGCAGGCTCAGCGGACCCGCAAGCAGCGGAAGGACGGGCACGGCGATCAGCAGCCCGCTCATCCCCTAAGCTCCGTGAACTTGTCCACCTGGACCGTCCGGCGCTGGCGATAGATCATCATCATGATGCCGAGGCCGATCGCCATCTCGACGGCGCCGATGGTGATGATGAAGATGGTGAAGATCTGCGCCGAGTAGTCGTCGGGCCGGACGAAACGCCAGAAGGCGACGATGTTCAATCCGACCGCGTTCAGCAGGAGCTCGATGCCCATCAGCACCATCACGGCCGAGCGCTGCGCGACGACGGTGTAGACGGCGATGGCGAAGAGGATGGCGCCGACCACGAGATAGGCCGTGAGCGGCACGATCATGTCGGCCCCTCGCCTCCGGCGTGGTGGTTCGCATGGCCGCCATCCGGAGCCGGGGAACATTTGTCGTCATCCCGGAGCGGCTGGGAAAGAGGCTCCAGGAAATCCGCCTCGATGGGCGGCGGAGGGGCGTTCACCGCCACGCGGGCCTCGCGGTCGCGGTGGTCCGGGTGCTGGCCGGAGTGCGCGGCGAGCACGGCGCCGACGATGCCGATCAGGATGAGGAAGCCCGCGGCTTCGAAGCCGACCATGTATTTGTCCATCAGCAGCGAACCGACCTGGTCGGCCGAACGCGGATCGGGCAACGCGGACGACACCGGCCAGCTTGGCCGGAGCACGAGCAAACCGACGATCACGCAGCCGGTCGCTACAGCCAGCCAAGCTGCCCAGGCACGCACGGGTGTCACCATCGACATGTCCGACATGTCCATGTGGCCCATGCCGTGGCTGCCGCCCTGCGCACCGTGCGCATGGTGGTCACCGCCGCCGTGAGCATCGTCACCTTCCTTACGCTCACGGCCGCGCTGATGCTCGGCATCTTGATGGCGCGCGTGGGTGCCATGTCCGCCGCCATGATCGGCATGCGTATCGTGCTCCGCGTGCGCGCCGCTCATTTCCGCAGCTGCGGCATGAGAATTCTCCGGCAGGAGACCCAGGCTGAAGAACCGCCCGATCGGTGTCATCATCTCCGGCATCGCTGCCATCATGGCCCCGCCCGGATCGGGCATGAACAGCACCATGAACAGCGCCATCACGAGCATGCCGCCGATGTACATCAGGATCTGCAAGAGCCCGAGCAGGTCCGCGGAGAGCAGGATGAAGAGGCCGGCGACACCCATGAAGGACGCCATTAGGAAGATCGCGCTGCGGAACATGCTCATCGTCGTCGCCATGCCGAGCGCCCCCGCGACGGCGATGAAGGCGCTCGATGCGAACGCGATGATTTCAACGATGCCTGCCACGCTCATCCCGGGCCTACATGCAGCAGGATGAGGATGCCGACGACGAGCACGTTGGCGAGGCCGACCGGGATGAGCACGCGCCAGGAGAGCGCCAGCATCTCGGCCGTGCTCAGCGGGCGCGCCAGGCGGCCCAGCCACAGCATGAGCGCCATCAGCGCGTAGGTCTTGACGGCCATCCACACCGGCGGCGGCAGCCAGGGACCGGACCAGCCGCCGAGGAACAGGACGGCGCCCATCGCGGCGACCAGGAACAGCACCCCCGCGAGCGCGATCCGCCACAGCAGCGCCGACCAGCCGCCGACGACGCTCAGGATGCCGCCGCCGATGCCGTCCGCGAATGGCTCGAGGAACGGATGGCGGTAGCTCTGCATGAGGCCGCTCACGACGTAGAGGGCGAAGCCGATCGGCTGGAGCACGATGAACCACAGCCCAGACTGCGCCTCGACGATCCGCGTCGTCGATAGGGAGTGCGCCATCATGATGGCGCCAACATAGGCGAGCCCGAGTGGGACGACATACGCCACCAGCTGCGCGACGATGCGATAGCAGCTTTCGACGGCGCCAGGCGTATTGGCGCCCCATCCCGTCAGGGCAACGCCGAGCACCACGAAGTCGATGACCACGATGAAGTAGAAGACGCCGATGCCGAGATCCCGGGCAACGAGATCGGGGCCGAACGGGAGAACCACGGTCCCGCACGACAGCGAGACTGGCAGGGCGGGCCCTCGTTCCGGCGGCCCGACCCACCGCTCGAGGCCGTGAGTGAGCAGAGCGCCGCCGAGCAAGGCCAGCAAAACGAAGCCCGTGCCTTCGCCTATTCCCATTCGAGACCGCCCATTCCCCAGGCGTACGCGATCCCGGCCGAGAGGAGGGCGATGAAGACCATCATGTCGACGAAGGCGGCAATGCCGAGATCGGCGAACACCACCGCCCACGGGTACATGAAGATCATCTCCATGTCGAACGCGAGGAAGATGAGCGCGTAGATGAGGAACCCGAAGCGGTACTGCGCCCACGCCGGGGGAGCTTCGATGGTGCGCGATGGCCTGCGCCAGAGCGCCATCGCGAGGAGCCCCAGACCGGCGGCAATGATGACCAGCAATCCGACGAGGCTGTACGCGGCTTCGATGTCGTTACCTTCGACCTGCATCATCCGCCTCGGACGACATGGCCGCATAGAACGTTCAGCGCCCTTGCCTCCCAACGGAACAATCCGCCATGTGCAACGTTCCCCTGCGTAACAGCCACCGGCTACATGCTTATCGGCATCTTCCTCGAGGAGCGCGACCTTGCCACGCTGTTCGGCGATGCCCATCGCCGCTATCAGCGAGAGGTGCCCATTTTCCTGCCGCGCTTGCTGTCCCGACCCGGCACGCCGACGAGGCGCGCGGAGCCGGTCCTCCTTCCGCGCCACTGTCGAAAGTGATTGGCCCGGGCTAACCGCCGGTAAAACCGCTGCCGCCAACCCGCAACAATATGGCGGTACCGAGTCGCGGACCGGCGTGTTAGGTTAGATGGCAAGAAGAAGCTTGTAATAGCGCTACTTATCGATCAGCCGATCAGCGCTTAGTCTTCAGGGAGGACAGACCCATGGCACGTGTGGACTGGCGTCTCAAGGGCGAGTGGATCAAAAACTGCAATTGCGCCTTCGGTTGCCCGTGCGACTTCAACGCACGGCCGACCAACGGCTATTGCAAGGGCCTCGCTGGCATGCACATCACCGAAGGGCATTTCGGCGACGTGCGCCTCGACGGCCTCAACTTTTTCGTCACTGTCGATTTTCCTGGGGCTCTTCACGAGGGCAATGGCACCCTTCAGCCGATCATAGACGAGCGCGCCACGCCTCAGCAGCGCGAGGCGCTCTTCGGCATCATGTCCGGCCAGAACTCGGCGGAAGGCACCATCTTCCATATCTTCAGTCTGATCGTAAGCAAGATGCTCGATCCGATCTTCGCGCCGATCCGGTTTGAGTTCGACATGCCGGGCCGTCGAGCAAAGGTGTCTATCCCGGGCGTACTCGAAATCCGCAATCCCGTGACCGGTCAACCGCACCGCATCCAGGTCATGATGCCGGAAGGCTTCGAGCACCGCGGCGCCGAAATCTCCAGTGCGCGGATCGTCAGCACCGGCGGGATCAAGTTCGAGGTGCCGGAGGGTCACGGTTCGCTGGCTCGGGTTACCCAAACACCGCAGGGTGTCGCCGCCTGAGGGCTGATGCCGCAGCTGGTCCGCGGACCGGCTGCCGCTCCGGATGAGATCATGACGGCTGGCATCTTCCTCGCCGCGCTGCGCCACGACCGTGCCGTCGTGCTAGGCAGCATCGTCGTCGTCATTGTCCTCGCCTGGACCTACCTCCTGCTCGGCGCCGCCATCCAGATGGACATGATGGACATGGGCGGCGGTCAGTGGATGGCAATGCTGCCCGAATGGACGCTTGGCTACGCGTTGATCGTCTTCGTCATGTGGGCGGTCATGATGGTGGCGATGATGCTACCGAGCGCCGCGCCAGTGACGCTGCTGGTGGCGAGCATCGCCAGGAAGCGCTCTGACGCCGGTTCCGCTGCGGGGGCGAGCACGGCGCTCTTCGTCTTCGGCTACCTCGCGCTGTGGTTCGGCTTCGCCGCGGCGGCGACCGTGCTGCAGTGGGCGCTCGATGTGGCTGGGCTGCTGTCCGAGGAGATGGCCTTTGCCAATGCCGTGCTCGCCGGCGGCGTGCTCGTCGCCGCCGGCGTATATCAATGGACGCCCCTGAAAGAGGCGTGCCTGCGGCACTGCCGCTCGCCTCTCGACTTTCTCATGTTCCATTGGCGCGAGGGCGCTCTGGGCGCGTTCACGAGTGGGATGCGGCACGGCGCCTTCTGCCTGGGCTGCTGCTGGATGCTCATGGCGCTGCTCTTTGTGGGCGGCATCATGAACCTAGTGTGGATCGGCGCAATCGCGCTTCTCGTGCTGATCGAGAAGACGCTCCCGTGGGGCGGCCGGACGAGCCGGGTGACGGGTGCCCTGCTCGTCGCGTGGGGCGCTAGCGCCTTGCTGATGGCGGCCTGACCACAACTTCCTGCGCATCTCTTCGACCCATCTCACGCGCCTTCTGCAGCCGGACCGCTTAAGCGCCAGCACTAATGCTATGCGCGTCGCGCTTCTCTGGTTCGCAAGGCCTGCCAAATGAGACGCTTTGGACCGGGTCTTTTCTCCGCCGCATTCTAGGGCGAAGTGTGCGCGATATTTCGCGGACTTGCCCCCGCGACGGCAACCGACAGCGGCTTCCACCAGCTGGAAGGTCGGAAGGTCAAGAGACTAATTTGTCCTTGATTCCGTACCATGGTACGGACCCTACATTAGGGATGTGCGAGGTGAAGCCATGAAGGCATTGACGATCAGCAAGGCCGCGCGTGCGGCGGGCGTCGGCGTCGAGACCGTGCGGTTCTACGAGCGGCAAGCGCTGGTCGAGCAGCCTCCGAAGCCACTCGGATCGGGGGTCCGGACCTACTCGCCGGAGATGGTGGCACGGATCCGCTTCATCAAAGAGGCACAGCAGATCGGGTTCTCTCTGCGGGAAGTTCGTGAACTGCTGACGTTGCGCGCCGACCCGTCGGCCGATTGCTCGGACGTTCGCGAGCAAGCCGTGGCCAAGCTCGAAGAGGTTCGCCGGAAAATCGAGCAACTCCGACAGATCGGCGGCGCGCTGGAGACCCTGATAGCAGCGTGCCCAGGCCGGGGCGCGCTCCAAGCCTGCTCGATCATGGACGCGCTGACCCAGCGATCCGACGGCCACAGTGCCGGTGACGGGGCACGTCAGCCGCACCCGAAGAGACCCACGCAACGGAGCATCGGATGAAGACCACCACGTTCAAGATCGAAGGCATGCACTGCGACGGCTGCGCACTGACCGTCAAGACGCTCGTTGAGAAAGAGCCGGGTGTGAAAGCAGCGACGGTATCGTTCAAGGACAGCGAGGCGCGGGTACTCTATGACCCGCAGACAACCAACGAGGATCGCCTCGTCGCGACGATCCAGCGGCCCGGCTACCGCGTCGTGGGCCGCCAGTAATGCAGCCCGGGCTGACGAGCTTGGTGCTGCCCCCGCTCGCGTTCGGCCTGCTCGGGTTTGTCGAACCATGCTCGATCGGATCGACGCTGATCGTGATCAAGAGCCTCGAAGGCAAGAGCGGAGCCAACAAGCTCGCCCAGGTCAGCCTCTTCGCGGCAACGCGGGCCATCTTCATCGGCCTCATCGGGATGCTCGCCGTAATCCTTGGTGCGGCCTTTCTGGGGGTGCAACGGGACGCCTGGATCGCACTCGGGGCGATCTATGTGCTGATTGGGTTGCTCG
>WNFJ01093035.1_pt1 | contig 11923 bp, 14 predicted proteins | sample 5400461 | NCBI WGS metagenome assembly WNFJ01 (sample SAMN13153349, study PRJNA577476) | soil metagenome | isolation source: 115 cm saprolite on Douglas fir-dominated hillslope | place: USA:California | collected 2013-09-17
TCACCGCGGGGATCGAACCACGGTTTGCGACTCTTTAACCCTATTAGTGGCCACCTTTGGTGCCAGTGCCGCCTGTGTTCGATTTGGATTCGCTCTTAACACCGCCGCCGCCTTTGACGTCTGTCACGGGCTTTAGGTCACGAATTTCGATGGTTCCCTTCTTAACTCGGCGCCAAGCGGATCGAATTACATTGATGTTTGGAGGTTGTGTCTCCATGCCCAACCTGTTTCGTAGCAATGTTCCCTTTAGGATGGCCGACTAAGCCGGTAATCGCAAATATTTTATCGTGCTACCGTTCTTTGCGCTCGCTCGCCTGCTAGTGCTCCCCAATCACATCGCCCGCTTCATCGTAAACGCGAATCACGGCATCATGTGATCGGCTGCGAAACTTTGCGTACCCGATTGCATTGCTGATCGCGCCTGGCTCGCCGTACCACAGCCGACCGAATGGCAGCGCATCGGAGATTAAATCTACGCCACGACCGTCTCGCCGCGAACACACTTGGTAGACGTGATTTGGCCTTGTTGCGGCATTAAGCATTTTCTGCCTTCCCATTAGTTGTGAGCCATCGGGTGTAAGCGCGTATGTCGATCATTGGTACCGTGGCGCTTGATTGCAGCCGCGCGATCAATTCCAGCAGAAACGCCGCCGCCGGCTTGCCCTGTGGCGTCACCGTTTAACATCCACTATCATCGCATCCGAAAATCCCGTGCGCGGCAACACAGCCAAGATCGAGACGGCCTTCTTTATCGGCGCCGTCTAGCGCAGCACTTAACGATTTTCCAAGCGGCGGCTTCCACTCGCTCTCAAACGTCAGCAGCCCACCGAGAATATACGGCAACGGCTTCGGTGGATAAGTCCCGCCCGCGTGCGGAATTGGCAGGCTCGTCCGATGAAGCCGCCTAACGCTCGCGACCTTTTTTTGCGCGTAATCAACTAGGTCGGAATTGATCGTCTGCTTTGCCTCAAACACCGCATAGACGCTTTCGGCGGGAATGATTTTCTGTCCTTCGTAATCTACTGTCGATCGAAAATCACCACATCGATCTGTTCGCTGAAAACGTCCTTGCTATCGACGACGTGCGCTGTTTCCGCCTGATAGCGGCGCGGCAGATAGGTTCGCAATAGTTCGCGCCACACATGCTCGCTTGCGTCGCCCTTTGTTCCGGCGTGACCAAAACTTTGCCGCGACGTTTTCAGTCGCTGCTCAATGTCGTCATGCAGGCCGGCCAAAAGTTGAGACAACGACCAGCTCATCTTACAATCTCCTCCCACGTTTTCGCGCCGAGCGCAGCCGTCGCGGCTGCTTTTATCTTCGCCTTTTCGGCCGCCAGCAGATCGTCCGAAATAATATTATTCGTGTTTGCCGGGTCGACGACGCGCGCATTAACGAAGCTGTCGCGCAGGTATTCAAAAACCTTCCACACGTTGCCCGACAATGTTTCGTGCAATACCTGCCACGACAGCGCATCAATGACGGTCAGTTCGAGATAAAACGACGGAAAATCGAGGCCCTTTTGACTCCGCCAGACCTTTAAAATCCGGCTTTCGCTAAGCCGGCCGTACTGGCGGACGTGCGCGATGTGCGTCGTGACGTTCGTCTTCTGCCACTCGCCACCTCTACGCCGGTAAAGGCTGTGGTCTGTGCCATAGCCGCCTTGATGCTTCGCCGGCACCAGGTCAACGCTGTAGCCGCTGACCTTCACATTGATCGACACGTTTTGCTGCTTCGGGTTGTAGCCGATTTGGCTCAACCTCGTGAACAGAGATTCGTAAATCTCTTTCAGCGTCTCCCGCACATTGGGCGACAGGGAGATAAAAAGATCGATGTCAGTTCCACTGCGGTTGGCAGTGCCTTTCATGAAAGACCCGCTCGGACTGACCCCTAACAATTGATTGCCGGCCCACTGCGCGATGGGCGGTTGAATCACCGACTGCACGCCGCGTACTGCCGAATAGGGGCCGGTATCAACCGCTTCGCGGTTCAGAATGGTCTGCAAGTATTGGTCAGCCGCCATGCCACTTCATTGGTCGCTCGATTCGCTGAATCGATCTATCAGAAAATGTCCTCTCGCGTAGCGGTGAGATCAAATGGCGCGCGGTATAGCGCGTATAAACCGTCCAAACGCCGGACACCGCTTGCCAATAGCGGGGGGGTCAATTAAAGCGAGTCCAGAGCGATTCTCCAAAGCCGACCGGCGCGGATTGCTTGTTACACTCCTTTTTTACACTCGTGAAGTTTTTTCAGCGCATTTGAGACAACATGAGGCAACACTCCAATCGCCGATTTACCTTCGGTGGAGCAGATAAGAGCACGTAAGGAAAAGTGAGCGAATTTGCCAGGGCATCATTGGCAAGGAGGTGCTCTACCACTGAGCTACACCCCCGGTTTCCGGGGAAATAATAATGTCGTGCGGTTGCCGCGACGCAACCTTTTAATTGCTCGGACGAGCGCAAGTATCCAAATTCTTGAATCCATAAGGGACCCAGACTTCATCTCATCTTCAAAGAATAATTATGAAAACCCTGTTTATTGGCTGCACCTGCTGGTTTGCGCTCGCGGTATGCGCTTTCGCCCAAGCCCCATCTGTTTCCCCGATGGTTAGCCCCGCGCAATCTACGCCGGCCCTTTCGATCGCCCCAAGCGCTACCGCGCCGGCCTCAGGTGATTTGGGAGACCAGATTAGGCGACGGTTCGACAAAAAGTTCAAAACAGGCGGGCGTATCCGCGTCGAAAGGGACAAGGAGGCCCTCGATGACAAAGACATTCCATCCCAGGTAATCCCGATTGTCGTAGTTACGATGCTGGCTGTCTTTGGCGCTCCGGTACTGATCGTCGCGGTGATCATGTACTTTGGATTTTCCAAGACACGAGCTTTGCACCGCACAGTCCGCTTAATGGTGGAAAAGGGTCAGGAAGTGCCTGCGGCCCTGTTGAATCCACCGCCCGCGCAGCGCCAACGGTCGGACATGCGTCGAGGGGTTTTGCTCCTGATGGTCGGGCTCGGTCTGGTGATCTTTTTCGGCGTGATTGCCGACTGGGACAGCGGTGTGTGGACGCTTGGGATGATTCCAGCTCTGATTGGTGCCGGCTACCTGCTGGTGTGGAAGTTGGAAGGAAGGAAGGACAATCCGCCGCCCGTACCATAATTTGCGGACGTGGAGCTAATCGATGCAGATCTCGTTGCGCGAGTTCTTGTTGACGACGATCAGCACGCTTTTGGGGAGTTGGTTCGGCGGCATCAATCGAGTGTGCGCGGTATGCTGCGCCAACTCACCCGAACCGATGTTGCGCTCGCCGACGATCTCGCGCAGGAGACTTTCCTGCGAGCTTACAAAAACATCCGCAGCTTTCGCGGAGAAGCGCGTTTTTCCACGTGGCTTTATCGGATCGCATATAATTGCTTTCGAGAGGACGCGCGGCGGCGCAAAGAATTTGTTGGGATCGACGAAGAACAACTTCAAGCCGAGCAGGATCCTCAGGTTGTCGATTCCGCTTTAAGGCATGATCTTATGCACGCACTCAGTTTGCTTCCGCTGCATGAACGCTCGGCGGTTTTACTTTGCTGCCAAAACGGTTTATCGCATGATGAAGCTGCGCGCGTCCTCGACATTCCGCTTGGCACGGTGAAAACGAATATTCTGCGCGGGCGGGAGAAATTAAAACGCACGCTGGCTGAATGGGGACCTAATTAAAATGGATGAAATAAGCGAGGAAGATCAGTTGGATCGACAATTGCGAGAGGCAGCTCCATACCTCGACGACAACGGATTTACAGCGCGCGTATTGCACCAATTGCCTGCACCCGGTCGTACGCGCCGGTCGCTTCGCGGCGCGATTCTCCTGGCAGCCGCCTTGCTCGCGAGTGCGCTGGCTTACGTTGCTTCGGATGGAGGGCGTTTTCTTATCGTCGAGATGGCACGACTCGCGGCGCTGCCGACGTTGTGGTTTTTTGTGGTCGTATTTGGTAGCGGAATTCTGGTCATGACTGCTGGAGCTGTTGCCGCCATCGCGAAGGCGAGCGAATTACAGTCCTAGCTCAGCTGCATCATCTTGTGGCGCAAAGTTCGCGCGCCTGGCGAACATCGAGCTCGATTTGTTGCGCCAGCGCCTCCATGTTGTCGAACTTTCGTTCCGGTCTGAGATAGCGCACGAATCGCACCTCGACGTCCTCGCCATAAATGTCGCGATCAAAGTCGAGCAGATAAATTTCCAGCACGCGTTCAGATTTTCCGCTGCTGACCGTCGGGCGATAACAAAGCGCTATTGATCCATGCTTCGGCAAGATACACGCCATTCGGCGGGAACTGTTCGCTGTGCGCGCTCAGGTTCGCAGTTGGAAATCCAATTTGTTTCCCAAGATTGTCGCCGTGCCTAACGGTGCCGAGAATGGTGTACTCTCGACCAAGCATTTCCGCTGCCTTCGCGAAATCGCCGTTCTCGACAGCCTGCCGGATGGCAGTGCTGCTGATCACTTCCCCATTTATCAGGACTGGCGGAACTCCAACGACGCTGAAATCAAATTGCTGGCCAAGCTTTTTGAGTAGATCGAGATTCCCACGCCGATCTTTCCCAAACGACCATTCATGGCCAACACAGATTTCGCGCAGCGGTCTTGAATGCATAACGAGCTCCTCGACAAATTCCTCTGGCGAAGTGGCAGCGAACTTCCTGTCGAAGTTGATCACCAGAAGATGTTCGACGCCCAAGTCGCGGATCAAAGCGATTTTGTGTTGCGTGGCAGTGAGCAGGTGAGGCGCGTACTGCGGACGCAGCACCTTGAGCGGGTGTGGATCAAAAGTCATTACAACCGGCGTTCCCTCGGCCGCACGGGCATGACTCGTGGCAGCGGAAATCACGGCTTGGTGACCAAGATGAACGCCATCAAAAACTCCGATCGCGAGAAAGAGAGGGCCACGCAATTGCGCCAGCTCGGAAATGGAGTGCAGCGTTTTCACCAATGGAATGACGAATGACCAATGACGAATGACGAATTAATCACGAAGCACGAAATACCGAAATCCAATACCCGCGGAGTTATTTGGACTTCGTTATTCGGATTTCCTTCGTCCTTCGTCATTTTCCCTCACGCCCCGCGCATACGCGAAACTTCCGGCAGGCTCAGGATGCGGTTCAAAATGTCCTCGCGCGAAGCGTTCTTGATCTGCGAGACACTAATCGCTTGATCGACGTCGAAGCGGCCCGACTTCCGGCGCCGTAGGGATTTAAGATGCGCGCCACACCCGAGCTCATCGCCGATGTCGTGAACGTACGTACGCACATAAAATCCCTTGCTGCAAACGACGCTAAAATCGATTTCCGGGAGCGCGATCCGATTGATAGCGTAACGATATACGTGGACGAGCCGCGGCTCGCGCTCAACCACTTGGCCTTGCCGCGCCAGTTTATAAAGTGGGACACCTCCGTGCTTTTTCGCTGAAACCATCGGCGGCAGTTGATAGAAATCGCCCCGAAATTTTTCAAATGCCGCGCGGATCTCGCTTTCATCGAGCGGCGGCACTTCGCGCCGGTTGACGATTTCACCTTGTCGATCTTGCGTGCTCGTCGTGATGCCAAGGGTAAGCGTGCCTGCATATTCCTTGTCTTCGCTCATGAGCAAATCCTGAACTTTTGTTCCGCGCCCGATTGTCAAAAGGAGCAAGCCGGTTGCGATCGGGTCGAGTGTCCCGCAGTGGCCTACTTTCTTTATTTCGAGCTTTCGCCGCACGAGCGCCACGACATCGTGCGATGTCATGGCTTCCGCTTTGTCCACGAGCAGGACGCCGTCAAGAATGGGACTTAACGACGTCACAAACTTCCTCCAGAACTTTCTGTTCGACTTCCGCGAGTGTTCCGCGCACGCGCGCTCCCGCTGCGAGCGTATGTCCGCCGCCGCCAAACTTCTGACAGATGACACAGACATCAATGGCATCAGTTTTCGAACGCATACTGACACGCACCTTGCCATCGGACAGCTCTTCGAAAAACACGGCGACGATAACGCCACGAATCGCACGGAGGTGATCGATTAAACCTTCATTGTCTTCTGGTAGAACCTGCAGCGCTGCCGCCGTTTTCAAGCTCAGGCTAAAACTTGCCACGCGATCTTCGGATGCGAAACGCATCGTGCGGAGCAGTTCTCGCAGCAGTTCTATCCGGCGCCGTGGATAATTTTCGTAAAGTTGCTGGTTCAAGCGACCAACGTCGATGCCGGTGCAGACCAGTTGCGCCGCGATTTCGAACGTGCGCGCGCTGGTTTTGGGATATTGAAATGATCCGGTATCGGTCGAGATCGCAGCGAAAAGGTTTTCGGCAATCTCGGGACTGAATGGGAAGCCCTGATTTTTGATCAGGTCGAAAATAATCTGTCCTGTGGCTGGCGCGGTTGGATCGACATAAACAAGATCGCCGTAGCCTGGGTTGCTCAAGTGGTGATCGATGTTGATCCACATTTTGGCTGAGCGAACAGCTGCAAACGCTGTTCCGAGCCGATTTTGAATTGCTGTATCGAGCGCAATCGCGACATCGACATCTTCCGGAGCGGCGGGTGGTTTACTGAGCAACTCCGCACGCGGCAGGAACGAATATTTCTCAAGCATGCCGTCTTCATTCCAAACGCGGACCTCTTTGCCGAGCTGCTGAAGCGAAAGCGCCAGCGCGATCTGACAGCCCAGCGCGTCGCCATCGGGGCGAATGTGGCTCAGAATCGCGAACCGGTTATGCTCTCGCATTACCCGGCCGATTTCGTCGAATTTGGATCGAACCGCGCTCACCCGGGATCGCTGCGAGGTGTTTCGATCTCTTGCAGAATCTCGATGACGCGAACTCCGCGTTTAATGGAATCGTCGAGATGAAAAGTGAGATGCGGCGTATATTTCATAGTGACGCGACGAGCCAGCTCAGCTTGCAATGTGGATCGCTGCGATTCGAGTTTATTAATCACGCTCGCGCCGGTATCCGATCCAAGAACACTGACGAAGACGTGTGCATTTTTTAAATCAGCGGTCACGTCGACTTGATTGATGGTGACGAGAGCACCTTCGAATGTAATCTCGCGCGCGATGATCCCGCTCAGCTCGCGTTTTAAGAGCTCGTTCACCCGTAACATTCGGTGTTTCATGGCAGGGAGATGGAGTATTGGAGTAGCGGAGCAATGGAAATTTTCTAATCAATTCTCCATTACTCCATCACTCCATTTTGTCAGAGCTTCTGCGCGACTGCTTCAAGCTGGTAGCATTCAATAATGTCGCCCACTTGATACTCGCTGAAGTCGCCGAGCTTAATGCCGCATTCAAGACCGGAACGCACTTCTTTCACGTCATCCTGGAAGCGGCGCAGCGTCGAAATCCCGCCGTCGTAGACTGGTTGCCGCTTTCGGAGGACGCGGGCACGCGCGGCGCGAGCTATGCGACCATCGGTTACGAGACAGCCGGCGACGATGCCTCTGCTCAGTTCAAAGACCTGTTTCACCTCGGCGTGTCCAATAACGGTTTCTCGATGTTCGGGTTCAAGCAAACCAGCCATCGCTTCCTTGATTTGATCCAGCAGCTCGTAAATGATGCTGTAAAGCTTGACTTGTACACCCTCGCGTTTCGCCGCGGAGACGGCCATGTTCTCGACCTTCACATTAAAGCCAACCACGACGGCGTTCGAAGCGCTTGCCAGCAAAATATCCGATTCCGAGATCGGTCCGACCGCCGAGTGAATGATTTCCAAGTTGATCTTTTTACTTTCGATCTGTTCCAGCGCACCGACCAGCGCTTCGAGCGAGCCTTGTGCATCGCACTTCAAAACAATCCGCAAAACTTTTTTCCCGTTGGCCGCTTCGAGCAAACTCTCAAGCGTGGCGCGTTGCGGCACGGTCAATTTATCGGCGCGCTTTGCCAGCAAACGTTCCTCACTTAAAGTTTTCGCAGAACGTTCTGCATCCATCACAAGAAGTTCGTCGCCCGCGTTCGGCAGCCCCGTGAAACCGAGCACTTTCACCGGTGTCGAGGGACCAGCTTTCTTGATCGGTTCGCCGCGATCGTCCAGCAGCGACTTCACTTTGCCGCTGTAATCCCCGCAAATGAATGGGTCGCCGACTTTTAACGTCCCCATTTGCACGATAACGGTTGCGGTGGGACCGCGCCCTGCTTCGACTTGCGCTTCAATCACAGTTCCGCGTGGCGTGGCGGTGGGCGATGCTTTCAGTTCCATCACTTCCGCCTGCAGAGTCATCATTTCGAGGAGGTGATCGATGCCTGTGCCTTTTGTCGCAGACACAAGGCAGACAATCGTCTCACCACCCCAGTCCTCCGGCGCAAGCTCGCGTTCTTGCAATTGTTTCTTGACCCTGTCGATGTTGGCTGAGGGCAGATCGATTTTGTTGATTGCCACCATGATTTTCACATGGGGTGCGGCCTTGGCGTGATTAATCGCTTCGATAGTTTGCGGCATGATGCCGTCGTCCGCTGCAATGACCAGGACAACGATGTCGGTCACGTTAGCGCCGCGTGCGCGCATTGCGGTGAAAGCCGCATGACCGGGCGTATCGATAAACGTGATCTTTGCTCCATTGTGCTCAACACTGTAAGCGCCAATGTGTTGCGTGATTCCGCCAGCTTCACCGGCTGCGACCCGCGTCTTACGAATCGCGTCCATGAGCGAGGTTTTGCCATGATCGACATGCCCCATGAATGTAATGATCGGCCCGCGATCCTTGAGTTCCTCTTCCTTTTCAATGACGGGCGGAGGGGGCGCGACAACAATCTGTTCGACCTTGTGAACACCGGCGCCTTTCTCACGGCGCTCTTTCTCCAGGACGAACCCATGGTTTTCGGCGATCTTCGACGCGATGTCTGGCTCGATCGTTTGGTTGATATTCGCGAAAATGTTGAATGTCATCAGCTCCGCGATGAGTTGATGCGGTTTTAATCCAAGTTCGATTGCCAATTCTTTGACAATGATTGGAGGTTTGATGTGGATGACTTTCTGAGGCTCCACTTCGGCCTCCGCCGACGGCGCGACGCCAGTCAGCGGCGCAATTATACCGTCGACAGTGACACTCTGCGGTTCTGCTGGAGGCGCTGACGGTGAGACCTTTGGAGCGGGAACCGTTGTTTCCAGCGATGCTCGAATGCGGGAAATCGGGGGAAGAACCTGGCGCGTCGGTTTTACTTCACCTTCCGCTTTCTTGCCGGCCTTTTCTTTGTCGATGAGCGACACCCTCTCGACTTCATGTCGCAGCGTTTGCGGCACGGGTTTTGCCGATGCTGGCTGCTGTGCGCGCGCTTGCACCGACGCGGCTGCATGCGTATGCGCCGACTCTGTGTCAGTCTCTAGTTTTTTCTTGGAACCCTTGGCTTTCGGCGCGGCCGGTTTAGGAGCAGTTTTGCGCGCGGCCGGTTTGCGCGTTGCGGTCTTGCTGCTCGTCTTCGTTGCCATTGTTTTCTTCTAAAATTTCGCTCATGGCTCGAGCGGGTTAAACCAGAGCCATATTTAGTGTGCGACCTCTTGTTGATGGACCGCCTCGTGAATCTCGCGCGCTTTCGTCTCGTCCACCGCGAGGATGTCCACAAAATCCTGCACGTCTGCATCGCGCAATCCTTCCAAATTGGTGAAACCCGATTTCACGAGCGTGAGCGCCTGTTCTTCGGTAATCGGCAGAGCCCCCGCGAGTGTCTGCGCGGCCTGCGCCACTTTTTGTTCGACCGCGGTTGTGGCCGAAATGTCCTTGCCGATATTAATTTCCCAGCCGGTGAGCCGCGAAGTTAAACGCGCATTCTGTCCCTTTTTTCCGATCGCGAGCGAAAGCTGATCTTCATCGACGGAGATCTGCACGCTCTTCTTTTCAGTATCGAAGACAAGATTCTTCACTTTGGCAGGCTTAAGTGCTTCGAGTACAAATTCCTTTGGATCGGAACTCCAGCGAATGATATCCACCTTTTCATTGTTCAGTTCGCGGACAATATTTTTGACGCGTGAACCGCGCATCCCGACGCAAGCGCCAACTGGATCCACTTTTTCGTTCGCGCTCCAAACCGCGATTTTCGTCCGATAACCGGCTTCCCGCGCGATGCCGCGAATCTCGACTGTGCCATCGGCGATTTCGCTTACTTCCAATTCAAAAAGACGGCGCACGAAATTCGGGTGACTGCGCGAGACAATGATCTCGGGGCCGCGGATGCCGTTTTCCACTGCAACGACGTAAGCACGGAGCCGATCGCCGACATTGTAATCTTCCACGACTACGCGTTCGCGCTGCGGCATAATGGCTTCAAATTTTCCAAGATCGAGAATCACATCCGAGCGATCGAAACGCCGCACCGTGCCGCTAACGATTTCTCCAGCACGATCTTTAAACTCCTCGTAAATCATTTCCTTTTCGACCTGGCGAATTCGCTGCATCATCGCTTGTTTGGCGGTCTGCGCGGCAATGCGGCCAAAATTTCGCGGCGTTACTTCTACTTCGACCGTATCACCGATATTTACGTCCGGTTTGATCTTGCGTGCTCTCGAAAGCTCGATCTCATCCTGTGGGTTGCTGACATAATCGGCCACCAGCAAATTCGCGAGCGCGCGGATTTCGCCCGTCTTAGGGTTGATATCGATACGCAAATCGCGCGACGCGCTAACGCTCTTTTTAGAGGCCGAGAGCAACGCGTTCGAGACCGCTTCGAGGAGGATTTCGCGTTTAATTCCGCGCTCCCGCTCAAGGTAGTCGAGCATGGCAATAAATTCTGCGTTCATAAAAACACGTAGCCCGCAGACTAAAAAGAGTGGGACACCAGTTCCCACTCCGATCAGCGCGCGGACTAGAAAAGCAAGTTATCCTTATCAAGTGCGCCGTCAAGCTGGGGTTGGGTTTGAGTTGACGTTGAAAACCCAAGATCGAACATCCAACGTCTAATGATTTCGCGGAACAGAAGTTTATTAATCGTCCTGCTGGTATGGGCGGCGATTTACCTTCCAGCACTTGGCTCTCTCGCGATCAAGGGAGAAGAAGGGCGGCGCATTTTGCCGGCGGTCCGGATGATCGAGACCGGCGATTACATCGTTCCGCGAGTGGGAAGCACTACATATTTCCGCAAGCCACCTCTGGTGAACTGGCTCGTGGCGGTGTCGTTCAAAGTGTTTGGCGTTCGCAACGAATGGGCAGCGCGCCTGCCCTCAGCGCTTTCCGTGCTGGCGGTCGCAATCGCATTTGTTACGGTCGCGCGCGTCAGCCTCGGTCCTAGCGGATCGACAATTGCCGCGCTCATTTGGCTGACGAATATCGGTATAATAGAAAAAGGCCGATTGATCGAAATCGAAGGGCTCTACGTGTCGCTTTCCGGTCTCGCGATTATTTTTTGGTTGAGCTTTTCTTCGCAAAAAAAATCTCCGTGGCTCATCTGGTTGCCAGCATCGATTTTCCTCGGACTGGCCCTGCTGGCCAAAGGCCCGCTTCACCTCGTATTTTTCTACGGGATAGTTTTCGCTGTCCTCGGGCAAACGAAGAGATGGCGTCTGCTTGTTCATCCCGCGCACTTCGCCGCGCTTGCAATTATGCTCGCCATTTTCGCAGCTTGGGCGATTCCATTCCTCCAGAGCACGACTACGCAAGTAGCACTGCATAAGTGGTCAGCTCAATTCAGCGGCCGGTTGAGTGCCACCGGTTTCAATTTTTCGAGTTGGATCCAAAATATCCCACGCTCTCTCGTCTATTTCCTGCCTTGGGTGGTCCTGTTCCCATTCGTGCGGTTCACAAAATTCCAGGATGAGGTGCAGCGGCGGCTGGCACGTGCTCTCACTTGGGGAATTGTCGGACCGCTTCTCGTCGTTAATCTCGTGCCGGGTGCGCTGCCCCGATACAGTATGCCGGCAGTGGTTCCAGCCTCATGGTTGCTGGCGATGAGCTATGCCGGCAATGCCTTGGATTGGCCTCATAAACTTCGAC
>WNFJ01444087.1_pt2 | contig 11922 bp, 9 predicted proteins | sample 5400461 | NCBI WGS metagenome assembly WNFJ01 (sample SAMN13153349, study PRJNA577476) | soil metagenome | isolation source: 115 cm saprolite on Douglas fir-dominated hillslope | place: USA:California | collected 2013-09-17
GTTGAATTCCACGAGGACGCTCAGCATTTTTTCGAAATTTTCTTTGTGCTCTTTCGTGGCCACGATATAGGCCCAGGGCTGTTCGTTATTGCTGGAAGGTGCCCAGCGGGCGGCTTCGAAAATGCTTCGCAAAACGTCTTGGGGGACGGGCTTGTCGGCGAAAGCCCGCGGGCTCCAACGCTCGCGAATCAGTTCGTGGACCGGGAAATCGCTGGGTGCTGGCTTCCGCATGAATGCAACCTTTCCGTCTGCAATTCGTTATTCGATGATTCAGGAGGAGCGGGCGATGCATTTCCAACACCCGCTCCTTCCTTAAGCTCCGTCGACGCCGGACCGTCAGTTGCCGGATTTCCCTGGAGCTTGCTTGATCATTTCCGCATCGATGATGATATTGACGTCGTCGCCTACGACCACGCCGCCGTTGTCGAGGGTAGCGTTCCACTTCACTCCGAAGTCCTGGCGATTAATTTTTGAAGAAGCGTTCAGTTCACCGCGATTCTTTGATTGCCCCAGGGATCTTTCACCGGAGCCGTCGGCCCGTCCACGTCGAGCACAACTTCCTTGGTGGTGCCGCGAATGGTGAGGTCGCCGGTGACTTTGAGTTTTCCGGGAGCGACCTGCTCAACTTTCTTGGATTTGAAAGTTATGGTCGGGAAGTGCGCGACGTCAAAGAACTTGTCGCTGCGCAGGTCGTTGTCGCGGTTGGGCTCACGCGTATCGACTGTGGAAACGTCAATGGTGACATCGACGGTAGATTTGGTGATGTCCTTGTCGTCGAGCACGATCAAGCCATTGACCTTGCTAAAGGCTCCCCGCACTGTGGAAATGGCCATATGACGGACGGCAAACTGCGCGGACGAGTGCTGCGGGTCGATCTTCCACTCAGAAGTGGCTGCAGCGGCAGGGAGCGAAAGAGCGGCTGCGAGTCCGGCGGTTACTGCGATTCGAGATAGATAGTGACTCATTTTTTCCCTCTTCTTTCTTGATTGTATGTTCGAAACTCGTTCACAAGGATTGCTAAGCAGGCTTACGGACACGGACTTCTTCCAGCAGATCAATGAGCATCTTCAAACGCGCAGCAGACATATGCCGGAACTGACGTTTGTGAAGCTCATGAACCGGCTGGTCCAGAGTTTTTAGAAGGCTGAGTGCTTGCGGCGTGATGCGCGTCCTTACAACGCGGCGGTCGTCGGTCTGGCGTTCCCGTGTAATCAGGCCGCGCTTTTCCATGCGGTCGAGGAGACGGGTCATGTCCGGGTCGTGGGAAATCATGCGGTCCCCGATGCCCCTGCACGGCAAACCTTCCGGTTCGGCCCCGCGGAGAATACGAAGGACGTTGTATTGCGCGCCCGTCAGCCCCGCGGACTTCAAGAATTGTTCCCCTTCCTGGCCGAGGGCATCGGCGGTTTGCAAGAGCGCCACAAAAATGCGGGCCTCCAGGGAAAGGAAGGGGCGGGCGGTTTTAGGGCGAGAACTCATGCTCTGAACATAGTCGTTATAACGACTATTGTCAAGAGGAAAAATCTGGGCTCCAGCCAGGCCGCCGCTTCAAGATTTCCGGAGCGGCCGGAGGTCCATCTGGCTCAGGAAGCTTCGCGGGCCCTGCGTGACAATGCCTTCCACGGCGTGGGCGACGTCTTCCGGGCTTAATGACTTCGACGAGTCCTTTGCGCCCCGTCCCGAGAACTCCGTGGCCACGCTTCCAGGGCAAATCACGCTGACGCGGACGCCCTGATCCCGGAGGTCTTCCGCCATGCACCCGGAAAGCCCGACAACGCCCCACTTGGACGCGCAATAGACTCCGCCGCCGGCGAAAGTATTTTTTCCAGCCAAGGAACTGATGTTGATAATGTCGCCCGAGCCCCGCCGGATCATGGAAGGCACCACGGCGCGGGAAACGAGAAAGACACTCTTAAGATTGGTGTCCAACACGCGATCCCAATCGGCCTCGGTTTTTTCGTGTGCCGGGCCGAAGAGGCCAATGCCCGCGTTGTTGACGAGGATGGCGATGGGGCCCAGCTTTGCTTCCGTTGTGGCGACCAGATCGGCAATGTCCCCTGATTTGGTGACATCAGCAATTTGGAAGTGCACAGGCACGCCGGCCTTTGCCGCTTCTTGCGCGGAATCTTCGAGGGCGGCGCGATCGCGGCCACAAATCGAGACGGAAGCTCCCAACAATGCCAATCGATTCGCGATGGCGCGGCCAATACCGCGACTCGCGCCAGTGACCAGCGCCACGCCGCCCGTCAGAGGTTTCTTTGCCACTGTGTCTCCATTTGGTTTGCTGATTCGCGCCATGAGAATTCTTCCTCGTATAGGCCACTCTTTTTGTGCGACACTCATCCTATCATTAGAGTTTTCCGCAGTACTTGGGATCCCCTGGTGGCCATGAGGGAAACAGGAGACACGCTGCCCTCTTCATGAAGAAATTTCCTCAGGTCATCAAGTCAACGAAAGGGAACGTCTTGCAGATACGGCGCAGGTTTCCCTATAATCCCAAGGTTTTCCGAAACAATGCGATTCCCGGCAGAAGATTCCCGGGTGCACCGGAACAGAAAACTCAGGCTCTGAGTTTGAGCGAGGAGAAATCGGAATGAACGCAACACAGAGATTGACGGGACTCGCGATATTGGGCGCGCTTTGCCTGATTCTTGGGAACGGGCTGAGTGCTGTCGCGCAAGCGCCCGCAGCCGCAGCTGGCCAGGATACGGGAGCGGCCAAATACACGATGGCCGAGTACAACGCTTACCAGGCGTGCGCCGGAGAAAAAGTTCCCGCAGCCCTGATCAAGTGTCTGGATGATTTTGCGTCGAAGTATCCGAATTCCACGCTGCTCAATTACGTCTATCCGCTCTACTACCAGGCCTACAGCGCGCAGAAAAACTACCTGAAAATGATTGAAAGCGCCGACAAGCTGGCGGCCCTCGGGGGAATCGACGCACTCACTCGGTTCAATGCCTATTACACGCATGCTACGGCGTACTATGCGATGGTTTCCGACACCAAGGAAGGCCCTAACGCTTCCAAAGATGCAGCACTGGCAAAAGCAGCCCAAGACGCAGCCGCAAAGGCATTGAAGACCTTAGATGAAGTAAAAAAGCCGGATGGTGTGACCGATGACGCGTGGGCCAAGCAGAAGACGGTGTCACAGCTGACCCTGAATGGCATCGCGGCTCAAGCGGCAATGAATTCCAAGGATTGTGCCGGCGCAGTGGGATCTTACAAGGCGGCTTTAGCTCTCAATCCCGATGACCTCACTTTCAACTACCGCCTAGGTCAGGCCTACCTGTGCATGAACCCCCCGCAGCAGATGGACGCCTTCTGGTCCATCGCCCGGGCCGTAACAGCCAAGGGAGCGACCCAGGCACAAGCGGCCAAAGTGAAGGACTACTTACGGAAGCTGATTGTGAACTACCAGGGCGGAACGGTCTGCGACAGCCTGACAGACGCGGAACTCAATGAACTTCTGCAACTTGCCGGTAGTTCGGCCGAACGCCCGGCCAGCTATTCGATCCCCAGCGCTACGGATCTTTCAGCCGCCCAGAAGGACATGACTATTCTGACGGTGATCACTGACCTTAAGGCAGGCGGCGATAAGGCCAAGCTGACATGGTTGGCGGCTTGCGGTCTGGAGTTCCCCGAAGTTCTCGCGAAAGTTATTGACGTAGCGCCGGGTACGGACGCCGTCGTTCTGAAAATGGCGTTTGTTACGAGCGATGCGGAATTCGAGGCTGCCACGACGCCTAACATGGAAGTTAAGGTTGTGGGGCAATCCGAGGCGGCGCGCGTTGAAAAGAATACGGCGGTCCATTTCACCGGAACACTGACGGCGTACGATCCCGAGCCGGCCTTTTTCCTTCATTGGGACAAGGCCAAAGTGAAGGAAGAGGACATTCCGAAGGAAAAGGGAACCCCGAAGAAGCCACCGGTGCGGAAGCCGGCAGCGAGAAAGCCGGCGCCAAAACCGAGTTAGACTTCTCCTGTAAAGTAACGGTGTACACGTGGAAGAACGGCTCCCCGCTCAAGCCAGGGAGCCGTTCTTGTTTCGAGCAGGAGCTCGATCAGCGCGAACGCCGCCGGTGGCCGTTGGATTCCAGCTTGTACTCATCGATCTTGCGGCTTAACGTATTACGGTGAATGCCAAGAATTTCCGCCGCGCGAGACTGGTTGCCGTTGGCGCGGTCCAGAACGCGCTTGATGAAGCGCTTCTCGAACTCGCCGACCGCCTCGTCAAATAATATTCCTCGCTCCACCATCTGATTGACGAGTCCTTCCAATTGATCTTTCACGACGGCACGCTCCGCTCAAGAACTTACGGTGTGAGGGCCTGGCTTGCTAATCCAGTTCGCGCCCAACCAGAATGCGAAAGGCCTCCCGGTATTTGGCGCGAGTGGCTTCGACAACCTCGGGAGGCAGTTCCGGGCCGGGCGGGGCTTTCGGCCACTGCATTCGCTCGAGGTAGTCGCGAACAAACTGTTTGTCAAAAGAGGCCTGGGGGCCGCCAGGGCTGTAATGTGCGGCGGGCCAGAAGCGGGATGAATCAGGCGTGAGGGCTTCGTCGATCCAGATCAATTCGTTGTTAAGCAGTCCAAATTCGAATTTTGTATCAGCAAGGATGATCCCTAGCGGCTGCGCATGGGTCGCAGCGCGTTGGTAGATTTCCAGGCTGACGGCTCGGACTTTTTCGGCAAGCGCCTTGCCGATAAGCGTTGCCGCGCGGTCGAAAGAGATGTTCTCGTCGTGGCCAGAGACCGCTTTCGTAGCGGGCGTAAAAACAGGTTCGGGCAGGCGGTCCGATTCTCGTAAACCCACAGGCAACGGAATGCCACAGATTTTCCCCGTGGTTCGGTAGTCCTTCCAAGCTGAGCCGGACACATAACCGCGTACTACGCATTCGATTGGCAACGGCTGAGTCTTTCGCACCACCATGGAGCGGCCCGCGAGTTCATCTTTGTATTTGTCAAAGGGCTGGGGGAACTCCGTAGCGCTGAGGACGTGGTTGGGAATTACGTCTTCCAGCAGACGGAACCAGAAAAGCGAAAGCTGCGTCAGGACGCGGCCCTTGTCGGGAATCGGCGTGGGAAGGATGACGTCGAAAGCCGAGAGACGGTCCGTGGCAACGATCAGCAGCTTGTCGCCGAGATCGTAGATGTCGCGGACTTTGCCTCGCGCGGCGGGCGTCAAGCCGGCGAATTGCGTTTCCCTCAAAACTTTCATTGCAGGAGCAGGTGGCACGGAGAAGGTTCCCCCGACAAAGTGAGAAACATTCTAGCGCAGCGTAACGCGAAGTCAAAGGCACAGGCGGTGGAAATTTTTGCGGAGCAACATAAGAAAAAATTATGCGGCCAGAGGAAATGCCGCATGGAATTTTCCTCGAGGCAGCCGGCGTGGCTTCCTTGCTAAACCGCGGATGAATTTACGCAGCAGAGGCGGCAGCCGCTCGGTGTTTAGGATCGGACGATTCCGATTCTTCCCAGCGGACGCTGACGAGTTTGGAAACGCCCGGCTCCTGCATCGTGACGCCGTAGAGTACGCTGCCCATTTCCATGGTCTTGCGGTTGTGGGTGACGATAATGAACTGCGTCTGCCCGCTCATTTCGCCAATCAGGCGGGTGAAGCGACCGACGTTGGCTTCATCGAGCGGCGCGTCGACTTCGTCCAGGATACAGAAGGGGCTTGGCTGGTAGCGGAAGATGGCGATGAGCAGCGCCAGCGCGGTCATGGCCTTTTCGCCCCCGGAGAGCAGCAGTACGTTCTGAAGACGCTTGCCTGGGGGCGAAGCGACGATGTCGATGCCCGCGTCGCCAGAGCTGTCCGGCTCGGTCAAGCGCATTTCCGCCATGCCCCCGCCAAAGATAGTGTGGAAGGCTTCGGAGAAGCTCTTGTTGATGGCGTGGAAAGCGTGCTCGAATTTTTCTTTGGTGGCTAGGTCGAGCTCGGTGATGGCTTGCTGGGTGTCGGCAATCGACTGCAACAGGTCATCGCGCTCGCGCGTCAGGAAGGTGAAGCGCTGCTCGCATTCGTTGAATTCTTCCAGGGCCATCATGTTGACAGGGCCCATGGATTCGATGCGATGCTTCATTTCGCGATAGTTCGTTTCGGCGATGGCGAGTTCTTCGCCGGACATGAAAGCTGCTTCCGTGGCGATGAGATCCTCGGGCTGCGCGTTCACTTCGCTCATGCACGTTTCGCGCAGGTGCTGGCGGTCGGAGTCATTCTTCGCGCGGTCGACTTCCGCGTGGCTGCGCTGCTCGCGAAGTTCCTGCAGCGATTGGCGGCTCATGCGCAGATGGTCTTCCATCTGCGTGACGCGAGTGCGGGCGGCGTCCCATTCCTGCTCAAGTTCCCGCTGGCGGACTTCCAGGCGCAGTTTTTCACCGCGCAGACCTTCGAGCTGGAGAGTGAGTTCCTCGCTCTGCTTAGTAAGGGCGGCCGTCTCGTCGCTGATGGAAGTCACTTGCTGCTGAAGGGCGGATTCGCGGCGCCCGAGTTCGGCGCGCTCCTCGTTTAACCGGGCGGAGAGCGCTTCGGCGGCCGTCAGCCGCTCGTTCATCGCCGCAAATTGGGCGCGGCCGGCGGCGAGCTCATTCTGTTCCGATTGGATGGAATCGCGAAGCTGGACGAGTGTTTCCGCAAGGCGCACGCTTTCGGCATCGGCTTCGGCGCGGCTCAGCGCGGCGGCGGCGTGCTGGTTTTTCGCGCGCTCGGCACGCTGCCGGGCGTTTTCGACTTCCTTACGGACACGGGCCAGCTCATTTTGGCAGACCGTGAGTTCAAGCCCGAGTCGGGCCAGTTCGCTTTGCATCTGGCCATGGCGATGCATGGCGGAGATTGCTTCGCGTTCTGCTTCGCGCTGCTTCTCGTCGACTTCGGTAAGCGCCTGCTCCGTCGAGCGCAACTCGCCGGCAACGGTTTCGAGCGCAGCTTGCTTTTGGCTCATTTGATGTTCGAGCTGCATTACTTCGGCGTCCAGCGCCCTCAATTCGCGCTTCATGCCCAGCGGGCCAACTTCGTCCGGGCGGCCGCCGGTGACCGTGCGTCCCTGGTAGCAGGTGCCATCGGGCGTCACGAAGGCGTATTGCGAATTTTCCCGGGCCAATTTTTCCGCCGCCGCCGTGCTCTCCGTCAAATACGCGGAGCGCAGCCGCGGAAGGAATTGTTTCGCCGCTGCGCCGAGCGGATCGCGGAACTCCACCAATTTGTCGAGCCGCGAAATGACGCCGTCTTCCGCGCGAAAATTGGCGATCGGCTCGTATTCAGAAGAAAGACGCAGGTTGCGAAGAGAATCCACAAAGAACGTGGCCCGGCCGCCCACTTCATCGCGCAGCAGGGAAACGCCGGCGCGCGCGTGGTCGTAGGTTTCAACGACCACGTATTCCAGCTCGTCGCGCAGGTATTGCTCAATGGCGGCTTCGTGCCGCTCTTCGACCTCCGCGTAATCGGCCAGCACGCCGACAGCGTGAAAATCCTTTCCCCCGCTGCGCTCGTTCGCCGCAAAAAGTTTTTGCACTGCGTCTGCCGTGTACGAGCGGTCATTCAGGATTTGCGTGAGCGTTGTGTGCCGCGCGCGGACTCCTGCTAGCGAATCACGGAGCGCCCCAGCTTCTTTCGACAGGGCTTCGCTTTGTTCGCGGAATGCCGCGATCTTGGCTTGAAGCTCCGCGGCGCTCTGTTTCAGCGCGTTCAGTTGACCGGTAGCGGCTTCATGATCGTGTGCGGCGCGCTCGGCATCATCGCGCGCGCGCATGGAAGTTTCCAGCAAATCATGCTCGTTTGTTTCGAGTCTCCGCAGCGCTTCGGTCTGGTGGACGAGCGCTTCTTCGGCTTGCTTCTGTTCGCCATGCAAGCGCAGCAGGTTTTCGCCGGCTTCCGAGGAAGAGCGGCGCAGCGCCTCGATCCGAGCTTCGGATTCGGTAATCTGGGCCGCGCGCGACTCGGCTCGCTTTGCCAGTTCCTCGACGTGCGCGGTCAAAACGCCGGATTCTTCGCGCAGCAGCGTGACCGCCTGAATCTGCAAGGCGCTCCGCGATTCCCATTCCACGGCCTGCGCCGTGGCTTGCGTCAGCTCGGTATTAACCTGCGAATGACGCCCGGCGAGCTCCTCGCCACGCTGCCGGTTGAAGGCAATGCGATTCTCGCTGCGGTCGACTTCCAGCGCCGTAAGATTCAAAACATTCTGGTTCTGCCGAATTTCAGCATCAAGCTCGTAAATCCGCTGGTTTAGCCGGTCCTGTTCGCCTTCTTGCTGTTGGATGGCGGTCGCGCGCTGCAACTCCGCGGCGTTAAGTTCTTCGAGCCGCTTGGCGGTGCGCTCGGCTTCGGCGTCCAGTTCGCGCGCCTTGCCCGCCAGCATCTGGCGCACGATGCCGCGCATCTGGTCGCGGATTTCGGAATAGCGGCGCGCCTTGGCGGCCTGGCGCTTCAGCGAGCCAAGCTGCTTCTCGACCTCCACGACGATGTCGTTGACACGAGAGAGATTGACCTTTGAGGATTCCAGCTTGGCTTCCGCGAGGCGCTTTTTTGTTTTGAATTTCGTGACGCCAGCAGCCTCTTCGATGATGGCGCGGCGCTCCATGGGCTTGGTAGAAAGGATCAGTCCGATGCGGCCCTGCTCGATGATGGCATACGAGTCCGGGCCGAGGCCGACGCCCATGAACATTTCCTGGATGTCGCGGAGCCTTCCGACGCGGCCATTGATCAGGTACTCACTTTGGCCGGAACGATACAAGCGGCGGCTGACGACGACTTCGCCCGGCTTTGTTGCCAGAACCGGCTTGTCCGCTTGCTTTTTCTTCCGTTTGAACTTGCCACCGGGTTCAGCCGGGGATGCGGCTAATCCTTCAGCGGTGGCTTCTTGTATTTCAGGGGCCTGCGAGGGATCAAGCGAGAGAGTTTCGGTCGCAGTATCCGTCGAGCTGGCGTTTTCGCTGTTTTCGGTGACGAGAGACGCGGAATCCAGTGAGTCTGAAGCCGCGCTCTCCATGACGAAGCGGGCAGCCTCAGCCAGCTCGGGATCTTCCATGGTGATGGTGACTTCGGCGAGTCCCAGCGGTGGACGCTTGGTGGTGCCATTAAAAATGCAATCGGCCATGCGCTCGGCGCGGAGCGATTTGTGGCTCTGCTCCCCAAGAACCCAGGAAATGGCGTCCACGACGTTGGATTTGCCGCAACCGTTCGGCCCGACGATACACGTCGTGCCCGACCCGCTGAACGTGACCACGGTCCGTTCGCAGAACGACTTAAAGCCAACGATTTCGACTTTTCGCAGCTTCAGCAAGATGTCCCCTTTGTCCCTCAAATCGCGCCAGAACACGTTTCATGCCAACAACAATCGCTCTGTTTACCCAGGGCCGTGGCAATCGAACGCGAGGAGAGACGGCGTTGTATTCCTCGAGGGGAGGGGCTTTCGAGCGTCGAGCTGATCCCATGCAAACGGAGATCGCCCGAAAAACGTTTGGCAGGTTCTCAGTCAGAGGCCCAGCCGCCTGGCGCAAGGATGGCGGTACGGAAAAAAACTGTAACACGATGTACGGTGCGTGTAAAGCCTTACGCTACAACTTGTGGCGACATTGCTAGTGCCACAAGCCGGACTCTCAAATATCCGATACTTCGTTCGTGATGAGCTTACTTGGTGGTTGGGGAACCTTCCTTCAAGTGCTTGTCGTACCAAGCGAGGATACGGTTCAGGCGATCCAGCAGGTGTTTTTCTTCGTGGAAGCCGTGGGGTTCGCGCGGGTACGTAACGAGTTCGGTCTCGACGCCGTAACGTTTGAGGCCGCGGTAGAGTTCCAGACTCTGACCTGGGGGATCGACAGCGTCCGCGTCACCTTGAAGAATCAAAGTCGGCGTTTTCACATTCTTTAGATGGACGAAGGGGGAGCTGTTCAGGAATCCAGCGACCTTTTCCGGCTCATACGGAAGGCCGTAGAACCACTCGTCGTAGGAAGGGCCCTGCTCGGTCCCGTATTCGGAGATGAGATTGGACAGTCCCGCGCCGGAGACAGCCGCTTTGAACACATCGGTCTGCGTGATCGCCCACTCGGACATGTATCCGCCGTAAGACCAGCCGCCGATGCCGAGCCGCTTGGGGTCGGCTATCCCGCGATCGACCAAGTCTTTCACCCCGGCGACCACGTCCTGGTAATCGCCGCCGCCCCAATCGCCGCGATTCATCTCAATGAATCTCTGGCCATAGCCGCTCGATCCGCGAATATTAGGATAAAAAACCGCGTAGCCGCGCGCCGCAAGGAGCTGCCCCCACGTCTCGACGGAGTCTTGCCAGGCGCCTGTGGGACCGCCGTGAATCAGCGCAATGAGCGGCAGCTTCGACTTGCCGTCGTAGCCAAGCGGTTTCAATAGAGCGGCTTCAATCTCCAGACCGTCGGGTGATTTGGACTTGTACGTGTAAAATTTCGGGACACTCAGCGTGTACTGCTTCCAGGAATCGTTCAAGTGAGAGGCTTGCTTCGGCGCGCTCTTCTGGTCCCATACCCACAACTCCTGGGGAGTCGTTGCGGTTTGAGCGGCAAAAACAACTTCACCGGAATCGGAAATGCTGAAAGCATTTGGATTGGCCGGCATCGAAGGGACATCGCGAAGCGCGCCCTCCGCGCTGAAGGAGACAAATTTCGTGTGGAAACCATCTTCCACCAGCGCGAGCAGACCGCCGTCCTTGGTCCAGCGAAAGTCAAAGACTGGCCGGTCAACACTGGCGCCACTGAGATTTTGAGTAGCTTTTTCGCCATTCCGGGCGAGGATGAGGTCATGCGGGCTGGGGCCGTCTTCTCGACAGCCGACGAACGCCATCCTCTTGCCGTCGGCCGCGATGCGGATATTGCCAAACGGTCCACGAGGAGAGAGGGTCTGCGTCATGGGATCGGCCGCTTTGCGGTCGCCGGCGGAAGTATCCGAGAGGCGAAAGAAAAAAATGCGCTCGGTGTTCTGATCCGATTCGGGGTGATCCGTGGCGTTGAGCATCAGACCCGTTCCGGATGGATGCCACACGGCTTCGCGGATATCCCACTTGGGCTCGGTGAGTGCTTTGGCTTCTCCGCTGTCCAGACTGAGCAACCAAAGTCGTGCGTGCTTATCTTCTTTGTCCACCACATGGGCGTCGTCTTTGTCTTTTTCCTTTTTTTCTTCCGCCTCGGTTTTTGCGTCGGGAGCGAGAAATGCGATCTGCTTGCCATCGGGAGACCAGGCAAAATTTTTCACGCCGCGCTTTCCTTTGGTCAGCGCGCTGGCTTCTCCACCGTCCGCACGCATGACGTAGAGCTGCTGCTGTTCATCACGATCGGAAAGGAAAGCGAGCTGTTTGCCGTCGGGCGACCAACGCGGCAAGAATTCGGATTTCGCCGAAAAAGTGAACTGCCGGACTGCGCCGGATTGTTTCTCATAAATCCAAATGTGGCGCGCACGGCGCTCTCCCTTCGCTGGTTCCGTGACCACAAACGCCAAGCGGCTGCCCTCGGGCGAAAATTGCAGGTCGGAAATATTCCGCAGATTCAAAGAAGCTTCGGGAGTCAACAGTAATTTGGGCGCATTGGTCTTGGACGGCTCCTGACCAATGGCAGACATGGCGAAGGCATAGAGAGCGAGGAAAGTGCCGGCCGAAAGAAGGCGATTCATCCATAACTCCTTGACAAGATGAGAAGGAGGACTCTAACCGTGCGAGAGCGCAGCGTCAATTAGGACCAAACAGGTCGTATTGGACTCAGCTCAACGCAACAGCACTCCGCTTCGACATTGCTACGTTTGAAACTGCTCGGCTACAATCGAGCGTTTATTCGTTGCGGAAAGAGACTATTTACAGCCCATGGCCGAGATTCAGCTCCACAACACGCTGAGCGGGAAAATCGAGAATTTCGTTCCGCAAAAAGCGGGCGAAGTGCGCATGTACACGTGCGGGCCGACGGTCTACGA
>WNFJ01303645.1_pt1 | contig 11921 bp, 5 predicted proteins | sample 5400461 | NCBI WGS metagenome assembly WNFJ01 (sample SAMN13153349, study PRJNA577476) | soil metagenome | isolation source: 115 cm saprolite on Douglas fir-dominated hillslope | place: USA:California | collected 2013-09-17
CAGCAAGGCGCTCTTCCACGGCGTGATCTGGATTCCGCGGCAGTTGCTTTGGCCCAGGCGCGCAGCGTGAACGAGGTTGCACAAAAGCAGCTTGCAGACTTGCGTCGATTGGGGAAAGAACAAACTCTGAAATCCGCCCACGGCTCGCGCTTGTCAGCCGAAGGCCACATGCTTGCCGCCCAAGCACAGCTCAGCTATTCCGAGATCCGCAGCCCCATTGATGGCGTTGTGACCGATCGCCCTCTGTACGTAGGGGATCTCGCGACCGCCAATCAGCCGATCCTCACGGTGATGAACGTGGGCAGGCTGATCGCGAAGTCGCACATCGCGCAATCGGAAGCGGCGCTCCTAAAGGTCGGCAATCCCGCCGAGCTGAAAATTCCGGCCCTAGATCATCCATTGAAAGGCCGCGTGACTCTGGTCAGCCCCGCCCTCGATCCGGGCAGCACGACCATTGAGGTTTGGGTAGAAGCCTCAAAGCCTGACCCCGCGCTCAGGCCCGGCATGACCGCGGAAGTGGCGATGACCGCGAAAACCGTGAAAGACGCACTCGTTGTGCCGGTGTCGGCAGTTTTCAAGAACGCCGAAGGCGCGGATTATGTGGTCCTTGCCGGCTCTGATGAAAAAGCGCATCAGAAGACGGTACAAGTGGGAATTCGCAACGCCGACCTGGCACAGATCTTGAGCGGCATAAGCGCCGGCGATCCGGTTATTACCACGGGCGGTTATGCGCTGCCCGACGGCACGCAGGTCAAGATCGAAAAACCAGCAGCGGACGAAAAAGTAGCCGCCGATAAAAGCGACGAAAAGAAAGACCCTGCGAATGATAAGAAAGACGCAAAAGACGACAAAAAAGACCCTAAAGCGGGCGGCGCCACAAAGCCGGCCCAGAAGGACAGGGAGTAGCCACGCATGGATCCCCGGCCAGAATCCCCTCGCGCGGGGCAGCCCGCTGCTGCATGGTTTAATCGTCTATCGCGTCCCATTCTGTTTTTGATCGTCAGCCTGACTCTGGCCGGCGCCTATCTCGCGATGACGATCCCCATTGCGGTTTTTCCAAGCACGGATTTCCCGCGTGTCGTCGTCGGTGTGGATAACGGAGTTATGCCGATCGATCAGATGCTGGTAACCATCACCCGCCCGATCGAGGAGGCAGTCAACAGCGTCCCCGGTTTGCAGAAGGTGCAATCCATCACGAGTCGAGGCTCCGCCGAAGTTGATCTGTTCTTCGACTGGAAATCGGACATGATTCTGACGCTGCAGCGAGTCGATGCCGTCGTCGCGCGCTTGCAGACGGAGCTTCCGGCGACGGCCAAGGTCGAAACGCATCGTATGACCTTCGCCGTGTTTCCCATCATTGGCTACAGTCTGACATCGGACACGGTCCCACCGAACAAGCTCTGGGAAATCGCCACCTACGATCTGAAGCCGCGCATGAACCGGCTGGATGGCGTCGCCACGATCATCATTCAGGGCGGACGCGTTCCCGAATTTCAGGTGATGCCCGAACCTGCGCGCCTTTTGGCCGCGGGTGTTACCGTGCCGGATATTCTCGAAGCCATTCGCCGCACCAATCTGATCGACTCACCCGGCCTGCTCGAGAATGGCCACCAGCTCGTGCTCGGCCTCATCAGCGGCCAGGTGCGCACGCCCGAGCAGATCGGCCAGATCGTCGTCAAGAATTCTCCTGCGGGCGTGCCGATACGCCTCGGTGACATAGCGAAGATCGGTCCTTCCGTCGCGCCGGTGTATACCGTCGTGACCGCCAACGGCAAGCCCGCTGTGCTCCTCAACGTGGATCGGCAGCCCGATAGCAATACCTTGCAGGTCGCAAACGAAGTCCACGCGTTAATCCAGGAGCTCGCGCCGACCCTTCCTCCGGGTGTTCATCTCGAGCCGTTCTACGACCAATCGACCATCGTCCACGATTCCATCGCCAGCGTCCGTGATGCTGGCCTGCTTGGGCTGGTGCTCTCCTCCATAATTCTGGTGCTCTTCCTGCGCGATTGGGGAACTTCGCTCGTCGCCGGATTGGTCATTCCCGCCACGCTTATTATTACTTTCATCGTTCTCAAATTCACGGACCAGAGCTTCAACTTGATGACCCTCGGCGGCCTGGCTGCCGCGGTTGGGTTGGTCATTGACAACGCCATCGTCGTGCTCGAAAACATCGTCTTGCACCGCGACGCCGGTCAAGGCCGTTTCCAGGCCATTGAGAGCGCCCTGCGCGAATTGACGGTGCCTCTCATCGGCTCGACGGTTACTCCCATCGTTGTATTTCTCCCGCTGATTTCCATGACCGGTGTCACCGGCAGCTTTTTCCGTGCGCTCGCGATCACCATGAGCGTCGCTCTCTTTACTTCACTGGTCTTGGCGCTGTCCTGGACCCCGATTCTCAGCCAATACTTCGTCCGCCGCAAAGCCACTGTTGAAGTCCCCGCCGCCTCTTCGGAGGGAGGGCCGGACATGGCAGCGCTCCTCGCCGCGGAAGAAGCGCACCTCTCCGGCTTCTTCGGGCGCATCGTGGAGTTCTATGGACGAACGATGCAATCCGTTTTGAAGCGTCCCTGGCTGCTAACCGCAAGCTCTGTGGTGATCGTCGTTCTGTCAGCGGTGTGTTACAACTTTTTAGGCAGCGACCTGCTTCCGGCGATGGATGAGGGCGGGTTCATCTTGGACTACTTCACGCCGCCTGGAAGTTCGCTCACCGAATCCAACCGTATCCTCCAGCACATTGAGCAAATCATGCGTTCCGTCCCGGAAGTGGAAAACACCACGCGCCGTACCGGTTTGCAGTTGGGCCTTGTCGCCGTCACGGAAGCCAATAATGGCGACTTCACTGTGAAGCTTAAGAAAGATCGCAAGCGTGCCATCGACGACGTCATTTCCGACATCCGGGCGCAGGTCGAAGAGGCTGAGCCCGCCACCAAAATCGAGTTCATTCAGCTTCTGCAGGACATGATCGGCGACCTGACCAGTCAGCCCGAACCCGTCGTGATTAAACTCTTTTCGCAGGATGGCCAGCTCTTGAACGAAACCGCCCCGCGTGTCGCCGACGCCATTGGGAAAGTACACGGCGTCGTGGACATCCTCGACGGCGTTCAAAACACCATCAGTGGTCCAGCGGTAACGTTTCAAGTGAACTCCGCTGTAGCTGCACGGGCGGGTTTCTCCCCTGAAGAAGTAGCCACGGACGCAGTGGCCATTCTGGAAGGTGAGCCTGCCCCGACGCCCGTCGTCCTGAACGATCGCGCCTACACCATTCGCGTTCGCTTCCCCGAGCAGAATCGTTCCTCCCTCGATCGCATGAGCAATACCTTGCTGGCTAGCTCCGCGGGACACACTGCCACACTCGGCTCTCTGGCCACCGTATCCACGGATCCCGGCAAGACGGAAATTCGCCGGGAGAATTTGCAGCGCCTCGTTCAAGTCACCGCGCGCCTAGAAGGTGTGGATCTTGGCACCGGCATCGCTGCCGTGCAGAAGGCCGTTAACGATCTTCACCTGCCATCATCGATCCGCGTCGAATATGGGGGCGTATACCAGGAACAGCAGAAATCTTTCCGCGATTTGTTGATGGTTCTGTTTCTCGCTCTCGTGCTTTTGTTCGTGGCGTTGCTGTTCGAATTCCGGACTTTCTCCGCGCCCGCGGCGATTCTCGCCTCCTCGCTGCTCTCCACGTGCGGTGGCTTCCTGGCTCTGCTGATCACCGGGACGACGTTCAATGTCGCTTCCTTCATGGGCATGATCATGGTGATCGGCATCGTCGCTAAAAACGGCATCTTGCTTCTCGACGCGGAGCATCGCTTCCGCGATCTCGGTTTTTCCGCGGAAGACGCCATGATTCAGGCCGGACGCCGCCGTCTGCGGCCCATCGCCATGACCGCGCTGGCCACCATCGCCGGCATGCTTCCTTTGGCCTTTGCGATCGGCGCGGGCTCGCAAATGCTTCAGCCTCTGGCGATTGTCGTCGTAGGCGGGCTCTTCAGCTCGATGGTGCTGTCGCTCGTGTTCACACCCGCCATCCATTTCTATTTGCGGCCCAGGACCCCCGAGCAGGCGTAAGAGGCGTTAGAACGAACCTTCCCAGCCCGGTTGTCCAGAAATAGTCAGCGCAAATGAAAATTCTCGTCGTTGAAGATGAAAAGAATATCGCGCAAATCCTTCGGCGGGGACTCGAAGAGGAAGGTCACGCCGTCAGCCTGGCAGCCGATGGCCGCTCCGCCCTGGAGCTGGCTGAGAGCAGCGCCTTCGATCTGCTCCTTCTCGACGTCATGCTTCCTGGGATGGACGGGCTCGAGGTTGCCCGGCGGCTCCGTGGGAACCGGCAGGATACTCCTATCCTGATGCTTACCGCGCGCGATGCCGTGCCTGACATTGTCAAGGGTCTCGATGCCGGTGCCGACGACTATCTCACCAAGCCATTCTCCTTCGCGGTGCTGCTGGCGCGCATCCGCGCTCTTGACCGCCGTCACACCGAACTGCGCACGCACTCGCTTCGCGTTGCGGATCTTACGCTGGAGATCATCGAGCGGCGTGTCTTCCGCGGCCAGCGGGAAGTTCATCTTACTCCCACGGAATTTCGCCTCCTCGAATTCCTCATGCGGCGGGAAGGCAAAGTCGCTTCGCGCCACGCCATCCTCGGAGCCATCTGGGGTCCAGCCGAAAATGTCGAGGAAAACACTCTGGATGCTTTTGTCAGGCTCCTTCGTCGGAAAATTGACGAAGGCGAGCCCGTAAAATTGATTCACACCATACGCGGATTCGGCTATTGTCTCGAGCCGGATCCTGAGCCGTGAAGCTGCCTCTTCGGGCCCGCAGTACCGCTGGTACTTGGCCGTCCTCATTGTCTCCATCGCCGCGTTCGGCTGGATTCCGGCGCTAACACGGCGCATTTCAAATAGATGACCGAAGATATGCCTCGTCGTCATTGAGCCTGCGAGCAAACATGAAAATCTCTTCAGGTCTTTTTTAACCAACCGTTAATCTGCGTTCATCTCTCGTTCTTGTTCTTCGTTCCCAATACGCTTGCTCAAAGGGTGTGTGCCACGTGTGTAGGCGTACCTTTCCGGTCTGAACGCCACAGCTTGGCACGTCAGTCAATTTTGAATCGGATTCGAGGGAGAGTACACATGACTCATTCAAAAAAGGTGTTTCTCGTGTGTTTCGCGGTACTGACTCTCGCGTTTTCGTCGCTCGCCCAGGAGCGCAAGGGCACAATTGCTGGCACCGTCAAGGATTCGGCTAACGCCACGTTAGCCAGCGCGCTTGTGGAACTCCTGCCATTGGGGAAAAAGACCGCCTCCGATGACCAGGGACAGTTCCTGTTCACGGATGTGCCGGCGGGTGAGTATACCCTCAATGTTTCCTACGTGGGATTCGCAGTTTCCAACTCCGCCGTGCAGGTCGAGAGCGGAAAGACCGCGAATGTGGACGTCGTTCTGAAAGTTGCTTCGCAGAGCGATCAAATCATCGTCACTGCCGAGCGCCTGCAAGGCGAGGCGGAGGCCATCAACATCGAGCGCCTTTCGGACAATATAGTGCAAGTGCTCCCCTCGAAGGTGATCACCAGCTTGCCGAATACCAACATCGCCGATGCGGTGGGCCGTGCGCCCAGCGTTTCGCTCGAACGCGACGAAGGCGAGGGCAAATATGTACAAATCCGCGGCACCGAACCCCGCCTGAGCAATGTCACGATCAACGGTGTGAACGTGCCTTCGCCGGAGGGAACCGTCCGCCAAATCAAGCTGGACGCTGTTCCGGCGAATCTCGTCGAGCGCATCGAGGTGTTCAAGACCCTTTCGGCCGACCAGGATGCCGACGGCATCGGCGGCACCGTCAATCTCGTAACCAGGACCGCGGGTGAAAAGGCAACTTACAACTTCGGCGGCTCGGGCGGATACACACCCATTCAGGGTGGCCGCACGCTCGGCTCATTTGACGGCGCCGTTGGCAAGCGCTTTGGCGTCATCAAGAAACTCGGTATCTTGGTGGGTGGCACCTGGGATCGCAATAATCGCGGCATCAACGACCTGGAACCGGCTCCAACTACGGGAACGGACCCCGCAAGCGGAAAACCGGTGGCGTTCTTTAGCACCGAAGATGAACGGTCTTACTCCTACTATCGCACCCGCTACGGCTTTGCGGCTGGGGCCGACTACAGCCTGAAGCCCGGATCAAGCGTCTACCTCAAGGGGCTCTATTCCGATTTTCACGACTACGGCGAAACTTGGGTGTACACGCCCAATGCGGGCAACGTTATTAAATCTGTGAACGGTTCACAAGTCACGTTTGATAACGCAAACGATTGTGCACCCTTAAACCTGGCGAATCCAGGGTCATGCAGCCCGGGTTCTTACCAATATCGCCATTACATTCGCCGCCCCGATCAGCAGGTGTTCAGCATCTTGACGGGTGCCAGGCATGACTTCGGATCGAATTTGATTACTTACGAGTTCGCAGGTTCCCGTTCTCATAACATTGGCGGCCAAGACTTTCCAACCACGAATTTCAATGGAAATCAAAGCGTTGATCTAGCCCTGGACAAGAGCAACCCTCGCCGACCGAAATTTAACGCCTTGGATGCGACCAATCTGTACGACCCAACCCAGTACACAGTTACGAAGACCATTTTTCCAAGATATCATGCCACTCAAGTCAATTTTCAAGGAGCGGCTTCATGGGCCCGGCGCTACAGCGTCCATTCGCACTTCGGCACTTTTGAGCTGGGGCTCAAGGTTCGAAACTCTCACGGAACTCAGAGCGAACTTGATCAGCTTTTTGCCGCCGGTGGAACTGGCTCATTCACTCTGTCCCAGGTACTGGGAACCTATACCAATCCAACCTACTACGACGGCTCCTTCGCAATTGGAGGGATGGGCTACGGACCAACTTCCGACTACGGCAAGATCACGCGAGCCATTCAGGCTGATCTGTCGAGCGCAAACCCGACGCTCACGTTCCAGCGAGTAGCGAGCGTGCAGAAATCGGAGGGCGCCTTCTTCGATGCAAATGAACGCATCTACGCGGGTTACTTGCAGAATGCCATTTCCATTGGGAAGGTTCGGCTGCAAGCCGGCGTCCGCTTCGACGCGGCCAACACAGACTTTACGACTCACCATGTGGATTCAGTCAATTTGGATGCCCAGGGCAATCCCACAATTACACCGTTCAGCCAGAACGGCAGCTACTTCAACGCCTTGCCTAGCGTGCAGGTCCAGTATCAGCTTGAGAAAAATACCAATTTGCGCTTGAACTACAGCAGGGGAATTTCCCGGCCCAATATAGGAGACCTGGTTCCGACGCTGATTGTCGATCCAAACTTCAGCCCTAAACAGGTTGTTCAGGGCAATCCGGACCTGAAGCCCACCAAGGCCAACAATTACGATCTCTTGGTTGAGCATTTCTTCCAGCCGCTGGGCATTATCCAGGCCGGATTCTTTTACAAGCAACTAGCCGATCCCATCTATCCGACCGTGACCCTCCTCGGTCCTACGGACCCTAACGCGGGATTCAGACTCGTCAGATCCGTCAACGGCCCGAACGCCCATCTCACAGGCTTCGAGGCCGCGTGGGAACAGCGCTTCTCTTTCCTTCCCGGGTTGATGAATGGGTTTGGTGTTGCCGCAAACTACAGCTACACCACGTCGCAAGTGACATTCCCAGCCAACTTCTCACCTGCCTCGGCAGGCGGGCAGGGAAGAATTGATCACCCGGATTTGCCACGCCAAGCTCCGAATAACTGGAACGCCGGCTTGACCTACGACAAAGCGCGCTTCTCTATGCGCTTTGCCGTCAGCCACAACGACGCGAACATCTTCGCCTATAATTACGGGCACATCGATGCGGCAACGGACAAGGATCCTATCCTGGGGATACATGGGGCCAATGGCGACGTCTACTTTTACGCCCACACGCAATTCGATGTTCAGGGCAGTTACCGTCTGTATAAGGGACTGAGCTTCTTTGCCTACGGGCTAAACCTAAGCAACGAGGTCTTTGGCTTTTACCAGGGCAGCAAAATCTATCCGAACCAACGCGAGTATTATCATCCGACCGTGGCATTCGGTATGCGCTGGTCCTCCTCGGTGGAATAGCAGTAAAGAGTTTTGGAGACGCGCTTCGCACCCGATTCGCCTGAGCCGTCAGCCTCTCTTCGACTCGCGCGCGCTTTTCTTGCTTACTTCTTCTTAGCTTCTTTCTCGACGGCCGCAGCTGCGGCGGTGGTCAGCGCCGCTTTCACAGCGGGCGAAATCTTGTCTGCGTTCGCCAACAACTGGCTCACCTGCCAGAGCTGCTTCTCGGTTAAGCGGCCCTTGAATCCTGGCATGCCCGACATTCGAATGCCATTCTCGGCCTTCCAGTGCGTCTCCCACGCTGGATCGTCCGTCACGCCCGTCCCGTGGAACAGCTCCGGTGGGGCTGGATACATTCCTTGCGCGATTGTCGTTTTCTCCTCTCCCGGCAATCCATGGCACACCGCGCAGTTTTGCTTATAAACTTCGGCGGCAGCCAGATAATTCGCCTCATCGGCCGGCACCGATGATTCCTTCGCCCCCTCCTTATCGATGCGCGCGTTCAACGCGCCTTGCGCCAGTCTTTTTTCGAACGGCAGCGGCGCGTCCGTTACTGCGACCGGCGCGCGCCCCGTCGCAAAGTAGAGCCACACGCCGCCCGCCACCAGCAGCACGCCGAGCACGATTCCAATCACCAGGCCTTTGAACATGTATTCTTTCCGCCTCTCTTGGGTTTTCGGGGCGATTCGTCCCGGATGTTCTCGAATCGCCGATAGTCTACTTTTTCATCGCCCTTCTGCACACCGAAAAATTCGTGTAGCTCAGAAAGCACGCCAAACCTTGACTTTCCAGCGCGTACCCCGCGGACTCGGCGTAACCATTCCTTAAGAAAAACCGTCCAATCTATACGTAGCTTGCCATTTTCCGGTACGCTGCCGGGCGGCCAACTTGCAGCCCTGGGTGACTGCCCGCGGAAGTCTTGCCTTGGCAGACTAACTCGCACGGCCCCATTGCACACGACAGGAGCGAACGAATGGGCCATCTCAAAGCCGTTGACTTCCCCGAGCAGGGAACACGGGGCGGACCGTCTGCTAGTCCGCAAGCGCCGAGCCCAAAGCGCCGCGCATGGATTTGGGTTCTCATCCTCGCCGCTCTCGCCGTGGGTGTCTGGTATTACCGCAGCGCTCGCGCGACGAGTCAGGCGCAGGATCCCGCCACGGCGGCCGCCAAGGGGCGCGCGGGCGCAGGACCAGGCAGCTTCGTCGTGCCCGTTGTGGTAGCTGCCGCTCAGCGGGGCGATCTCCCCGTTTACTTCAATGGTCTTGGCACCGTAACCGCCTTCAATACCGTTACAGTGCACAGCCGCGTCGATGGCCAGCTCGTCAACGTTGCCTTCAAGGAAGGCCAATTCGTCCATCAGGGCGATCTTCTGGCGGAGATCGACCCGCGCCCTTTCCAGGTGCAGCTTGAACAAGCAGAAGGCCAACTCGCCAAAGACCAGGCGCAACGCAAGGACGCCGAGGTCAATTACGAACGTTTCAAGCTTCTCTTCAAGGAAGGCGTCATTCCGCAGCAGCAGCTCGATACCCAGGCAGCACTTGTTGGCCAGTTTGACGGCGCCATTCGCTCCGATCAGGGGCAAATCGACAACGCCAAGCTCCAGCTCATCTATTGCCGCATCACTGCGCCGATCAGCGGACGCATCGGCCTGCGCCTCGTTGACGCCGGCAACATTGTCCACGCTACCGACGTGAGCGGTTTGCTCGTCATCACACAGCTCCAACCCATCTCGGTGATTTTCAGCCTTCCTCAGGATCAGCTCCCGCCTGTCCTCGCGAAGCTCCGCGCCGGTGCGGAGCTTCCTGTTGAGGCCTACGACCGCGACGACACCGCCAAGATCGCCGCAGGCAAGCTCGCCACCATCGACAACCAGATCGATCCCACCACGGGCACGTATAAGCTCAAATCCATCTTCAGCAACGAAGACAACACACTGTTCCCCAATCAGTTTGTCAATGTGCACCTCCTGGTCGATACCAAGCACAATCTCACCATCGTTCCCGCCGCTGCTATCCAGCGCGGCCCGCAGGGCACTTACGTCTATGCCGTCGCCAAAGACCCTGTTACCAAGGACAACTCTGCAAAGATTTATTCCGTCACCATCGCGCAGACTACCGGCGACAGCGTCGGCTTGAGCGCCGGCGTTAATCCCAATGACCTCGTGGTCATAGACGGCCAGGACAAACTGCAGGATGGCACCAAGATCAATCCCAGTACCGCGTCCGGCACGAATGCCGCAGGTCGAAGCTCTGCGCCTCAGACTTCCGGTCGAGCCGTCGCTCCATCCAGAAGCTCGCCTAGCACCCAGCCCGCGGGATCCCCGCGATGAGCCCGTCGCGGCCGTTCATTCTGCGGCCGGTCGCCACCACCCTCTTGATGGTTGGCGTCCTCCTCGTGGGCTGGGTCGCCTTCCGGCAACTGCCGATCTCTGCGTTGCCACAGGTCGACTACCCCACGATTCAAGTACAAACCTTTTATCCCGGTGCCAGCCCGGACGTCATGGCTTCCTCGGTTACTGCGCCGCTCGAGCGCCAGTTCGGACAAATTCCCGGCTTGAACCAGATGACCTCCACGAGTTCCTTTGGTAGCTCGATTATCACGCTCCAATTCGGTCTGGACTTGAGCATTGACGTAGCGGAACAAGGCGTTCAGGCCGCCATCAATGGCGCTTCCAATCTTCTTCCGCAAGGTCTTCCCAATCCGCCGATCTACAGCAAGGTCAACCCTGCCGACGCCCCTATCATGACCCTCGCGCTCACTTCAAACTCTCTCCCTCTCTCCAAAGTTGAGGACCTCGCCGACACCACCCTGGCCCAAAAAATTTCTCAGCTTTCTGGAGTGGGACTCGTCAGCATCAGTGGCGGCCAGCGCCCCGCCGTGCGCATTCAGGCGAATCCCACGGCCCTCGCTTCTTACGGACTCAGTCTCGAAGATCTCCGCACTGCCCTCACCCAGGCCAATGTTGATCAGGCCAAGGGCACTTTCGACGGCCCGCATCAGGCTTATACCATCGGGGCAAACGATCAGTTGATCTCTAGCGACAGCTACCGCCCAGTTATCGTGGCCTACCGCAACGGCGCCCCGGTGCGCCTCACCGACGTCGCCACCGTTCTGGACGGCGTGGAAAACGTCAAGCAAGCCGCTTGGGCCAATCAGAATCCCGCCGTCATTCTCAATATTCAGCGCCAGCCCGGCGCGAACATCATTGCGGTCGTCGACCGCGTGACAAAACTTCTGCCCCAGCTTAAAGGGGCGCTTCCCGCTGCGGTTAAAGTGGACATTCTTACCGACCGCACCACTACCATTCGCGCTTCCGTCAATGACGTTCAGTTCACGTTGGTGCTCACCATCGGCCTCGTCGTGATGGTCATTTTTCTTTTTCTCCGCAGTGTCCGCGCCACCGTTATTCCCAGCGTGGCTGTTCCGCTTTCTCTCATCGGCACCTTCGCGGTGATGTACCTCCTCGGTTACAGCCTTAACAATCTTTCGCTCATGGCCCTAACCATTTCCACCGGCTTCGTCGTCGACGATGCCATCGTCATGATCGAAAATATCAGCCGCTATATCGAAGCGGGGGACTCGCCCCTTCAGGCTGCCCTCAAGGGCTCCGAGCAAATCGGTTTTACCATCGTTTCTCTCACCGTCTCGCTCATCGCTGTGCTCATTCCTCTTCTCTTCATGGGTGATGTCGTCGGCCGCCTCTTCCGCGAGTTTGCCGTCACCCTGGCCGTCACCATCCTCGTTTCTGCCTTTGTCTCCCTCACCCTCACTCCCATGATGTGCGCCAAGCTCCTCCGCCTTCATAAGAAAGAACAGGAGGGATGGTTCTATCGCAAATCTGAGGAT
>WNFJ01195652.1_pt2 | contig 11920 bp, 13 predicted proteins | sample 5400461 | NCBI WGS metagenome assembly WNFJ01 (sample SAMN13153349, study PRJNA577476) | soil metagenome | isolation source: 115 cm saprolite on Douglas fir-dominated hillslope | place: USA:California | collected 2013-09-17
AAGAGCAACCCCCAAACGATAGACCGATCCATCCATAGTTCGGAAAACTCCGTGATAGATGGAAAGCCATCCCTGGTCCGTTTTGATCGGCGGCGCGCCCGGACCGATCTTCATTTCATCCCAGTGATATGGTTCAGGCCTCATGATGAGCTGAGATTGGCCCCAATAGAACTTTAGCATCAGTTGCAGATCACCGAACACTTCCACTGCACGAACCCCATGGGTTTGCCGTGGTCCCACAATCCATTCACAATCCATTAAGGCTGCTTTGCATTGCTTTTCATGTCCCAAACTGCCATCCGTAGCCCTGCATATTGTTGAATGTTCGTTTCAAAGCGGATTCGAATCCCTCTCTGTGCGAAGTCCATGAATTCCGAATGCAGCACTCATCCGTGCTCAGCGTGAGCAGTCCGTGTCGCGTAGATGAGCCTGTATCGCGACGCGGAACACATCATCGGGATCAAATCCCGCACTGGCGCTCCTCGGCGGTTGCTACGGCAGCAAAGATCATTTCAGTTCCCAACGAGCAGCTTCGCAACGAACTTGGCGGCCTTTGCAATGCTAACGAACTCAGAACCATAGATCAGAACCGCGATCAAAGCAATGTTTCCGAGCGAGATCGCAACGGTCTGATTTCGGGCCGTGCTTTCCAGTAGCCCAGACAATTTTCAGTAGTCGAATTGTGAAGGCATACCAGATACATGAGGACGAGAATTATTGGAGAGGGTTGAATCTAAGACCGTCATCACGTCGAATGAAAAGCACTTCGTTCGATTCACACCTGAGGCCCAGAGCAAGAGCATCTTCCCGCGATGCGACGATTGTTGGGGGCTGATCATCATCCCGAACGTTGACCTCCAACGGCAGTACGCCTTCGAAAAAGCTAAGGTCAGAAACGGAGTAGTGATCCGGGGCAAGAGGCTGACATGGAAGGCAGCGATGTGGGCAAACCTCTACGTCAAGATCACGAGCGACGGCAAAGTACACGTCAAGAAATTTGAGAGACGCATCCACTGCCAGCGAGACCTTCCGATTGACGATGAGTGGTACAAGACCTTGCCGACGTTGGGATGATGTGGATTGAAGCGTCTCATCGTCGCTCGTCAATCTTCTCCATGATCTTCTGAGCCCACTGAATGCTTGCGGCGATCAACTTGTCCGTCCGTGGACTTCCTTGCGGCCCTCCGAATAGATCATCAGCCGTCTGCATGTGCAGACTTGCGAGGATCGCAGCCATCAATCCGATGACACGACTTTCGTACGACTCTTTCCCGAAGCTCACGATGGATTTGTTCCCAAGCACGTTGTGGTCAAGCGTCGGGGTGTCTGATCCTAGCAAGGTTTGGATCCATGTCAAGATCGACGGCCAGGACGGCTGGATTTCCGGTGAAGAGGACTTCGAGGCCGTCGGTCTACCGGGAGCTGGGTAGCCCCTCCGGCTCCCATCTTCGTAAGCGATGAGTTTGATTCATCGTCCACACTAAATCTCGAAATTTGGCGAAATCAGGCATGAGCGCTCACAACCCGGAGCTGAGGCCACCAGGCCGCGCACGTCCAGCGCGCCACGTCGGTATGAACCAGGGACGCAGCCTCATAGCGGCCTGAGATCGTGCGGCCGAAACAGGACTACATCGGGTTCGTTCTAGAGCGGGCGAAATGTTCAATACGAACAACTGACCCTTGCGATATATACGACTCGCGACTAAATGCACTGGCATTGGACCACGAGGAAGACTATGCGAAAACTCTATCTCCTACTTCCGGGAATGATCATGGCGGCAATTGTGTGGGGGACCCCGGCGGTCGTCGCTGGATCCGCGTCGTCATCAAACGTCGACAGCAGCGCCTCCGGCGGAGGTCACTATCTCGTCGCGGGATCGCTCGACGTTCAATTCGCTTTTTCAGCGGTTCAGTATAACGACGGCCACGTTTCAGGAGCGTTTCACGATCGCACCAATGACGGGCTTGGCTTGGTCGATTTCGATGCGGATGTGACATGTCTTGCGGTGGACCGCGACCTGGGCAGGGCTTGGATCGGCGGCGTGATTACTGCCAACCGGTCAACCAGTCCCGACTTCACGGATGCGGTTCATCAGCCAGGTCATGACATTTGGTTCCGCGTCTTGGATTCAGGTCAAGAGGCGGACCAGCAAGACCGGAGAACGTTTGTTGGCTTCGAAGGAGCAATCCCGAGTTCGGCCGTCTATTGCGCGACACGCCCATGGGCCCCCGATAACGCACGAACCTGGCCTGTCACCGGCGGGAACATTACCGTGCAATAAGCAGTGGGTATGGGCCTTAATAACGCAATGAACAGTGCGTCCTATCGACCTCGATTGTCTTCGGGAGGCCGCGGTCCGGAGCGTGCGTGCCGTGCGCAACAAAGCGAACTGTGGATGATCTGTCCCAGTTGTGGCTGGCCAAAACCAACGGGTGTTGCCGGCACTGCCGACCACGTGCCCTATGGCCTACTCGGACACCGAAGACGCCGATGTTTACATTGTGGGGTTCTGATCTCGTGGAGCGGCGCAGAGTTCTGCGACGCACTCTCGGCATGGCGCCGCATTTCGCGGTTCCATCAATCGGCGGGCCGGTAACAGTAGAAATGGCTTTGAAACGGCGTCGCGTCCCAAAGCCCAAGCCATGGGGCGGCGGGCGGTTCTAGCTGTGCGGAAGGAGAGTGGAAGCATGGCGCGTGTCATGAAGCAGATTGCACTTGGACAGCTTGTGATCATCGTCCTTTGTGTCACCACTGTTTCGACAGCAAGTCCGACAGCATCGGGTTTTCGAAAAGCTCCAGAGTTTGGCGGGCGGCTGAGAAGGCAAAGACGAGCGGGGAAACGCTGTGGAGACGGAGTTCAGGTTGGTCGTTGCCGGGACCGCCGCCCTCGAGACCCTCACCGCCTCGGGCATGGATGAGATGCTGACACTCTACAGCATGGACGGAGAATCAATCCGCTTGACCCACTATTGTCCGACCAACCACCAACCGCGCATGCGTGCTGTCCCGCACACGAGTGAGATCAGACAGCTTGTATTTTCATTTCAAGATGCGGGAAACCTGCCGAATCTTGCAGTGGGCCACGAACACAAGCTGGTTATGGACTCTAGTGACAACGACCACCTAACGGAACGCTGGACTTGGCGGCGCGACGGTCACGACGCTGACATGGTCTACCATTTTGCCCGGAAGAATGGAAGCTAGGTTTGACACATGAACAAGCACGGGTCTCGGAACCGTCGTCGCGTCCCAAGGCCTAGGCCATTAGGTGGCGGGCGGTCGCAGCCCGGACTCATTCACGCGCGGTTTCGAGATGCCGCGCGAAAGGCTGCCGGAGTCATTCCGAACTGTCGCTTGAACCATCTCGTGAAATGGCTCTGATCCGCGAACCCAGCAGCGGAAGCAATTTCCGCAAGAGACTCGTCCGGTTTACGCAGACGTTCGGCAGCCCACTCCAGGCGCAAGCGACGGAGGTACTGCGCGGCGCTCATGCGATATAAGCGACGAAACTCCCGGTTGAAATGCTCTGGGCTGACCCCCGCCATGTCACCCAGTTCGCGCAACGAAGGCCGCTCAAGGAACTGTGCATGCGCATAGTCAACCGTCCGCAACAGCCAAGCAGGGGCCGGGCTCTTCCGGGCACGCTGTGAGCGCGCCGCCGCCACCAGCAGCTCCAGGCACAGACTCTCGATTGCCAACGGCGTCAGGTCGTCCTGCCAGCAAAGTTCGCGGCGCAGCCGCTCCGCAATCTGGATCCCCGGAAGCCCGACTCTGACCTGAAAAGCGTCGGCAAGAAGCGCCTTGAATGGTTGCAGAAGCGTATCGCTCTGGTCCGGTTGGATGACCACGACATGAGCCCCTTGGTCGCCAAACTGATTCACGTGGCAATCGCCGGCCGGTTCGACGTGCAGCATCCCAGGGGCATTCGCCAATCGGGTGGCGCCGACAATGGAATCCCATTCTCCTGCGACGGTAACACCCAGTACAGTGCGGTCATGAAAATGCTTGTCGAGCCTGTGCGTAGCAGGGAACAGAGCGTTGGTCACCAAAAATGGGCCGCACGCGATGGTGTCAAATTTCGGACTTCCGAAAGAGACCGGCACACCGCTACTGCTGCTGACCTCAGCCATTTGGCTGTAAGTCTAGATAGTTCCAGCGCGGAGAGTCAACTCGCGAGCGCCCACCACCGCCCACCACCGCATTTTCACGGCCTTCTTGGCGATTAACACAACGGTATGCGCGTCCACTGCTTGAAGGTTGAGTGTGTCCCAGTAGGCCGTTTCAGGAATCTTATGGTCATACCCATCTGGCTTTATCTCAATAGCACCGATTGCACATGAACAACGGAAAGTTTCGTTGGTGAGTGAATACGAAGCCGTACCCAGTGGCGGTTTCTCTACCCTTTGTTCACCCATGTGCCGTCAAATGGGCTCTGCCCAACCGATACGCTTCCGAGCACGGAAAGAAGGACCATGAGCCTCAGCATATCGCGCCCCCTCCACAATGAGCACCGCGTTCTCAGCAACGATGTTAAACGATTGGGTTTGGATGATTGACGCAACCGCATTATAAGAGGGCGCCCCTTTTGGAGTAGGTTGTCATGGTTCAGATGATCACCTACGAAAGGAGCACCCTCGATGAGCGGTGAAAAGTATATTGGGCTGGACGTTCATCAAGCAACGATCTCGGTCGCGGTGATGGATTCCCAGGGCAAGTTAATCATGGAATCCATTCTGGAAACCAAAGCGTCGACCATTCTGGAGTTCTTGGCGGGCCTGCGGGGAGCTTTGTCAGTAACCTTCGAAGAAGGGACGTGGGCGGCATGGTTGTACGATTTGCTCAAGCCGCATGTGGCCCACTTGATCGTGTGCAATCCGCTGAAGAACGCGCTGCTCAAACATGGCAACAAGAGTGACAAGATCGATGCTCGCAAACTCGCCGATCGGTTACGCCTCAATGACCTCAAGCCGGTCTACCACGGTGAGACCGGGGTACGCATGCTGCGGGAATTGGCGCGCAGTTATCTGACCGTGGTCAAAGATCTTTCCCGGGTCATGAATCGGCTGAAAGCGCTTCTCCACTCAAGCCTTCGCACGACGGGAATGTGATCCTCACTCGAAAGCAACAGAGCGGAGAGAACAGACGCATCGGCCCCAGATGGAATGCTGGCGGTCAACACAATCTGGTTGAAAGTGGTCGAAATGGAGCAAGACTCAAATCATTGCTACTAACGACTCATCAATCTGCTTTGATACGCACGCTTGGTAAAGGCGGGCAGTCTAGTCTTCGAATTTGAATATTTCAGCAGGGGCGAAACGGACACAGCTGCCGAGAAGAGCAAATGGGTAGCCGTACTCAACCAACAGAGCGAATGTCGAGTGTGACATCGCGTCCCGTTGCAGGCATGCGGCCTCACCGAGAACCCATTTCTGCACGCGTGGACTGAGTTTGGCGAGCGGAAGCGTCTCGGGCAACCCGAGTTCCCGCAGCAGCGGAACGAGAATCGCGTCGATGAAAACTGTGTCAATCGCACGTGTCATCGTGATCCTCCGTGTGCCGCGATTGCCTGCCGCAACGCATAGACGTTCTCTGCGGTCTACCCACAATGAATCGTCGCATGGCAGTCGTGGCATAGCGTGATCAGGTTTTCTTCCGTGTCCGCGCCCGAGCCGCTCCGGAACTGTCGATGGTGAACTTCGAGACGCGACATCGCCCCACAGATCTGGCAGCGCCAACGATCGCGACGCAAGATTGCCTGGTGCAGCTCTAGATACTGCCTGCAATCCAGCCGGATTGGGCGGGTCTTTGGGAGACAGCTCATGATGAGCTGGTCACTTCGGCGATGAACGTCTTTTGCCGCTCTTGGTCGAGGAATTTGAAGAATCGAAGCTGTGAGTGAAGTAACAGGTCGGGATGGGTGCCCTCGAGACTAGCTCCCGCTATGAAATCGGCGCAGATCATCTCGAGGCAGTAGCCGCGAGACTTGTCCGTTCCCAGCATCAGAGCTGCGGTCTCGATTGCCTGCTCCACCACCGGAATCTGGCTCTTGTACAGCTTGAAGTAAATGATCTCCGATGGTTCAGCGTCTTTTCCGGTCAGCTCCTTCTCCACCTCACGCCGGAACTCTTCCTTCGGCAGTTCGCGAGCTTTGTGCAACCAGGTTGCACAATCGAAGTCCTGCCCATGGTTTCGTCTTGCCAATTTCGCCAGCTCCAGCCCTTTGGTCCAGCCCACCTGCTTCAGTTCGCGCTTGACTGGGGCCGGCAGATGCTCGTGGATGGACATCAGGTAATAGGCCTTGCGCCTCGACTCAGGAAAACGCCTCTCCAGGAAATCATCAAAGGACTTCAGCTTCTCCATCCGCCAGTACTGCCCGGCGCGAACTTCACACAGATACCTTCCGAGCTCAACAAACCGAGTGTCTTTCTCGGTTTCCTTGCGCTGCTCCCAGGCGAGAATCTCATCGATTTTCGAGAGCACGAACATGGCTCGTCGTGGATTCAGCTTGGGCAACATGGGCGGATTCCTAGTAATTAAGCTCGTCAAGCCAACCAAGTTGTTCGGCTCCGGGCCGCCTGACCAGGGTGGCTGCGGCTATTTCTGGTTTACCCAAGCACAGTCCTACGTAGGGGCAACTGCTGCAAGGGTTCTGCGGAAAGCGAATGCGCTGTGCGGCAGGAATTGCGCCGACTCGATCTGCCGGACTGTGTCGCGAACCAGTTGGCTAAATTCATGGCGTTGTTCATTCGTAATCGTGGTGCGCAAGTATTGGATTTCGACCAAGCGCTTGCGTACGAAGACCACCTGCGCGACGTCAGAAATGCCCGTGATCCAGGAATAGCAGATTAGTTGCGGATCAAGCGCTAGCAGTCCCTCGGGCTGTTCCGGATAGCGGCTGGAGGTAGTCTTCCACTCGAGCAGGCAGCCATGGTCATCGAGCTGTCCGAGGGCATCCACATAGGCCACGAAGTCATTGCCTTCAGAGAGCGGGCGCACGAACTTGATTTGCAGGTTGCGCCGGGGCTGGCGAATGCGGACGCGGTCTTCTTGGCAGAACCGATCAAGCAGCTGAACGCCTTGCTGCAGCATGCGGTCCCAACTATCACGCTCCGAGTAGTGCAACGGTTGCTTCTGATAAACCGCCCATTCGCGGTAGAGTGCAGCTGCAGCGTCTTCGTGTCGAAAATAGGCGGCTAGAGCCTGTTCAAACGCGCGCCCGAAGAGCATGGCGGCGCGAGTGTCCTTCTCTTGCCAACCATCGAGATAGCGGTGGCGATACCTGCGGGGACAAGTCAGGTAGTTGCTGATTTGGGTGTAGCTATAGGTCATGACGCTACCTTCGAGCGGCTGATCCGGTCTTCGATCCCTGCCGAAAGCTCTTCCCACTGAGTTGCAGGAGCAAAGCCGTCGAGATTGAGCAGGGAAGTGCCGTTGACGACGGCGTGCGTGATCTTGACCACGCCGCGTAGACCGACCAGATTCTTGTCATCGATCTCGTCGCGACCTAGGGACTCGGCGTCATACCCAAAATCGTGGAGAAACCAGTTCAGCTTCCACAGTGCCTTGGGGGTGCAGTAAAGACGACCGGTGATGGAACGTCCGGCGACAGGCGTGGGCTCAAGCACTGCTAAGCGGACTAGGTAGTAGGGTTTTTGCGCGTGCCAGCGATACTGCACTCGCTCGACGCGCACCAGGAGCAGACCATCGGGGACGCCTTCGGTGCTGGAACCATTCGCCTGGTTGAGGCCTGCGATGTGGCGTTTCATGCCACACCTTCGTCAGAGCGGAGATAGCTGTTCAGCTGGCAGAGCAGGGCATTGCGATCCTTCTCGGCCCAGTCGGCGAGATGGACGACGAAGTTCTCGACCTGGTCGCGGGTGGCTTCCCGCAAAGTCTTGGTGCCACAGAAGTCCACAGCGTACGACTTGACCAAAGTGGCATCGAGTTGATGTTGGCGAATGATCTGGCACAGACGGTCGCGAACTCGCGTGCCGTTTCCGTTGCTGCCGTTTCCGTTCACCGGCTGAGGAGGGAGCTTTCTGGTTTCGCGTTCCGCTTTGGCGGGACCGGCGAAAGATCCGATCTCCTCGACGGAGCAGATGCCGATGCCATATGCTTTCCGCAGCGCGCGATTTACAGCCCGAGTTTCGGCGACACGCATTTCCGCCCCGTGCACGAGAGGCGAGACATTAGAAGGGTCGGCGTCGCCGTAGCCGGTGAAGCCTTTGCATTTCGGAGACTTGAAGACCGTCGCTCGGAACACCCACCGTGAATTCGCCGGATCACAAGATCTTAGGATTACCTGGGTTTGGATCCCGGCGCAATGGCGTCGATCGGCCAGTCTCAGAAGGCCGGCATGTTTCACGTACCAAGCGCTGTTCAGATAAACAACGTCACCGGCGACTACTGACAGCGCTGTTCTTTGTATGAGTTCCTTCAATGATCTGAGCGCACTTGGGGAGAGGTCGCGGTATAGTGACTTTGCAAATCTAATATCACGTGACAGATTTGGTTCGTTGCGTGTCATAGAAGACTCCGTTGCATATCTCTATGGAGATATAGTATCTCGATAAAGATGACAAAGTCAAGGCGTCGCAGCGAACATTCCGGGATCAACCTTGAAGCGATCGGTCGCCGAATTCGCGAGGTACGAGGTTTCGAGATGACGCAGGCCGAATTCGCAAACCGAATCGGCGTCGTCCAGAGTCACCTTTCGGGATTGGAACGCGGCAAGAAAGAGCCATGTGCAGCTGTGCTACTGGCTATCAGCCGAGAATTCGGGAAATCTGTCGACTGGCTGTTGACTGGACAAACGGAACTGGATAAAAACAAGAGGCGTTCAACCACCACATAAAAAGAAAGCTTGGCACCTGCTTGGAGTGCGGTGCGCAGCCATCGATGCTGGATCGTCCGGCTTTAAGTGGACTTGAGCAGGTCGTCGCATTCGTCAATGTCTGTCGAGATGGTTCTGTCGCTCAGGTCTCGGTGAATGACGCACCGGGCAAGCCCACCGGGTGACGATTCAAAAACTAGAACAGCAACTGCCCCTAGGCCAAATCCACCGACCGCCTCAACATCTCTAAAGAGACGGCTATCACAGGACGTGCGGCGTCTTCATGCTAGTGAAGGCCGCCTTGCTCACTACGAGCATTTCCCGCGTTGTCTCTATTCCAGGACACGCGTGAATGCGGTGTTCCTTGTCGCAAAAGTCTGGGGCAGACGACGAGTGGCGGCGAGGAGCCCGTACAGAACGGTTGCCAGAAGAGTAAATTGACACTCCCAAATGTCTGTAATAATTTTGGTGCGACTTGTAAGCTACGACTGAGCTCGTAGCGTTCGACAGATTTAAGTCTCCTAAGTTTGATCTCTGCGTTTGAGCGTCTCTAAGCGGATGGCTGGGTGCAGAGAGAATTCACGACTGATTTGTTAAAAATCTTCCCTCGCGTGGGGACTCTATGGGAGTAGAAATGTCGATTTCACGGCTCTATCAAAGACTGGAGAGACTAGAAAACCGCGTTAAGGCGGACGCCGAAAGGAATGGGCCGCCGGCGGAAGAACTGCAGAAAAGGGTTCGCGAAGCCACGACTGACTGCTTCACCTGGGTCACGCAATACGCCAAAACCTACAACGAGCACTGGATTGAAGAAGGCCGCCCGGATCCCTACGAGCACTTCCCGCCCTACGAGTACTTCCGCGTTACGTTTGAGTTGATCGACGCCGAGCGCGTGATGTGGTTTGAGAAGTCGCGCGACATGATGCTGTCCTGGGCCTGTGTGGCCTACCTCACCCGCCAAGCCATGACTACACCCTTCCGCGGTGTTCTCTTCCAAACCCAGAAGGAAGACAAAGTCGTGCAGTTGATCGACTACGCGAAGTGTCTCTATCGAACCCAGCCGGGGTGGCTGCAGCAGGCCTTCCCGCTGAAGAAGCCTCTTGACAAGCAACCGCAGTTAGAGTTGCAGTTTGGGAATGGCAGCTACGTCGCCGGCATTCCTGGCGGCGCCGACCAGATTCGCAGCTATCACCCGTGGGGCTACCTCAATGACGAATCTTCCTTTCAGCCGGAAGCTGGGGAGTGCTACAACGAGGCGCTGGCGGTGGTGAAAGGCAAGATCATATTCAACAGTTCAGCTGGCCCTGGTTGGTACGCCGATGCGCGGCACGACATCATCCGCAACGAGGAGGATTGAGCGCTATTACTCCATCGAGTTTGAATACAAAACCCGGCCGCTGTATCGCAAGCGCCGCTGGCGCACCGAGACAGTGGCCATCGCAGCCAACGCGACCGATTCGCGGGCAGCTGCCGCTACTAGTGCTCTCGGTCGGCGCCTGGAGAAGAACTGAGGAACCAATGAGGTTACACATATGGCACTTAATGATTGCGATAGAAGAATTTTTCTGTATGTTTGTCAGTCGCCAGCTGTCCGTCGGGGTTGGGGTAGCACCTCATACGCTTTTAGTCGCGGAGGTTGGTTGTTCTTTAAAAAGAACGAAAAGCCTTCATAGGGGAGAGTTCGATGTCCGATGACATCCGTAGATGCAAAGCTACTAACAAACAAGGGCAGCCCTGTCGCGCTGCTGCAGGCGAGAGTGATTATTGCTATTTCCATGCGAATCCAGGCGTGGCTGCTCAAGTTGGACGCATGGGCGGAAGGCAAAACCGTCATGTCGTCGAAGGCCATGCCACGCCCTTGCCGCCGCTCGACAGCATTTCTGGCGTTCAAGGTGCGATTGCCCAGATGATCGTGGATGTGCACGCGCGCCGTTTGCCCCCGAGAATGGCTGCCGGCCTCGCGCCCTTGTTTAGTGTTCTGTTCCGCACCTTCGGGCCTGGCGACCTGGAGGCGCGGCTTAAGAAGCTAGAGGAAATAATCAACGCACGTGACTCAGCCAAGTCGACAGATAAGGCTGGTGAAAACTGATGCGAGCTCGACAGCTTCCGCCATGGCATCGATGCCGCGCAGATTTAACAAATTGCGCCGTAAAACGTGCCTTCACACAGCTTAAGCAATGGAGGAAAATAGACGCCTCATTTTTCGATTCTCAACAAACGTAAATAACGTCCGAATCCAATGGAAAGGCCAAAGGATCTCACGCCTGGCCACGGAGGCCAGCAGATCGAGTTGTAACTTACGTTGCAGTTTTTCGATCTCCGATGAGACGGGTACCTACAAAGAGAATAGTTCCGCGCAGGAAACGCCCGTATAGTTCGGAGTACATTTGCCGCGCGGGAGCCTGTGAATTTGAAAGTCAGCCGGATCGGGTCACATCAGGTCCAAAGGGAACCTAAGTGACCTTCCTTTTTCTAGGGACGTTTGTCGCTGCGCTGCTACTTTCCTTCGTTCTCACCAAATTGGTACGGGACGTCGCGATCGGGCGAGGGTGGGTCGCAGCGCCCGCGCATGCCCGCCATCTGCACGATCACGCCCTGCCGCGATTAGGCGGGATCGCGATTGTTTTCTCGTTTCTAATTGCCACCGGAGCAGCCCTTCTCGCAGGCAGATTCCTGTTACCCGGCGGAGGACTCGTGCTCCGGCCGCTGCTCACGATTTTACCGCCGGCGGTCCTGATATTTTTTCTTGGCGTCTATGATGACGTTCGCACGGCCGGCCCCTATTTCAAGTTCTTCGTGCAGGCGATCGCCGGAGCGATGCTCTTCGGCGGCGGATTGCGAATTTTGGATTTGCCGATTCTGTTCGGTACTCATCACTTCGCATGGTTTACCGGACTTCCACTCACGATTCTGTGGGTGATAGCGATTACGAATGCCTTTAACTTGATCGACGGACTGGACGGGCTCGCGGCGGGATCGGCACTGTTCTCCACTCTGGTTGTTTTCGTGGTCGCTCTGCTGGGGAACCTGTCGCTGATCTCGCTGATTGCGCTGGCCCTCGCGGGGGCAATTCTGGGCTTTCTTCG
>WNFJ01094810.1_pt1 | contig 11919 bp, 11 predicted proteins | sample 5400461 | NCBI WGS metagenome assembly WNFJ01 (sample SAMN13153349, study PRJNA577476) | soil metagenome | isolation source: 115 cm saprolite on Douglas fir-dominated hillslope | place: USA:California | collected 2013-09-17
TCCGCGTTTTGCAGAATCGCTGTTTGGCGCTCGGCGTATTCTTCAATCTGGTCCGCTCGGAACGGCGGATAAATCGGCACGGGAATCGCGCCCGCCAGCAGAATCCCGGCAAACGAAAGAAAGAACTCTTGCGACGTCGGCAGCATGAGCGCTACGGTGTCGCCGGGCGCCACCCCGCGCCGCGCCAGTTCCGCTGCCACCGTTTGCGCGCCTTCATAAAGCTGCGCAAACGTCAGCGTAACGCTCGCCCCTTCGTCGTCCTGAACGATCAGGTGAGGCCGCTCGGCGTCGAATCGCGCGCGGTAACGCAGCACGTCAAGCAGCGTTTCCGCGGCTTCCACCCCCCGGCCGCCCGCTGGCGAACTCCGCGCCGCGGCGCTCATCGCCTGCGTCGTGACCGCCGCGCGCACCCCGGAAAAAGCCTGTGCCGCCGCACCGCCGTTCGCATTGGCCCGCACCAATTCCTGGACTAAGTCATCCGGCGTATTGGCTTCGCCTACGGCCCGGTCGGGCAGGCGCACGTGGAACGCCGATTCCAGGCGTGCCAGCAACTCGACTCGCTCGAGGCTGCCCAGCCCCAGGTCTCTGTCCAGATGTGCCTGTCCCGAGAGCGACGCCAGTGCCCCTTCGCTCCCCAGTTCCACCAGGAGTTCGCGAATCACTTCGAGCACCCGCTCGGTGACGTCTGTTCTTTCGAATTGAATGCTGGGAGTGGCCATGGCAGTCCGGGCCGATGAAATACTGCACAAAGGCTATCACGCCTCCCGCAACATTGTCATCGGGTGTACACTCCCTCTGCCACCCCAGGAAAACATCACTTTGTCCGAGGAGGTTTCATGGCTGCTGTCAATCCGCTGACGAAAGACAAGGCCGCGCCCGCAGCGCACGCTACATTCGACGCCCTCACACAAAAGTTCAAGAAGATGCCCAACCTTTTTGGGCTGATGGCGCATCGGCCGGATGTCTTGAACAAATTCCTTCCCCTGTACGCGGCGATCATCAACGAAGGCACCGTCGAGCCGCGCTACAAAGAACTCGCCTATCTGAAAGCCGCTCTCATCAACGGCTGCGAGTATTGAACGCGCGCCCACACCGCTTCGGCGAAGCGGATCGGAATTACCTCCGAACAAATCCAGGCGCTGCAATTCTACGAGCGCAGCCCTCTGTTAGATGACAAGGAGAAGGCCACCATCCTGTATGCCGAGCGCGTCACCCGCGGCGCCGCCGCCATCCGCCCCGGCACTTTGGAGGACCTCCGGAAGTTTTACGATGAAGGACAGATCGTGGAGCTTACGCTGGTCATTTGCGCCGCCAATTTTACCAACCGCTTCAACGACGCCTTGCAGGCCTTGCCTGACCTGGGCGTCTGAGCGAAACCGTGGGAGCGTGCCGTTCTGAGCGGAGGCCCGAGGGCCTCCGCTTTTCGGACTCGCCAAGTTTTGCCGCCGCGTACGGAATAAACCTCACGCCTTTCTTGTCATGACAGATGTGGGGCCGTGACCCTGCAAATCTGATCGAGAGAGGATTTCCATGAAAATCAATTTCAGCAGGCTATTGAAGAGAGCGCAGACCATCTTGTTTCTGGTCGCCATGCTCTCCGGTGCAACCGGGCTTTTTGCGAAAAGCCGAAAAACGCCTTTGGACGACGTTGTCGCGCACCTTTCCCTTAACGGGAATGATGCCGCGGTCATCGCGCAGCGCCAGGTCCAGGGCAATCACTACGTGTTCATCAGTCAGCCGTCTCAAAAGGCGGTGATCGTGCTCGATGTTACCAATCCCAGGAAGCCCAGGGTCCACCAAGACCGTGGAGGTTCCCGGCGGCGCACAGTCTGTCGGCGAAGTCTTCGGCACAAATCTCATCCTGGTTAAGGGCGAAAAGGCCGAGGGCCGGGGCGAGTACGGGCCCACCGGAATCGTCGCCTTCGGAGGCCCCGAAGGAGTGGATGGTTCACAGCCGTTCACCGGGCTGACCAGCTTCCTCGCGGATGAAGATCGCGGCCTGGTCTATTTCACCAACGCGGATGGGCTGTGGATTGTGCGGGTAAAGCACACGCCACGGCAGGACGCGATTCAACAGATGGATTTGACGGGCACCTACGGGTAAGCGTAGCGGGTGGCGCGGGGGGGCAGACCTTGTGGCCTGCCCTAAACCCTGTGCCGCGCACGAGGTTGGCCCGTAGGCAAAGAATCCGCCCGCTATTTCTTCTGCACTTCGGCCGCGTAATTCCTCGGCATCAGCGTGGTCGAAAGGTCCACGTCGGAAAGGTCCACGCCGGTCAAATCAGTCTCGCGCAGAATCGTCACGCCCATATCCGCGCCTGCGAATTTCGCTCCCTGCACGTTCGCAGCGCGAAAATTGGCATTCCGAAGATTGGCCCGGTGAAAAATCACATCCCTCATATCGCAGCGGAACAACTCCACGCCGCTGACCTGCGCTTCGCTCAGGTCTGCGCCCGGCAGGATCGCCTCGGTCATGTCCGTGTTTCGCAGATCGGCCCTGCGCATTTTCGCTCCGCTCAAGTCCGCTCGCGTAAGTTTCGCTCCGCGCAAATCCGTTTCCTCGAGGTTTGCGCCCTTCAGGATTGCGTCCGTGAGGTTCACTTCGGTCAGATCGCCGCGGGACAGGTCTGCGCCCGAAAGATCCGCGCGTGCGCCGCCTTCTTGCTGGCGGAAGAATTTCTCATGCGCTTCCAGGATTTCCGTCAGCCGCTTCCCTTGATGCGTGATCTTCTTCGCTTTCCTCAGTCCCATGGGTCGTCCCTCGCCGCTGGCGAGAACTCTGATTCTACTAAATCTTTGCAAAGGGACGTAGGGACCGAATCCTTGAAGGGAAGACGAATTGCGCTTCAGGTTGCCTTCGGCGCTGCCGGCGCGGGGACAGCCGCGCTCTGTTTGAGCGACGCCACAACCTCGCTCGTCACATCTTTCCCGCCCTTGAAGTTGTTGTATACCGACTGAATCGTATAGATGGGTCCCCACGGGATTCCCCACCAGCCCGCCACCAGCGAAAGCAGGGTAAACGGCAGCCCTTTCGTCACCGCGCTTTCCCCGCTCTTCATGAAGTAAATGTTCGAGGGCCTCTTGAACGTCAGCACGAGAATCGAAACGCAGTATTGACGCAGTATTGATACAGAACGAATTTTGCCCCGCGCTGCAGCTCGAAGTCGAGCTGCGAGCCCGTCAGCCCCTGAATGCCGTTGATTCTTAGATTCGCCATTTCCTTCACGCTCACTATGCGGGAATCACCGGATGAATTGCCGCTTACACGGGACACTACGGGAAGAGACGCTCCGGGTCAACCACGGGGCTGCAAGCGGTTTCCCGGAAGTAAACCGCAAAATGTCGCGAGCGGCCGACCTTGCGATGATTCTAAGGTTCTGCTCGCGGGACGGTTTCGCGGCGCAGCGCACGCTCCTTCATCAATGCGAAGAATACCGGCACCAGAATCAGGACGTGAATCGTTGACGTGATCATGCCGCCCACGATGGGAGCCGCGATGGGTTTCATCACGTCGGAGCCGACACCTGTTTCCCATAGAATGGGAATCAGGCTTGCGAGTACGACACAGACCGTCATCAGCTTCGGCCGCAACCGCTGCACTGCGCCTTCGATTACTGCTTCCTCGATGTCTTCCTGCTTGAGCGGCACTCCCGTGGCGAGGCGTCGGTTCAGAGCTTCATGGAGATAAACAACCATGACCACGCCGGTCTCGACGGCAATTCCAAACAGCGCGATGTAGCCCACCCACACGGCCACGCTGAAGTTGTATCCGAGAAGCCTTTGCAGGATCAGCCCTCCGGTAAGCGCGTAGAGCGTCGGAAATATGAGCACAGCAGCTTCCGTGACGGAATGAAAAATCATGTAAAGCAGCAGGAAGATTACAAAAAATACGACCGGCAGGATGACTTTCAGTCGCTCCTTGGCCCGCTGCTCGAATTCATACTCTCCTGACCACTTATATGTGTAGCCCGCGGGCAGCGCGAGCTTCTGCCGCAGTGCCGTGTCCGCGCGCTTGACGAAGCCTCCGTAGTCTTTCGTGTTGAGGTCGATATAGACGTAGCCGGTAAGCGCGCCGTCTTCATCCCGGATCATCGCGGGGCCGCGCGAGAATGAAATTTTGGCCACCTCGTCAATCGGAATCTGCGCGCCAGACGGGGTTCCGATCAGCACGCGCCGCAAGGCTTCGACGTTGTCCCGAAAGTCGCGGTTGTAACGGACATTGACGGGATAGCGCTCGCGTCCTTCAATGTTTTCGGTCACCATCTCGCCGCCGATGCCCGAACTCACGGCCTGCTGAACGTCGGCGACCGTCAGCCCGTATCGAGCCGCATCTACCCGATTCACCTCGATATTGATGTAGAAGCCTTGTGAAACGCGCTCGGCAAATATGGAGCGCATCTCGGGCAGAGAGGAAAGCACCTGCTGAATCCGCGCCCCAGCCTGCTGGATGCCCTCCAACGTCGGATGTCCAATCGGTTCTCGACCGGCATCGTCCAGGTATTGGACAGACCCGGAAATTGCAGCTTCGCGTCCATCTCCTGGATAAGTTTTTCGTAAGTCATGCCGGGACGCCACTGGCTGCGCGGCTTGAGCATCACTGTCGTGTCGTACATATCGAGGGGCGCATTGTCGGTCGCGCTGTCGGAACGTCCGACCGCTCCCAATACGGTCTCAACTTCGGGAAACGTGCGAATGATCCTGTCTTGCTCCTGGAGCAACTGCGAGGCTTGCCCGATAGAAATGCCGGGCAGGGCCGTGGGCATGTAAAGCGCAGAGCCTTCAAAGAGAGGCGGCATGAACTGGCTGCCGATCTTCAAAGCCAGCGGCAGTGTGACGACTAGAAAAATCAGGTTGAGCAGCAAAGTCGTCTTGCGGAAGCGAAGGCACAGGCGGAGAACGGGAAGATAAAGCGCCTGCGTGACAACCGAAATTGGATTGCGGGACTCCGGGCGCGGCCGCCCTCGGATGAACAGAAGCATGAGCACTGGCACGAGAGTAATCGCCAGAAGCGACGAGAAGCCTACCGCCACGGTCTTGGTCCACGCCAGGGGGCGAAACATCCGTCCTTCTTGCGCTTCCAAGAGGAAAACGGGCAGGAAGGAAACCACAATGATCAGCAGGGAGAAGAAGATCGCGGGCCCGACTTGTTTGGCCGCGTCCAGCAGAATGCCGCGTCTTTCCGGCTCCGGGATTTTCTCCGTTCGCTCGGATTGTCTCTCGGAAAGTTGCCGATAGCCGTTTTCCACCATCACGATTGCCGCGTCCACAAGGACTCCAATGGCCAGTGCCAGTCCTCCGAGCGACATGATGTTCGAGCTGACATGGAGGTAATACATGGGAATGAAGGACGCGATTACAGCGATCGGCAGGGTAAGAATGGGAATGAACGCGGACCGGAAGTGAAACAGGAAGATGATGATCACGATGCTCACGATGATGGCTTCTTCGAGCAGGTCGCGTTGCAAGGTTTCGATGGAAGCGCGGATTAGGCCGGAGCGGTCGTAGCCAGAGACGACTTCAACGCCCGGCGGCAGAGATGGCTTGACCTCAGCAAGTTTCTGTTTGACGCCGTTGATCACGGTCAGGGCGTTCATCCCGTAGCGCATCACGACAATTCCGGCAACGGTCTCGCCCTCGCCTTGCCATTCCGCAGCTCCTTCTCGGATGTCGGGGCCGAACGTCACAGTCCCCAAGTCGCGGATCAACACGGGCGTGCCATTCTTTGTTGCAACAGGCGCCGTTTCCAAATCGCTCAGTGAGCGCAGGTAACCAAGTCCGCGAATCATGTATTCGGCCCCGCCCAACTCCAGCAGCCGCCCGCCAACTTCACTGGTGCTGCTTCGAACCTTTTCGATGACAGTCGAGAGCGGGATGCCGTAGGCGCGCAGCTTTTCGGGATCAAGATTGACCTGATATTGGCGGACGAATCCCCCGATGGTCGCCACCTCAGCCACGCCGGGAACAGTTTCGAGCTGATAGCGGAGATACCAGTCCTGAATGCTGCGCAAATCGGCCAAGCTCCGCTGATGGCTGTGGTCCACCAAGACGTACTCATAGACCCAGCCGGCTCCTGTGGCGTCCGGGCCGATTACGGGATGAACCCCCGTGGGCAAACGGCCCTGGATCTGTTGCATGTACTCGAGAACTCTCGAACGAGCCCAGTACAAATCGGTTCCGTCTTCAAACACGACGAAAACGTAAGAGTCGCCAAACATTGTTTGCGCCCGCACCGCTTTCACATGCGGCGCAGCGAGAAGAGCCGTGACGATCGGATAGGTCACCTGATCTTCGATAAGATTTGGCGGTTGCCCAGCCCAGGGGACGTGAATAATTACCTGTACGTCGGAAATATCCGGCAAGGCGTCAAGCGGGATGCGGCGCGATGTCCATATGCCAGCCAGCACAAGAAAGAGTGTCCCTGTGAAGACCAGGAAACGGTTCCGCGCGCACCAATCAATCCATCGGGCAATCACGTCACATCCCTCCCGTGGCGTTCACGGACATTTGTTTACTGGCGATTGTCTGTCCGTCCTTGCGCGCCAGGATGGTCACTTGCCACGTTCCGCCGCTTTCAAGCTGGCCACGGCCCTCATAGAGTCCGCGCGATTTTTCGGAGAGGGGCACTGCTATGCGCATGGCGGCCATTCCCATTTCTTGCATGGCGGGCATGAAGAACGTGACGCTGACTTCTGCGCCCGAGACAGGCGCGCCGCCGGAATCCGTGACTTTCACGCGAAAGACATTGCTGCCTTTATGGGGCGGGCTCGGATCTGAGGTCAGTTCCGCATTTGCTTTGGGAGCATTCATCGCGGAGGCTTCGCCTGCACCGGGCGGAGGCGGGACAAAAGACCCCAGCGCAGCCTGAAGCTGGCTTTCCGAATCAATAAGGAAGTTCGCGGAAGTGACGATCTTCTCGCCTGCTTTGAGGCCTTTCAGGACGATGAAGTCATCTCCGGCGCGAGCGCCTAGCTGCACCTCACGCGGTTCCAGATAGCCGTCGCCGCGCTCCACAAAGGCTATCTGGCGACTGCCGGACTGCAGGACAGCGCTTGCCGGAATCACCAACTGCCTCCCCATCGGCGCTCTTATTGACACGTTCACGAACATACCCGGCTTGAGTTGCAGACCCGCATTTGAAAAGACGATGCGCACCTTGGCTGTTCGGGTCTCCATGTCCAGTTGCGGATAGACGAAGTTCACGCGGCCGCTGAACGCGCGACCGGGAAAAGTGTCCACGGTCAGCGCGGCAAAGTCTCCGGCTTTGATCCGTCCGAGATCGTTCTGAAATACCTGAGCCTGAACCCACACCGTCGAGAGATCGGCAATCGTGTACAGGCGTGTCTCCGGTTGTACCGTGAGATTCGGCAATGCATTGCGTTCCGTGATGTAGCCGGACACGGGAGAAACGACTTCGAGTTCCTGCTGCGCCTCTCCGGTGGATTCAAGGCGCTCGATTTCCCGCTGCGGAACTCCCCACTGTTTTAATCGCTCACCGGCCGCGTTGAGCAACGACGCTGCACTGGAGGCGACTCCCGGCACCGTGCTCTGAGCAACCTGTTGTTGATTTTGCTTGGCGACGACGTATTCCCGCTCCGTCGCCACCAGATCCGGGCTGTAGATCGTGAACAGAGGCTGTCCCTTTCGAACATACTGATAGGTGGCATCGGCGAAGACTTTCTGGATGTAGCCGGAAAAGCGTGTTTGCACGTAGGCCAGCCGGGTTTCATCCACGGCGACATTCCCCGTGGCGCGAATCTCGTCCGCGACGACTCTTCGCTGGACCTCACTGGTTTTCACTCCAATGCTTTGCAATTTCTGGGGGGAGAGCTGCACCGGCGCCAAAGGCGTTTCCGAGGATGCAGAGGCTGCCGCGGGGGAATTCGCTGATGCTTCCAGCGCGGCGCCTGCCTGTTTGCGTGGCTCGTTTGCGGCTGCCTGGCGAGGAGTCCGGGAATGCCGCCAGAGGACGGCCAGGATGCCAACCAAGACGATGTTGCCGGCGAGCGCTAGGAGGAAGCCTGTCCGATAAGTTCTCATTGCTTTACTCCTTCCTCGCGAAGAACCAGTCCGGTAAGTTCTTCAAGTCGCGCCAGCGCGGTCTCGCGTTCGGCGGTGTTTTGCCAGTACTCCTCGTCCAAGTGGAGAACGTCGAGAAACGAGGACAGCAGAGATTGGAAGTCCTGACGGTTGTTCTGATAGGCGGCGACGCCCGCCTGAAATCCGGCTCGGGCTTGCGGAATCAGGCCCTCTTTGTAAATTCTGAGCAACTCAGCCGTTTTCTGTGCGGTGTCATAGCCGCGCCGAAGCTGTGACGCGATCTGCTGTGCCTGCGCCTCAGCCTCGCTATGAGAGCGGCTCAACTCAGCTTCCGCTTGCGCCAGTTCGGGACGCTGTTTCCGGCTGCGATAGATTGGCAGGCGGACGCCGAAGGTCAGCATGTAATAGGCGCGAAACTGTGTGGGGTCTGTTCGCTGCCACATGTATTGCAGATTGAAGTCTGGATAAAAATCTTTGTGTGCAAGCTCGACTTGTAGCTTCTGCCGCTCAACCATCTTTTCTGCCCCCGCAAGTTGCGGGTTCTGTGCTTTTGCCGCAGCTAATAGATCCTCATAGGAATACGGGAGCGGCGTCTCGGTAAGATCAGCAGCCTCGATGTCTGGCGAGGATTGGGAACGGTTGAGCAGCTCTTTGAGTTGCGCCTGTAACTTGGCAACTTCCAGGTCGTGCATCGTTATTTCACGGAGCAGTTTGGTTTGCTCAAGCTGGGCGCGGAGCACGTCTTGCTGGTTTCCCATTCCTGAGCGGTATCGTGCGTCCGCTGTCTTCGCGACTTGCTGAAGGAGTTGTCCGTCGCTTTCAAGAATGCCCAGGGTTTTCGATAGATAGGCAAGCTGGAAGTAAGCCGCTTTCACTCCTGCAACGACGGAACGGCGAACGGATTCATACTGTTGCTGCGAAACGCCGGCATCGCGTTTCGCGATCTCGCCTTTGAGTCGCAGCTTTCCGGGATAAGGAAAATCCTGCGAGACGCCCAAGCCGACGTAGGCGAAGTCGCTGTTCGTATATCCGGCAAATGGGCGCGGGCTGCCGACGCTGAACTGCTGAATCTGGAATTGCGGATCGGGCAAGGTTGAGACTTGCGTTGGAACCTGCTGCGCCGCTTTCCAGCCTTGCCGGGCAGCCTGAATCTGCGGATTGTTCTGCTCCGCTTCCTGCAACAAGTCGGCGAGCCGCGTGACGCCCTGCGCTGGATGAGGCTGGGACTCTTGCGCGAAGCTCACGCTGACAAACGCAAGGGAAAACAGCAGAACCGGCAAACTAGTCTCGGTGAATCTGGATAAGAATCTCGTTGTCCCGTTCTTTCGCATCATCAATGACATTGCCTTCTCCTAGAGGAACTGCGCATTTCATCGGCCCGCCCAGCGGCGCGCGATAAATAGAGTCCGCCACCGAACAGGCGCGGCCCTTCAAATGCCAAACTCAGATAGAGAGATAGAACCCGGTGCAGGAGCGCACCGTGTAGAGGCGGGCTAGATCAGAAGAGAGGAATGAAGCGTGTACAGATCTGGAGGCGAGTGTTGCGCTGCCTCACATCTTGAGCGAGAAACTTGGGTGAAGACGGGGGCTTCGGGAGTTGAAAGATGATCTACAACCGCCTTTGCAGGAACACTCCACGTCGAATGTTGTGCCGGCAGCGCGTTCGATGCGTTCGCCGAGACCATGTTCTTGCAGCAATCGTGAGACCGGTTTGTGGGACCGCACGGCATCGATCCACAGCACTGCATCATCTGCTCGTCGGCAGACATAGCGGAGAGGCAGTCCGCAAACTGCAGCGCGAAGAGCGCGGCGAGCGCCAAAACCCAAAATATGACCCGGCGAATCATCTCATCAGACTCTAAACTGGTTAGACGCGCGAGTCAAGGAATTGGATGCGGCCTGTGTTGGCTTAGCAGCTAACTCAGTCAGAAGGCCTCGGTGACACCGTCTCCGCGCTTGCCGGATTGTGGTAATGTGAAACACAAAGGCCCTAGCGCGATGAGCATCCTTTCTTGCCAACGGAGAGGCATTCTGTCTTTGCTTTCTTGCCTTTTCTGTCTCTGCGCTTTCCCCGCCCGCGCTCAGGAGGAGATCGTCGCCAATCTCGCGGCGGGCCGGGGGGTCATTGACGTTGCTCGCGCGTTGCTCGCGACGGCATCGTCATCGGCGCCATCGAGCAGCGCATCGAAGCCGACTCCCGCCCGCCGCTGGTCTTCCCCCTTAACGACCGCCGCATCGCCATTCTCCTCGGCGCCGCCGAGTGGACCCTGCCCGGCACCGGCCTTTCGCCGGTGCGCCTCGATCGCGTGATTCCGCGCATCAGCGGCGAAGCGGTGCGCGTCGAGAGCCGCGACAATCCCGACCAGGCCGGCGATATCGAATCCATCGGCGTTGCCTTTCTCGAAAAGCTGCGCACCATGGCCGAGCAGCTCCATCACAAAATCGCCCTCGGCCCTGACGAGCCGCTCGTCAGCCTCGTCCTGGTGGACTATCAGCCAAACTATGGCCCCGAGGTCTGGCTCCTCGAATACCGCATCCAGCAGCAGGCTTTGCGCGGCGATTTCTATCAAACGCGCACGCTGCGCCCCAGCTACACGCAGTTGTATCCCCCGGAAAAGCACCAGCCGAAAACCCTCGTGGAAATCCGTTATCCGCCCGAAGCTGTCGGCCCCACCGTTCTCGATCTGCTTCGCCAGAACGATCCGCTCCTTGCTCCGCTGCGCCAGGGCGATCCGAAATTGCTCAAAGTGATCGAAAGCCTGGAAAGCGGCAAAAGCCAGACCGTTCCCGTGGACTCTGCCGCCGACTTTCTCCGCGCCGCGCTCGACCCCGTCGCCGGCCCTGACAACCGCCTCGTTCTCGGCGTCCTCCGCGAAGAGCGCGGCTGGGATTGGGTCCTTCCACCCGCGGACTCCACCGAAAAAGCCGCACAGGACAAGAACCGTCCTCCCGGCGCTCCCTCCCTCCGCCGCAAACCTTGATTTCCCCGTGAAAAAGATGAGGAGTCCTCGCGCCGTTCAATCTCCCGCCACGCGGCTCTTGCTTGCCGCCGCCCCTATATCCTTGCGGTAGTGCATTCCTTCGAAGCGAATCTTGCCCGCCGCCTGATACGCCGCCGCTGCTGCCGACTCCACCGTCGCGCCCGTCGCCGTCACGCCCAGCACGCGCCCCCCGCTCGTCACAAACCCGTCGCCCTCGCGCTTCGTTCCCGCATGTAGCACCTTCACGCTCGGGACTTTCTCCGCATCCGCGATCCCTTCAATCTTCTTTCCGCTCTCGAATTTCCCCGGATATCCTCCCGACGCCATCACCACGCACACGCTGGCTCCCGCCTTCCATTTCACTTTCGCCGGGTCAATCGTCCCGCGCGCCACGTCCGCAAGCGCCTCCGCCAAATCAAAATCCATCCGCGCGGCAATCGCCTGCGCTTCCGGGTCGCCCAGGCGGCAATTGAACTCCAGCACCTTCGGCCCTTGCGCCGTCAGCATCAATCCAAAATACAAGAACCCGCGATAGGGGATTCCGTCTCCCCGCAGTCCGCGGATCGTTGGCTGCACAATCGTCTCCACAATCGTCTTCTCCAGCGCCGCTGGCAGCAGCGTGTCGCTCGTGTACGCGCCCATCCCGCCGGTATTCGGCCCCTGGTTTCCGTCGAACGCTCGCTTGTGGTCGCGCGCCGCAGCGAGCGGCGCCGCGCGCTCGCCGTCGGTCAGCACGATGTAGGAAAGCTCTTCGCCTTCGAGCGTCTCTTCCAGCAGCACGCGCTCGCCGCCAGCGCCCAGTTCGCGTTTCTCCATCAGCCGTTCGATGAACCCCGTGGCCTCGTCCGGCGACGCCGTCACCAGCACGCCCTTGCCCGCGCACAGCCCGTCCGCCTTCACC
>WNFJ01183491.1_pt4 | contig 11919 bp, 6 predicted proteins | sample 5400461 | NCBI WGS metagenome assembly WNFJ01 (sample SAMN13153349, study PRJNA577476) | soil metagenome | isolation source: 115 cm saprolite on Douglas fir-dominated hillslope | place: USA:California | collected 2013-09-17
ATTTCGGTGGAGGCGGGCCCAAGCTCTCCCTGCCGCAACAGAAAATTGCCGTATCGCCAGGAGACTTCAGCTGAAAGGGGATAGGCCTTCTTGGCTTGCAGAAATGCACCGCGAGCGGTAGCGAGATCGCCTTGCGACTCATAAACGGCAGCAAGGTCCAGCCAAATGTCGGAAGATCCTGGATCCAGCGAAAGAGCAGAGCGGTACGCGCGAATGGCACGCGAGGCGTCGGCATCCTCAAGGTTGTACTGCCAATAGCGGCCCAGGAGATACCAATTGCGCGGGTCAGCAGGCTCGAGGCGCGTGGCGCGTTCGTAGCCCTCGGCCGTTTGCAAACCTGCCTGGTACGCGGCGCGAGCATTTCGAATGCTGAAATAGGAGAGGGCCAGGGCGAGAGAGCAGGAAGCAGCGAAAACTAGCCCACGCTGGGCGTTGCTGGAGAGACGTAGAATCATTCCCCCGGTACTGTGCCTAGACCATTTCGGAGTTGCAAGAAAAATGTCAGTGGCGTCCAAGAGCAACAATTCAAGAGAGGTTGGCGAAATTCCGCGTTGAGTGGATGGGCCCGCCGGCCAACGCGCGGTTGCCGCGGGAGGGACGTGACAGTACAATGGGTCTCCAGCCGATCAGCGATTAGGAAAAAGACCTTGTACCCGGAGAAATTCTGCGTTCAGGCTTCTGCCTGCGTGGAAAGGAGCACCTGTTTTTTCAGGCAAAGATTGCGGCCCGGGCCATTCCTTGCCACTAGAAGGACCAACCACCGAGACAGAAAGGCCATCTGATTGAGTGGGATCGTCGGCATTTTCCACAGGGACAGTGCGCCAGTAGAGCGGGCGCTGCTGGAGTCACTCGTGGATTTTGTCTCTTACCGGGGCCCAGATTCCCGCGAGTGCTGGACGGATGGACCGATCGGGCTGGGTCATGCGATGCTGCGGACCACTCCCGAGTCTGTAGGCGAGCGCCAGCCTGAGAATCTCGAAGCGCGGTATTGGATAGTGGCGGACGCGCGCCTCGACGATCGGGCAGAACTCATCGCCGAGCTACAGCGCTCAGGCCGGGCGGTTCGGACAAACGTTCCTGACTCGGGACTGATTTTACTTGCTTACGGCACTTGGGGCACGGCGTGCGTGGCGCACCTAAGGGGCGATTTTTCGTTCGGCATCTGGGACGCAAAAAACAAACAACTGTTTTGCGCTCGCGATCATTTCGGCATCAAACCTTTTTATTACGCGCGATTGGGGAATTGTTTTCTCTTCAGCAACACGCTGAATTGCCTTCGTTTGCACCCGCGAGTATCCGGGGAATTGAACGATGCGGCGATCGGCGATTTTCTTCTGTTTGGGCTGAATCATGACAATGCCACAACGACGTTTCGTGATATTCAGCGCTTGCCGCCGGCGCATTGGCTGACCATTTCGGCGAGCGGGCTGATTATCAGACGCTATTGGACGCCGCCAACGGACGGGCGAATTCGCTATTCCAAACCCGCAGAGTATATCGAGAATCTCCAGTCGCTCCTGCAAACCGCTGTCGCTGACCGCATGCGCACGGACCGGGTCGGAATCCTCCTGAGCGGAGGGCTGGATTCGTCCGCGGTGGCGGCGGTGGCCAAGGACGTTTCAGCAAAAAGCACCCAAGCCACGGACATTCGGGGCTATACGTGGATAGATGGGTCTCAGCCTGCGGATCCTGAAGGTCGTTTTGCGTGTGAGGCGGGGGAGTTTCTGCGCATTCCGATGAAATTTGTGCAGATGAATGCGGTGGAGCTCTTCGAGGGCTGGGATAGTCCCGACCTGAGTCTGCCCGAACCCCTCGACAATCCGCAATTTGCCTTTTTTTTTGAAGCTAACCGCATCATTTCCGCGGAATGCCGTGTCCTGTTGTCTGGCGAAGGCGCCGACAACTTGATGGACTTTCAAATGTGGCCGTACGTGGAAGACCTGCGGCGAAGGGGAGAATGGCGGCGTCTGTCGACGGAGCTGGCGAATTATATATGGATCAGGCCATTTCCGTGGCGTGGGATTCGTGCGCGGCTCCTGAGAGTGATCGGCAAGGAACCGGGTATTCCAGTGTTTCCGCAGTGGCTAGCGAAGGAGTTCACTAAGCGCTTGAACCTGCGGGAGCGCTGGAAGGAATGGGGCGAGCATCCTAAGCTGGCGTTCGAGCATCCCATCCTGCCGAAAGCCCACGCATCCCTCTCCCTGCCGCAATGGACGCATATGTTTGAACAAGAAAATGCGGGTGTGGCGCGCAGGCCTGTGGAGGTCTGCTACCCTTTTCTGGATTTGCGGATCGTGAATTATCTTTTGGCGCTTCCGCCGTTTCCCTGGTTCTTTCAGAAGATGCTCCTACGCGAGGCGATGACCGGGCGTTTACCCGAGTCGGTTCGCATGCGCCCGAAGACCCCATTGCAAGTAGATCCTGTTTCAGAGCAGCTTAGAAGAACGAGAGTTGCATCGCTAAATCGAATGCGCTGGAGCGATGAAGCCCATCGATATATTGACCGCTCCGGGCTGGCCTCGCCGCATGGTAAGATGAATGAAGAGCAGGTAGGTAATAATCTACGCCCATACTGTTTGAACATTTGGTTGCAGTCAGCGCGTAGAGTTCGATATAACATTCATGCGGAGGCTGGGAATGGGTAAGCCCGTTAAACGGGAACCAAAAAAGCCATATTCGAAGCCGACGCTGACTGCTTATGGGACGGTGCGCGAACTGACGCAGAGAGTTGGTCGGCATGGCAGGTCGGATGGCGGAAGAGCGCTCAGGGCAAATAGGACGCACGTTTGAGAGCGAGCAGGGAGCGGATATACTTTGCTCTCGCAACCGAATCAGAGAAAAGTAAGAAGTAAATTAAAGAGAGATGTAAAACGAAAACCTAACCTGCTAAAGATTCAATTCTAGTGAACTTTCCCGCCAGTGAACCACGAATCTATCTCGCAGAAAAAATCGGGTTTTAACTATTTCGTTTTCGGCCTGCATGTCCACTCTAATTTGCCTCTGCGGGGTGTGAACCCAGACAACTCATCGACTGAAGCGTGTGAAGTTGAGCTACACCTTGGGCTCCGGCCGTACGTGGAGAAGGAGAATTCGCGCCCCGAAGAATTGACGTACGTTAGCTCAGACACCGAGCCAACCGGGGAGCCGTCGCTGCGAATTTGGAAAGTGGATGACGGAGTCTATGTACGGCTCGCGTATGCGGATGGCACGGAGTTCTGGCTCGATCGAAGACGAGAGAATATATGGGCGAGCTGGCCCGATCGATTGTCTCTCGAGAACGCAGCTACATATCTGTTCGGGCCGGTGCTCGGACTTTTGCTTCGTCTCCGAGGAGTGACTTGCCTGCATGCTAGTGCGGTATCGTTTGGAGAGCGCAGTGTCGCGTTTGTCGGTACGGCAGGTGCTGGGAAGTCGACCACGGCCGCAGCCTTCGCTCGGCAAGGGTATGCGGCCCTTTCAGATGACATTGTCACGCTCGAAAGGCAACAAGGGCAGTTCTACGTGCAGCCAGCGTATCCCTATCTCTGCCTCTGGCCCGACTCTGTGCAGATGTTGTACGGTGCCGCGGAAGAGCTTCCACGCTTCCTCGGGGACTGGGATAAGCGATGTCTCCTTCTCGGAGAGGGGGGGGAGCGCTACGAAAACCGGTCCCTCCCCCTGGGCGCAATCTATGTTCTGGGCGCCCGCCGCCCTGATCCAGCGCCATATATAGAGGCACTGCGACCTCAAAGCGCACTCTTATGCCTGATAGCGGACACCTATGCGAATAAGATCCTCGACCGCAATATGCGCGCCAAAGAGTTTGAAGTCCTAGGCCAACTGGTTTCTAGTGTGGCCGTCCGTCGAGTCTATCCGAACGGGGACCCATCCCGCATTGAGGAACTCTGCAGAGCCATCCGAAAAGACTATGAATCGTTGAATTTCCCTGCTTGTGCCGGCTCCTGATGGAGCCGGAGCGTTCGTCGAATCTGTGATGGACAGACAGGCTTTATCTGCCTAGGATAGCAGCGTTACTATTTTGGAACATGACGCCTACCGAGCGGGGACCCTTTCTTGTGTCCTGCGCGATGATATCCTTCATGTTCCGGCATCCCAGAGTTCAATTTGCCAGGCAGAACGCAGTTTCGTTCCAAATTGGAACAATGGGGATATGTGGACGGGGAGGTGCCTGCCGATGCGCGGGCGCTAAGGACGGCGGAGACTCAAAGATTTGGGGGAAATGACACCATGAAAACGCAAGATTTTTGGGCAAGGGCAATAACGCATGTCACCGTTGCTGGACTTGTTTGCGTCCTAGCGCTCTTTGCGGCGCTTGGAAGCATAGGAAAGCATCGGCCTCAGAGCGGCGCAAAGCTTTCGCCAATCATAGCAAGCGCGGCGACGCAACCAGCGAAACCGCAAAAGAATCCACAATGGATAGAAGCTTATGGCAAATTGCCGTTGAGCTTTGAAAAAAACGTGGGGCAGACGGCGCGGGAAGTCCGCTACGTTTCCCACGGTTCCGGCTACGAACTATTTTTGACACCCCAGGAGGCCGACCTCGCTTTGCGCGGCCCTGTCCGGCTTGATCTCTCACCCCAAAACCGATTCGCAACACTCCGGGCTTTGCGTGAGGCACGCCGAGCACACCAAGCCACAATGACTGCTTTCGTGCGCATGCGCTTGGAAGGAGCCAATCCCGAACCGCAGATTGTCGGAAGCGATCGGCTTCCCGGAAAGGTGAATTACTTTATCGGAAATAATCCGAAGAAGTGGCACACGGATGTACCCAGCTATGCCCGTGTGAAATACGTGGGAGTTTATCCCGGTGTGGATGTGGTGTTCTACGGGAACCAGCGACGGCTTGAGTATGATTTTGTAGTTGCGCCGGGAGCTGATCCGAATGTGATCGCATTGAAAGTCGATGGCGCGCGCAAGATGCGCATCAATAAGCATGGGGACCTCGTTCTAAGTGTCCCCGGTGGGGAAGTGGAGCTGCAAAAACCGCTCATCTACCAGCAAGTGAAGGGTGAGCGGCAAGAGATCAGGGGAAAGTACACGCTCGCGGGAGATCATCGGATCACTTTCTCGATCACAAAGTATGATCGAAACGAACCGCTAGTGTTGGATCCGGTGCTGAATTATTCGACGTACCTTGGCGGCACGGCCGATGACGACGGCAGCGCGATCGCTGTAGATGCGAGCGGAGACGCGTTTGTGGCCGGAACCACACTGTCTACGGATTTTCCAACACCCTCGGCCGTGAAAGGATACCAAAAGGGACCGCTGGCAAGTAATGCCGGCGGGGCGGCGTTTGTCACAGAGATCGACCCTACGGGCACTACATTGCTTTACTCAACTTACATAGCGGGAAGCGCGCCCGGAGAATCAGCTTTCGGAATCGCCGTGGATTCCTCCGGCAAGATTTACGTGACGGGGCAAACATTCTCGGCCGATTTCCCCACGAACTCAACGGTGCCTGGTTTCAAGCAGAGTACTGCGAGCAATGTGAACGGAACCAGCTATATTACGAAATTAGATCCAGCGCAGACCGGTATCGCATCGCTTCTTTATTCTTCTTATCTTGGCGGAACCACCGGGACCATCGGGGACGTCGGGAACGGTGTAGCGGTCGCCGACGCCAGCGGTGTTGTATACGTGACCGGATTTACAGACTCGAGCGCAGGCACAGGCCCCGCAAACTTTCCAGTCGTTAACGGTTTCCAGACCGCGTTGAGCAATGCGAGTGGAAACGCGTTTCTCGCGAAGATCGATACAACCACGTCCGCGGCTCCGGTCTTTTCCACGTACCTTGGCGGAAACGGCGCAAATTCTGCCGCCCTTGGCTTCGGTGATGCGGCTTTTGGGCTAACGGCGGATTCGTCGGGCAATGCCTACATTGTGGGCACAACTTCCTCCACGGATTTTGCAACATTTTCGACGGTCAATCTAACGCTCAAGGGTTTTGACCTTACATATCCGACCGGCAATACCAGTAATACTGCCTTCGTTTCACGAATCGATACGACCAAGACGGGGGGAGCGTCGCTGGCGTATTTGACTTATCTGGGGGGAACGGGGCCTGACTTCGGCGATGCCATTGCGCTGGGTCCCGCGCCCAATCATCTTACCTACGTGACCGGCCAGACCAATTCGGCGTCATTCCCCCTTTTTCCGGTTGCCGTGCCTCCGGCAGGACCGTTCCAGACAACGAAAGGTGCAGGTGGTGTCGCGTATGTCAGTTTGATTGACACAACGACCAACGCAAATCCTTCGTATTCAACCTTCCTCGGGGGAACCGGCGGAGATGAGGCACTAGGAATTCGCGTGGACGGGCAAGGCAACGCCTATGTGGGTGGAAAGACTCAGTCTGTCGATTTTCCACATAGCCTTGGCGCTTTTCAGCCAGCCTTGGCCACTGGCGCGTCTGGCAATGGTTTTATTTCCGAAGTGACTCCCGGGGGGAACGGTGCCGCGGATCTCGTCTACTCAACCTATTTTGGGGGAAGCGGCGACGGTAACGTCCTGGACATAGATCAGGTCGAGGGAATTGCCCTAGATTCCTCCAACAATGCCTACGTCACGGGACATACCTTTTCAAAAACGAATTTTCCAGTTTTCCCCCCCGCGACAGCAACACCCCCAGCATTCCAGACTAGCTTGAATGGTACTGCTGGCGATGCGTTCGTGGCAAAGCTGACGCCAATACCTAGAGTAGTTGTGACGCCGTCGCCCTTCAATTTTGGAATACAGCCTGTCGGTGTGACAAGTACCCCACAAATTTTTACCTTGACGAACAACACGAATGCGACGGTGACGTTTACGAGCATTGCCACCGCTGGAGTGTCGCCGGCAGCCAATACGGATTTCGCGAAAGCGTCCGACAATTGCAGTCCAAGCGGCGTCGCGGCTGGCGCTCAATGCATGGTGAGTGTGACCTTCAAGCCCGGAGCGGCAGGCTCGCGAACGAGCACACTCACTTTCACGGATAGCGATTCTTCGAGTCCGCAGGTCGTAAACCTGAGCGGGACTGGATCGGCTGCGGCGACACCTGCCGTGGGGCTTGCGCCAACGAGCCTGACGTTCAGCGGCCAATTGCTGACCACGACCAGCGCCGCACAAACCGTGACGCTCACGAATACCGGCAACGCTCCTTTGACGATTAACTCGATTGCGGCTTCGGGCGATTTTGCCGAGACGAACACTTGCCCGCACGATCAGCGTCACGTTCACACCAACGGCGACGGGTTCGCGAACAGGAACGCTTACGATCACCGATAACGCCGGAGGCAGCCCGCACTCCGTGCCGTTGACAGGGACCGGTTGGGATTTCACCCTCACGGCACCGGCGACGACGACGGTGAAGGGCGGCTCGACGGGTTCCTTCCAAGTGACCGTCACGCCACTCGGTGGATTCAATCAAGCTGTAGTTCTCACCTGCACAGGTGCGCCGCTGAAATCAACTTGCACGGTCGCACCAACTTCGGTAACCGCTACGGATGGGACGACTCCCCAGAACGCCACCGTGACAATCACTACGAAAGGCATGATGGTGCCGCCGCCAGCGACGCCGATCCCGCCAGTTTCCGTGCGACAAATCGTCCCGCTACTTCTGGCGCTGACACTGTTGTTCCTTCTGTTTACAACACGCAGGCTGCGCACACGGCTGGGGATGGCGACCGTTATTCTCATTCTGATTGCCCTGGCAGGCTGCAACGGCTACAACGGACCTAAGAAGGGCACTTCAAATCTAACGATAACGGCAACATCGGGGAGCGTCAGCAAGACGAAAACAGTTGCGCTGACTATCAATTAATCGCCGAATAGTGAACAAGGAATCCGCGCGCGCCGTACTCTGGCACGCGCGGATTTTTTTGCGTGGCACGAGGCCAGTCAAACAAGCGTCCCGGGACGCAAAGCGCAAATTACCTGCTTTCAGGCCTTGCCGCCGCGGCCGTATTTTCGCGCCAGGCGAAATGGTCTGCGAACGGCATCGAAAAACCAGTGGTTCTCCTTTTGCGCGCTGCCTTCCCAGTCTTCTTCCGTGGGAGACAAAGATAGCCGCAGCAAGTAGGCAGGAGCGGAGAGCAGACCGCCGCGCATGCGCAATCGAAACGTGGCCCGCTCGAAGAGGCCCGGCGGCACGTGGCCTGCGGCGGGCAGCCACTTGCAAGTTTGCCGTGCGAGCCTGCCTGCCACCCTGTCCGCCTCTACCATCGCAAGAAGGTCCCTCCGCAATTGCAAGTTGAGCAAGTCGGCGGCAAGACGCAGCCCAGTGTGCAGCATCCGCTCCGCCCCCACTGCTTTCGCCGAATCCACAGCACGAACCCAATCGATGCCCGTCCGGCGTGTTACTAGCGCGGCAACGTCCGCAACCCACATCAGACGCTCCCAAAAGTGCTTTGCGCCATGGATGCAGATCAGGACGAGTTCATCTTCCGCGCTAAGAGCTGGAGCTTCACGGGAGTCCAGGGACACGAGGATTTGCCGGGCAAAAAATTCCTCAAGGGGAAGGCGGCGGGGAAAATAGCGCAGCGTGCGATCGTTGTGGAGTTCGACAAGGAGTTTCGAATCTGGCTTGGAGAAGAGATACTGGCCGGGAATCTTCCCGGCATCGATGGCCTTCAGTGAGACTGCGGACGCGTAGCCTGCAGCAACCATCAATTCCGTGGCGCGGCGGATGTCCCGCTGGCGAACGAGCAGATCCAGGTCGCCATAGCTGCGCATCGCCGGGTCGCCATAGGCCTGCACTGCGAGCACGGGCCCTTTCACAACTAGCGCGCCGATTCCCTCCAGCTTGAACCGGTCGAGTATGCAAAATAGCTCGGCGGTCAGCCGCAAGGTAAGAAAATTTCGCGAGCGCTGGCGATTGATAAGCGTTTGCTTTATTTGCAACGGGACCAAATCTACGGGCAACTCGCCCAGGCACGCCGCGAGATGGCCCCCCACTCCGTGTTCTTCTGCCAGGACCAGCAAACGCGTCCAATCCACAGTACGAAGCAGGCTCGCAAGCCTGTGGCGTTCGGGCGACGGAGAAGCACACTCGAGCAGCGCGTACCATTCGTTTGCGAATGCGGCGATGTCAGATAGCGGCGGGGACGATGTCGGCGCGGACATGGTGATCCGGAGTTAGTGTACGCGATTGGGCAAGCGAATTCGCGAGAGAGGATACAAAACAGTTTGGCGTGTCGCTGGACGGCTATTTTCCAATGGCGGCGGACAACGTCTCATCGCCGCGACCACGGCGGCGGACGTCGATTCCGAGCCGCTTGATTTTCTGATTGAGCGTGGAAAGAGGAATGAGAAAACGCTCAGCGGCCTCGGTCTGGTTCCAGCCGGTGCGCTCCAGCATATCGATGATGATGCGGCGTTCGATCTCGTCCATGATCCGGAACAAGGAAGGCTGTGGATTATCCGCGGAAGCCCGCGAACCGGGTTCGCCAGGAAGCGGCGGCAAAAATTCGGAGAGCTGCAGCCGCACGCCGCGAACAATTTCTTTGCTGCGAATGCTCTCCGGGAGCAGGTCCGCATCAACGCGCTCCTGCGTGGAGAGAACGACCGCGCGCTCGACGACGTTTTCCAGCTCGCGCACGTTGCCGGGCCAGTCGTAATCCATCATGAGCTTCATCGCCGCAGGCGTGAACTGCAGCAGCGGCTTAGCGTTTTCATGGCAATAGCGTTCAAGAAAATGAGTCAACAAAAGCGGCACGTCTTCCCGCCGGTCGCGCAGGGGCGGAATCTGCAGGTGGATGACGTTCAGGCGGTGGTACAAATCCTCACGGAAGCGCCCTTCGCGTACTAGCGTAAGCAGTTCGACGTTGGAAGCGGCTACGATGCGCACATCGACTTTGAGCTGCTCGGTGCCGCCGAGACGCATGAATTCGCGCTCCTGAATCACGCGCAGGAGCTTGGCCTGCGTTTCGGGACTGATGGTAGCGATTTCATCGAAGAAAATAGTGCCTTGATCAGCGACCTCGAAGAGACCCTTTTTGGAAGCAACCGCGCTAGTGAAGGCACCTTTCACATGGCCGAAGAGCTGAGACTCCAGGAGATCCACGGGAATCGATCCCGTGTTCACGGGCACGAAGGCCCTGTCTGCGCGGGTGGAGGCCGAGTGAATCGCCTTGGCGATGAGTTCCTTACCGGTACCGCTCTCGCCGCTGATAAGAATCGTGGAGCGCGAAGGCGCCACCTGCGTGACGAGATTGAGAAGCACCTGCATTTTGTCGCTCTTGCCGATGATGTTCGGAAAATTAAAGCGCTGCTTGAGGGCGCGTTTGAGCTGGACGTTTTCATCACGCAGCCGGCGCGATTCCACGGCCTGCGCGACCTGGGCCAGCAATTCATCGTTGGACCACGGCTTAGTGATATAGTCCATCGCTCCATTTTTGAAGGCGGCACGGGCCATTTCGATCGAGCCGTAGGCCGTGATAAGAACAACGGAGAGCTGCGGATCGCGGCGGTGAATCTCCTTCAGCATGTCCAGGCCGTTCCGGTCTGGCAAGCTGACGTCCAGCAGGAGAAGATCGTAGGGATGCTGTTCGAGCTTCTCCAGGCCGGATTCGCCGGTTTCCGCGCTGGAGACACCGTAGCCTTCGCCCCTTAGCAGGAGTTCGAGGCCCTCACGAATTTCCGATTCATCATCAACGACGAGAATAGAACCCTTAGACATGGACCGCTTTCTTGGCCGCAGGGAATTCGACGTGGAAGGAGGTGCCTTTGCCGGGCGTCGAACGCACGTCAATCTTTCCGGCATGTTCCTTGATGATTCCGTAGGTCACTGAGAGTCCCAGGCCGGTGCCCCGGCCGCTGGCTTTGGTGGTGAAGAAGGGATCAAAGATGCGATGGATGTGTTCGCGAGGGATGCCTGCACCCGTATCCGCCACTTCGATTTCGACGCTGCCGTTGTGAGCCGCGGTGCGGACTTCGAGCAGTCCACCGGTGGGCATGGCATCACGCGCGTTCAAGAAAAGATTCAGGAAAACCTGTTGCAGCTTGTTGGCTGAGCCGCGAACGGGCGGCAAGGGTTCGCCGAGTTGCTTCATCACCTGAATGTGCGAAGTCTTAAGGGGGTGCGCCACGAGCGATAGGGTCTCTTCAACCACGCGGTTTACGTCAATGTCGGTAGCTTCCGCCGCGCCAGTGCGTGAAAAATTGAGCAGATTGTTGACGATCTCGCTGGCGCGAAACGTTTGCTTGACGATTTTTTCAATGATCGACTGGCGCGGGTCGCCTTCCGGCATCTGCTTGGCAAGCATCTGAATATAGTTGGAGATGACCGCGAGCGGCGTATTCACTTCATGAGCGACGCCGGCGGCGAGCAGCCCAAGGGAAGTCAGTTTTTCTGTCTGTGACATTTGCTCTTCCATGCGCTCGCGCTGGGTCACGTCATCGAAAAGCAGGAGGCGGCCAATCCGCACATTTGATTTGCTTACCAAAGGCGTGATGGAAACGTTCAACGTGAGTGCTTTCCCGTGATGCTGGAGCCTCTGTTTATAGATGCCGGTAATTTGTTCCTGGTCTCCTCGCGCGGCGATTTCGCGTGCCAGCTCTTCCGGCAGCAGCGAACCAAGCTGCCGTCCCACGGATTCCTGACGCGACACACCAAAGAGTTGTTCCATGCGCGTGTTCCAGGATTCCACGATGCCGTCCAGGTCAACGGACAGCACGCCGACGTTCAAGGATTCCACGATATTTTCGCTGAAGTCCTTGAGGCGGGCGATTTCGAGGGCTTTTTGTTCGAGCGAGCTGTAAAGCTGCGCGTTGTCGAGGGCGACGGCGAGATAACCAGCAATGGTTTCGACGAGCTCGACGTCATCGCTGGATAGAAAATCTCCGTCAACGGTCTTGCCCAGGCCGAGAACCGCCACGGTATGCTCGCGGATGCGGCAGGGGACAAAGTAGTTGAGGTCGAGCTGCTCGAGCGTGTGCCGAACGGAA
>WNFJ01210638.1_pt2 | contig 11919 bp, 13 predicted proteins | sample 5400461 | NCBI WGS metagenome assembly WNFJ01 (sample SAMN13153349, study PRJNA577476) | soil metagenome | isolation source: 115 cm saprolite on Douglas fir-dominated hillslope | place: USA:California | collected 2013-09-17
GCTCCGGAACTCGCCGTCGGCGGTACGGGAGCGCTGCTCATACTGGGCGGCGCGAGCCTTCTGCTTGGGTATCACCCAACCATCGGCGCGACGCTGCTCATAATTTGCCTGTTGGGCTTCGCGTTCAGAATCCACAATTACTGGGCGATTCAGGACCCACAGGCGAAACAGGTCGAGCAGGTGAACTTCATGAAAAACATGGCATTGCTCGGCTTGCTCCTGATGACGCTGATGATTCCTAGGCCCTGGCCGATCAGTCTTGGCCGTTGATGTCAGGTCTGACGGCTGTGCAAAATTAGCTTTACTTTTTCCCCTTCGCCTTCGCTGCTCTAAACTTTGCCCAACGCTCCTTTTGCGCCTTCGCCATCTTCGCTCTCGCAGCGGCAGACATCACTCGTTTCTTCCCGCCATACTGCCAGTCGCTTTACCATTGCCGTTCATACCACTTAAGAGCTTCATTGCCGCTCGCACCGTGTCCAACTGTTGCTGCGCTGCACTCACTTCCTTCTCCCACTTCGCTTCTTCCTGCCTCAATGCCACCAATATATCCATGAATCCTCCGGGTGGATTGTCTCACGTCCAGGTCCGAAGAATATATTCGACGCTCAAAATTGAATGCAGTGTTGGAAGCTGGCTATCAACTTCGGGCGTGGGGCATTCTACTGTTCGACGCATCTTGATATAATTCGGTTCCCCATTTCCTCTGCCAGAAAGGTTAAAGATGGCAGACCTGTCCTCAGGCATCCTTAAAAGGACGCTCGGCCAATTCGTCTCAGATGGCGGGTTTGACTGTCCGATTGGCAATGCCACCCGGACGACATGAGACGAGGAGTGCGACGGCCGTGGCCGTGATGCTTACCAGTGCGTCCAGAACAGAATTGACCTTGACTGAGAACATCAGCAGCCGAGGGGCGCGATTAGTCACCAAGAAAGGCTGGTCGGCAAACGACACTTTAGTGATTAAAGTCTCTTGAGGGGGACCTCCAATCAGAGGCGCGGGTCATCTACAGTCATCATGTACGCGAAAATGTCTACGCCATCGGTCTGGAGTTACTCGCACCACTAGGTGACTGGGGAACGAAACCCTGAATTCACACTTCTTATTGACGGACTCCCGCGTAAGTCCAGAGGAAGGGCGCGGCTATTGATTTTATTTTGCAGTTGGCGATGTTGTAGCATCAGCGGGTCCGCCCTCGGCAATCAAGTACTCCAAAATAGTAAATTCTTTTTCTAATTGCGTTATCAAAACTCGAATCTTATAGATTGCTTTTTCAGCTTGTCGGACCTGAACGCCCGTTGCGGATTTCGCGAATTGGTCCCGATTATCTTGGACGTGCTCCAATGCAATCGACGTAACAATCTGGAGATTCTCTAAGTTGTCGAGGAAGTTTTGAGGGGATGACATGCCTGGCTCCTTGAGAGGTACCAGAAGGAACAGTGAAACGCGATTACAACCTTCGATATTCTATACTTGCCGTCACGTACATATTGCATGACATAACAACCCTGCACAGAGCGACGTTTCCAGCGACAATTATAGTGGCCGCGTAAGACGTAAGACGAAAGCCGAAAGCCGAAAGCCGAAAGACGAAAGACGAAAGACAAAAGACAGGAGACCATCATGGTGATTGGGAATCGCCTGAAAGAATTGCGCGAATCAAAAGAACAGTATTACGCATGCGGCTCCGCAAAATGAATGACCAGGAGTTGCGCAGTGTTGAATTAGCGGCCAGGTTCGTGTGTTCGCCAGGAGCGAATCTCGGGAAGCCGCGCGGCATCAGGTTTTCGCGATTCAACTTGAGGAAGCGCGGACAGAGCAAGAGTGCCGAAACTCAGAAAAGAAACATACGATATGACCGCCTGAGATTTTGACAGTCCTACTACAACCATCCCGCCTGACGAATTGCAGCGAAAACCCGATTGTTCTTATCCCCGATAACCACGATACTTCCAGCACGCTGACGGAAGACTGGCTGCCGCTTTTCTTGCTTTCAAGCCATTCAAAGCCTGATTCCTTCCCTTGAATCAGTGGGAGAAGTGCAAGTAGCCAGCAGTGCAGAGCACAATGAAGACGCTCTTCTATATTTTAAGAAAAGACGGCAAGGGACCATTTCGCTGGGTCGAAGCAGTAAATGACGTTGACACTGCCGAGGTTCGCGTGCGGCAATTATGTGCGGAATCGCAAGATGAGTACGTTGTTTTTAGAAATATCGACTTGCGTGTAGTGGCAACGTACAGCGAAAACACCTATAGGCGGTTTTAGGCGAGTAAGACGCCTGTACTCAAAGTTCTATTAACGGCTCTTGTGTCGGATTATTGAATGACCGCCTGATGCAACTCTTGAGAGCCGGGCTTCTCGATAGCCTCGCACTTCGATTCAGTGGACAGCTTCTCAATTAGCGCAGGCATCGCATCTTCCGCCAGATGATCCACAAACTGGTTCATCGTGTTAATGCGCTTCTTGCAGGTCGGACATCCAGGGACAACTACACCCTTACCGCCCTGCGCTACGGAAGGCGGCTGGTCTACGAAACAACTGAAGTCGTGGCGGCGGATTTCTTGTTGTAGTGCGCGAAGCAAAACTGATTTCTGCATGATCCTCTCCAGGGTGAGAGGAAAAGGGGTGGTCACGATAACACACGATCCTGAAATGCCTGGCCTTTGGCCCTCGCCGTCAAAAGATTTGAAACTCCCGCATAGATCGTTCTTCAACTATTGGTTCTCTTTGCCGCAGCGGAAAGTCGCCGTCATCTCCTGGTCTAACGCTTTGCTGTCGAAAGGCGTACGATTCGCAAAATATGGAATCGAGAATAGCGGCTTGCAAAGCACACGGAGTTCCAGATGAACGTGCGGCAGCTATCCCCTGCTGACTTGGGCGAAAGAATCATTGATGCTCTGCCGCCTTCGCGCACGGGTCCGGGAGTTACTCATGTCCTATCTACGTGGTCGGAGGTTTGGTCCGACGTGCGAACTTTGTTTGGACCAGTGTGAAGCGTCTTTTTCATTCTCGGGGTGATTCTGTTCTTCCCGTTCGGACTCTTGTGGCAGGGCATCCAGCGTGTCATTGCAAAGCCGGGTGTAAAGCCGTTGATACTTACGGCGGTCCTGGGGATTATCACTTTATGGATTTGGAGTTGGCCTGGATTGTTAGTAGTTTGTCTGCTCGTTTGGTTGTTCAAATTATTTCGCCAGAACCAAGAGTCCGCCGCCTTGCGAGGTAGGATCACGCAAGAAGAACACAGTAAAAGCCGTCTGATTTTTGGATTCCAAGAAGAGTGGCGGGATTTTGAGAAAAGGAATGCACTATTCCTCGAACGATTCCCTCGTCTTGAGCAGGCCATAACTACTGCCTTCACCAGAGACGCGCATTTCTCAGAGCCAATCGACAAATTTGTTTTGATGTTTGGCAGGGTCTGCGTCAAAGATTTCTTTGAGATTTTATTGTGCTGTGGAAACGGGAGCGGACACGCGGCTCAAAAGCTACTGCGCGGACTCTACGAACGAGCCGTCACATTGCGATATTTGCATGAGCATCCTGAAGAAATTGAGAATTTCTTAGACTACTACCATGTGAGCCAGCGGAAGTTGATGATTGCCTGTGAGAACTCTATGGGTAAGGGTACATTTTCACCCGAGCAGGCTGCCGAAATAGAAAGGGAGTTCGAAAAGGTCAAGGACAAGTTTATGGTGACGGACTTTAAAAAATGTGGCACCGAGCGACTTAACCATACATGGAGCACACTTGATTTTGTGGCGATGGCGAATCAGACCGCGCCGGCGAAATTAACTGTACCTGGATACTTCATACCCTTGCGTCAGGCGCACGCAACGGTCGCGTCTATGGTGTCGAGAATGACGGCCAGCGAGAATGACGGCATCTCGTTTGCGGACACGGCTCAGCGCAAGGAAGCAGATCAGGTGCTAAGAGTCTCGCACAATATTTTTCTGAATGTTTTGAGAGTCCAGGAAGAGCATTTCAAAGTGCCTGGATTGAATGAACTAAATGAAATCTGTTTGCAGGACTTTGTGGACATCTGGCAAAAACACTAGCGGCTGTTTATCCCTAGCCCCTCGTGCTCGATTGCCAGTGCGATGATGAAATCCTGATATCGCTGCACGGCACCCTTGGCGAGTGCATCATCCACAGCATTGATTGCCCGTAGCTCCTCCGGCCTCCAGTCAGAAAACAAGTGTGCTACGCTCTTTAGTCATGAATCGGGTAATACTCCGGCAAAATGCATTTGGCCGCTGGATTTATTGTGGATGCCACTGATGAAGGAACTGCATGGAGCGGTTCGCGTTTTGTGCCGATCACGGAGGACGGATTTCCCGCCAGTGATGTCCAAGTCTCGAACCTCGACACGCGGGATTCTGCCGCTGAGTATGCGGCCAGCTTTGGGTTTGAAGTCGTCGCACCGACGATCAACTGACAATGACGACATGGCCGGAACCCAGGCCATGCAAACCGAAATGGTACAGGGTGTCATTTCGAGCGAATGCTGCGGCACATACGCGAGGACAAGTGCGAACAATGCCGCGCTGAGATCGAGAGGTTTCTGCGGAGGAGCCGGAACTAACGGCGGAATCAAATTCTCACTCCGTCTCTGTGAAAATCGTACAGGCGGTGCAAAATTAGCGGCTTTAGTTTTTCCCCTTCGCCTTCGCTGCTCTAAACTTTGCCCACCGCTCAAGACTGCATTCCACGCGCAAATTCCACGGTAACGGTACCGTCCCCTGATGCCATTGATTTTGAAGGTGTTCTCCTGACGCCACTACCGGCGACTGCTAAATCGTCTGCAGTTTTTTCACTCTGCCTGTAATTTGGTTTTTATTTCAGCCACATGAAGTGGTCATTCAATTCTCCACGTATCGTCAACAAGTATTGATTGAAAAGCGATCACAATCACTACAACGACAGATTTCGAGAGCAACAGTGGTAGCTTTAGCGTATGGCTGGCATCCCTCCGCAAAGCCGTGGCGATAACGACGCTCAGCGGCGCAGTCAGCGGGTCATGCTGAAGGTTTCTGTGGTCGTTTTAGCGCACGGAGCCGACAACAAGCGAGTTTCGGAAGAAACCCGGACAGTCACCGTAAATGCGCATGGTGCCATGATTCTGCTGGGCATGAAGGTATCCATTGGACAAATACTTATGCTTCGGCATTCCGGAACCGGGGAGGAAGTGTCGTGTCGAGTGGTGTATCTCAGCCCTCACCAATCAAAGAAGCGAGAAGTGGGAGTTGATTTTATGAAAGCCTGCCCCGGATTTTGGCGCATCTCGTTCCCTCCTCCCGATTGGACAATGCGAAGTCCTGAAGCGAAAAGCAGCCCAGGACCTAGCAGCGCAAAGAAGAATTCAAAAAACCAAGAAATGAAGCCGAAGGCATGACTTTCTAGACCTCGCTTTGGGTCTAGGAGTACCCTTGCGAGTCTCGCCCTTTAGAGGAGCCTGATGTTCCGTTATCGAACTGTGTTGATGCTGACACTCGCGTCGTTTTTCTGCGCCAGTTGTAAGAACGAACTGCCAGATACGCGTGCTCAAGACGAGCGTGCTATTCGAGCGGCAGATGGCGCGACACTTAAAGCTGCGCAGACAAATGATGTTGACGGTGCGGTTGCCAACTACGCGGATGATGCCACCTGGCTCCCACCCAACTCGCCGCTGGTCCACGGCAAGGCCGCGATCAGGGCAGAATGGGCCAAGCTGATTGGCAGCCCAGGTTTCACCATTGATTGGGAGATCGACAAATTGGAAGTCGCTCGGGCGGGCGATCTGGCTTATACGATCTACACTTATCAGATGGCCTTCGACGGGGCCAACGGCAAACCGATTACCGATCAAGGTAAGGATATGGCGGTTTGGAAGAAGCAGTCGGATGGTGTTTGGAAAATGGTGGCCGATACGTTTAATTCGGATTTAGCTGTAAGATCACAAGCGAAGACTCCTGAAACCAAACACCAACGAATCAAACACCGTCCGCGCAAGAGGCGCAGGACCGCTTAGAGATTTGTCATTGCAAGTACTTCCTGGCGGGAAACCACCCCTCGATGTCATTCTGTTTTCCTCTCCGACAGCTTGGAGGCGTCCGAATGAGCCAAAACGAAGAGGTATTCACTGCGGAAGAGAGGCATGAACTTGCCGTTGAAGCGGTCAATCGGCTAATTGCTGATGCCGAGGCGAAGAGCCTACTTGAGAACAAAGAACTGACCGAGACAATCGTGGCCTGCATCGGCGAGGCGGGCGAGCGGCCATTGCGAGCCCTGAGGCGGCTGCTCGAAGAGGAAGAAGAGGAAGAAGTGGAACGTCCAGACTTGGGATAGTTCTGGCTTCATTCAGGGAAAATCCATGATTATTTGCGATCTTTGTGGCGAAGCGAGATGCGGCTCAAGATTGAGTCAGTTTGCGTTGCGGCCAATCAATTTTTTCAGGGACTTTGCCATGTCGGTCAGACTGCCCTTTGCGATAATACAGTCAATACCGACCGCTGATGACGAGCCGGTGCCAAAGTCATCTATATAGTTTGTGAAGATAGCTATTCGTGTTTTGGGCAGGAGCCGTCTGAGGACTTTTGCTGTCTCGATGCCATTCATTCCAGGCATCAAAAGGTCCAGTAAAACGAAGTCGGGTTTCAGTGCTTCTGCTTTCTTGATAGCCTCGGGACCGTCACCGGCCTCGCCGCAAACTTTGAAAGTGGCATCGCGCTCAAGGAACGTCCGTACAACGTGTCGCACGTCCGGGCTGTCATCGACGATTAGGACACTGGGCATTTTCAGAATACTCTGGGGCCGCGTTCACCAACTTAGCGTTTTTCGTTATTATCGGGCGTCGTTGCCTTCGTGTCGGCTTCAACGGTTATATCTACAGGGGCATCTTCTTTGAGCTTCACTTTCTTGCCGCGCTCATCCTCTAGCGTGTTTTCAATGCGAATCTCTTTGTAAAGTTCGTCCGCCTCGTGAACTTGGACTTCTGCCTTTTCTGGCACACTCGGGTCGGGAGACTTGATGATTTTTTTGACCGTTCCGTGCTTGGTTGTTTTGGTTGCTTCGCCATTCCTGCCTCCAGATGTGAATGGGGCAGAAGGACTAAGAGTGAGGGAGGGGAGTGGACAGAAAACCCCCATTCGGTCTGAACGTACAGTTTTTGTATATCCAAAACAATACCTCGAACCGGGTAGGAACAAAGGTCAGCCCGTACCGGCCTTGGATGGAACCGCCGTGGTTGACCCAGCGCAATGAGAGACCTACCATTTAGACCTGCCCTGGCTCCGCCGCTTCCCGAGGAGAACTTCATGTCAAAAATTCTGAATTGCGCCGATGTAGCACCCGGATGCGACTTTGAAATTCGCGGAGAGTCCGAACACGATGTTCTGAGAAAAGCCGCCGAACACGCCAAGACAGCCCACAGCATGGAAAGCATTCCGCCCGATATGCTGTCCAAGATTAAGAGCGCAATTCACGATGAAGGCGAAGCAAGGTCACAAAAAGCTGGCACGTCTAACTAAATTTAAAGAACGGGGAGCGACCACGCGCGTATTCCCGTTAGTCGCTCAGGGTGCACACCTTTACGAATGGTAGCGCCGTGGGAACACCATCTAGTCGGAAGGGTCCCGCCGCAAAGCGGGTGATGGTGTGGGTTCAAAGAGAACGCTTCATGGGCTGGGCTTGTTCCGAATGCGCGTGGGAGTTCCATCCTTTAGGATTCCCCGCAGGCAATACGATTGCCGAAATGAAAGACGCCTTCGAACAGCAGTGCGATGCTGAGTTTATGTCGCATGTCTGTTCCGAGCATCCAAAGTGCAAAAGCTAAATTCTCAGACTGTCTTCTTTAAGACAGTTTTACTTCACGGGTGAACGCTAATTTCATTAGAACATGGTGGCGAGGCTGACGAATCTCGCTGACCTAAAACGGGTGCCACTAATCCAACTCCCTTAGCTCAAGTTCCGGCACCCCGTAACCCCTCTTTTGAATGCGGAATCCACTTTCACAGCATCTTTTCGTTTGAGAAACACGGTCTCGTAGCTGGGTCATTAGCGGACTTGAATCTCCCATTTTCCACGGCCTCAGCAGCGGTCAACGTGTGGCCGTGTGCGCGGAACACCCGTCACCAGCACACATCGCCGCCCGGCAGCGACCCCACACGTAGGGGGCAGGGGACGGCGGATAATTGTTTGGGTGTGAGTTCTTTCATTTTCATTTCGGAACAGAATGCTATAACAGCCAGCCGGAAAACTATTCCCTTTTGGACGCTTGCTGTCTCTTTAGGAGTTTATGCTCTACGTGCTCCTTCACTGGGTGGGCGATGTTGGACACCGCAATCAATAGGCCGTACGAACGCGACAGGGCCGCAACAGGCACCGATCTCAACGGAACAGTGGTTGGAAATGGCGCTGGCTTCAGGGGCAACGCTTCATCTCGAGCAACTTCGGCAAAATACCGCACAGCACGTATCACAACGCTCGCACGGAGCATCAACCTCTCGTGGGCGCGACCCGTCCAGACATGCGTCTGGCTCAAGAGCGGACGGACGCCGATGACCCGCCCACACAAACTCGGATGGTGCGTTCATGCTCTACGTCCTGCTTCACTGGATTTGTAGGGGGATCGAACCGACCGCTGCCGTTCAACCCGATACATTTTATTAGGTCACATTTGTGGTATATACGGTCGGAAGTCCCCTGAAAGTAGGCCCAGCCCATGCTCGCACCCTTGGATATATTCATCAAAATGGAAGATGGCACTTACGTGTGGAAGGCCGCAGCGGAGAGTTTCGAGCTTGCGAAATCAAAGGTCGAAGAGTTGGCGGCGAAAGCGCCGGGTGAGTACATGATATTCAGTCAAACCACGGGGAATAAGATTGTGCTCAAGGGCGGCTTACCGGAGCCGGGGGCCGCTTCTGCCTCGCTTCACCAATCGTAGCTCGTCCAGATTCCAAATCCGGTGGCCATCGATCTGCGTCTTAAGCAACACTCCATGCACGTCGGTTAGAATCGCACGGATTGTCGCCGTTCCACGCGAGCCGACGACTCGAACGGTATCACCGGGTTTCAGTTTCATGCTTCCTCGACATATGCGCTCGCTTCCCCGTGGATATCATGATTGGCTTTGAATCTCGCGGAGCCACCGATTCAAACTGCGCCACCACACGCCAATTATTAATCTTGCTTTGAGCCTCATTATTATGATATCCGGTGAAGTGACCGGAACTTCCGTCAGACGCGCCCGCCCGTGAAATGTTTCGCATCGAGAATTCAATGATCTCGCTGAATTGTCTTTCGGATTAAGAACGTGAAACGAGTTTTCTCACTGTTGGTCGTGATTGCATCGGCTGGACTACCCGCGTATGCGCAAAAAGACGAAAACAATCGCATTGAGAATGCCGGCAAAGTGATGGTTGAGATTCTCAATGTTCCCGACGATATTCCGCAGGATCTTCTGGACAAGGCGGAATGCGTCATCGTTCTGCCTTCGGTGATGAAAGCCGCCTTCGTCGTCGGCGGCAGCTACGGCCGAGGCGTGCTGACGTGCCGGAGCGGGCCGAATTTCAACGGGCGTTGGAGCGCACCTGCGATGATGGCTCTTGAGGGCGGCAGCGTTGGGTTTCAGATTGGCGGCCAGGCCACCGACTTCGTTCTGCTGGTGATGAATCGGCGTGGGGCCGAATCCATTCTTACTAGCAAGGTCAAGCTCGGTGCCGACGCGGCTGCTGCCGCCGGGCCGAAGGGGCGTGACGCTGCAGCCGCGACGGACGTCACACTTCGGGCTGAAGTTCTTTCGTATTCGCGTTCCCGCGGATTGTTTGCCGGGGTGTCTCTGGAAGGCTCGACGCTTCGCCCGGATGGCGATGGTAACGGCAGGCTGTACGGGCAGGGAGTCGGCGCCAAAGACGTAGTCATCAATAGTGCGATCCACGCGCCCGCATCGGCGAAACTGCTCCTTTCCACTCTTAACAAAAAGTCTCCTAAGAACAAGTCCGGCAAGTAGGAAGAACAGGTGATTCAAAATGTTGCGGCTCAGCCCGAAATGAGAAGCCCATGCATCGCGCGGGAGAGCAATGCAGGACCCCCTCGAATGGGTTGAGCGCGCCCGGCTGCGCTGGCCGCTGAATCTTTACAAGGCCACGCGACGGAGGCGGTCGCTTGATGATTGCGTTCACGATGCCTTCCGCACGGTGTGGATTTTCGCCTGTCGGCGACTTTGGGAGCCGCACCTTCACGGTTGCATCCGTTTGAACGCGGTCCACAACCGGAGCCATAGAGATCGGCGATCATTGATCGCCGGCGGCGAGCGATACCGGGAGTAGGCACCGCCGGAGGGGTTACGTTTGATCAGCTCCCGCGTGCTCAACGAAGAGTTGCCGTGTTCTCGGACGCGGTAAAGTGTGAAATCCTCACGCGATCGGAGGGCACCAACTCGTACGCCGAAGGCCCCGGGATGGAGGACATCCTTGTTGTCACGGCTGCACGACCTCAGGAAGCTGATTTTGACCAGATGCCACGAGGACGTCAACACTAATGACGCCAGTGATCGCACAGTCCGCAGAGCGTGGTTCATTCTTCCCAACGAACCGAGATGAGTCTCTGCGTCAACAGAATTCTCCGGCCGTGGCACTCCTGCTCACGAGGCAGCGGCGCTGCCCAAAGTGTGATCGACTGCTTGGGAGGCAGACGCTCTACTGCCTTTCGGGTCTGAATGCTGACCCGGCTCGTACGGAAGCGCAGCAACCTCCTCTTCCCACGTTCTGGATGCAGCGACATGATGGCGCCGGTCCCAAGTTGCGTCGTGCGAAAACCCTACTCACCTAAACGTTGATGCAGGGACGCTAAATTTCCGACTGACCATGATACTATGCATATAGCACCATAAATGCCCCTGATAAGGGCGAGGTCGGTGGTTCAAGTCCACCCAGGCCCACCATCAAAATCACTAGTAAATACGCGGCTATTCTCACTTTTCCCCTTTCGGGGAATATCTGTCGAAAAACCAATTTGCCAACTATTTGCCAACTTTACGATCGGCCGGATGGCACTACACTCAGGACGTTCCGACGCGTGACAGTGGAGCATTTGACCATTTAGCTGTGGAATACTGCGTCGAGCAGCTTTCGTGACTTCCGAGAACGGGGGAATCTGGCGATTTCATATGTCCGACAATCGCCTTTTCGGGCGTGTGGCGCAGCCCGGCAACTTGTCTGTAGAAAGCAACTCGAAACAATCACTTTTGATGCGCGCTCAGCTCGTCGAGCTTGTGCTTTAACTGTTCAAGCTTCTGTCCGGCCTCACCGAGCTTGCCTTCTGCCGTAAGTCGCTGGTAGTCGGCGAGATCTTTGGCCGCTCCCGCAATGAGCGCGTTCACGTCTCCCCCAGGCTTGGTCGCGGCAGCCGGCGCTGCTGCGCCTCGTTCCGGTTCCGCGGGGGCAGTTGTGCCGCTTAGCGACGAGACCTCTCCCCCAAAGAGGGCTCTCATCGCCGACTCGAATGTCGGTCCATAAGCGAGCCGGTCTTGCAGCGCAAGCACCACCAGACGCAACTCCGGCATCGGACTGCGCTCAGCCTGGAGGTAAATTGGCTCGGCATACAACAGCGCGTGCCCACACGGAATGACCAGCAAAGTGCCTCGTCGCACGTGGGAACCCTGCTGATTCCACAACGTCAATTGGCCCGATAGCTGCGCGTTCTGATCGATTCGAGCCTCGATTTGCAGGGGCCCGTCAACAAGCTTCGTTTTTGGGAAGTCGTAGACCACCGATGTGCCGTATTTTTCGCCGTCGCTGCGTCCAGCAATCCAGCCGATCAGGTTGTTGCGGTTAGCCGGCGTGAACGGCAGAATCTCCACGAACTCGACGGCGGTTTCGCCCGGCAGTTTCATCAGCACGAAGTTCGGCTCCATTGGCTGCGTCTTCTGCTGACCGGACTCGTCCATG
>WNFJ01238228.1_pt1 | contig 11919 bp, 14 predicted proteins | sample 5400461 | NCBI WGS metagenome assembly WNFJ01 (sample SAMN13153349, study PRJNA577476) | soil metagenome | isolation source: 115 cm saprolite on Douglas fir-dominated hillslope | place: USA:California | collected 2013-09-17
GATGCGTTCGTCAGTTGGGTAAACAACACCCTCGGAATTCAGCGCACACCACATGTGATGTGGAATCAGGCCGACGAGTTCGACTTTAGAATCATGCCCGCTCCGCAAGCCCTGGAGGACGCGATCAGGAAAAGGCTGGAAGAAAAATCCACAGGGAGGTTGGCAGCAGGCTTTTGTTGGCCGTGGTCTAATCCCCGGTCTAACGGGACACTCGTGGATGACGTAGTCATCGGCGATTACGTCCGGCCATGGAACGCCAAATCCGACTCGGGCAGCCTCGCTCCTGGCATCCCGAAAGAGAGCCTCTGGGCGTACGATTCAGGTGGCGTGAATCAAATTGGTTGTGTTTACACCGCTCAGGGATTCGAATTCGATTATGTGGGCGTTATCTTCGGGCCTGATTTACTCTACGTACCCGAGGCTGCAGATTGGAAGGGAGACAAGACCAAGTCCTTTGACACTGTCGTGAAGAGGTCTGGCGACCGATTCACGCAAATGGTAAAAAACACGTACCGCGTTCTTCTGACGCGCGGCATGAAAGGCTGCTACGTCCACTTCATGGATAAGAACACCGAGAATTTGTTTCGAAGTCGTGTGGAACACACTGGAAAAGTGCAATGAATCAGGGCACGGCCCCTGTGCCGGGTCAAGCTGAGTTGCCCTTAAGCCCGGTTCTTGATCTAATGATGATACTTTGATTATAGATTGTTGCACGGTTCGCAGCCGTACCAGTAAATCCCATAAGCTGATGAATCGGTGTCACATGCCTGCTTCAAACCCGTTCTCGATTGGGCTACAAATTGGGCTGCAGATACGCATATCCCATCTACACTAGCCGATCCTTTCATGCTAGGCTGCAAAATATGGAAGTTATTCTCCGGATCCCCGATGACGTCGCTAAGCGGCTTTCCGCCGCTGGTGATGTCTCCCGCCGCGCTCTGGAGGCTCTCGCCCTGGAGGGCTATCGCGAGCAGACTTTAACCCTTTACCAGGTTTCGGAAATGCTGGGCCAGTCCCGGATCGAGACGGAAGACTTTTTAGGGCAACACCATGTTCCCCTGTCCGTGATCGGAGAAGTGGATCTGGACCGCGAGGCAGCGATTTTTGAAGCGGCATCGCGCCGCCACACGCCCTAGCAGATTTGCGGCATGATTGCTGTCTCCAACGCCACACCTCCCCGCTATCTGATTGTCATCGAGAAAGAACATCTGCTAGGCCCTGCTAGGCCAACTTTAGCTTGGCCGAGCGTCGGATTCACCTGTTTCGAGTAACAGGTTCTAACGCTACCGTCGTCGATCCTTGTCAAAAAGCGCCGACAGCTTTGGGCCATCGGCGCTCAACAGTTCGGTTATTAGGCGCGTCTTTGTAGGAGTAACGCCGGTTTTTCTTTCGCAATTGCTAACAGTCGGAGTGCCGAACTTTGTGGTTTGCGAGAGCCTTGTTCCCAACTTCGGAGAGTTCCGACGCGAGTACAAAGGAATTCCGCAAATTCCGGCTGGCTAAATCTCAATCGAGTTCTGACGCGGCGAATTTCAGCAGGTTTCATTAAAACGGGCTCAAAAGCCACGCGCGATACGCGCATTTTCGCCTTTTTTCCTGCACGATACTTCTTAGCCTCAACAAACCCGGAGATCATCTCGTTAAATAATTTGTTGTTCATTGCCCTTCCTCCCGCAGTTCACGAATGAGATTAGATAATGTCTTTTTCTGTTTTTGGGTCAGGTTGTCCTGCTCATCCTTGTTAAAAACCATCAACAGAAAAATCTGCCCATCTCGCTCGATGTAGTAGTACATATACCGAAACCCGCCGCTCTTTCCTTTGCCTCTAGTAGGGTCCGCGGCCCGAGACTTCCGAACACCCGAAGTCCCTTCTATCACAGGACCGCGCTTCGGGTTTTCAAGCAGGTCGTTCTGAATTTCCAACAATACGTCATCAGCGCGTTCTTTCGCAAGAGCCATTAGGCGCGTCGTAAACGCCGGAAACTCTATGAACTCTAACACACTGTTATACTACAACAGAGTAGTACCTTTGTCAAAGGGCTCCTTACGCGACCCAGCGGATTCTACGCGGTTGGCTATCGTGACGTTGGTCTGTTCCTATAGAGCGTGCGTGTCCCGGTGTTGCCCGGGAACGAATCGAAAGCTCTTGGCCGATCTGAGAATCTCTCCACTGGGCTAGCCTGCGGGCACGCTGACACCTTGACAATCGACAATACGTATTGTAGATAACCATAGTATGGCGAAGCCAAACGATCTCGTTCAAGGTACGCTCGACCTTTTGGTCCTCAAAACCATCTCGCTCGAACCCAAGCATGGGTGGGCGATTGCCAAGCGCATTCAACAAATCTCGGGTGAAGTGCTGCAAGTCCAACAAGGCTCGCTCTACCCAGCCTTGCACCGGCTGGAACAGAAAGCCTGGATCAAGGCCAAATGGGCAGAAACCGAGACAGGAAGACAAGCTAAGTTTTATTCGTTGACCGCCGCTGGCCGCGCGCAGCTTGAAAGGGAAGCCGCAAACTGGAGTCGCCTCTCAGCGGCAATCAACATAGTCGTGCAAACGACGTAGGAGTGAGACGTCATGGTTTGGGCTCGGCGATTGCGGCTCCGATTGCAGACTTTGTTCCGTCGCAACCGAATTGCTCAGCGGTTGGATGTGGAGATTCAGTTTCATCTCGAACAGCAAATCGCCGAGAACATCGCCACGGGCATGAGTCGAGAAGAGGCTCGGTATGCTGCGCTGCGAACTTTCGGCAACCCCACCATACTGAAGGAAGAGAGCCGGGACACGTGGGGCTGGCTACGCCTTGAACAGATGGGTCAGGACCTGCGCTATGCGTTCCGCACGCTTCGGAAAAGTGGTGGCTTCACCGCAACTGCAATTTTTACCCTTGCACTAGGAATCGGCGCAAATCCAGCAATCTTTCAGTTACTCGATGCGGTGCGCCTGCGCAGCTTGCCGGTCTCGACTCCTCAGTCCCTAGCACTGGTGCAGATCAAGGGCGGAAATCACGGGTTTGGAATCAGCAACCGTGAAACTAGCCTCACTTATCCGCTCTTCGAGCAGCTGCGCGCCCACCAAGAGCTCTTTTCCGGCATTTTTGCCTGGTCAGGAAGCGATGAAGTTGCTGTTGGCCAAGGTTCACAGCAAAGGCGGGGTCGGGCTCTTTGGCTTTGGCTTACTGGCAACACCTTCGCTGTTCTGGGCGTGAATTCCCTCAGAGGCCGCCTGTTCACGGATGAAGACAACCGCCCAGACTGCGGCATCTCGGGCGTCGTCATCAGTTATGGATTTTGGCAGAGCGCGTTTGGTGGCCGTGATTCAGCCATCGGGAGCAAGCTTCTGATACAAGGACATCCTGCCGAAGTGCTCGGCGTGACGCCTCCCGACTTTTTCGGTCTTGAGGTGGGAAACTTAAGTTTGCGTCTTCTCCCACAGGCGAGTGGGCGGAATGAAAGCGTACCGCAAGTTAGCGTGCTGCTCCTCATCCGCGACGATCACGGGAGGCGGGGAAGAGGTGACGCAGCAGTGAGATGCCACCACTCAGTGGCACCCACAGGACATTCTTCAGGAGCGTCGAGCGCTGTTCCAAACGATCATGAATGGCGTCAGTCTCAACGTGTTTTTCCGCGACCACTGCGGTGACGTACTTCAGGAAATCGATTCCGCAATTTTCGCAAATGCCTCCCTGCCGCTGTTCGTGGTGACAGGAAGGGCATTGATAACGCAGGGTTGCGTGACAGCGCCGGCAGAACCGCGCGACGTCGCGTGCTTCACTCCCACATTTCGGGCAGTTCATAGCTTAATTCTAACTGAAAGGACGCCCCATGCGCGGGGGCTCGTCCTGAGTGCGCCCAGATTGTTACTGCTGGCCGTTAGACCAAAGGTACGGCGACGGTAGAAACAAATCAAATGTCATCAGTCAGGTCTCGAACGGGAATTTGCGATTTCGATTCATTCTTTGCGCAAGAGCACGGTACAAATGTCACCCCCGAATTGGCTACTGGGTCGGAAGAATGCTTTGCGTAAAGCCAACCGTGTTAATGGCACGCAGCATGGGTGTCAGCGGCGGTAGCAAGCTCGGCGTCAGGAAGTCGGTGTCGAACTTGTAGTTGCGTTGCGGCCCGCTGCCGCCTGCGCCGCAGCACTTCCAAATGCCCACGGCTTGGTGGTCGTAATACATGCTGACCATCGAACCAAGATAGTAGGACGGAACGGTCGTGTTCCAATTCTCCACGTAGCGCATCAAATTGTGGACACCACCATCCGTGCCTTGGGCAGGGTCCGCGAAGCTCGATCCAGCAGGCTGCAAAAAGGGCACACCTTGTCCGCCGACCATGGCAAAGCGGTAGGTCGTAGCGGTGGCCATACGGCCGGAATAGTTATAGGGCGAGATAAATGAGTTGACGTCATTCCAGTTGTTGGAAAGCGCCGTAACGGCGTCGGCGATGATGGAAGTTCCCACATGTGCATCGGTCGAGGGCGTGCCTAGTGTTGCGTCCGTGGTTGGATCATTATTGTAGTCGCCCTGCACGTACACCGGGTTTTCCGAGGCGATCGTCAGGCCGCAGTTAACGCCATTGCACGTTCCGGCGTTGATCTTGCCACCGTCGACGATTTTCAGAGCGCGTCGGAAAAAGATCGGGGGATTCTCCCGCAAATTCTGCGCATTGGCGGTGGCAAATGGCCATTTGAGTCCTGGTGCGGTGCAGTACGGATTGTTCGCGAGGACGGATGTCTCGAGAGTAGTGACAGCTGTCGTAGAGACACCCCCGAGCTGCGTGCCGCTTACGCTTCCACTGATGGAGATGGGCCACAAGTTCGCAAGAGTACTAGAAGCCAGGATGTTTCCGTAGGTCCGCAGAACCGGGCTCGTATCAATCCCGCTGGAGTTGTAATCTCCTTCCATGTCTTCCCCTTGATCCAAGGAGCCGTTCGGACATCCACTCGTATTGCTGGGGTTCGTGAAATCGTCGTACCCATAACCGCCGGTCAATACGTTTGTGCCACCCACGGAGGCCGGCGGGTTCGGGTCCGGCTGCTCGCCGCGGCGGTCAGAAAAATAGAGGGAGTAACCGGTCGTATTGTTTGCACTGGGTCCGCTCGAGCCGATCGTCCCTTTGAACCACTTGGCTAGATTGGCCGCATCAAGCTCGACATAATACATCGCACCGGCCAGGGTGGGATTGCCTGCCGTAGGGGATATGTCCCGCAGCAAGCCTTCGCGCGAGTCAAACAGCACGTTCGGCCAGTAGTCCGCCCCGTGCAGCGCAGTAGTAGGCGTAATCGTGTTTGTTCCGCAATAGCTGTTCGTAAGTGCTGCCGTCCTGGGATTGTCACGAACGCGTGCCAGCCGAATGACGGCGAGGGAGCTCGGGTCGGTACAGGCAATCGTGGGTACACCTGTATTTAGAGTCGGACCGGAACTCTTAACCTGTGTTGACGGCAATGCGGGCAAGGTCGGAGGTGCAGGAGACGTGCTCGTCAGTGGATTTATGTTTCTGCCCGTATAGCCGAGGTTCAGGATTTCCCATGTCACGTCCGTCCACGAGCCGCCTGCTTGGGACTGATAGTCAATCTTGAGGCAACCTGTGATCGTTGGATAGTACTGTTTAACCCAGTATCCATCGCTCGCAGTGTAGCTAGTGCTGGACGCATTGGAAACCGGCAATGGGAAGACGCTCACGCCAAGGTTGGCTGCGGTAATCCCGTTCGGAGGGAGATTGTAAGGAGGGCCATTCGTGCCAGCGGTGACGACAGATGTATCCCAAGCGAGTGTCGCCAAATCGACGGGCGTGGGTGTGGACCCCGAGCCGTTGGCAGAAAGGGCCGGTAGGTTCTTGATGTCGGTGGTGTTGCAAGTTCCATCGGTGCCGTAGTCCGAGAGAAGAATCCGCAAGCTAACCTGGCTGTAATACCTTTCCGAGAGCTTGGCGAGATTTGAGGTGTTCTCATTCGGCACCGGCCGACGGATCAAGTCGATCGTCTGGCCGCCAATGTTGGGAGTGGCAATCGAAAGATTGAGGGGCTTCACACCGGTTTCCTTGACGACGATATTGCCGTTGTATACGCCACTTGCCACTGCGGCAAAAGCAGAATTGTAAGGGCCTATGCTGCCTACGGAGTTAGAGGTGCCAGTCACGCTTTGCGAGGGAGATTGGCCGAGCAAGTTCGCATAACTGCTCGAGCCCGGGTTGGTGGTGATTTGCAGAGGCCCGTTGATGCCGGAACTCGTCGCTACCCCATTCTCGAGGTTCGCAGTAATGAGTTCGCCAGCCGCTGTCACTTTACTGGAAATCGTCAGGGTGCTGGGCGAGAATTCTGCCAGCCAGAGGTTGCCGTTCGTGTGCACGCGGCCACCGAAGTTAAACGGGGGTTCGGCGAAAAAGTCGAGATCCCCTTGCGAGAAAATTCCGAACTGGAAAAGGGGGATGGCCACGGTTTGCACCTTGCGCTGGAGCTTGGTCTCTGAGCCATACGGTGTGCGCGCGGTCACCGCCATGTTGTATTTCGTCGAAAGGGCCACGAGACCGGCATACGGCCCCGTCGTAAGCGTGCTGAAACTGGACGCCGGGTTTCCCTGCGCATTGGGCGTGAAACTGATCACGTAACCGGACCCGTTCGATCCGCCCGGAGCTACGTATTGAATGCCGGGGACGTTGGAGGGTGGCGTCTGCGTGAGCGTAGTGATATCGCCAGCGGTCAGTGCGTATTTGGCGTTGAATGCGTTTTCCAGGCCGGCTGTCAACGACTCCAGGCCGGCTTCCGCACCATAGAAGGACCGTTGCCGGTCAGCGTTGTTGCCGCCCAGTTTCTGGTCGCCCATCAGCAGCCACGCCAGTCCAGCAATCATTATGGAGATCAACAACAGCACGATAAGCGCGATGGCCAGCGCAATTCCCTTTTCCCGACGCTTCCTCACGGGCGTCCTCCTTTTCGGGCAACAAGCCAAATCATACTCAGCGAAACTCATTGAAGAAGTTCAGACTGCGAATGCTCACGGCCGTCACTAGATTGTTCCGAAAATAGACTCCGTTCTGACTGAACGGGTTCTCAGACCGGGCGTACAACGCTACATATACGTCGCGGAGGTACGGCAACTGAGCGACAGTTGGACTAGTGATATTCGTGGTCACCGACGGCGGCGTTGTGCCGGGGACGACAGCCTCATACAAAAGGTTGAAGTCCTCGATGACATCGCCGACAGCCTGCGGCGGATTCATATTCACTTGGCGCATCAACTGCGGTCTCAAGGGATCCGCATTGCTGATGTAATAGCTGATCATCCAGATGCGCGTTGCTGTGATCGTGGCGCTGGAGTACGGCTGAAGTTGCGTGATAGTGCCCTGCGTCGTGCCCGAGGCATTCAGATTGAACGCGTCACCAGCGCTGAAGGTGATGGAATTACCGGCAACGTTCGAGACCGTCAGCAAGGCCGTGGCGGAGTTGCTCTGCAACATAATGAGGTCGCCAGCGTGAAGGGCGGTATTGCCGATCCCGATGCTGATGCAGGTCGGATCGAAGGTTACGGTCGTGGTGCTGCCGGCTGTCAGAATGCTCCCGGCCGGAAACGGGTTGGGATTGCTGGCCGCGCATCCCGGGGTGCCTGTAGCGCCAGGATTGAGGTAGATGGGAAATTCGTTGAGCCAGTGGCCGTTGGCGTCGACCAGTGTCGTGTCAGCATAAATGACGTTGATGATGTCCGAAGCGGGACCACTTACAGTCGCTCCTCGTGTCACGGGATCTGGAGTAAGTACGGGCAACCCCAACTGGTAGCCCGGCGAGATCGCAGGGAGCACGGTCCAGGAGGTCGGGAACGTTGTTGTCGTTGATCCCGGAGGAAGTGGACGCTTGAGGGAGGAAACAGGAGTGCCGCCGCCCGAATTTGGAATGGTGATCCCGCCCGGGGGGATTCCTTCTCCGGCCTGCACGAGATCCCGCACCACGTAGTTCATACCCGCGCGCAGGTTTTGTTGCGTATCCGCAAGCAGTGTGACGCCCTCGGTGGTATGAATCGCGTTGGTCAGGGCGGAATACACTGCGGCCGCTATGATCATCATCACCGCGGTAGTCACCAGCACTTCGATCAAGGTGAATCCGGCTTGGCGCTTCATTTGGCTTCCCTCAAGACTTCCTACGAGAAATTCGACATGTTGGTAGTCAAGGTGTACTTGCGGCCTGTCCATCGTCCGCTTGAGTAAGTGACATCCACCTGAATCTGAACCAAGTTCGCGTTGATAGTCGTAATGGTGATCGTGCGTGTGAAATTCGATAGCGGCACGCGAACGGCATCGCTGAATTTTCCGTCGGGACCCGGCAGGACGATGGCGTCGGGTAAACCCGCGCAATTGTCGTCCGCGGTGCCCAGGATTCCGTCCGGTCCGGGATCACACAACTGCCTAGGGCCACTCAAGAAAACGCATCCCGTGCCGGTACCCACGTTGCAGATGGAGGCCCAGGTCGCCTCGCCCATATCGCGCGCAGTGAATATGGACTCCACTGCCTCGCTCGCCTTTTGCTGCGCGATATAGTCATATTTGGACATATCCATGTATGCTAAGCCGTCGGCAAGCGTGGCCGCCAGACCCAATATCCCGACCGACAACACCACTGTGGCAATCATCATCTCGATGAGCGTGAATCCCGCTTGAGAACGCTGCCGCATCCGCATCCTCTTCCGTTCTCTCATTTGGACCATCCAGACCGGCTGTAATAATAGCGACGCACCCTCCCCGTGTTGCCCAACACAGTCACTGCACGAGAAAGACAGTGCCATTGATGGGGTTGCCGCTACCATCGGTGAACGTCCCATCACTCTGGAACTGCATCCCTGTTGTCGGGCCCCCGGAGATTCCGCCGAACTCGATCCCTCCTGTCGAGGGAATGCCAAAGACATCGGGAGTGTCCGACTCGCCCGAAAGGGTCAGGAACTGGCCACCACTTTCGAGGGGCACTGTCAAGAAAGGTGTTGAGGCAATGGTGTTCGCCGGTTCCACAACTTGGAACAATTGTATTGTGTTGCTTCCCACAAACTGAACAACAACGCTGCGACGCTGGGAAATCGCCAGCTCTCGCGCCTGACGTAATATGCTTTTGACTTGGTCCGTGGCTGCCCTGGAGCGAAACAGTTGCATTGCGGGCTGCATTTGGAAGATCGAGATGACCATGAGGGTCATACTCATGGCGATCACGATGAGCGTCTCGATCAGCGTGAAACCGCAGTTACGTTTGTCCGATTTTGGCGTCATCTTTCACTTTCCTCCCCGAACTTCAATGTTGCCTATCTTGCGGTCCTGGCCTAATGGGCAGTTGAAGGGCCAGTTCGCCGGAGCTACAAATCATTGTCACTAAAGCACTTATTTTCATAGAACGGCCATGCTGCTCACTAGCTTGGACTGCGTAGCGTAGATTAGTTACAAACCGGGAAGCGTATCGCACGCCCAAATCTATAGGGAGTGTCGCTTCTTTCCCTGCAGCCCACAATGGCGCAATGGTCCTAAGAAAAGTGCCAGTAGTACTGGGAAGTTAGGCCTAGAACGTATGGGCGAGTCGTCTCAAACCTTAGCTATCGACAGGCACATCTCGTCGCCACACTCGTGTGCGACGGCGCACGCTTCACAAAGCCAGCCCTCCGCATTCCACGCGCATTCGGTACAGATTTGCGAGGCGGGCTGGATGCTACTCCAATCACAGCGGGAGACGAAGCAAGCCAAGTTACTACCCTCTTTATTGCCCTCTCTTGAAGGTATTACCCTTTCTCCGCCAATGCGCTGATGGGCCACGACCGAGGCAAGCCACACGGCCCTTCTTTTGAAGCTGACGCAAAACGCGGCGAACCATGTCACGGCTCACGCTAGGGCAAGCACGCTCCAACTCCCCGAGCGTGAATTCCCCTGGGAAAGCATCAACTGCGGTTTCAACTAGGACGGTCTTTGCTCCACGAGGAGACTTCACCTCACCAGCGCGTTGTTCGAACTCAACGTAACCACGCCGCAGCACACCGAGAAAATAATTGAGCCACGGAATTAGGTCGTGCTTTCCCTCGTGCCAGCCTTCGGAGCTTTTGCGTAGAGCTTCATAGTAATCATCGCGGGATTCCTCAACCAATCGTTCCAAACTGATGAAGCGTCCTACGTCATATCCGTGCTGATACAAACCAAGAAGAGTGAGCAAGCGAGATATTCGTCCATTGTCGTCACGAAAAGGGTGAATACAGAGGAAGTCGAATACCAGCGCCGCGACGGTCACCAGCGGCTGAACTTCTTGCTGATTCAAGGTTGCTCTGTAGGAAAGACACAGTTCCTCGATGGCAGCCGGTGTGTCAGCAACGAAAACTGGCCGGAAACGAATCGTCGGCGGCGCATTCTCGCGGAACTCGATGATCTCATTCTCCTTCTGCTTCCACTTGCCTGCGTCTGCCGCACCTTCATGTGTTGTCTGGTGGAGTCGCCTCAAAAAATCAGGAGTAACTTCTAGCTCTTGCGCATCGGTGTGAATCAAACTTAGTGCCCGTCGATAACCTCGAATTTCCTCCTCAGATCGGTCGCGAGGCTTCGCCTTCCCTACAACGAGAGGCACCAAGCGCTTGGGTGCAACCGTCACGCCCTCAATGCGGTTTGAGGACTCCACGCTCTGAATCAGGGCCATCTCCCGAAGTGCTCTCAACAGCTGGGGAGCTTGTTTTGTGTAGAGCCGCTGCCGTCCCTTGGCCTCGGCAATGTCTGTTATCAGGCAGACAGAACCTGTTGGTAGCGCGATTTCCTTTAGACGGTTTCCCCGAAACGACATCATTGGACGAGACCTTTCACAACTACTGCTTCTGAAGAAGAGTATGACCGTTGACCACAGCCCTGTGATACGCAAAAATTCCATCCAGTTCCCGTCTGACAGAGATGGTGGTTGTACATACCGAGAACTTCATTCAGCGGTTTTCAACCCATTCCACCCTCGCAGTCCAACGTTTTCGGCGAACGACGTGAAGACGTTCCTCAGTGCTCCGCATCCCGCCCACTGGTTCGCAACTCCACGAGAGGGATTAGCGTTCAGGGATGTCAACCAGAGTGGAGGTACCAGGTCTTGCGGCGTTCACCGCGTTGGCAATTTGCTGCATCATGGGACGCACCAGGCTCCATCTGTTTTTGCTGAGAATCACGATCGCCAATTTGCGGCCCTTCAGATTTTGTTGTTGTTGAGGCAGATTTGTGTCGGTCGTGAGAAGCACGTCAAACCCAGCTTCCTCGGCCGCTTTCAGCAAGTCACCGTTGCTTAATGTGACCCACCCACCCACCCACCCACCCACCCTTGTTCTCTTGCTTCCTTAACGGTATGGCCTTGCAGCGCGCGGGAAATGCCTGTAGGCGTTCCGTGGTCAAAGAGAATGAGCATTAACGGCGAATCGGAGCTTCCAGACTCCGTGCTGCAAAGTCCAGTACCGCGGTGACCTGTTCCCGAGTCACGTCGAACTGTTCCATGATTTCCTCGATGCTCAGGCCATCCTCGAGGTTTTCAAAGATGGTAACCACGGGCAGGCGGGTTCCACGGAAAACCCACGCCCCGCTGACTTTTCCGGGCACACTTTCTACTGCCATGCGCGCCTCCTTAATTCCTTATTCGCGTGCGGCAAGAAAGAGGGCTTCCGACTGGAGTATCGGAAGCTCTTGCTGCTTAACAGCTTAATTGGTTGCGGGGGTCAGATTTGAACTGACGACCTTCGGGTTATGAGCTCGACGATCAGACTCTAAGTCCTGTTGATTCAATTGCCCTTATTTCAATGACACCCCCGAAAACCATCCAAAAAAGCCGAGGTTTGGACCCCAGTTGGAAGTATGCGTCAGAGGAACGCACCTAGCGCACGAGAAGCAAGCGTGATGAAGTGGGGGAATGAGAGAAAAACAAACCCTTGGGAGAGTTCAGCAGCGGCG
>WNFJ01295661.1_pt1 | contig 11918 bp, 13 predicted proteins | sample 5400461 | NCBI WGS metagenome assembly WNFJ01 (sample SAMN13153349, study PRJNA577476) | soil metagenome | isolation source: 115 cm saprolite on Douglas fir-dominated hillslope | place: USA:California | collected 2013-09-17
CGCTGACCCTCATTGTTAGTGAACACGACGCGGAGGGTTCCGCTGCGGGTCACCCTGAGGGGAAAACGGATCAGCGGGTTCGCGCTCACGGCCGACGTCAACGTCTCTGCCGGAAAGCGTGAGGACGGTCTTTCGCCGCGATCGAATGGTGGCCCCAAGGGGATCCGCCCGTAGGACTGTTAATCCACTCGTGGTCGCCTTTGGGGCCTTGGCGCTCGCTGCTTGAGTCCTCAACGGGTTTACTCCATCGTTTTTGGCACGTGCAAGTATGCGGAATCCTGAGGGCGGAATCAGCTCCAATCCCAGCTCTTTGGGACATTCACGTATGAACGATCCAAGGCGGTAATGGACGGACAACCGAGCAGCTTCAGGGTACGCTCCAGATCAGCTCGCAGTATCTCAATTGCTCGCGCGATCCCTGCTTCGCCACATGCGGCAAGGCCATAGGCATAGGCGCGCCCACAGAGAACCGCGCGAGCACCGAGGCAAATGGCCTTGACGATGTCGGTGCCCCGGCGAATGCCTCCGTCCATCCATACCTCAACTTGACCGTTTACCGCTGCGACCACCTCCGGCAAGGCTCGCAAAGAGGCCGGAACGCAGTCTAGTTGTCGGCCGCCATGATTCGAAACCGAAATCGCTGCAGCGCCTTCATCAATGGCACAACGAGCGTCGTCGCCCGTAAGGACCCCTTTGATGACAATCGGCCCACGCCAACAGTCGCGAATCCAACGCAGGTCTGCCCACGTCACAGCGGAGCTCGCGAGTGCGGCATTGATATCGACGAGCGGCATCGGCCCCTTGCCGGGAATGACAACGTTCGGGAGCGCCGGTAGCCCGCCGTCCAGTAAGAAGCTGACGAGCCACCCTGGACGTGAGAGTACTTGCGGAAGAAATGGAATCTTCTCCAGCAGGCTGCCACTGATCAGTTCCTTCATGCCGTTACGAAAGTCGCGCTCGCGGATCCCAGATACGGGTGTATCGATGGTGACGACCAGACCGGCGAACCCAGCGCCGCGCGCTCTTTCAATGACAGCCTCGGCGGCTGCACGACCGCCCATCAGATAGAGCTGGTAGAACACAGGCCCGGAGGAACCCGCTTTCACGTCTTCCAGCTTGTGCCCCGAAATGGTGGAGAGAGTATAAGCAGTACCAGCCTTGCCGGCTGCCCGAGCGGCAGCCACTTCGCCGCCCGGGTGCATGACACGGCTGTATCCCACGGGGGCAAGCAAGAAGGGAAGGGAAAGGTTGAAGCCCAAAACGCGGGTACGCAAATCGCAATCCGAAATCGCGACCGCATGGCGGGGCCGGAATGTCACGTCTTCAAAGGCGCGACAATTCTCGCGAAGCGTAATCTCGCCTTCGGCGCCGCCGTCCAGATAGTCAAAAACGGCTTTCGGCACTCTTCGACGCGCCAGAGGCCGGAGATCCTCGATGCAAACAACCCGGGGGGATGCTACTTTGCGGGACGCTCTAGTCATCCGTCGAGGGTTCCATGCGTTGGCAAAATCTCGACCAGATGTAATAGGACATGGAGTGCTTCCCATTTGTGCTGCTCACCGCGAGGAGCTTAGAGGCACCGCCCGCAGGAACGTCGTTCACTGAAAAGTCCTTGCCCTGCCCTGCCTCCGGCTGGACGCGGGGATTCACCTGCCGCGTCGCAATTGTGCTGAGCTGGCCCAGGGGATCATCCTTCCGTTGCCTTCGTGCCGGCGCTCCTCCCCTGTCGACGTCGTCGACGACCGTCGGGTCGACGGTCCACGCACATTGCAATCGCCTCGTGGCTGAGCTTGAGCGAGGAGTGACAGAGACAGGGACACAAACGGCCGATGCACCGACCGCGGAGACACTGCGCGATGTCCGGCAGGCTCTTCCTCGCGTGGTGCCTCACGGTCGTCGCACCTGCAACTACGGGATGCGCTCTGAGTCGTCTGAGGGCTGCCATCAGCCTTTCCCCCCATGCTCATTGGTGCCTTCTCAGGCTTTCCTCGACGTCTGGGAGAAGAACGTGCCCATGAGCGGCTTCAGCGCCTTGCCCCCACAGCCCGGGCACTTGTAGCCGCCGCGTTCGCGCTCGGCGATGGACATCGTGAGGGTAACTTCCTTCTCGCACTTCTTGCAGTAGAACTCGTAGTGCGGCATGGCCGACCCTCCTTGCTGCCGTCTGGCCAGGTCCGATCCGCGGCCAACGCGCCATGAAAGGTACTCCATCCCTGGGGTCTGGGCGAGCCCGACCACCGGTCGACGGCACCGCTCCTACCGCGCGACGGCTACGGTGACCGGGGCGGAGAGAAAGTGAGAGGCCTGGGACTCGCCAAGGCTTTTGATCTCGGTGATTGCGGGGGCCCGCAATCACCGATATCGAACGGCCTTAGCTTTGAGGTGGACCTGGCTTGAGAGGTTCGATTCCCCACACCCCCTTTAGGGGGTCGTTCGGTGCGCCGCCTAGGAAGCGTGTGCTCGGGACGGTAGGCCCCTGGAAAGGGCGGTCTGCGGACCTTTTGCCGGAAAAGATGTCGGGACACCGCCTCACAAACGGAATCGGACAAGACCGGACTGGACCACATCAGGCGACGTAGCGCAGGGGGTCCAGGAGGCCGGCTTCCGCGAAACCCTTCTTCCTGAGGATGCAACTATCGCAGAGTCCGCAGGCTTGACCGTCGGCACTCGGTTCGTAGCAGGACCACGTGAGCGAGAAGTCAACGCCCAGGACATGACCGGTCCGGATAATCTCCGCTTTGGTCATCCGGATCAGGGGTGTGTGGGTCTTGAATCGGCTCTTGCCCTCCACGCCGGCCTTTGTGGCCAAGTTCGCCATGCGCTCGAAGGCCTCGATGTACTCGGGACGGCAGTCGGGGTACCCGGAGTAATCCAGGACGTTGGCTCCGAAGAACAGATCCTCAGCGCCGAGGACCTCGGCCCAAGCGAGCGCGTGGCCGAGAAAGATCGTGTTCCGTGCGGGCACGTACGTGACGGGAACCTCTGATCCGATCTCTTCGAGGCTCCGGCCCTTCGGCACGGCAATCGCTCCGGTCAGGGCCGAGCCGCCAATCAGGCGGAGATCGAGAGTGAGGATCAGGTGGTCCTTGGCACCGAGCGCCGCGGCCACGCGCTTCGCCGATTCCAGCTCTCGGCTGTGCCGCTGACCATAGGCAAAGGAGAGCGCATAAGGCAGAAATCCCTGGCTCCGCGCGATCGCCAGCGTGGTCGCAGAATCCACGCCGCCCGAGAGCAGTACTACGGCTGGCTTCATCTCACACACCTCGCTTGGCACCCCAGAGCAGGATATGAAGCCGTGGGGAATACCGGAAGCCGTGGCGCCGGCACTCCTCCACGACCCAGAGCGAGCGCGCGAGAATTTCTTCCCGCCGGATTCCCTCGGGCATGAGAAGGATCCGATCCCGAGGCAAGGCAAACCGCTCCATGAGCTGCAGCACCTCAGTAACGTCGCTCTGGTCTGTCACCACGAATTTCCACCAGGCTCCCCGGCCGCGAAGGTCGCGGATCGCCTCAGGGTTGATCCGTCTCGCCTCGGGCACACCAGAATGTCTGAGCTTCAGCGACACGTTCCACTGGTCGACGGCGACCGGGGGAGGCGGGAGGATTCCCGAGGTTTCGAGTTCGACGGTGAAGTCACGCGCCTTCAGGGCTTCAACGAGCGGAGTGAACAGCGACGATTCGAGTGGTTCCCCTCCAGTGACCACCGCACGCCGGCAAGGGAATGCCGTGGCTTCCTCAAGCAGCGCCTCGAGCGTTACCTGATTCCCCCCGGCCGGATCCCAGGAGTACTTGGTGTCGCACCAGCAGCATCCCACGGAGCACCCCTGAAGCCGAATGAAGACCGCAGGCGTGCCGGCAGTGACACCTTCCCCCTGGATGGAGAAGAAACACTCGGCGATACGGCCAGCGGGCGCGGGAGTCACGCGCGGTCGCGACCGATCTCGGCGGAGCACGTGGGCGTCTCTCGGATCACCACGCGTTCGAGCACGATACCGGAAGGGAGGCCCTGGCTGATCGCCTGCCAGGCCTCCCGCGCCAAAAGTTCGACGGTAGGGTTTCCAGGGAGGCGCACCACCTTTTCCGGCGCCTCCGCCTGCACCCGGGCGATTGCAGTGGCCAGCGGATCCTCGGTCCAGAGGAGAGTGGCATGGTCCCAGCGGTCCACGACCGCTTTCTTAACCAGGACCTTCAGGTCGTCGAAATCCATCACCATCCCGAGCCGGTCGAGCGTCTCGGCGCCCACCGTAACCTCAAGGTGATAGGTATGGCCGTGGAGGTAGGCACATCTTCCGGGGTGCCCCAGGATCCGGTGCGCGGCATCGAAGGCAAGCGCCGTGGTGAGGTGCACAGAAACCACTCCTACCGCCCCACAGGATACTCCCACGGATGTCGGCGAGCCATGTCGGAACGAACGCTCGACACCCGCCGCTCGCACTAAGCGGAGCGAATTTTTGTCGGAACCACCGTCAGCGGCGCCTGGAATCCATCTCGCGTGAGGTCCGGCAGGTCAACTCCCCAGTGACTCCGCTGCTAGCGAGGGTTCAGCGCTCTGAAGATCTCCGGAGCGTCCGGCCCGGTGACCTCCAGGCTCCCTACCGCACCCTTCTCCAACGCCCGGAAGAGGCTGTGGTCCACCAGCAGATAGCGCCCTGGCACCTCGACCCTGAACTCCACGATCGCAGCGCCCCCCGGGGGGATTAGTGTCGTCTGGACGTTCCGGCTCGGCTCCCGCCCAAGCCCGCCCTCGCGGTAGACGACGTCAAAGATCTCACCGATGACGTGAAACGCGGAGGTCAGGTTGGGTCCGCCGTTGCCGACATAGAGGCGAACGGTTTCGCCGACGCTCGCCTTGAGGGCTCCCTCGTCGAGGAGGGATCCGACCCGGCCGTTGAACACGACGTACTCTGGGCGCTCGTCTCGTGCCTTCTTCGGGTCGAACGCCTGGTGCCCGCGCGCGAGGGTGGCCCCTCTCGTATAGAACTCTCCTTGCATCACGTAGTATTCGCGGTCGACGCGCGCCAGGCCGTCGGCCGGCTCGACCAGGACGAGGCCATACATACCGTTGGCGACGTGGAGGTGCGTTGGCGGCCCGGCGCAGTGATACACGAAGAGCCCTGGATTCAGGGCCTTCCACTCGAACGCCTTCTCCTCTCCGGGCGCTACCACGCTGACGGCAGCGCCACCTCCAGGGCCGGTCACGGCGTGGAGGTCGATCGAATGCGCATGGCCGCTGGACTTGTGGTTTTTCAGGCGGATCTGAACGGTGTCTCCGACCCGTACCCGGACGAACGGCCCGGGGACGGTTCCGCCGAACGTCCAGAAGCTGTACTGGACGCCCTCGGCGAGCTGTCCCTTCACCTCTCTCGCCTCCAACTCGACGATGACCTTGGCCGGCTGTGATCGGATGATCGCGGGCGGCACGTATGGCGGCGAGGTTAGTACCGCTCTGGTCTCGGCCGAGGTCGGGCCAGCGACGAGAAGCGGGAGAGATACGACCGCAATCGCGGAGGACAGATATTTCATGGCCTTGTACCCCCGTGGACCACAAGTCTCCGCACATAGCGATGGTGTCAGCGGAGCGGCAGCTTCAGGCAAAGGCGTGACGAGCGCCGCCCGAATCCGCTCAGCCGCCGCAGGCATGGTAACGTGGATTGCCGCCACCCGGCCGTGGACGGTGTCGTGGGTGAAGATCGTCGGCCGTGTGCCGTCCAGCAGTTCATCGGTCAAGGGACTCTGCCAGCGCCGTTTGATGTCGCGGTACACCGCGACGTCGCTCGCCTCGTGTTCGGGCTCCCCCTCGCGCCCCCGACGGGCCGCGAACCGGTGCTCGGTCTCCCGCCAATCGTCGCACTCACAGAGCACGATCACGGGCGTTGTGCTGTGGGTCGAGCAGATGCCGTACACCGCTTGGCGTTTCGGCAACTCCCCGTGCACGGCATCGACGATCACGAGCGACGCGCCCGTAACGAGCGCCTCCTCGAGCAATCGCGCCATCGCCTCGTACGCGTGATCGCGCACTCGCTCGTAGGCCTCGATGCCTTCCGTGAAGCCGCGCGTCTTCGCCACCCACTCCGGGAGACGAATGCCGAGTCGCTGGTATACGTCACAGCTTCTGATGAGCGTCCCCCCGAGCACGGCATGAAGGTGCCCGGCCGTCGTGGTCTTCCCGGACGCAGGCAAGCCGGACATCAGCACGACCGTTGCGCCGCCGCGGTCACGAATCTGGCTCACGGACGATCAGGCGCGCGGCAGCCCGAGGTAAAAGCTGACGATCCGTTCGAACGTCTCAGGACCGGTCTCCAGGATGCGTTCGCAGTGCAGTTTCAAGGCGTCCGGCAGGATGCGCGCGAGGTATTCGTTGGTGTCGCCCCGGTTGATCTTGTAGTTTCGATCGACCTCCACGGTATCGAGCACGAGCCCCAGCGAGGCGAGGACGGGCACGAACGCCTGCATACGGTCGTGCCGCGGCAGCACGTGAGGACGCGGACGGAAGGCGACCAGGGGAATCTCCATCGCGCCCAGGTAGAGCTGTGCCCGACAGCCGTCCATCTCGAGACTGCGCGGGCGCTCGCGGTCCCAAGCTTCGGCCAGCTTCCACACGCTCGTCAGGTCCGCCATGTTATCGTCGAGGTCGATGCGCGCCACCAACGGCATCGCGCTGAAGGAGTGGGCCGTGCTCTGCCGGGAGCTCGGCGAGGGCCGGCAGATTCTGTTGCTGCGCAAGGGCGGAATCCGCGAGCCCGTGAAGGGATTCAGCATCGAACACGACGAGTTCTTCCTCTTTCCGACGTACGTCCACCAGAACGGCGACGATCTGAGCGCCGACGCGCGGGCAGCGCTCCCGGACGTCGAGCGCGCAGCGCCGCCCGCTGGCGTTCTGCGCCTCGAGTTGTACGCCTCCGTGGCCGCGGTCACCGAGGTCACGGATCTCAACGCGCTGCGGCGGCTCGACGGACAGCACGCGCTCGCGTGGTCGGCCGTCGAGCGGCGGTTTCACTACCGGCGCCCCGGCTTGCACGTCATCGCCGTGCGCGCGCATCGATTGCCGAAGCCGCTGGTCGTGCCGAACCTGGCGCGCTACGACGGTTGCCGCTCCTGGGTGCCGCTGGAGTCGGAATATCCGACGACGGGCTGTCACGCCGTGCTCACGGAGTCGGAGTTTCGTCGGCGCTTGGCGCAGCTTGAGGAGGCGCTGGAGCAGTCGCTGCCATCGCGCTGACGAAGGCGTCGATCTGATCGGTCACGGCCTGGCGGCCGTCGTGCCGTAGCGTCGACAGCAGGTCGAGGCTGACGAGCCGCTCTAGGAGATGGCGGCGGCGGTCGGCATCGCCGACAGCCCTCTGGACCCTGGTTCCGCGCGGCACCGAGCAGCCTCACGAGAACCTCCCAATCATCCGGTACGAGGAGCTCCAGCTCGCGCCTCAAGTGGCCCGCCAAGGCCGGGCTTCGGCCGCTCGTCGAGATAGCGATCAACAGATCCCCGCGGCGGACGACGGCGGGAACGATGAAGTCGGACTCGAGGGGAGCGCCCACCACGCTCACCAGGACACCGCCCCGCCGAGCATCGGCGCTCACCTGCGCGTTCACCCGCCGATCATCGGTCGCCGCCACAACGACGACCATTCCTTCAAGGTCCGAAGGCACGTACGATCGTTCGACGAGCGTCAGCGCAGCGGCGTCGACGAGCCGGCCAAAGGCCGGCATGAAGGCCGGACTGACGACCACGACGTGCGCATCCGCCGCAAGCAGGCCGGCCGCCTTCCGCGCCGCCACCTTGCCGCCGCCGCCGACGAGTGCGCGACGGCCCCGCAGGCGGAGCACGACGGGATAGAGTCCCCCACCGGCGTCAGCCATCAAGGGCTATCCTCTCCCTGCTCGCCGCCGCGAGCGCCTCGGCCAGCGCGGCTGGACCGGACGCAACGACCGCCGGCTCGAGGCCGTGCTCGCGCATAGCACGTGCCGTCGACGGGCTGGAGGCCGCGAGCGTGAGAGCCCGCAACGCTTGGTGATCTTCCCCGTCAAGAACGCTCATGAGCCGCCGCACTCGGCTCGGATGCGCAAACGCGATCGCGTGCACGGGACGCGTGGTGAGCAGTTCGCGGATTCGATCCACACGCCACTTGGGGCACGCCACGATGGCGACGGGCGGCGCCTCGTGGGGAAGATCACGATGGCGCAGGCCGGCGAGGATCGGTGCCTGGCTGTCGGGACTCCCGAGGACAAGGCATGATCCGCCTCCGATGTCCGTCGCCGAATCCCAACCGTCGATCACGAGGTCGGCTCGAATGCCGTGCTTATCCAGGGCGATCACGGTGCTTTGGCCGTCGGCGACGAGCCGGCGGCCGGCGAGCGCGCGCGCGTCCAGATCCAGCGCGGCCAAGCGCGCGAACGCCCCCTCAACGCCGTCTTCATCCGCAAAGACGAGCGCGCTGAACGAGGCAACATCCTTCAGCGCCCGGTCCAGCGGCGCCCACGAAGCCGGGGCGCCGCTCTCCAGGGGAGCGACGTGGAGGACTTCAGCGCCGAGGCCCTCGAGCGGCGCGGTCAGCGGATCCGGATAGGACGCCGGGATGAGGATGCGACGCCCGAACAGCGGGCGGTTCTCCGCCCAGCGCATCCGCGCGATCAGTGAGACTACCTCGCCGACAACGAGGATTGCGGGAGGGCGCAACTTGGCTTCCCGCATCCGCGCGGCGATCGTCATCAGCGTGCCGGTCACGATCCTCTGCTGGGCCGTCGTACCCCAGCGAATGGCGGCTGCGGGCGTGTCAGGCCGGCGGCCACACTCGATCAGCGTACGGACCAAGTGGTCGTGGTTCGCCACGCCCATGAGGACCACGATCGTGTCGGCGCCGACGACGTGATCCCAGTCGATGTCGGGAGCTTCGCCAATCGGGCCGGCCCGGCCGGTGACGATGGCGACGCTCGCGGCGGCCCCTCGGTGCGTCACGGGGATGCCCGCGTAGGCGGGAACGCCGATCGCGGAGGTCACTCCGGGCACGATCTCGAACCGGATGCCGCGCTGGGCGAGGTACTCGGCTTCCTCACCGCCGCGACCGAACACGAAGGGGTCGCCGCCTTTCAATCGCACCACCGTCTGTCCGTTCCGCGCGCGCTCCTCGAGAAGCGTGTTGATGGCCGTCTGGTCCATCGTATGCGAACCCGCTTCCTTGCCCGCGTAGACGCGCTCGGCGCGCGCCGGTAGCCGATCGAGAATCGCGTCGCTGACGAGATTGTCGTGGACGACAACGTCAGCCGTCTCCAGGACACGCGCGGCCTTGAGCGTTAGCAGGCCCGGATCGCCGGGCCCAGCGCCCACGAGATACACGCAGCCGTCGCTCACACAGGCACCGTGGCGGCGCGCTCGTGGCCCGGCATCGGTACCCGGTACTTGCAGAGCGCGCAGTTCATTCGCGCGTCGCCCTGCATGGCTTCGCGCTTGCGATTCTGCAGAACGGTGATGAGCTTCGGGTGTCCGTTGAGATAGTCACTCACCCGCACTACGATGCCGGCGTGCCCGGCGCTGAACTCGTTGACGATGCGATGAATGCGCGGGATGAGGACGCCGGTAAAGAGGAAGTACGGGACGGCGATGATACGTCGGGCGCCGAGCGCCGCGCAGCGTGCGAGTCCTTCAGGCAGCGACGGGCTGGTCACACCGATGAAGCATGACTCGACCCACGGGTATCGTCTCGACTCCCACAAGAGTCGCGCGAGCTTGTACAGCTCGCTGTTCGCGTCGGGATCACTGGAGCCGCGGCCGACGACCAGAATCGCCGTGTCCTCGGGCGGCCAGTCGGCCTCGCGCTCCACGTCCGCCAGTCGTTCGCGCATGATGTCGATGACGAGCGGGTCCAGACCGATGTGACGACCGTAGAGGAACTCGACGCCGAGATGCCGTTCCTTCGCCTCGTCCAGCTCGTGCGGAAGCTCGACCTTGACGTGGCCCGCAGCGAGCAGGATCACCGGCAGCACGATCACGCGACGCGCTCCCAGCCCGACGCAGCGGTCGAGGCTCTCGGGCACGAGGGGGGTCGTCAGCTCGATGAAGCAGGTCTCGACGCGCTCCGGCCCGAGATGCGTTGTGATCACGTCGCAAAATTTCAGAAATTCGTCGTTTCCGGATTGCTCACGACTGCCATGCCCGACCAGCAGGACCACGTCTCCGTTCACTCGCTCCTCCTATCGGCATCTCGAGATTCAAGGCCCACGAGTTTGCTGATCTCGCGCAGGTCCACGGCGTCGTCCACAATGTCGGCCAGACGGTCGTAACGATCGATCGCTGACTCCCCAGCCCCCCAGCGGTCATCAGGCCGCTCGCCCTTGCGCGTGGCGAGGTGGACGAGGAACGCGCGGCGAAGGCCATCATTCGCGAACAGGCCATGCAGATACGTCCCGACCACAGTGCCGGCCCCGTTGGTCGCGCCGTCGAACTCGCGCACGGCGGCGCCGCGGCGCGAGACGACCACGAAGGGTCGCGTCACGCCGTCACCGTCGGTGCGCCCCGCGTGGATCTCGTAGGCCGCGACGTCGCTGCCAACCGCGCCAGCAAACGGACCAGCGGCGGCCGTCACTTCCGCCCGCACGCGAACGGTCGTCTTCGTCGCCACGAACGTGGTAACGACGGGAAGGAGGCCGAGGCCTGGCGTAGTGTCCGCGTGTGACTCGACATGCTCGGGATCGCGGACCGCCTTCCCCAGGATTTGGTAACCGCCGCAGACGCCGATAACGGGGCGTCCCTCGCCCGCAGCGGCGGAGATGGCGGACGCCAGTCCGCTGTCCCTGAGCCACTGGAGATCAGCGATCGTGCTCTTGCTTCCGGGAAGGACGATCGCGTCAGCGGCAGCGAGTTCCACGGGCGTGCTGACGAAGCGAACGCGAACGCCGGGCTCACGCGCGAGCGGTTCGAAGTCATCGAAGTTGGAGATCCGGGGCAGTCGCGCTACGGCGATGTCCACGACGACCGGACCGGCCGCGGGCGTCGCGGCGTCGAGATCGAGCGAATCCTCGGCAGGAACCAAACGTTCCGCGAAGTACGGCACCACGCCGAGCACGGGCACACCCGTGCGTGAGGTCAAGACGTCGAAGCCGGGCTCAAGAAGCGATGGGTCTCCGCGAAATTTGTTGATGATGAAGCCACCGACGCGTTTCCGGTCCTCGGCGTCGAGCAACTCCATCGTCCCAAGGAGCGAGGCGAACACGCCACCTCGATCGATGTCACCGACCAGAATCACGCGCGCATCGGCCATCCGGGCGATGCGCATGTTGACGATCTCGCCTTCGCGGAGATTGATCTCCGCCGGACTGCCCGCGCCCTCGATGACGATCAGCTCGTACGATCGCCGGAGCCGCGCGAGGCTTTCCTCGACGACGGGAAGCAGCGTCGGCTTCATGCGCCGGTACGCGTTGAAGTCCACCGTGGTGAGCGCCTGGCCACGGACCACGATCTGGGAGCGATGGTCCGTCTCCGGCTTCAGCAGAATCGGGTTCATGTCCACGGTCGGCTCAATACCGGCGGCTTCGGCCTGCGCCGCCTGGGCGCGCCCGATCTCGCCGCCGTCGACGGTGACGCTGGCGTTCAGTGCCATGTTCTGGGACTTGAAGGGCGCCACCCGGTAGCCTGCGCGCGCGAACCAGCGACAGAACGCCGTCGCGAGCACACTCTTGCCGACGCCCGAGCCGGTTCCCTGGATCATCAGACAAGGCGCAAGCGTGCTCATCGGGGGGGCGACTCGGCAACGGCCACGGTGACGTTTCCGCTCTTCACCTTCTCGACGACCAACTTCCCACCAGAGCCGTGCAGCGCGGCCGGCTCCGCCACGCCCTGGACGCCGACGAACTTCATGGGCGCCTCGGACGGGTTCGGGACGTCGGGCACCGCGTTGAGCGTCGCCTTGTCGCAGAACGTGAGCGGCAAC
>WNFJ01452289.1_pt1 | contig 11917 bp, 10 predicted proteins | sample 5400461 | NCBI WGS metagenome assembly WNFJ01 (sample SAMN13153349, study PRJNA577476) | soil metagenome | isolation source: 115 cm saprolite on Douglas fir-dominated hillslope | place: USA:California | collected 2013-09-17
GCCCTATCGCGTGATCGGCGGCCCGAGGTTCTACGAGCGCGCGGAAATCCGCGACGCGCTGGCGTATTTGCGCGTGATCAACTCGCCGGCCGACGATCTGGCCTTCGAGCGCATCGTCAATGTGCCGAAGCGCGGCCTCGGCGACGCCACGTTGCAGATGCTGCACGACCATGCCCGCAAGCGCCGGATTCCGCTGTCCGAGGCCGCCCGCGCCGTGGTTGACACCGACGAGCTGAAGCCGAAAGCGCGCGGTGCCTTGCGCGACCTCATCGTCAGCTTCGATCGCTGGCGCGCGCAAAGCGAAGTGACGGTGCATACCGAGCTGGCCGAAATCGTGCTCGACGAGAGCGGCTACACCGAGATGTGGCAGAAGGACCGTTCCGCCGACGCCGCCGGACGCCTCGAAAACCTGAAAGAGCTGGTGCGCTCGATGGAGGAGTTCGAAAACCTGCAAGGGTTTCTCGAACACATCTCGCTGGTGATGGACCGTGACAGCGGCGCTGAAGACGATGCGGTGTCGCTGATGACGCTGCATTCGGCCAAAGGGCTCGAATTCGACAACGTGTTCCTGCCCGGCTGGGAGGAAGGGCTGTTTCCGAGCCAGCGTACGCTCGACGAACAGGGCCGCGCCGGCCTCGAAGAAGAGCGGCGCCTGGCCCATGTCGGGCTGACCCGCGCGCGCCGCCGAGCCAAGGTCTACTTCGCCACCAACCGGCGGATTCACGGCACCTGGTCCACGACGATTCCGTCGCGGTTTCTGGACGAATTGCCGGTGCCCAATGTCGAGATCACCGAGTCAAAAGGCGGCTCGGGCTGGGGCGGCAGCGGCGGCTATGGCCCCTCGCGCTTCGACAACGTGGAATCGTTCGGCTCCAGCTATTCGACGCCGGGCTGGCAGCGCGCGCAGGCCAACCGCGCCCGCGGCCAGAATAGCCGTGGCGGTGGCGGACAGGCCGGCGGCGGTTTTAACGAAAGCCAGTCGCCATTTTCATCGCGCGGCGATGCTGGCGGCTTTTCGCGCAACAAGCGCGGCCCGATGGTGATCGAAGGCGAGCTGGTGGCGAAATCCACTGGCACCACATCGGAATTTTCCTTGGACGACCGGGTGTTTCACCAGAAATTCGGTTACGGCCAGGTGGTGAAGATCGACGGCAACAAGCTCACCATCGCCTTCGAAAAAGCCGGCGAGAAAAAGGTGGTCGATAGTTTCGTGGAGCGGGTGTAGAAAAGCGGCATGAACCATAAACGCAAACGCCCCAAATCCGCGCGATCAGGGTGCCTGATGTGCAAACCACATAAGGCCAATGGATGCTGCCCGGGTCACAAGAAGATGCGTTTTGGAGATCGCCGGCGCCTTGAGATTGGGCGCGATCAAATGCGTTGCGAAGGCCTGATCAATTTGGCCGCGAACTAGCCTTGCCGGCGATTGCGCAACGCGACGAGCGTTCCTATCTGTGTGGCCCCGCCTCGCTTCGCCGCCTAAAGCCGGCCGAAGTGCCGCTTTATCTTTTCCCGCATTTTCAATTCAGACCTTCAAGCCGCCATGCCCCCCATCATTTCCGTTGCAAATCTGTCGAAGATCTATGGCACCGGTTTCAAGGCGCTGAATAATATCAATCTGGAAATCAACCGCGGCGAGATCTTTGCGCTGCTCGGGCCGAACGGCGCCGGCAAGACCACGCTGATCAGCATCATCTGCGGAATTGCCAATCTCAGCGACGGCCGCGTCACCGTGGGCGGTCATGACATCAACAAGGAATACCGTGCCGCGCGCTCGCTGATCGGCCTGGTACCGCAGGAGCTGCACACCGACGCCTTCGAATCGGTGTGGGCGACGGTGAGCTTCAGCCGCGGCCTGTTCGGCAAGCCGAAAAATCCCGCCCATATCGAAAAGGTGCTGAAGGACCTGTCGCTGTGGGACAAGAAGGACGCCAAGATCGTCACGCTGTCGGGCGGCATGAAGCGCCGGGTGATGATTGCGAGCCGCAGATCCTGTTTCTCGACGAGCCGACCGCCGGCGTCGACGTCGAATTGCGCAAGGGCATGTGGGAAGTGGTGCGGACGCTGCAGGCCTCCGGCGTCACCATCATCCTCACCACGCATTACATCGAAGAGGCCGAGCAGATGGCCGACCGGATCGGCGTCATCAACAAGGGCGAAATCATCCTGGTCGAGAACAAGGCCGGATTGATGCAAAAGCTCGGCAAGAAGCAGTTGAAGCTGCATCTGCAAAACAAAATCGATGCGATACCGCCGGCGCTTGCGCCCTACAATCTCGAACTGTCCGAGGAGGGCCGCGAACTGATCTACAACTACGACACCAAGGGCGAACGCACCGGCATCACCAGCCTGCTCAGCGATCTCCGCGGCGCCGGCATCCGCTTCTACGACCTCGACACCACCCAGAGCTCGCTGGAAGACATTTTTGTCAGTTTGGTGAGGGCGCCATGAATTTCAGGGCGGTCCGTGCGATCTATCTGTTCGAAATGGCGCGCACCTGGCGCACGCTGCTGCAAAGCATCGTTTCGCCGGTGGTTTCGACATCGCTGTATTTTGTGGTGTTCGGCGCCGCGATCGGTTCACGCATCACATCGGTCGAAGGCGTCAGCTACGGCACCTTCATCGTGCCGGGGCTGGTGATGCTGTCGGTGCTGACCCAGAGCATCGCCAACGCCTCGTTCGGCATCTATTTCCCGAAATTCGTCGGCACCATCTACGAATTGCTGTCGGCGCCGATCTCCTATTTCGAGATCGTGCTCGGCTATGTCGGCGCGGCCGCCACCAAATCCATCCTCCTCGGCCTGATCATTCTCGCCACCGCCGGCCTGTTTGTGCCGCTGCAGATTCACCATCCGTGGTGGATGCTGGCGTTCCTGGTGCTGACCGCGGTGACCTTCAGCCTGTTCGGCTTCATCATCGGGATCTGGGCCGACGGTTTCGAGAAGCTGCAGATGATCCCGATGCTGGTGGTGACGCCGCTGACCTTATGCTGCCCTCGGGCTGGCGCACCATTACGCTGCTCAACCCCGTGGTCTATCTGATCAGCGGCTTCCGCTGGAGTTTTTACGAAATCTCCGACGTCAGCGTCGAGTTGAGCGTCGGCATCACGCTGATGTTCCTGGCGATCTGCATGGTTACGGTGTGGTGGATCTTCAAGACCGGCTATCGGCTGAAGAATTGAATCGCATTTTCCGTCATTGCGAGGAAGCAAAGCGACGAAGCAATCCAGTCTTGTTTGCGGCTTTGGATTGCTTCGCGGAGCCTGTCATCGGGCGGCGCTTTGCGCCGACCCGTTGGCTCGCAATGACGGTTATCGATCACCGATAGCAGTGGAAATGACCATAGCGGTTGTAATAGCCGCGGCAGCGATGGCCGCGCCGATAGCCGCGGTCCGGAATCCCGAACACGCCCTTGACGGCGCCTACGGCGCCGCCGACGCCGGCCCCGACCGCGCCGCCAACCACACCGCCCACGGGCCCGGCGACCCGGCTTCCTTCGTACGCACCCTCCTGCGCGCCGCGCACGATGCCCTGGGCATGACCGATATCGGGGATCGCGAGCAGTGCCAGCACGATTGCCGCAGCCGCAAGATGGAGTTTTACGGGCCAAGTGGCAGGCAGCGCCGATTTTCCGACCTTCGTCTTCATTCCAATTTCCCTCTGCTCGGCGGCGATTGCGCCGACGGGCTAAGAATCTGTACCACGGATGCGGCCAAAAAGTTACGCGCTTGGGGTGAATTCGGGACGCGCCGGCCTGGCAGCGGCTCGCAAAAAACGCGGCACGCCCGATAAAACCCCACCGCCGCCTTGTTTGCGCCCCGCCGCGCGTTAACGATTGCCCACAGGCCGCTGGAACCAAAGCCGCATTCCGGGCATAGTATGCCGGGGACGGAGAGCGGCGCTGCAGTCAAGGCCTGGAGGCCAAAGGTAAAGATGCGTTCCTTCCTCGTTGCTCTCACTGGCCTGATGCTGTTCGCCACCGGCGCCGCGCAGGCCAACGTCTCCATCACCATCGACAAGAATGCGCAGCAAATGACCGTCGCGGTCGACGGCGTCGAGCGCTACCACTGGCCGGTCTCCACCGGCATTCCGTCCTACGAGACACCGAACGGCAGTTTCCGCACCTTTCGGATGGAGCAAGACCACTACTCCAAGGAATTCGACGACGCGCCGATGCCGCACTCGATCTTTTTCACCAAGATCGGCCATGCCATCCACGGCACCGATTCCGAAAGCCGCCTCGGTGGCCCCGCCTCGCATGGTTGCGTGCGGCTGTCGCGCGCCAACGCCGCGACGCTGTATGATCTGGTGCAAAGGCAAGGCGTGCTCAACACCACCGTGACGCTCACCGGCTCGTCCCAGATCGCGCTGGCGCGCAATCCGCGGAGCCGGGCCAATATCGCCGTCGCGCGCCGCGACCCGGCACAGCAATACAACGCCGCCGGCGACCCCGTCGTGCTGACGCCGCAGCAGGCCGATCCCGATTACATCTATCCGGCCGACGGCGATTCGTACGGGGCGCGCTATCCGGCGCCGCGCCGGCGCCTCAATGACGCGCAGGTCTATCAGCAGCAGCCACAATATTACGACAGAAACGGCTATGCGCGCCAATACGCGCCACAGGTCTATCAGCCACAAGTCTATGCGCCGCGGCCATATTATCAGTCGCGCGGGCAGTACACCTATCAGGATTAGCGTCTAATCGTGCAGACGATACATCCGCGGCCGGGCGCGGACCGGATCGAGCAGCGACCAGTCGCCCTGTTCGACGTCGTGTCCCTTCGGAAAAGGCGGGCGCGGCTCCTGACCGAGCGATCGCATCACGCGGTCGTCGCGGTAGTAGCAAAGCAGCACCACGCGGACCAATGCCGCGAGCGGCGCACCGCCGGCTTCACGAAAAATGACGGCCACCTCGGCGCGGCGCGCCGGGCCCAGGTCGGCGAAGGCGCCGCCCGCAAGAGTGGCCAGATGCGCCAGCGCGCGACAGATATCGTCTTGGTCGCGCTCGAGGCTTCCCAGGATGTCGTTGAAGATCAATTCGTCGTCGGCGCCCGGCACGCCATAGGTCGAGCTCGGCGGAATGATCGCGCCAGCCAGCGCGCGCAGGTCGCGGGCTTGTTCGGCGGTGAGGGCATCGTCGTGCATGGCAATCGTTCTCAGTCGAACAGGTTGGCGAGGCGCTGCTTGATGCTGTCGGCAATGTAGAGCGCCAGCGCCTGGATCGTCGAGGTTGGATTGACGCCGCCGGCGGTGACCCAGATGCTGCCATCGACGATGAACAGGTTCTTCACGTCATGACAACGGCCCCATTCATTGACCACCGAACACTCGGGATCGGTGCCCATGCGCGCGGTGCCGAGCAGGTGCCAGCCGCCGTTCAGGATCGGGCTCTCGACGCAAATATTGCCGGCGCCGGCAGTAGCGAGAATCTCCTTCGCCCGCGCGATGCCATGCTCCATCATCTTCAGGCTGTTCGCGCCGATGGTGTAATCGATCTTCGGCGCAGGGATGCCGCTGGAATCCTTCAGCACAGGATCGAGCGTGACCCGGTTATGCTCCTCCGGAAGGTCCTCGCAGATCGCCGAAAGGCCGATCCGATGGTTCAGGAGTTTGCGATAGACCCGGTGATGGTGTTCGCCCCAGGGCAGCCGCCCCGCTTGAGAACTGACGATCGCTTCGAAGATCGCGCCGACGCCGCGGCTGAACTGAAAAGTATAGCCGCGCACGAAATTGCGCCCCGGGTCGGTCTCGTAGAATTCCTGGCTCCAGAGACATAGCGGCGGGCCGTGATTGCCGTCGAGCGGTTCATCGACATAGCCGTAGGTCAGGGCATAGGGATGAAACATCAGGTTCTTGCCTACCAACCCGCTGGAATTGGCGATGCCGTTAGGAAAGCGTGCCGATATCGAGTTCAGCATCAGCCGCGGCGTGCCGACGCCGTTGCAGGCGAGGATGACGACTTCGGCCGGCTGGAATTGCTCTCCGCCCTTGGCGTCATAATAGATGACGCCGGAGGCCATGCCGTGCTCGTCGGTGGTGATCTCGGGAACCCGGCAAAGCGTACGCAGCTCGACGCCGGCGCGGATCGCGTGCGGCCAATAGGTGATGTCGGTTGAGGCCTTGGCGCCCTGCGCGCAACCCGGCGTGCAGTGGCCGAGATTGATGCAGCGCGCGCGCCCGTCATAGTCGAGCGTGGCGATGGTCGAGTCGGACGGCCACCAATGCCAGCCCAGCCGGTTCATTGCCTTGCCGAAGCGGGTACCCGACTTGCCGAGCGGCAACGGGGGCATCGGCGGCTGCTTCGGCGGATAAGCGGGATCGCCGGCGAGACCCGAGACACCCATCATGCGGTCATTCTCGGCGAAGAACGGCTCCAGCGTTGCGTAGTCGATCGGCCAGTCCTCGGCGACGCCGTCGAGCGTGCGCACCTTGAAGTCCGACGGGTGCAGGCGCGGGAAATGCGCCGTGTACATGATGGTGCTGCCGCCGACGCCGTTGAAGTTCACGACCTTGATCGGCGAATTGGCGTCGTTGATCGGATAGTCGGTCGGCCGCGCGCGGCGATTTGGATTCACCGCGAAGTCGCTGAACAGGCGCGCCTCCCAGTCCCGTCCGTTACTCGGATAGTCGGTCGGCTTCACCCAGTCACCCTGCTCAAGGCAGAGAATCCGCATTCTGGTTTCGGCAAGACTCCACGCCACCGCGGCGCCCGATGCTCCGGAGCCGATAATCAGCACATCGACTTTATCGTGCATCGAAATTTCTAGCCCATCGCCACCGCGTCGCCCTTGGCGCCGTGCTTGCGCTGGTCGAGCCACATGGTGCCGAGCGCGAACGCCAGCCAGCCGAAATTGTAGATAAGGCCGATTATCAGAACGACCCAGCCGGGAATCGGGCCGACGGCGGCGCGATCGGAAAATTCCGCCAAGCTCACCGCCGGCGTCGGATGAATCGCTATTTTTCCGTAATAGGCAATCACTTGGACGGCGAAGATCCAAACGTAGTTGCGACGCAACCGCCGCCCCGCCGCCCGAACAAACGAAATGTGATGGCGGGGCGCAGTGTAGTCGCGCGCGAGAACCGCCTGCCAGCTATCGTCGCGCGCTTCACCCGTGAATATGGGCGCGTAGAAATTCGTCTCTAGCCAACGAGCTCGGGCGCGCCAGACGTTGAAATAACGATAACGCCGCGCTTCCATACCAAGAAACACGGCAAGGAGCAGCCCCACAAGCAGGAGTGGCAGGGGTGAGGCCTCCGGGCTGGAAAAGGTAGTCGACAGCGCAATGCCCATCGTGACGATCGACCAATTGGTCGTGTTGTCGAGCCGCGTTCGCCAAATTGTCGAGCGATAGACTTCGCCCCGGTAGAGATGGGCGATGGCACCCATTTCGGCGGAATCAAATGTGTGTTGGGGCTTTGCCTCGCTGGAAACCGCAAGAGACATGACGGGACTCCGGTTGTCCGAACAATGTTTTCCGCAAATGACCGGAGTTGATAGCGGCTAGTTCATATCATCGACGCCGACGAATCTATCCGGAATTGTGACGCCGCAACTATGCTTGCCCTGAGCCCGAATTACCAGCATCAGGTCCAACAATAGCTCGATGCACTGCAATATCCTGACCGCCGTCCGCCATCGGTCAAGAACCAGAGAAGTCATGGCCGCGCCAAGCCAGCTTAGCCTCTCATCGGCGGACATCGGTTGGATATTGGGTTTTGCCGAAAGATTACCGCTCCAGGGTAAACCCAACGCGCAAGGTGACCTGGTAATGGGCAACAGAGCCGTTTTCGATATGGCCTCTGGTTTGCACGACTTCGAACCATTTCATATCGCGAATGGTCTTCGATGCGCGGATGACGGCATTCCGGATCGCATCGTCGATGCTTTTCTCGGAAGATCCTACGAGTTCCAGGATCTTGTAGACATGATCCTTCATTTCAGCAGTAGCCGGCATGGCGAACCTCCGTTGTAATGTCCGTCGGGCAATCCAGGTGCATCTCGTGCTGCCCAGAGTTTCAGTCCGATCATGAACCAAGTCCATTCTGAACGCGCTCTCAACCTCTCGGGTTCCGCTGGTTCTGCGCGGCAACGGCAACCGGCGTCCTGATCGTCTCGCCGGTTGCGGCGAAGCGCTACTGCTCGCCCTGGCGCAGCCGTCGCCAGACCGCGCCGAGCACGTTGGAATAATCGTCGGTCCACACCCGCTGCTTCTCGTCGGCTTCCTCCAGCGTCCAATCCTCCGATGACGCCAGCGGGCCGACGTCGGCCTCCTCGCGCGCGCAGACCACGACCGAAGTCGCGAAGATATATTCGTTGTCGCGGTCGGAATCCTCGCTGTAGACCCAGCTCTTGAGATCGTTGGCTTCGGCAATGCCGACGATCACGCTGGACAATTCCAGATGCCGGTTCGAGACGTGCACGACCACGGCGCCCTGCGGCGCGAGCTTGTTCTTGTAGATCGCCATCGCCTGCTCGGTGGCGAGATGGACCGGGATCGCGTCCGACGAATAGGCGTCGACGATGATCAGATCATAGGTTCCGTTCGGCTCCTTGGCGAAGGTCAGCCGCGCGTCGCCGATCACCGGCTTCAGATCCGGTTCGCAGCTTTTGATGTAGGTAAAATATTTTGGATCGCGCGCGGTATCGACCATCGATTGATCGATCTCGAAGAACTTCCAGCTCTCGCCCGGCTCCGAGGCGCAGGCGAGCGTGCCGGCGCCGAGGCCGATCACCGCGACCCGCAGCGGCGCGCCCTTGCGCTCGCGTATCGCCTCGATCGCCTGACCGATGCCGCCGTCCTTGTGATAATACGTAATCGGCTCGGGCCGCCCGGCAACCGGCGTGCCGTCGTTGTTCTGAAATTTCTCGGCGCCGTGGATCGTGGTGCCGTGCATCAGCACGTGATATTGCCCGTGCGGCGTCACCAGGATCTTGTGGACACCGAAGAAGCTGCGCACGGTTTCCACCCGGCCCTGGTCCGCCGGATAGGCGCGGATCAGCACCAGCGCCGCCACGACGGTTGCGAAGATTTTCCAGCGATTGGCATTCAATCCAAGCGCGAGCAATGCCGAGAGCACGCCGACGGCGCCGATCACCCAGACCCGGTAGTCACCAAGCCATGTCGTGACTTTGCCCCCCGACCAGGATGGCGCGATCAATGCCAGCGCAAGCACGGCGAGAAACGGCCAGTACCAGCTGCTCCAGCGCGGAAAACGCTCGTTGCCTCCGGGCGGGCGGCACAACGCCGCCAATGCCAGCAGGATCGGGTATTCCGCGATCCATGAAAACGTGTAAGGCGCGACGAGGCCGGCGAACAATCCGCCGACCATGCCGCCGAACGACAGCGCGACATAGAAGCCGGTGAGATATTTCGCGGCGGGGCGGGTACGCGCCAACTCGCCGTGGCATGCCATTGCGATGACAAAGAAACAAAGCTGGTGGCCGCCGAGCGTCAGCAGCAGGTTCTGTTCGCCGCCGACCGCGAGCAGCACGACCGTACCCGCGATAGCCAGTGGCTGCAGCCTCAACATCCATTTGTGCGGCAGCAGCGGGCGCGACTGGAACACCAGCACCCAGGTCAAGAGATAGAGCGACAGCGGCAGCACCCACAATAGCGGCACCGCGGCGATATCGGTGGAAATATGCGCGGTCACCGCGATCAAGAGGCCCGAGGGCACCGCGGCGAGAAAGATCCAGCGCGCGCGCAAGCTCCATGGCGGTGGCGGTGCGTCAGTATCATCGGTCTGCACATCAATCGCCGTCGCGGGCGAGCGCAGCAGCAGCACGCCGCAAGCCGCAATCAAAACGATCAGCAGCGCGTAGCCGCCGGTCCAGATCAGGTTTTGCGTGCGCAGCGTGAACATCGGCTCCAGCAGCACCGGATAGGACAACAGCGCCAGAAAACTGCCGATATTCGACGAGGCATAAAGAAAATAGGGGTCGGGACCGTTGGGATGGCCGGTGCGGACGAACCAGGCCTGCAGCAGCGGATTATTGGCCGCCAGCGCGAAGAACGGCAGCCCGATCGAGACCGCGAACAGGCCTAACAGCCAGAACGCATAGCCCGATGTCGGCGGCTCGCCCCAACCGCTCGCTATCGACAGCGGCAGCGTCAGCAGTGCGACCGCCAGCAGCACCAGATGCACCGCCACCGGAATGACGCGGTTTCGGATTTGCATCAGATAGTGCGCATAGGCATAGCCGCCGAGCAGCAGCGACTGGAAAAACACCATCGCCACCGACCACACCGCCGGGGAACCGCCGAGCCGCGGCAGCACCATCTTGGTGAACAGGGGTTGCACCGAGAACAGGAGCAGCGCGCTGACAAAGATCGCTGAGGTGTAGACGATCAGGACCAGCCGGTTTCGGCTAGCGGAAAGCTGGTCCGTGACAGCGGGCGGATCGGGTGAATGCATGAAAACTCCGGCATAACCCGGCGGCGCTGGCGGCGGGATTCCGGCGAAGCGCGCGCCGGAAGCGGGCAATGGAGCATAGGGCGCTGCGGCGGGCAATGCGGAGCGCGGAAACCCAAATCCGCACTTGACGCGGTGCCTCCATTCGCATCTTCGATAGGAAGAGTAGGAGATACACAAACGTCATTCCGGGGCCTGCCGAAGGCAGGAACCCGGAATCCCGGCATTGTCTTGCGAGCTTCATCACGAGATTCCGGGTCTGGTCCTTCGGACCATCCCGGAATGACGCTGCCCATCGATCAACACTTCTTGAAGCGGCCATGACAGAAACGGACGTTGTCATTATCGGCGCGGGGCATAACGGCCTCACTTGCGCGGCCTATCTGGCGATGGCCGGGCTGCGCGTGAAGGTGGTCGAGCGCCGCAAGGTGGTCGGCGGCGCCGCGGTGACCGAGGAATTTCACCCGGGTTTCCGCAATTCGGTTGCGGCCTATACCGTCAGCCTGCTCAACCCAAAGATCGTTTCGGATTTGAAATTAAGCGATCACGGCCTGCGGATCGTCGAACGCCGCGCACAGAATTTCCTGCCCTCCCTCGATGGCAGCTATCTGCTGACCGGCGAAGGCCGCACCCGTCAATCCCTGGCAAAGCTGAGTGAACGCGATGCTGATAAAATCGACGCGTTCGCGCGCGAACTCGAGACAATCGCCGACGTGCTGCGCCAGTTCGTGTTGCGCGCGCCCCCCAACATCGTCGAAGGGTTTGGCGTTGGCGCGATCCGCGAAGCCCTGAACGCGCTCGGCAGCGCCAACATCCTGCGCCGGCTTTCGCTGGAGCAGCAACGCTCGCTGCTCGATCTGTTCACGCGCTCGGCGGGCGAGATGCTGGACGAGCGGTTCGAGAGCGATCTGGTCAAGGCGCTCTACGGCTTCGATGCCATCGTCGGCAATTACGCCAGCCCCTACGCCGCCGGCTCGGCTTACGTCATGCTGCATCATGCGTTCGGCGAGGTGAACGGCAAGAAGGGCGTGTGGGGCCACGCCATCGGCGGCATGGGCGCGATCACGCAAGCGATGGCGCGCGCCGCGCGCGGACATGGCGCCGACATCGAACTCGACGCCGGCGTGCGCGAGGTGATCGTCGAACGCGGCCGCGCCGCGGGCGTGATCCTCGACAACGGCGAGACCATCCGCGCCAAATACGTCGCCTCCAGCGTCAACCCGAAACTCTTGTATACGCGGTTGTTGCCGGCGGATGCGTTGCCGGCGGCCTTCCTCGATCGCATCAAGAACTGGCGCAACGGCTCCGGCACGTTCCGGATCAATGTCGCGCTGAGCGCCCTGCCCTCGTTCGCGGCGCTGCCGGGCGAGGGCGATCATCTCACCGCGGGCATCATCCTCGGGCCGAGCCTTGGCTATATGGATCGCGCCTGGCAGGACGCGCGGGCGCATGGCTGGAGCCGCGAGCCGGTGATCGAGGTCGTGATTCCCTCGACACTCGACGAC
>WNFJ01738190.1_pt2 | contig 11916 bp, 11 predicted proteins | sample 5400461 | NCBI WGS metagenome assembly WNFJ01 (sample SAMN13153349, study PRJNA577476) | soil metagenome | isolation source: 115 cm saprolite on Douglas fir-dominated hillslope | place: USA:California | collected 2013-09-17
TGTATCGCATCATCGACATCACGCTTTCCAATTGCATCAATTCGGATCTGCGGCGTGTTTTCGTCCTGACGCAGTACAAGGCGCTCAGCTTGAATCGTCACGTTCGCGCGGGATGGTCGCCGCTGGCGGGGCTGGGCGACTACATCGAAGTGTTGCCGCCGCAGATGCGCGTGTCCCAGCAGTGGTATCAGGGGACAGCGGACGCGGTGTATCAGAATATTTATTCGATCGGCAGTGAACGGTCGAAATTCGTTTTCATCTTGTCCGGCGATCACATCTACAAAATGAATTACAGCCGCATGCTGCAGCAGCATGTGGATTCCGGAGCGGATGTGACGGTGGCCACGATTGAAATCCCGACGCAAGAGGCGGCGCGGCAATTTGGCGTGATTGAAGTCGACAAGGAATGGCGCATCGTGGGATTCGAAGAAAAGCCGGCTGCGCCTAAAGAGTCGCCGCACCACAAGGGCCATTGCAATGCTTCGATGGGAATCTACATTTTCAACACGCACCTGATGATCCCGATTTTGCTGGCGGACTCCGAGGATCCCAAATCCGCGCATGACTTCGGCAAAGACATTCTGCCGCGCATCATCAGCAAGCACCGCGTGTTTGCCTTTAACTTCATCGACGAGAATCGCAAGGACGCGCTGTACTGGCGCGACGTCGGCACACTGGATGCGTATTACGAAGCCAACATGGATCTGGTTTCCGTGTCGCCAATCTTCAACTTGTACGACAAGGATTGGCCTCTGCGCACCTGGCAACAGCAATATCCGCCGGCGAAGTTCGTGTTTGCCGATCCGGAGCGCATGGGCGTGGCGCTCGATTCGATTGTGGGAGGCGGATCGATCGTATCCGGCGGACGCGTGCAGCGCTGCGTGGTGGGCTACGACGTGCGCATCAACAGCTACTGTGAAGTGTCGGACTCCATTTTGTACAACCACGTGAACGTCGGGAGGCACTCGCGCATTCGGCGCGCAATCATCGATCGTCACGTGATGCTGCCGGAGCGTACGGAGATCGGCTACGACACGGAGGCGGACCGGCGGCGCTTCCATGTAACGGATTCCGGAATTGTCGTGGTGGTGCGGCAGGAATCATTGATCGAAGAACCGGAAGTGGCATGAGAGAGTAATCAGCCGTCAGCGGTCAGCCTAAGAGAATACGAATTTGTTTGGCTGGCAAGCTCGGGTCTTTCCCGTTTTAGATCCTTCCTTTGCGCTTAGGTTTGTCGCAGGAGTTCCTGTAAAATCCTTCGTTTGCGGTTACCTCAGGAGACCAAACTGATGTCGACGAAGATCACACGGGTGCATGCGCGGCAGGTAATTGATTCACGAGGGAATCCAACGGTGGAAGCCGATGTCTATATAGGCGCTGAGGTGCGGGGGCGAGCGGCGGTGCCTTCAGGGGCGTCAACAGGGGAACATGAGGCGCTGGAATTGCGCGATGGGGATAAGTCGCGATATCTCGGCAAGGGCGTGCTCAAGGCCGTCGCGAACGTGAATGGCGAAATTGCGAAGGCGGTTGCGGGACTGGACGCGGGCGATCAGCGCGCTCTGGACAAGCGCATGATTGAGCTGGATGGCACGCCGACGAAGGCGCGCTTGGGGGCGAACGCGATTCTTGCCGTGTCCATGGCCGCGGCGCGCGGAGCGGCCGCCGCGCAGAAATTGCCGCTGTATAAATATTTGGCCAACTATTCAACCGTAAGCTCCGCGAACCTGCTGCCCGTTCCGATGATGAACATTTTGAATGGCGGAGCGCACGCGGACAATTCCGTGGACTTCCAGGAATTCATGGTTATGCCGGTGGGAGCGCCGAGTTTTTCGGAGTCGCTGCGCTGGGGAGTGGAAGTGTTTCACGCATTGAAGGCCGCGCTGAAAAAGCACGGCTACTCCACGGCGGTCGGCGACGAAGGCGGCTTTGCGCCGAATTGCAAGTCGAACGAGGAAGCCATTCAGATCGTGCTGGAAGCGATTGGCGCCGCCGGCTACAAACCGGGCGAGCAGGTGAGCATCGCGCTGGATCCGGCCTCGAGCGAATTTTACGACAAGAGCAGCGGCAAGTATGTTTTCAAGAAGTCGGATAAGTCCGCGCATTCGTCGGCGGAGATGGCGGCCTACTGGACGGCTTGGACAGAGAAATATCCCATCGTGTCGATTGAAGATGGCATGGCCGAGGACGATTGGGCGGGATGGAAGCAGCTGACGCAGAGCGTGGGCAGCAAGTCGTCGAAGAAGAAAATTCAATTAGTGGGCGACGATTTGTTCGTGACGAATACGCAGCGGCTGTCGCGGGGGATTAACGAAGGCATCGCCAATGCGATTTTGATCAAGCTGAATCAGATCGGTACAGTGACGGAGACGATCGACGCCATCGAGCTGGCGCGCAAAGCCGGATACAACTCCATCATTTCGCATCGCTCGGGCGAGACGGAGGACACGTTTATCGCGGATTTGGCAGTGGCCACCTCAGCGGGGCAGATCAAGACAGGCTCGGCTTCACGCACGGATCGCGTGGCGAAGTACAACCAGTTGCTGCGGATCGAGGAAGAACTGGGCGCGAATGCAAAATTTAACGGCAGAGCTGCGCTGAACTAATCACAATTCCAAAACGCTGCGGAGTGCGTCCTCCACCGAGCGTAGGTGCTGTGCGCTGATACTCTCGATTCGAGCAAGGAAGCGCTCTTTAGTCACAGCGCGGATCTGGTCGATGACGGCAACGGCAGGACGTCCCTGGCATGTGAGCGGTACTAAGAGCGGCGGACTGCTCGCCGGAGAGCTGGAAAGCGGAACTACGACCGCAGTACGGCGATACTGATTGACAATGTTTGTCGTCAACACCAGACAAGGCCGTGTTTTACGGATTTCTGAGCCGAGCGCGGGATCGAGTCTTACCCACCAGACTTCGCCGCGGCGCGGAACGCGTCCAGGGCTCGGAGGCTTCGTCGGTGATTGCGTCAAACTCTTTTTCAATGGCTCGAACCTCCGGATCACTGTTCGCGGTTCTGCATGCATCAATTAAAACGCGGTCGCGCGCCGTCAGTTTTTCGCTGAGCGCATCCGCGAGATATCTGGAACGCTCGCGCGCAGGAACCCGGCGCACGAATTGCGACGCTAAGTCCTCAGGGAGCGTGAAGGTCATCTTTCGTGTAGCCATACTGCCATACTACCATAGTTGGGATGATCGAGAGAGAGTCATTCGCGCTTTCGCCTGATTGCCAGTTTCAGGTGTGGGAGGCTTTCCATGAATGTCAGGACCTGTCTGGCGCTCCTCCTGTTGTCGCTGCCATCGGCACTGATGGCTCTGCCGCAATCTGGAGGATCATCGCCTGGGATAACAGCGCCTCCCAAGCTTCTGCGGCTGGTGCACCAGTCCTTTCAACTAGGCAAAGCAGGGGCGCGACAGAAGTCTGAGGTCGCGATGTCGCGCGCCTGCGAGCCGCCTGGCAGTTCCGAATTCCTGGATCGATCTTGAATCTATTACAGGATCGCCGGAAGGGCTGTCCTTCGACCCTTTCGATTCTTTCGAGGAAGTGGAGAAGGCCGGCGCAGAGTGAGGCAGGATCTATACCGGGCATTCCGAAGTGGCACGGCTGCAGGAAGAAATCCGGGCGCTGGTGCTGAACGAGCGCACCGTGATCGCCTTGCGGCGCGACGATGTCGGATACCGCGCGAGTAGCATCGACCTGTCGAAAGTTCGCGTCATGCGCGTGCTGGAAGTGCGGCTATACCCTGGACACGAGAACGACTTCGTCGAAGCGTTTAAGACACTCGCCGCGGCGTACGAAAAAGTTAATTTGGACGCGCCCTGGGTCGTTTACCAGGTGAACGCCGAGATGCCCTCGCCGGCCTTTTTGGTTTTTGTACCGATGAGCGCGCTGCGACAGAATGACGATCTGCTGGCGCGGCGGAAGGATTTGCTGGACGCCCAGGGCGAAGCGGGCGTCGAGGGTATGCAGCAAATCGCGCGCGAATCTTACGCTTCAACGGAGAGCAATCTGTACGCAATCAGCCCGGAAACGTCTCACGTGACGAATGAATTCGCTGCGGGCGATCCGGAGTTTTGGTCGCCGAAGCCAGTCGCTGGAAACGCCAACTCCTCCGCAAACAAACCAGCTGGACGTAAAAAGCAAAATTAGTGCGCCGGGTATCTTCCCGAAACTTCAGGGCTTCCTGCGCACAGTTGCGACGGCAGCGATTGACTTAGCCTCGCGGGGCAAATAGCATTCCACTAGTCCGGCATGATTGCGAGGGCTTATCAGCCGGATCCTCTCGAGTTCCATGGCAGCTACCGCCAATTCGCGTCTCTCTGAATCGAATTCACCTATTCGCCCCGCCACCTTTGCGGACGTGCCCGCGCTTACCCGACTCATCAATGCGGCCTTCGTTGTGGAGAGCGTGGCTTTTGATGGCGATCGCGTTAATGAACAGGGCGTTCGCGGGTACATCAACACGGGCACGTTTCTGTTGGTGGAGGATGTAGCGGGGCTGTCGGGCTGCGTCTACGTGGAGTGCGATAGAGAGCGGAGCTATCTGGGTTTGTTGTCCGTCGCGCCGCACCGTCAGGGCTTAGGTCTGGGGCGACGGTTGGTGGCTGAGGCCGAGAAGTTCGCCCGGGAATCAGGTTGCGTCGTAATGGATTTGCGCGTCATCAGCCCGCGCGCCAAACAATTGCTGCCGTTTTATCTGCGACTGGGTTATCACGAAGCCGGAGCGCAGCCCTTTCCGCACAACCTGTCCAGTAAGGTGCCTGCGCATTACATTCTGATGTCCAAGCGGTTGACTTGACCACCGCCGCAATGAGCCGCTTGGCCCACACTCGACTTCTCAAGACAAGGCGCCGGAACGCGCTCGCTCGGAGTGAATCTTGAATTTCTTCGATACGAGTGTCATTTCGTTCATAAACAGTTTCGCGCATCGCTGGTTTGCGCTGGATGCCACGGTCGCGCTGATCGCAACCAACACCCTCATCAAGGGTGGCGTTATTGCCGCACTGATTTGGTGGGCCTGGTTTCGGCCAAGTGCAAACAAGAGCCTCGATCGTGAGCTCTTGAGCTGTGGGATCTTGACCGGGTTCTTGTCGCTGCTGATGGCGCGGACTCTTGCAGGGCTGCTGCCCTACCGCGAACGGCCTATACATGCAGCCGGGCTGCACTTCCAGATGCCGTATGTGTCCAACGAAGACATGATGATTCACTGGAGTTCTTTCCCAAGCGATCATGCCGCGCTCTTTTTTGCGCTGGCGCTTTCGCTTTTTTTCGTATCGCGGCGCGCGGGGATTGCGGCGCTCTGCTACACGTTTTTGATCGTTTGCGTGCCGCGCGTGTACATGGGTTTTCATTATCCGACGGACATTCTGGCCGGCGCTCTCATCGGCTTAGGGGCCGCATCTTTGGGCAAGATTGCGTCGTTCAGGATAGCGATGACCCGTCCGGTAATGCGAGCACTAAAGGAATCACCCGGCGCATTCTACGCCGGCTTTTTCATTGTGACGTTTCAAATCGCGATCACATTCGATTCGCTGCGGCACATCGCTCGTTATTTTCAGCAACTGCTGAACGTTTCCTTGTTCGGCGCCCATTAGTTACTTCGGCAGATAATTCCACATTCTGCCGCACCGCGTCGCGCCAGACGCTTTTCATTCCCAAACAGCCGAGCTTCAGGCAGAATAGTGCGCTATTTGAGGAGGAAGGATGAAGCGCTGGTCCATCATCGCTGGAGTTGTGTTTACGGGGATATCGCTTGCACCCTTGGGCGCGCACGTCACTGCGGAAGAGCAGCCTTTATTCGGTTACTCAGCGGACTCTTCGCGGGTGGAACGGCAATGGGAAGAAAAGCTTCGCGCGATTCCCAACCCGGAGAATTTGCGCTCCTACATGCAGCATCTTACCGCGCGTCCGCACAACGTCGGCTCTCCTTACGACAAGGAAAACGCCGAATGGATTCTGGCCAGGTTCAAGGAGTTTGGTCTGGACGCGCACATCGAGCAGTTCGATGTGCTGTATACCACCCCGAAAGAACGCGCCGTTGAATTAGTCGATGGTGGTCCGAAGTTTGTCGCCAGGCTCCAGGAGCCGCCGGTCACTCAGGATTCCACCTCCAACCAACAGAACGAGCAGTTGCCCGCTTACCACGCCTATTCGATTGACGGCGATGTGACGGCGCCGCTGGTGTATGTGAACTACGGCGTCCCGGAGGATTACGAGCAACTTGAGCGCATGGGCGTTTCCGTAAAGGGCGCCATCGTAATCGCGCGCTATTTTCATTCCTGGCGGGGAATTAAGCCCAAAGTGGCCGCCGAGCACGGAGCCATCGGTTGCCTCATCTATTCCGACCCGCATGAGGATGGTTATGTGCAGGGCGACACATTTCCGAACGGGCCGTGGCGGCCTAAGGATGGTGTGCAGCGTGGTAGCGTTGCGGACATGCCCGTTTATCCCGGTGATCCTCTTACTCCGGGAGTCGGCGCCACCAAAGATGCCAAGCGCTTGAACATTAAAGATGCGCCGACGATTACGAAGATTCCCGTGCTTCCGATTTCGTATAGCGATGCGCAGCCGCTGCTCGCGGCGCTGACCGGGCGCGTGGCACCGGAGGGCTGGCGCGGCGGCCTAGGCATCACCTATCACATCGGACCTGGCCCCGCGCGTGTTCATCTGAAAGTGAAATCCAACTGGGACATCAAGCCGGTCTACGACGTGATCGCGAAAATTCCAGGTTCGGCGTTTCCGGACGAGTGGGTGATTCGCGGGAACCATCACGATGCTTGGGTGAATGGCGCGGAAGATCCTGTTTCGGGAATGGTTGCTGTGCTGGAAGAAGGGCGCGCGTTCAGCGAGCTGCTCAAGGCGGGATGGAAGCCGAAGCGTACGATTATTTTATGCGCGTGGGACGGCGAGGAGCCGGGCCTGCTAGGTTCCACGGAATGGGCGGAGGAGCATTACGACGAGCTGCGCGCGCATGCCGTGGCCTACGTCAATTCCGACAGCAATGGCCGAGGTTACCTGCAAGTGGAAGGTTCGCACACGCTGGAGAAATTCAGTAATGATGTCGCGCGCGATATTTCCGATCCGGAGACTCAGCTATCTGTTTGGAAACGCAGTCGCCTGCGTGAAATCGCTGACGCGAAATCCGCCGAGCAACGCAAGGAGATCCGCGAACGCTCGGACCTGCGCATCCCCGCGCTGGGTTCGGGTTCGGACTATACGGCGTTCCTGCAGCACGATGGCATAGCGTCTCTCAATATCGGCTACGCAGGGGAAGACGGCGGCGGCATCTATCACTCTATCTACGATGACTTCTATTGGTACACGCATTTCAGCGACAAGGATTTTGTTTACGGCCGCGCACTGGCGCAAACTGGCGGGACGGCGGTGATGCGTCTTGCCGATGCAGACTTGCTGCCGTTTGAATTCGGCGACTTCGCTGACACCGTGCAGACTTACATAAAGGAGCTCAAGGCCCTCTCGGAAAAAACGCGGGATGACATTCACGAGCGCAATCGCGAAATCGAGGAAGGCGTCTTCAAGGCCACTGACGATCCGCGGCGGCCTCTCGTTGCTCCTGCCGCGGAGAACCTTCCGCCCCATCTGAATTTCGCGCCACTTGAGAATGCTGCCGAGGAGTTGACGCGCAGCGCCGGCGAATACCGCAAAGCGTTCGAGCAGGCCAGCGCCAACGGCGGCTCGCTGCTCGCTTCCGCGTCGCTCACGGAAGTAAACCATCTGCTGATCGAAAGCGAGCGCAAGCTCACGAACTCCGCGGGTTTACCCAATCGGCCGTGGTTCAAGCACCAGCTCTACGCACCAGGCTTTTACACCGGCTATGCCGTCAAGACGGTGCCTGCGGTGCGCGAAGCCATCGAACAGAAACAATGGAAGCAGGCGGATGAAGCCATCGTCGTGGTCGCCGGCGTTTTGCGCGACGAAGCGGCATTGATTTCTTCCGCTGCAGCGAAACTCGCCTCCGCAAAGTAAGTGGCGTAGGTTGGCGCTGAAGTCGCTGTTTATTTTTATTGCTGACGGTTTTTGGAGAAAAGAGTATTCCGTCCTACAACCTCGCCATCGTTGGTTTTGGAAATGTGGGCAAGGCGTTTCTGCGCCTGCTCATCGCAAAAGAAACGGAACTTCGCCGGCGCTATGACGTGCGCTGGCGGCTCACGGGAGTGGCTACGCGCCGCAACGGCTGGATCGCCGATGCGGACGGCCTGAACCCACTGGCAATTCTCAATGGGCGTTGGCCAGCGGAGCCGCACGTCTCGCCGGCGCGAAATATGCGCGAGTGGCTTGAGCACGCCAAGGCCGATGTGTTTTTTGAGGCAAGTTCGCTCGATGTGCACACCGGCCAGCCCGCCATTGATCACATCAGAACAGCGTTGGAGTTGGGTGCCCACGCCATCAGCGTCAACAAAGGGCCGATCGTCCATGCGCTCAGCGAACTGACCGCCTTGGCCCGAGAGAAAGGTAAAAAGTTTCTGTACGAGTCGACCGTAATGGACGGCGTGCCGATTTTCTCCATGTTCCCGCTTGGCCTTCCCGCGACGGAACTGCGCGGCTTTTCCGGCGTGCTGAACTCGACCACTAATGTCGTGCTCACGGAGATCGAGAAGGGGCGTTCCTTTGAAGAGGGAATCAGACGGGCGCAAGCGATCGGCGTGGCGGAAACTGACCCGAGCGCAGACCTCGACGGCTGGGATGCCGCGGTGAAGGTTGCCGCGCTCGCCATTGTCTTGATGAATGCGTCGCTGCGGCTCGATCAGGTGCGGCGCACCGGCATTCGTGAACTCAGCGAAGAAAAAATCCGCTCCGTGCGCGCATCGGGCATGCGTTACAAGCTGGTGTGTCGTGCCGAACGGCGGGGCGACAGCGTGGATTGCAGCGTGCAGCCAGAGTTGCTGCTGACCTCGGATCCTCTCGCTAACCTGGAAGGTACCAGCTCCGCAGTGCGCTTCGATTTGGATGTGTTCGGGCTCTCGCTGGTGGAGCACAACCCCGGAATCGAAGCAACCGGATACGGCCTGCTGGCGGACTTCCTCCGCGCCGTTTGCGGTTAGCCGGCGCGAACTCGCGGAATCATCCGAGGCAAAGACTTCAATTCAATAATCGCCAGCGCCTGGCGCCACAACTCGCCGGACAACGGTTCTACCGCCTGTAGTCCGCCGCATACGCAGGCGTCGGAATCGCGGGGTCGCATCGTTCGTCGCGAATCGGCGTGCCGGATTGCAAATGCAGAGGAACAGTTCCCGCCCACACCGGCAACGAATAATCTTCTTCGTCGTCCTGCACGGGACCGGAGCGAATCTTGGCGGAAACTTCAGTAAGAGCCAGTTTCAGAATGCTGGTGGCTTTCAGCTCTTTTTCGTTGGGCTGCCGCGCATCTTGCCACCGTCCAGGCAAAATCTTTTCCGTGAACGCATGCAGCGCCCCGAATTTCTCGGCCGCTGCCTCCACAAGCGACGCTTTGCCCAGCGCCACCACCGAGCGGTAATTCATGGAATGATTGAAGACCGAGCGCGCCAGCACCAATCCATCCGTCAGCGTCACCGTCACACACACGGGAACACCGCCTGCAGCGCCGCGTAGCATCCGGCTGGCCGCCGAGCCATGAAAATAAATCGCGTCGCCGACGCGCGCGTACAGCGTGGGAATCACAAACGGCTGCCCATCCACAGTGAATCCGACGTGACAAACCATCCCTTCATCCAGAATCCTGTAAATCGTCTCGCGATCGTAGACGCCGCGCTGCGGCTCTCGAACCACACGCGTGCGTTCCGTCGGCGTGAAACTTTCCGTCACGATACACCTCATGAGAAACGTAGCGCAGAGTTGATAGCCGGCGCTACCGCGGCATGAGTGAAGAACAGAAATTCATCGTAACACGCCCGCCGCCATTTCAGCGTGAGCGCCCATTATGAGAAACTAGCTGGCCGGACAATTTGGCATTTAAACTCGCGAGACAAAAATGAGCACACCAGCTTTGCACGAAACGTCAAGCAAGCCGCTCGATTCAGCTTGGGTGCGAGCGCAATTCCCTTCGCTGAAATTGCAAGTAAACGGCCAGCCCGCGGCCTTTCTCGACGGCCCGGCGGGCACGCAAGTGCCCAAGCAGGTGATTGACGCGGTGCAAAAGTATTTTCTCACCGCGAACGCCAACACCTGCGGCGCCTTCGCCACCAGCCGCGCCAACGATGCGATGATCGCCTCCGCGCGCGCCGCCATGGCGGATTTCTTCCATTGCGAGCGGGACGAAGTTGTCTTTGGCCAGAATATGACCACGATCACCTTCGCGCTCGCCCGCGCCATCGGCCGCGAACTGAAAGCCGGAGACGAAATCGTAGTCACCACGCTGGACCACGACGCCAACGTCGCCCCCTGGCGCGCGCTCGAAGAAAAGGGCGTAGTCATCCGCCAGGTCGACATCCGTGAAGCGGACTGCACGCTCGATCTCAACGATCTAAAGCGCAAGATCAACTCAAAAACAAAACTTGTCGCCGTCGGCTACGCTTCCAACGCCGTTGGCACCATCAACCCCGTCGCGGAAATCACGAAACTGGCTCACGAAGCCGGCGCGCTGATGTTCATCGACGCCGTCCACTACGCGCCGCACGGGCCAATCGATGTCCGCGCGCTCGATTGCGATTTCCTCGTCTGCTCGCCCTACAAATTCTTCGGCCCGCACATGGGCACGCTCTACGGCAAGCGCGAGCGCCTGCTGCAGTTCAAGCCATACAAAGTACGCCCGGCCTACGATTCGCTCCCCGACCGATGGGAAACCGGCACGCAAGTCCAAGAGTTGATCGCCGGCATTGGCGCAGCAGTCGATTACCTCGCTGAGCTCGGCCGCCGCCACGATCCCGTCGCAACCGATCGCCGAGGCGCTTTGCTTGCCGCGTATCGCGTAACACATCAACACGAAACTGCCCTGCTCGCGCGCTTGGTCGACGGCCTGCTCGCCGTTCCCAAGCTTCGCTTCTTCGGCATCAGCGATCCCAGCCGTTTCCACGAGCGCTGCTCCACGGTGTCGATCCGCATCGGCGATCACCATCCCACGGAAATCGCGAAGTTTCTCGGTGAGCGCGGCATTTTCACCTGGGACGGAAATTACTACGCGCTGAACCTGAGCGAGCGCCTCGGCGTCGAAAAGCTCGGCGGCTTCCTCCGCATCGGCCTCGTCCATTACAACACCGCCGATGAAGTCGACCGCCTGCTGTCGGCTCTGGGCGAATTTGCACGCAAGTAGCGCCGGCGTTTTGCCGGCGCAGACCACATCCAAAAACTGCGAAGGATCATGACTAAACGACCGAAACCGATAGTCTTAACCGTGCTCGACGGCTGGGGATTCCGCGCTGAAACCAAAGGCAATGCTGTCGCCCTCGCGCGCAAGCCCACCTACGATGCGCTGCTCAAAAAATTTCCCAACACGCTGATCCACACCTCCGGCCCGTACGTCGGCTTGCCAGAAGGCCAGATGGGCAACAGCGAAGTCGGCCACCTCAACATCGGCGCCGGCCGCATCGTGCACATGGACATCACGCGCATCGATCTGCTCATCGCCAACAAGCAATTGCAAAACGTGCCGCTCTTCCAGCAAGCCATGGAGCGCGGCCGCCAGCGTCAACTGCACTTGATGGGACTGCTCAGCGATGGCGGTGTGCACTCGCACATCAATCATCTTTTCGCGCTGCTCGAAATGGCCAAGCAGTACAAGGTCGAAAACGTTTTCATCCACTGCTTTATGGACGGCCGCGACACGCCTCCGAACAGCGGCCGCGACTACGTCCGGCAACTGCAGCAGAAAATTCGCGAGCTTGGCGTAGGCCAGATTGCCACCCTCGTCGGCCGCTATTACGCCATGGATCGCGACAATCGCTGGGAGCGCATCGAGCTCGCCTATCGCGCCGTCGTCCACGGCG
>WNFJ01195774.1_pt2 | contig 11915 bp, 10 predicted proteins | sample 5400461 | NCBI WGS metagenome assembly WNFJ01 (sample SAMN13153349, study PRJNA577476) | soil metagenome | isolation source: 115 cm saprolite on Douglas fir-dominated hillslope | place: USA:California | collected 2013-09-17
AAAGACAGTACCTTAGGACCTCGGCGCCGATATATGGCTTCGCGTCCAGATTTGCGGCAGCGAGTGAGAAAGGTTGCGCCATTCAAACTGGTCGGAGGGTCGGTGAGCGCAGCGTTTGACCATCGTCAGAACGCAACAGCGGGGATTGCCAGTTCAGCCCGCGGGTGAGCTAGTTAGTGAGTTTGACTTTCCGACAGACGCGCCTCGAGCCAGGTGAGCACGTCAGCGCAGAATTTGTCGCGGCAAAAGTCGTTCAGCGGCTCGTGGCGAGCCCCTTCGTAGAAAATATGCGAAACGTCTTTCACACCATATCGCTGATATCGTTCGATCAGCGCCCTTACATTCGTTGTCATACCGCCGACAGGGTCCCCGGTACCGCACATGACCAAAATCGGAAGATCCTTTGGAATGCGGTTCTCGTTTTCAGGGGTCCAAAGCTGCAGCAGACCTTGCAAAACGCCGTACATCATACGATTGCAAAACGGCTTCCCGTTCAGCGGATCACGCAGAAACCGTTCGATCTCCACTTGATCGGTCGTCTGCCAGTCGCACCCTTTGAAGTTCGGGCCACAGGCCTTGTTGAGATTGCTCAGCAGCTCGACAAACACGGCAGAGGTCTTGTCGGAAGTCTCGTCCGCGAATGCCAGCGCCTGTAACGCTGCGGCGGCGGCCCGTACTTGGGTGGCGCTCATTCCGGGAAAGGCTCCAAACGTGCCAGACAGTATGGCACCTTTGAACATGCCGCCCCAGTTCTGAATGTGCGATTGTGTGAGCGCCGATCCAAGGCTGTGACCAAATGCGAACCGAGGTAAATTCGGATCTTCCGTGCAAATAAGATCTAGCAGCTGCTTCATGTCGGCCGTCGTATCAGCCCAAAAATGTACGCTGGCCTTACCGATTTCTAATTGGCGGACGGAAAGCCCGTGACCCCGCAAGTCGCTTGCATAGACCTGATACCCATTTTCGGCGAGAAAGCGTGCAAAGGGGTCGTACCGCCCACTATGTTCCGAAATGCCGTGCGTAAGCTGAAGTGCCGCCCTGGTCCTGACTTCGTGCGGCGGCAACCATTTGCGAACGGAAACTGAGCAACCATCGACAACCGAAGGAATATGATAGTTAATCGATTGAACGCCATGGGTCGTTATCGTTTTTGCCATTGCAATCACCGTTGATAAGCCTGCGCTATTCCTTATGAATCAGACTGTTGCCTGATATCTCCGCGTCCGCCAATAAATCCCGGCAAAGCGATCTAAATCCTAGCGAAGGATGCCCGAACGTGGTCCCGCGGTCGGTTCCGGCGTCGAACCGCCCTAAGTCTTTGCCGCGTGCCGCCATCGGCGGAAGGCGCACTATTCGATCACCTCGTCGCAACGGGCGAGCACCTGGCTGCGGTGCTCATTCGCAACCCGGCTTGTCGCAATCCTTCTTCATATCGCGAGAGGTCTTCGGCCCGCCGGTAAGGGCCCAGCACGTCTTTAAGAGGAAACACGTAGGGCGGGATTCAGTTGCCTCAGCCGAGCCACTGCCTTATGTGCCTGCTCCGGCCGTCCGGCCATTACGTTGCTTGCGGCGGCGATACGTAATCCAGGTTGAACGACCGGATTGCCCTGCAATGCCATCGTCGCCCACGATGCTGCTTCGTCGTAGCGGCCCAGGAAAAAAAGTGCATGCGCGGTCCCGACTTGCATTGCTGTCACCCGCGGATCAAGGGGCTCAGGCGCATTGCACGCGCAAAGCGCTCGATCGCCGGAAGCCTTCCCCCAATACGAATCAATATCGAATTGTCGAGCCGGAAAGATTAATGAGTTCTCACCCTAGTTCAGCGCGCGGGTGATCTAGTTAATGAGTTTGATTTGTAACAGCCGCGCCTCAAGCCAAGCCAGCACATCAGTGGAGACCTGCGGATGCGATCGATATGCACTCATCCCTCTGCAATAAAGCGTGCAACTATGAGCGCTGTCTCTTGCGGCTTAGTCACGAAAAACAGATGGCCATCCTGCATGATCTGCAGCCGCGCGCCTCGAATGAGTCGAGTCAGAATTTGCCCATTTATCAGCGGCACAATCGGGTCGTCGTTCCCCATGAGAACCAAAGTCGGTTGGATTAGTTTGTGCAGCCAGGGCAGACTGCTCCAGCCGGTCAAAGCCAATAATTGGTACAGGTAACCCAGATCTGAAGCGCCCTTCATATTTTGAGCATGGGCATTGATAAGATTTGGATCGTCGCGAAACGCTCCGCCATAAATATCCGCAGCAATTTTCCGCATGTATCCCTTGTCGATGTAGCGGCGCGGGCCAGCCATCTTCCAGAGCACCGATATCCGGCCGGGCACCATGATTGCGCCGGGAGACGTAGCCGCCAGAATCAGTTTTCGACAGACTGTTGGGTATTGGTGAGCAAATTGCAGGGCAATCCCACCGCCCCACGAGACTCCTGCGACGTCGATCTTATCGTAACCGAGCTGTTTCATGATCTCGGCCGCCCATCGAGCGATGGTCGAAGGACGGTAGGGTAGAAGTGGTAGAGGCGAGCCCCCCACGCCGGGAATATCGAATATTACGACCTCTACGCCAGTCATTGCGCGCATGAACGGTTCGGCGAGTTCGAAATTCGCGCCGATACCGTTAAACAGCAGCAGAGGTGGCCGATCCTTGGGACCCGGTTTGACAGCTACCCAAATATCCTGTCGCCCTACCCGGATCATACATGCGTTCATGACACGGCCTTCAAATGGTCAATCGTTGTTCAACCCATCGGGTTTCCTGAGTGCGGATTGCCCGTAGTCATTCATTGAAAACGTAGATGCCTGGCGCCGGAGCGCTTGGAGGAAATTCGGCGCCGCCCAGGCTGACAGGCGCGGGGACCTTTGGGCCCGATCGTCCCGATAGCCATTCATTCCAGTGAAGCCACCAACTACCCGACAGCTTTTCGGCGCTCGTCACAAAAACATCCGCTTCCGGTTGGCTTGCTGATCCGGTCATGAATGTCGCTTTGGGGTTTCCCGGAGGATTCAATAGGCTTTGAAGATGCCCCGCATTCGACAGTACGAATGTCGTCTCGTCGCCGAGAATTCGCGCGGTTTGATACACTGATTTCCACGGTGTGATGTGATCCGTCACGCCGGCAACAACATATGTGTCGAGCTTGACGCGTTGCATGTCGATTGGAGTTCCGGCAATCGAAAGCGCGCCAGCGTTTCGGAAAGGATTGGTGAAAATAAGATCGAGGTAATCCGAATGCAGACGCGCCGGAAGGCAGGTCGTGTCGCTGTTCCAGAACAGGATGTCGAAGGCAGGTGGAGCGTTGCCCAGGAGATAGTTGTTGACCCAATAGTTCCAGATTAGATCATTGGGCCGCATCCACGCAAAGACCTTCGCGAGTTCCTGACCGTCGAGCACGCCCCGCACTTGGGAGGATTGTCTTGCTGCCTCCACGGTTCGAGGGGTGACCAGTGGGCTGAAGGTCGTGTCATCTGCGGTCGACGGATCCAGCGTACACACCGCGAGGACGAGGTTCTTGACTTTCCGTTCGCCTCTGCCGGCGAGCCAGCCGACGTAGGCAGATGACGTGATGCCGCCCGAGCAGGCGCCCATGAGCGAAACATCGGAGCTGCCAGTGATCGCTCTTGCCGTATCGACGGCCACGTCTACTGCGATGATGTAATCGTCGAGGCCCCAGTCGCGGTGTTCGGCGGTCGGATTCCGCCAGCTGATGCAGAAGACCTGAACTCCCTGGTTCAGCAGGAACTGCACCATGCTCTTCTCGGGAGAGAGATCCAGCGAATAGTACTTGTTGATCTGGGGTGGCGTGACAATGAGCGGGCGTTGCCACACCTCCGGCGTCATTGGCGTATATTGAATAAGTTCGAATATTTCGTTGCGAAAGACCACAGCACCCGGTGTGGTTGCTATATTTTTTCCGAGTTCGAAGGGCGTGGTGTCGACCTGCGATGGCATACCGCCATTTTTTACTAGATCTTCGACATAATTCTTGAATCCCGACCAGAGGCTTTGTCCGCCCGAATCCACCACCTTTTTGAGAGCGGCCGGATTGGAAACGAGAGTATTGGTCGGCGCGAGCGCATCGACAAGAATTTGCGAGAACAATTTCGCGCGCGCCCTGTCTTGATCGCTTAGATCGACTTTCCCAACAAATTCGTTTACCGCGTTGCCCCAGGCCAGATAACTTTGCAGCATCCTCTGATGAAGAGCGCTGCTTTTCCAGGCCGGATCAGTGAACCGCTTGTCGCCGGGCTCGAGCGCTCGAGATGTTTCGCCATTGGCCACCTTCCCCAATTCGCTGACAAAGGACCACCATTGCTCGGCGGCAATTTTCGGCTGGTTTATCGCCGCACTCACAAACGTATTCGCAGCCTCGACAAAGTCTTCACTGCGCAGACTGACGAGCGGGTTGAGCACGAGTGTCTGCCGCGCAGCGTCGTTGGCCAGACTGTCAGGCGTTTGTGAGCTTTCTTGCGGAAATTTCGTCATCGCGCGGTCCCCATCCCTCTATTTTATTGTCTTCCCCGGGATCATCAGAGCCAGTGCCTCCGCGATCAGGGCTGGTTTGTCATTGTTCTCGATCTCCAGGACGTTCCTTGTTTTCAGAAGGATTTGGCCGTGGTCTTTCTCCTCGACCCCATCCAGTGCGACACGGAGGCGAACCCGGGCGCCGGCAGGTACCGGGGCAAGGAACCGGACTTTGTCGAGCCCGTAGTTGAAACCTGCGGCCGCATCGGACGGCATGACGCCGATCTCTATCGCCAATGATCCGACTAAAGACAGCGTTAAGTAACCATGTGCAACAGGCGCCTGGAAGGGACTTTCGCGCTTTGCGCGTTCGACAACGACATGAATCCATTGTCGATCGCCAGTGCATTCCGCGAACTGGTCAATCCGTGCCTGATCCACGAGGAACCAACGCGATACTCCGAGTTGGCTTCCGATCCGGTCCTTGATGTTTGCGAGTGTAACTTGGCTCATCCCTGACCTCCCTGGAATGTCCGGATGGTTAGCTCTACTGACCTGAAAGCAGCAAGGTTAGCCACCGTGAGCGTATCTGTCGCGAAGGAATTTCTTGTCGAGCTTGCCGACGCTGGTTCTCTCAAGCTGATCGACAAACAGAATTGTGTGAGGCACCCCGTATTTCGAGATAATTCCCTTATCTGCGAACGTGCCGACAAACGCCTTGATCTCGTTCTCGGTCAGTTGTTCGGCGACCTGATGGTTGCGGACGACGAGAGCCAGCGGGCGCTCGCCCCATTTCTCGTCCTTAATGCCGATGACGGCAACTTCTCTCACTCCCGGCGCTTGCATGATGATGTCTTCAAGCTCCAGAGAGGAGATCCATTCACCTCCGGTCTTGATGACGTCCTTGAGGCGGTCCGTGATCTGCAAGTAACCTTCGGAATTCATGTTGGCGATGTCGTTCGTGTGCAGATATCCGCCGTGCCAAAGGACTTCGGATGCATCTGGGTTGTCGTAATATCCTTGGGTTAGCCAGGGTGCGCGCGCAACGATTTCGCCCGTCGCCTTTCCGTCATGCGGTACATCCTTCATGTCTGGATCGACAACGCGGATAAGCGCCAGCGGGACAGGGCGGCCGGTTTTTGTACGGAACTCGATCTCGTCCCCGGGATTGCCCGTTAGCATGTGGGCCTTGAGGTGCGCGAGCGTGAGCATCGGGCCGGTTTCCGACATGCCGTAGCCGGTGAAAATGTCGATGCCGCGCTTCATTGCCCTCAGCGCCAGTGCCTTCGGCAGCGCCGAGCCGCCGATCACCATGGTGAGGCCGGACAGATCGACGTCGGCGCTGCCGGGTGCGTCGAGCAGCATGAGCAGGATAGTCGGAACGCAATGCGTGAAAGTCACGCTCTCGCTTTTGATCAGGTTGAGCAGCAAATCCGGGACGTAGCGTCCAGGATATACCTGCTTGGCGCCTGCTGCGGTCGCCGCGAATGGCATCCCCCAGGCATGCACATGGAACATCGGCGTGATCGCCATGTAAACGCTGTCGGCGTGAAAGCGCCCTTGCTTCGGGGCTAGGCCAAACGCCGCAAGTACCGCCAGGGTGTGCACGACCATTTGCCGATGGCTGAAATAGACGCCCTTCGGCAGCCCGGTCGTGCCGCTGGTGTAGAAGGTGGTCGCTTGCGTGTTTTCGTCGAAATCCAGAAAATCGAACTCTGGAGACGCCGCGGCGAGCATGTCTTCGTAGTGGCCTGCAATGTCGCGGTCCGGTAGGACGAATGTATCGTTGTCCGACATCACAACGATCGTTTTGACCTTCGGAAGGCGCGGCCTGATCGACGCCAGCAAGTCCAGGAATTCGTCGTTGACGAGCAGCGTAGTCGCGCCGGAATGATCAATCGTGTAGATGATTTGCTCCGGTGAAAGACGGACATTGATCGTTTGTAGGGTCACGCCCATCATTGGCACAGCGAAGAATGCTTCGAGAAACCTATGACTGTCCCAGTCCATCACGCCGACAGTGTCGCCGCCCTTCACGCCAAGTTCTTTGAGGCCGCTCGCCAGACGTCCGATGCGTTCGCGCAGCATGCGATAGGTGAAGCGCTTCTGGTCGCGATAGACGATCTCCTGGTCCGGCGCATGCAGCATCGAAGCATGCAGCAGATGCTTGATCAAAAGCGGATATTGGTATGCGGACTTGGTGACTTCGATGAGCCTGCCTGACATTTCCCTCCCCCTGATTTTTTGTCATTCACTCCATCTGGCAACGTCGCATCGCTGCTATTTGGCGGGTCAGACCGCCCTACCTAGGCCTCTGGCGTTGATCGTTCGTCCCTGTTCGGTGCTCGATGCCGCGGCAAGCATGCCGTCGAGCCGAACGCGGATCAGTCGCTCGGCCTCATTCATGATCCGGTCGATCAATTCTCGAACGCTCGGAATATCGTTGATGAGGCCGGCCACCATCCCGCACGACCAGGCGCCGGCATCCATCTCGCCTTGTTGCATGATCCGTGGATAAACTCCGGCGACCTCGGGAATGATGTCTTCGAAGCGGATATTCGCCCCCAGCGTCCGCTCTTTTTCCAGCAGACGCTCCACCCCCGCATTGACGAGCACGCGCTCCGTGTTGCGCAACGGCCGCATGACCAGCCGTGTGTCGAGCTCGGTAGCGGCCACGATGGCACGTTTGACATTGTCATGCACGGGCGCCTCCTTCGTAGCGATGAAGCGCGTACCCATATTCATTCCCTCCGCCCCCATCGCCAGTACAGCAATTAGGGAGCGGGCGTCGGCCATACCGCCTGAAGCGACAAAGGGAATTTTCAGGTCATCTGCGGCACGGGGCAGCAGGATCATGTTGGGCACGTCGTCCTCGCCGGGATGTCCGCCGCACTCGAAACCGTCAACGCTGACGGCATCGCAGCCGATCGCTTCCGCTTTTAGGGCATGGCGAACCGAGGTGCATTTGTGAATAATTTTGACGCCGGCACCCTTGAGAGCGGGCAACCACTCCTGAGGGTTGTTGCCCGCCGTTTCGACGATCTTCACCCCACCCTCGATGATCGACCTCACATATCCGGGGTAGTCAGGCGGGTTGACGGAGGGGAGGAAGGTGAGGTTCACGCCGAACGGTTTGTCGGTCATCTCCCGGCAACGGGCTATCTCGCGCGCGAGATTCTCCGGGGTGCGCTGCGTCAGGCCCGTAATGATCCCCAAGGCGCCGGCATTGGAAACTGCTGCCGCTAGCTCTGCAAAGCCGACATAGTGCATGCCGCCCTGTATTATCGGATGCTCAATCCCGAACAACTCGGTGATAGCTGTTTTCATGCGATACCCCTTGCCTGACCCAATTCGGAGACGCCTAGACATCAATCAATTTGTGAGACGCCGCGCCATCGACGGCGAAAACGAGGTGTGCCGCCTCGTCAAACTTTCGCCTTGCCGAGGAACGCTTCGAAGGCAGCGCGCGCCTCCATAGAGGCAAGCGCTGCAGTAAAAGCGGTATTTTCTCGGTCCATCGCCGCGAGAATATGCGCGCGATCGCCACGAATAAGGCGGCGCGTTGCGCGCAAAGCGGCAACGGGTTTGGCTGCGAGCCGACGGGCGGCATCGAAAGCGGTGTCGGCGAGTTCGCCAACTGGGACGACCGCGTTCACTATGCCGAGTCGGCAGGCCTCGGCCGCATCGAAGCCGTCGGCAAGAAGTAGAAATTCACTCGCTTTGGCGATGCCGAGCCGCGCCGGAACCGTCACAGATGATCCAGCCTCCGGTACAAGTCCGAGATCGACAAAGGGCATTCGGAACGTCGAAGTAGGTGTAGCGTAGGCCAGATCGCAGTGAAAAAGCAGGGTAACGCCAACGCCAACGGCGACACCGTCCACGGCCGCCACAAGTGGTTTGTCGATCAGCGCGATCTTGCGGATGAAAGGTGTCGCGCGCGGCTCCGCGTCGCCTGATGCGGCGGCAAGAAAGTCCGCCAGATCGTTGCCGGCCGTGAAAGCCCCACCCGATCCCTCGAGAAAGACGGCGCGAATTGCATCGTCGTCGTCGGCCTCCTCGAGAGAAGCCGTCATCTTGTCGTACATCGCGCCTGTGAGTGCATTCTTTCTGTTTGGCCGATTCATCGTTATGCACATCACGCCGTCACGGCGCGCAACGATCACATCCTCGGTCATTTTTCCTCCCCCGGCAAATTCAGTGCTTGTTCCCTCCGATCCAGTCTGAAAACGACCGCGCCCTTCGATACCAGCGCTTCGTTTTCGTCAGGTGCCTGAGAGCCAGCTTCGCAACTCTGTTTTTTGCCGCGACCAGCGGCAAGACTGCCGCGTTGTGCGTCACTGTAAAAGGTCATGGTCGGCCAAATGGGGGTTTAATTCGGCCGCTCGAATACCTGTTTGCCAGCGATTGTGTCAGCCGTGTGCACCAAAGACGCGTCTGAAATCTTGTGGTGATGTTTTGGTCCATCGGCGAAAGGCGTGGCGGAAATTTGCCGTGTCGCTGAACCCGATTGCGACAGCAATATCCTCGATTGTCATCTCGGTATCGCGCAAATATTTCATCGCGACGTGGGCTCTCAGGTCATCGACCAGTTCACGAAAGGACGTGTGCTGTTCGCGCAGTTTCCGCCGCAAGGTGCGCACCGGCATGTCGAGCCGGTTCGCAACATCTTCGAAGCTTGTGTGCCGCCCTATGGTCGCCAGCAGATACTCCCTCACCTTTCCTGCCACCCCAATGCGAAGCGCCAACTCCTCGTGCATGTCGTCGCACAGGCTAAGGACGGAGGCATAGGTAATTTCATTACCGAATTGCGGCGTGCCGCTCAACCATGCCGCATCGAAGACGAATCGGTTTTTTGATTGGTCGAAGATCACAGGACATCCGAATGCGTCGGAATATTTCTCGTGATCTTCCGGGGCACTAAATGTGACGTGTATCTCCAAGGGGATGAATGCCGAACCCATAACGTCACGGTGCAACGAAACACTTACGCCAATTTGCATATCAACGATAAATTTGTACAGGCGTGCATCGATAGCGGGATGCGGCAGCGGATCGATTTCCCAGATCGCGCGGTCTGTTCCTACGTCAAATCGCAGTTTGACGAGGGGAGTCGCAAGCTGATGGTACCTCACCGCAAACTGCATGGTCTGATGAAAATTCATGCTGCTTAGGATCGCGAAGCCGTACATGCCGTACAGCGAAACGTGCGACTTCAGGCCGGTACGGTACGCAAAATGCGGATCGTTCGACAGTGCCATGGCATTGCAATAGGCCTGGATGACCTGGTTGACCGAGACACGTGTTAACGGCGAATGCAATTCCGTCGCGAAAGTATGGGTCCCCTTCAGGGCGTCCCTGAGCGATACGCCCTCCGCCTTGAGGGCGTCCGCGACAATCGCGAGCTTCGTGGCAGGATAGACCTTCTGCTCCCATCCAACGTCAATCATCGCCGCGCCATCCGGAACTAGACGAATGCACTCAGACCGGTAATCGCCTTGCCTACAATGAGCGTATTCATTTCTCGCGTGCCTTCATAGGAGTAGATCGCTTCCGCGTCTGCAACGAAGCGACCGATATGGTTGTCGAGAAGAATTCCGTTTCCGCCCAGGAGTTCACGCGCGTAGCCGACCGTCTCACGGCATTTGACCGTGCAATATGCTTTCGCCAATGAGGCGTGCTCGTCATTCATCAATCCCTGGTCCTGAAGCTGGGAGAGGCGCAGCATCATTGCTTGCGTTGCCGTGACGTTGCCGAGCATACGCACGAGCAGATCCTGAACAAGCTGGAACCCGCCGATTGGCCTGCCAAACTGAATGCGCTGTTGCGCGTAGCGCAGAGCGTGCTCGTAGGCGCCCATCTGGCAGCCCACGGCGAACCACGCGACGCCAGCGCGCGTCATTTTTAAGACATTCGCCGTGTCCTTAAAGGTATTGGCGTTCTGCAGGCGATCCGCTTCGGGCACGTGGCAGCCTGTCATTGTGATGAGTGCGTTCTGAACCACGCGCAGCGCCATCTTGTTCTCGATCTTTTCGGCCTTGAAGCCGGGATTACCCTTTTCGACGACGAAGCCCTTGACCTGGTTGGACGCTTCATCGCGCGCCCACACGACATTGATGTCGGCGAAGGTGGCGTTTCCGATCCATTTCTTCTGGCCGTTCAAAATCCAGCTATCGCCCTCACGCCGCGCAGTCGTCGTTAACCCGCCCGACGCCGCAGAGCCAACGTCCGGCTCTGTCAATGCGAAGGATCCGATCTTTTCCCAGCGCATCATCGGCGGCAGCCATCGTCGTTTCTGTTCCTCATCGCCGCACAGATAGATTGAACCTGCGGAGAGGCCAGTGTGCACGCCGTAGAAGGTTGCGTAGGAGGCATCGATGCGCGCCATTTCCATACAGATCAAACCGTTTAGCAGTGAGGTCCCGCCAGCGCAGCCGTAGCCTTCGTATCCAACACCGCCAATGTCGAGCGCGGGCAGATTCGCAATGGTCTCGAGAGGAAACTTAGCTCTGGCCCAATAATCCTCGATGATCGGCGCGATTTCGCGCTCCATGAAGGCGCGCGTACGCAGCAGCTTCGCGCGCTCCTGACTGTCAAGGATATCCATAATCCGGTAAAAATCGCCATCCGCAGCGGGAGGCAGAAAGCTTTTGGTTGTTGCGGATTTTGTGTGCGTGTGGGTCATTTCCTCTTCCTTGATCTGTCGTTGAAACGACCTTGTTTTGCTCTTCTTAGCAACCGGCAAAATTAGGGCTCTTGTGCTTGCTTTGGCTTCTTCCGTCGACTTCTTCGGACTCCGTGCAGTTTTCAATCTGACAATTCTTCGATCGAGATCCACTAAGATTTTCGCGATCCCAAACGCTTCGCAAAGGTCTTTTGCGGCCAAATAGGGGTGCGTATCGGCCAATGTCGCAGAGGTTTGTCTGCCGCGCGCATACAGCATTCGGCGATACCAGATTGTGGTGGGCTTTGCGCAGTATGGCGGATTGGCAGATCAGATTCTTGGAATCCTGCATCTGACTGCTCATTGTTCCCTCAAGGTCGATCCATAACGCAGGCACCAAGCCTGCGTAAGATGCAGCCTTGGGTCGATAGCGAAACGCCTCGACCCATTTTAGACTAGCCGAAATTGGTCAGCAAAGCGCGATGATCGACAGCAGCATTCGTTTCATTCAATCGCTTCATCGGTACGAAGCAACAAAGATTGCGAAATGCCGACTTCCAGAGCTTGGGCCATCTTCAGATTGAGAACCAATTCGAATCTGGTTGGCTGTTCGATCGGCAGATCGGTCGCCTTCGACCACTTTGCGATTATGTCTACATATTCGGCGGCACGCTTGGTGAAACCGACGGGATTCGGTCCTTTGCGCCGCTACTTTAACTTGTGGGTAAAAACCGCCTGACAGTCCGGGTTGAGGCGCTGTTTGTTGCATTCAAGGCAATCGGTGA
>WNFJ01228542.1_pt1 | contig 11915 bp, 12 predicted proteins | sample 5400461 | NCBI WGS metagenome assembly WNFJ01 (sample SAMN13153349, study PRJNA577476) | soil metagenome | isolation source: 115 cm saprolite on Douglas fir-dominated hillslope | place: USA:California | collected 2013-09-17
CTCGGCGATCTCGGCGAGAACTTCGGCACGTCCCGCCCCGAGTGGGCGGGCGCGTCCGGCGTCGCGCTGCTGCGTGAGACGTGCCGGCTGGTCAGCGAGGCGGGGTTCGTCATCGGCAACGTCGCGGTCCAGGTGATCGGGAACCGGCCGAGGGTCGCGCCGCGCCGGGCCGAGGCCCAGAAGGTGCTGAGCGAGGCGCTGTCCGGCGCGTCGGTCAGCGTGTCCGCCACCACCACCGACGGATTGGGCCTGACCGGCCGCGGTGAGGGGATCGCCGCGATCGCCACCGCCATTCTGCTACCAGCAGAGCTGATGACTGCGGGCTCCTAGACCAGCCGGTTTCCCTTAGCCTTGTCAGCGTGACGTTGCACCTTCATGACACCGCGGCGCGCGCGGTGCGCGAGTTCACGCCGATCACGCCGGGGCAGGCGTCGGTGTACCTGTGCGGCGCCACCGTGCAGGCGCCGCCGCACATCGGCCACCTGCGGTCGGCGGTCGTCTTCGACGTGCTGATCCGCTGGCTGGAGGCGAGCGGGTACCGGGTGACCTTCTGCCGCAACGTCACCGACGTCGAGGACAAGATCCTGCGCGCCGCCCGGGCGGAGGGCGTCCCGCCCTGGATCGTGGCCGAACGCAACCAGCGCGCGTTCACCTGGGCCTACGACACGCTCGGCTGCAGGCCGCCGGATGTCGAGCCGCGTGCCACCGGGCACATCCCGGAGATGATCGTGCTGATCCGGCGGCTGATCGAGGGCGGCCACGCCTACGCAGGCGGCGGGGACGTGTACTTCGACGTGCGCTCCTACCCGGCGTACGGCGCGCTGTCCGGCCAGCGGCTGGACCAGATGCGGCCCGCCGAGGATTCCGGCGAGGCGCCGGGAGAGGGTACGGCCAAGCGCGACCCGCGCGACTTCACGCTGTGGAAGGGCGCCAAGCCGGGGGAGCCTTACTGGGAGACGCCCTGGGGCCAGGGCCGTCCCGGCTGGCACCTGGAATGCTCGGCCATGGCCACCAAGTACCTCGGGCCGTCCTTCGACATCCACGGCGGCGGGCTGGACCTGGTCTTCCCGCACCACGAGAACGAGATCGCCCAGTCCCGCGCGGCCGGCGACGACTTCGCCCGGTACTGGCTGCACAACGGGCTGCTCGGGCTGGCCGGGGAGAAGATGAGCAAATCCGGCGGCAACTCGCTGCTCGTCACCGACGTGCTGACCAGGGTGCGGCCGCCCGAGCTGCGCTACTACCTGGTCCAGGCGCACTACCGCTCGCTGCTCGAGTACTCCGAGGAGGCGCTGGAGGAGGCGGCCGCCGCCTACCAGCGGATCGAGCGCTTCGCGGTGCGGGCGGCCGAGGCGCTGATGGAAGCGGTGCCCGGGCCCGGCGACGAGCCGGCCGAGCTGCCGGTGTCGTTCGGTTCGGCCATGGACGAGGACCTGAGCGTCCCCGCCGCCCTGGCCGCCGTGCACGCCTGCGTCCGGGACGGCAACCAGGCACTGGCCGTGTCCGACAAATCGGGCGCCCGGGCCAGCCTGGCCCGGCTGCGGGGCATGCTGGGCGTGCTCGGCCTGGACCCGCTCGCGCCGCCCTGGGCCGGGGCTTCCGGGTCGGGTGACCGGCTCCGCCAGGTCGTCGGGTCACTGGTCAAGCTGGCCTTGCAGCAGCGGGACGCGGCCCGGGCCCGCCGGGACTACGCGACCGCGGATGCGGTAAGGGAAGGCCTGGAGGAGATCGGCGTCGTGGTCGAGGACACCCCCGAGGGCCCGCGATGGGAGCTGAAGCGTTGAGCGGAGCATCACAGCCGCGGCGGACCGGCGGCGGTTCCGGCCGCTCCGGTTCCGGCCGGACCAAGTCGGGCAAGCCGCGCCCGGGCACCGGCGGCCAGGGCCGCCGTAAGCTCGAGGGCAAGGGGCCGACCCCGCCCGCCGCCCTGCGGCCGGGCCATCCCGCCCAGCGGCGTGGCGCCACGGGGGGCGCCGCCGACGGCGCCGCGGGCGGGTTCCGCCGCCGGACCGGTGACGGCCCCGCCGCCGCCGAGTCCTTCGGCCCGGCCGGCCGGGCCCCCTCCCCGCGAACACAGCGCGGGTCCGGCGACGCGGCCGAGTTCGTCGCCGGGCGCAACCCGGTCGTCGAGTCGCTGCGGGCCAGCGTGCCGGCCGCGGTCCTGTACGTGGGCGCCCGGGTGCAGCACGACGAGCGGATCAGCGAGGCCATCAAGCTCGCCGCGGACCGCGGCGTGGCCGTGCTCGAGGCCGGCGCCGCCGAACTCGACCGGCTCACCGGCGGCGCGCTGCACCAGGGCCTGGCCCTGCGGGTGCGGGCCTACGACTACGCGCACCCCGACGACCTGCTCGCCCGGGCCGCCGACGCCGGGCAACTGCCGCTGATCGCCGCCCTGGACGGGGTGACCGACCCGCGCAACCTGGGGGCGGTGGCGCGTTCGGCCGCCGCGTTCGGCGCACACGGGGTCGTGGTACCGGCCCGCCGCGGCGCCGGCGTCACCGCGGGCGCCTGGAAGGCCTCCGCGGGCGCGCTCGCCCGGGTGCCGGTGGCCCGCGCCGTCAACCTGGCCCGCGCGCTCCAGTCGTACCGGGACGCCGGGGTCTTCGTGGCCGGCCTGGACGCGGCCGGGGACACGCCGATCCGCGATCTCGAACTGGCCACCGCCCCGCTGGTCCTGGTCATCGGGTCCGAGGGCCGCGGTCTGTCGCGGATCGTGGCCCAGGCCTGCGACGTGCTGGTCCGCATCCCGATCGCGACCCGCACCGAGTCGCTGAACGCGGGCGTGGCCGCGGGCATCGCGCTGTACGAGGTGGCCGCGGTCCGCTCCCGGGCCGGGTCGGGCTAGGGCACACGGTGACGCGGCGGGGCAAGCTGGAGTCATGACGGAGCGGGAGCTGACGGTCGCGGTTACCGGGCCGACCGGGACGTTCGGGTTCGGCTTGCTGCCGCTGCTGCAGGCCGATGACCGGGTGGCGCGGATCGTGGGCATCGCCCGGCGCCCGTTCGACCCGGCCGGGTTCGGCTGGACGAAGCTGGAGTACCGCAGCGGCGACGTCCGTGACCCCGCGGCCCTGCTCGACGCCTTCGCGGGCGCCGACGTGGTAGTGCACCTGGCGTTCCTGATCACCGGGGCCGCGTCCGCCGAGGTGATCCGCGCGGTCAACGTGGACGGCACGCTGAACGCCTTCCGGGCCGCGGCCGAGGCCGGCGCGCGCCGGTTCGTCTACGCCTCCTCGGTCGCGGCGTACGGCTTCCACCCCGACAACCCGGTCGGGATGACCGAGGACTGGCCGGTGCGTACGCCCAGGAGAAGGCCGAACTCGAGCGCCTGCTGCACGCCGAGGCGGCCCGGGTCGAGGCGGCCCGCACTGAGGCGAACCGGGCCGCCGGGCCCGCGCTGTACCTGCTCCGTCCGCCCCTGGTGCTGGGGCCGCACGCGGTCGGCGCCAAGGACCTCCTGCCCGGGCCGCTGGCCCCGCTCGGCCGTCGCCTGGCCGGCCGGATCGGCCGGCTCCCCGTGCCGCTGCCCGCGCTGGTGCCGGTGATGCCGCTGCAGGTCGTGCACGAGGACGACCTCGGCCGGGCGCTCCAGCTGTGCGTGGTGGCGGCCGGCCCGCCCGGCGCCTACAACATCGCCGCCGACCGGATCCTCACCACCGTCGACGTAGCCCGCGAGTTCGGCCTGATCCCGCTGCCCCTGCCCGGCGGTCCGGCCCGGTTCGCGGCCCGGGCCGTCGCGGCGCTGCCCTTCCTGCCGCCCGCGGCGCAGTGGGTGGAGGCGGCCAGCCATCCGGCCATCATGGACACCACCCGGGCCAAACGCGATCTGGGCTGGGTCCCGCGCTACACCGCGCTCGAGGCCCTCCGTGACACGCTGCGCCCGGGCGCCGCCCGCCCGTGAGAACTCCCCCGTTCGCACGGGCCGGCTACGATGCTCAGAGTCTCCCGCCGGTGTAGCTCAGCAGGCAGAGCAGCCGTCTTGTAAACGGCAGGTCAGCGGTTCGAATCCGCTCACCGGCTCCCAGGTCAGAGGCCTTTTAGGCTCCGTTCCCGCTCTCTCCGTGGAACGCTTTGTGGAACGAATGTCACTGATCCGGGTTACCCTGCCAATATGCCTAGAGTTGCCAAGGGTCACATAGAGCAACTACCGAGCGGATCGTTCCGGGTCTCCGTTTACGCCGGAACCGACCCGCTCACCCGGCGGCCCATCCGCCTCAAGTCCACCGTCAAGACTGAGCAGCAAGCTCAGATCAAACTCGGCGAGCTGCTCAAGGACGCGTCCGAAGGCCGCACCCCCGAGACCGGCGCCACCGGGGCGAAGCTGATGGACGAGTACGCAGCGGTCGCGGAGTGGGAGGTGTCCACCCGCCAGACCAACGAGGGATTCATCCGCCGCACCATCAAGCCCGCCCTCGGGCCCATGAAGGTGCGTAAGGTGCGCGGACCCATCCTCGACAAGCTGTACGCGGAGCTGAAGCGCTGCGGCGACCTGGCCTGCACCGGCAAGCCCTTCGTCGAGCACCGCAACGTCCCGGTGCTGATGGTCAACCCGCGCGACCGCCGCCCAGCCTGGCAACAAGTCGCGGCGACGCTGGCCGAGGCTATCCGATCCGGGATTCTCGCTCCGGGCGACGAGCTGCCGTCCATCACCGAAGTGAGTGCTCTGCAGGGCATCGGCACCGGCGTCATGCGGCACGCCTTGGAGGCGCTCGCCGAGGACGGCCTGATCATAGTGCGGCACGGCCGCCCCGCGGTCGTCGCCGGAGAGCCCAGCAACGATCCACGCCTGAGCAGAAGGCGGCCAGGTCCCGAACACGACTGCAGCCGGGCGGGGTGCCGTCCGCACGTCTGCCACCCGATGAAGCCCAGTACGATCCGCGGCATCCACAGCATCCTGTCCGGGCGCGTTCGCCGCCGCGCAGCGGTGGGAATGGACGGACCGCAATCCCGCCGAGTCAGCTAAGGCACCTACCACTATCCGCCGCCCCATCCCGGCGACTTCGCCGGCAGACGTCGCCAAGGTGATCACCGAGGCTCGCGCGCGCAACGCCGCTCTGGGACTGTACCTGTGGCTGGTCGTGGTCACCGGCGTGCGCCGCGGCGAGTTGTGCGGCTTGCAGATCCGCGACATCGACCTCGACCGTGGCCTGGTCCACGTCGCCTTCAACTACGTCGTCCGCGGCGGCCAGCGCGTCCGCAAGGACACCAAGACCCACCAGGACCGCTGGCTCGCCATCGACCCGGACACCTGCACGCTGATTGTGAGCTACCTGGACGAGATCGGCGCCGCACTGGCCGCCGTCGGCGTCGCGCTGCGAGACGACGCGTACCTGTTCTCCAACGATCCGTCCCACGCCCGGCCGTGGAACCCGGACTGGGCCACGCACAAGGTCGCTGAGGCTGCGGATGCTGCCGGAGTGGAGCTCGACATCAAGGGCGGCCGGCACTACACCGCCAGCCGGCTCCTAGCCGGTGGCTTCGACCTGCGCAACACCGCCGCACGGCTAGGCCACAGCGGCGGCGGCGCGACCACGCTACGGCACTACGCCGACCCGGTCCCCGAGGTCGACCGGCGAGCCGCCGCATACCTCGCCCAGCTGACCGCCAGATCCACTCCGCCATCTCCTCAGCCTTGACCTGGCCGTACGCTACGGCTGGGCGGAAACGTGCCATCGTCGCTACTGGGCCGTGTCGGCGTCGGCGCGGCTGCCGTGCCGTCACGTCATGCGGCTGGGCGCTTAAACCTACCGATAGGTCACAAAACTGTTCCTCCAGGATCAATTCGGGAACGCCTCCGCATGGGAGACAATCCTCACGGAGGCGACATGAACGGACACAATGGCGCGCGGGTCCGACAGCATCACGACCGCTCACCGGCTCGAATCGCCCAGACCATCGAGCTTGACGCACATCCCGTCGGCTGCGGAGCGGTCGCCCTCCCGGAAACCGGCTCCAAGGTCTGGAGAGCCGCTGATCATTGGGCCGCAAAATTTCTGGAGCACCGCGAGCACTTACTGCTCAGCTGGCGCTGCCTCCGCCGCGTCTCCCTGACGATCCCCCCGGCGGTTGACATCGCTGAGGCTGAGGAGTTCGTCCAGAGGTTCCATGCCGAGAACCCTGGCGCCGGCGACCTCCGGGAGCGCCTGGCCCAGGTGCGCACCTCGGTCAGCCGGACCGGCACCTACGAGCACACCTTCCCTGAGCTGCAGTGGGCGACCCGGGCCGCCTGGCGGCACACGGCCCGGTGCTCCGGCCGGGACAAGTGGCGCACCCTGCGGGTGCGGGACCGCCGCGCGGTGTCGGACCCGCAGCAGGTGGCCGCCGAGACCATCGCCCACCTGCGCGAGGCCACCGGCGGCGGCCGCATCCGGTCCTCGATCACGGTGTTCGCCCCGGACACCCCGGAGCGGCGCGGACCGAGAATCCTGAACTCGCAGGCGGTCCGGTACGCGGGCTACCGCGAGCCCGCAGGCGGGATTACCGGTGACCCAATCAACGTCCCTCTCACCGAGCTGGCGGCCGGCCTGGGCTGGAAAGGTGACGGCTCCGCTTTCGACGTGCTGCCCCTGGTGGTGATGAACTCCGAGGCACAGCTGCATGTGTTCCAGGTCCCGGGCGACGCGGTGCTGGAGGTATCCATCACCCACCCGGAGTTCGGCTGGTTCGCCGAACTAGGGCTGCGCTGGTACGCGGTTCCTGTGATCACCGACATGTACCTGGAGGCCGGAGGCATCCGCTACCCGTGCGCGCCGTTCAACGGCTGGTACCAGGCCAGCACCGAGGTGGGCGTGCGGAACCTGGGTGACCCGGACCGGTACAACATGCTCCCCGCGGTAGCCGCGGGCATGGGCTTGGATGTCTCCTCGGTGACCACCTTCTGGCCGGACCGGGCGGCGGTGGAGCTGGCCGTCGCCGTCCAGCACAGCTTCCGGGCGGCAGGGGTCATGGCCACCGACCACCAGACCGAGGCCCGGCGGTTCATGCGGTTCGCCGAGACCGAAGAGGCCTCCGGCCGCCTATGGTGCGCGGACTGGTCGTGGATCAACCCGCCCATCAGCGCCAGCACCACGCCCGTGTTCCACCGGACCTACCCGGATCGCGTCCTCAAGCCTGGCTTCTTCCGGCACGAGGACTCGATGACCCTGATGACCGGCGCCAGCGGTGCTGTGGAGGTCAGCGGCCAGGCCATCTGAAGCCGCCTTCCCGCTGTGGTCAGCCTGGCGGTGTGTCATGTTGTGCGGCCAGCACACCAGCGGGAACCTGCTCTTGCTCGGGCGGTTCGCCTTTCGCCTCTGAGCCCGTTTCGCTGTCGGGCGGGTTTCCGTCCTGCGGTGTGCTTTCTGCCGCCGTGTCCCGGGCACCGGCGTTCCCCGTATCGCCGGTCTTCTCGGTCTCGCCCTGGGCCGGGCGAGGGCCCAGGCGCTTGTCCTCGGCCAGCAGGGCATCGTCGTAGTGGATACGCTCTTGCGGGATACCGGCTCTGGCCAGCACGCGAATGGTCTCACGGACCATCAGGGCCGGCCCGGCCACATAAGCCTCACATTCGCGGTGCGGCAGGTAGCGAGCCGCGACGCGGCCGACGTTTCCCTGCATTCCATCGAACGCCGGGTCGTCTGACGTCACCGGCGTGAGCAGGAACCGCTGGTAGGCGTCCGCCAGCCGGTAAAGATCCTGCAGGTCGTACAGCTCATCGCGGTTCCGGGCCCCGTAAAACAGGAAAATCTGCCGGGGGCAGGCCGAGGACTCCCGGATCGCCTGTTCAATGATGCCCTTGATCGGGGACAGCCCGGTGCCGCCGGCCACGCAGAGCAGGTCTCGCTGCCCGGCGCGGCCCAGGGTCATGGTGCCAAGGGCTGGGCCGAGAATGAGCTCATGGCCCGGTGCGGCGTAGCGGACGAGGGCGTTGCTGATCCATCCCCCGGGCACAGCCCGGACGTGGAAGGTCATCAGGCCGTCCTCACGGGGTCGGCTCGCGACGGAGTAGGGCCGCCAGACGCGCGGCCAGCGTGGCGTCTGCACGGTTACGTGCTGCCCGGCGAGATAGGGAAGGGGCTGGTCGGGCGCGACCGTCAGTACGGCGATGCCGGGCTGGCGCTGTTCGTTGTCTACTACTTCAGCAGTCCAGTACGCGGGAGCGACGGCGCTGTCATCCTCAGCTGCGCGGATCATCAGCCCGGAAGCGGCCTGATAGGCCTGCACCCACGCTTCTTCCGCGTCCTGGGTGAAGGCTGGCCCAGCGTAGGCACGCAGCGTCGCGATCAGGGCCTCGCCGACTGCGTCGTACATCGCAGGCTCTACGGAGTATTTGCGGTGGTCATGGCCGAGCTGGCTCAGGTACCGGACCAGATCCTCTGGGCTAGTCAGGCCCTCCACGATCCGGACGAGGGCCCGCAGCAGCCGGTCTCGTTGCGCGTCCATGGCCGGCGGGAACATGTTGCGCAAATGCGGGTGACCTACGAACAGCCGGCCATAGAAGTAGCCGGCAGGCTCCTCGCCCGCGGCCGCGACGATCGCGAAGGTTTCCCGGATCGACATGATCGCAGCGTCCGGCAGCACGCCCGCGGGCGCGTTCTGCGCAGGGGGATCGGCGGGAGGCGGGGCTGCGGTGCCTGCCTCAGCGTTCACAGGCGGAGCGCTCGGCTCCTCATCTGCGGTGCCCACCATGTCCGCGGGCGGGAGGCGCGTAGGGCCGTCGAAGTCGAGTTCCGCGTCAAGCCTCTTCAGGCCGTCTCGGACCCTCGCCAGCACCGTTAGGTCCATCCGCCACGACCGGCGCTGCCACCAAGTTAATAGTCCACTGTGGGGCGTCGGCTCCCCGTTGCCACTGGCCTCCTGTGTTCCGGGCAGGTGGCGGCCACCAAGCATGGACGGTCCTTCCAAGACAGAGGAAGCAAGTCGATATGTATATACGTTGCGTGACGGAGGCACCACTAATATGCCAAGATAACTGTATCTGACCTCAAAACTCAGTCGTTTAAGGGAAACAGACCAACCCGGCCGCTGCCCTCCCGGGCCCAGCGCCAGGTGTCACCGCCCAGGCCTCAGTGCCGCCAGAAGTCCCAATGGGGCGCCCTTGGGATCAGGCTCTGCCCCCTGCCCCCTGCCCCCTGCCGTCAGCCAGACGCGCTGGCGGCTTGCCTGACCAGTGATTCACGGCGTAACAGGAGCCCGGCATCGTTCAGGTGGGCCGTGTGTCGCGCGCGGCAAGCTCGGCGTCGATGGCGGCCATCTGTGCCTGGATCGGCGCGCGGACGGGTGAGCCTGGCCGTGCCAGGGCCAGGCTTGCTGCAAGCTCGCGCCGGGTCCGCTCCAGCTCGCCGATGGTCAGACCAGCGGCGTCGTAATGCCGCTGGGAGGCGGCGGGCTGGCCTGTCCTGGCGCGCGTGTCTTGCTCGGCGCGGACCTCGGCCAGCTCATATTGGACGCGCACACGGATCGGCGCACTGGTGCCCAGGGCTTTGAGACAGCGGGTGAGCTGATTCGCGTACCGGTCCAGTTCGCCCGAGGTGAGCTGGGCGATCTCGGGGCGGTGATCGTCAAGCATGGGCGATCCTGGCGCGGTCGTCCTGCTCGGCCAGCACGTCGCGGAGCCTGGCTTGCAGGCTGGCCCGTACCGGGGCGGCGGAATCCTGGGTGCTGGCGAGCGCGATGGCGTTTTCGAGCCTGCGGCGGTAGTCGCTCAACTCGGACGTGGTCAGCGCGTATAGCGGGTGATCGGGCGGTTCGACGGTGTCGGGTATGGCGGTCATCGGTGGCTGATCCTCACGGGGCGGGCGGCGGTGTAGTCTCGCTGTCCAACGTGCCAGCCGGGTAGCACAATGACTACGTGGCGGGCACTGTCCGCCACGGAGCCGCCACACCTGCCGGCAGCGATGCCACGAAGAGAGTTCTGGGCCATGGCGAACGATCGTGATCCGGAGACCAATCCCGCCGCGTTCCTGGGCGCGGAACTGCGCCGGGCCCGCCTGGCCGCCGGCATCAAGAGCCAGGACAAGCTCGCGCAGATGCTGGGCTATGACCGCAGCGTGATCGCCAAGGCCGAGACCGGTGAGCGCCCGCCCTCGGAAGAGGTCATGAAAGCCCTGGTCAAGGCGCTCGGCTTGGACCAGGTCGTCACCAGGCTTGCTTCACTGGCCCGCCGGTCCACCGGGATTCCCGCATGGTTCCTGGACTGGGTGGCCATCGAACGCGAAGCGGTCACCTTGCATACCTGGCAGCCGGCCTTGATACCCGGGCTGTTGCAGACACCCGAGTACGCCCGCGCGATCCTCGCGTCCTGGCGGCTCGATACTGACGGGGACATCGAGGCCAAGCTAGCGGCCCGGATCGACCGGCAGGCCATCCTGGACCGGGACGATCTGATGCTCCTATGTTTGTCAAGGCGTTCTTCTTGGTCCCTCTGGGAAGTCGGCGGGTCCTGGGTTTGCTGAGGGACGGACACGACAGGGATGGGCCGCTCGCGGTGGAGGGCAGGCTCTTATCAGGTCACGAGGTCAGCAGGGCGGAGAGAGGGTCCCGGGGCGGCCGGCAGATCGGATCAAGGCCAGCAACGGGTGCGGCAGCCGTTATGAGGGCCAGGCCGCCCCGGGAAGCTGCGGGGCTTAGCCGTTGGCGGTGGTGATGGCGGTGGCGACCAGGGTGATGTTGCGGGTGTCGAGGCTGCCGAGGACGGCGCGCAGGCGGACGGGGATGGCGGGGTCGCCGAGGCTGGCGGCGATCCGCAAGATGGCTTGCTCGGAGGATGCGCAGGGCAGCAGCCCGGTGTCCAGGGCGTCGTCGCAGCTGATGGCGGCGAGCGGCCGCCCGGTGCGCTGATGCTGGTGCCGGCGGTGATGATGCGGCGGAAGGCGTCGCGGTGCAGGAAGTGCCCGTGGCTGATGATCAGCCCGGCGGCGGCGGTGTCGGCGGGGATGCCGTCGGCGGCGTCCAGGAGCTGGCAGGTCAGCTCCTGGACGCCGATGGCGGTGGCGTTCATGGTGATGCCTCCTGAAAGAAACGGGATGGCCGCGGGGAGCCCGGCGGCGGCTCGCCCGCGGTGGAGGGCAGGCTCTTATCAGGTCGCGAGGTCAGCAGGGCGGAGAGAGGGTCCCGGGGCGGCCGGCAGATCGGATCAAGGCCAGCGCCGGGTGCGGCAGCCGGTATGAGGGCCAGGCCGCCCCGGGAAGCCGTCAGGCGCCGTCGCGGAGCTGGCGGTAGACCTCACGCGCGACGTGCCGCTTCAGGCAGCGGATGATCTCCCTCTTCGACAGGCCTTCTTTGCTGCGCCGCTCGGCGTAGGCGCAGGTGGCCGGGTGGGATTTCAGCCGGGTGATCACGATCCGCCACAGCGCGCTGTTGGCCTCGCGGTTGCCGCCGCGGTTGAGCCGGTGTCGGCTGGTCTTCCCCGAGGAGGCCGGGATCGGGGCGGCACCGCACAGGTGCGCCCATGAGCTTTCGCTGCGCTCCGGATGGTCCCCGGCGGCGACCAGCAGCAGCAGCGCGGCGGTATCAGGCCCGACGCCGTGCAGGCTGAGCAGGCCCGGCGCGCGGGCGGTGACCAGCGGCCCGATGAGCTCATCGAGGCGATCGAGCTGGGCGTCCAGGAACTGGACGCGGCGGCCCAGCTCGCGCAGCGCGACCCGGGTCGCATAGCCGGGCACGTCCCCAGGCCGGGGGCGCAGCGCCGCGATCGCGGCTGCCAGCGCGGCCGTGCCGTGCCGGGCGAACCGGGCCCGCAGCTCATCGGGGCCGGTCAGGATCAGCGCCCGGGCCTGGTTGATCGCCTGGGTCCGCTCATGGCGGGCGCTGCGCTTGGCGACCATCAGCGCCCGGATCGCCTCCACCGCCCCGTCGCGCCCCTTCGGCGCGCCCGATGCCCGCCCGGACTGCGCGGCCCGCGCGGCGCTGACCGCATCCAGCGGGTCGGACTTGCCCTG